>Ga0134125_10006367_pt1 | contig 13370 bp, 13 predicted proteins | sample KB31751_FD_96464 | JGI IMG/M metagenome (GOLD analysis project Ga0134125, IMG submission 96464) | Terrestrial soil microbial communities with excess Nitrogen fertilizer from Kellogg Biological Station, Michigan, USA - KB3-175-1 | ecosystem: Environmental > Terrestrial > Soil > Unclassified ... | reverse complement strand
TATTAATGCCATTCTTTCTTCAATTTATATTTACACTGGCAGTAGTATTACCTGATGGAGCATATTTATACCAAAAAGCAAGTGTGTCTTCATGATTAGAAAATGGATACCCTCCTTGTTCATTACAGTTGCTATTACAATTATTAGGATACCATCCAGTTGAAATTTGTCCACTTTGAGCTACCTGAACATTATTACGTTCTCCAAGATAAGTTATTAATTCTATAGCTGAATTCCCTGCTTTCGCATCGCTCGTTTTATAAGCGCTTCCGGTTACATTATCATTACTACCTCGCTGAAAAAACCAATTATCTGGTTTGTCAATAGTTGTGCTTTGCCATGTTTCAAAATCACCATTAAAAAGTGTAGGTTGACTAGTAACTCCTGTAAATGAAACATTATCTAACAATAGCATACTACCGTTTCTCATATTGTGCTGATTTCCAAAGTTGCTAGATCCAGCACCAAATATCACCGTATCTGGGTTTTGTGAAAGAGCAGGATTAAAGTTAAATGAAAAAGGCGTGTAAGTATTATGGGTACCATAAAAATAAAAACCATATTGCCCTATCATAACACCTCCTTTATAGAAAAATGCTAAAACAAAACCTGTGTCTGGTGTAGCAATAGATGATTTATAGTAGCCACTCATACCGCTTGGTTTTTGACTGTAAGCAAATCCACCATGCCAGTTAGCAGGATTATTACTTTGAGGATATACATTAACGAAAATACCTGGAAGAGTATCTCCATTCGATATTTGTGTTGTCATTTGAACTGCATAATTTCCATGTTGTGCATCGGTAGACTTAATTACATTAAAAGGCATGCTGTTCTTAAATGCATCACTGTTCGAACTCCAAATATAATTTTGAGGAGTTTCAGAAGTAATTGCAGTCCAATTTTCAAAATTCCCGTTAGGAATAGATGATGTTTGCGCATCAACATTTAGCGTAAACGCCCCAACTAATGCAAATGTTATAAGTAAATTTTTATTCCCCATTTTTCTCTGTCAGTGATTATAGTGCTGACACCGCACTTTAATTATTTTATTTAACAGCAAATGTATTCTCGTTCTTTTCATGGTATACTGACCTTTATTATACAGCTATATGACTATTATCATATTGCTTAGTTTCAGATATGTTTAGATTTCTTTGTTTTGGATTAAATACACAAATAAAAAAGCCCCTTGAAAATCAAGGGGCTTTGGGTTGTAGTTGTCAATCAAAACAATTACCTAACAATAACCAATCTTTTATTTACAACACCTTCACTACTTGTAATACTTATATTATAAACTCCATCGTTTAAAGTACTTGCATCTATGCTTGCTTTATCATTTACGGCTTGGCTCAACACCATTTTACCGTTTACATCATACATGCACATGTGAGCTTGTTTACCGCTAACAGATACTTGGAAACTACTCCCAGCCGGGTTTGGGTAAATCAAAACATGTCCGCTGTTTCCAACTTTTTCAATTCCTGCCGCTGCCGAATAATTAATAACACTGCCGCTAGGAGTTCCTGCATTGCTTTGCAACATACCTGCATTATCACTTGGGTCATCCGGAGGATTCGGAACTCCACCATCCGAATTAACCCAAACACCCATTCTGTATGTTCCGTCTGCCAAACCAGATACCTGGCTCAAATCCACACTCTCATTCGAATAATCTAAAGCATGCATTTGCTGCATTCCGGTAATCGGATATATTTTGGCAATAACCGGCGTACTACTAGTCGGGCTTCCACTATTATCACAAGGCAATAAATATATACTTACCTGAAAATCAGATATGATATTATTAGAATTATTCCCGTCCGACAGCACTTCAAAAAATAGCCCCGATATTATTTTTGTATTGTTATCGTAACTCGAATAGCCATTGTTACTACTAAGGTTCGATAACGAAACATTCGCGTCTTGTGCAAAAGCATTTACCGTAAATGCCAAACTTGCTAATAAATAAATTTTCTTCATATTGATTTTGTTTTTTAGGCCTACTCACTTTAAGGCTTTTGGGCATACTCCTTTTTTACTGCTTATGGTTTGTTATTTTTTACAAATGTCACCCCAAGGCAAAAAAATCTCGTTATGCATTGTTGCAATTACATATACTATTGTTGCATCTACAGCAACTAATTGTAAATCAATTATTTAAAAAAAGGTGGTAAGGTTATTATTTTACCAAATCGCTTGGCGGATGTCCAAAATAATCGGTAAAATTTTTGGTAAAATACGATTGACTCGAAAAACCACACATATATGCAACCTCCGTCACATTTCCGCTATTAGTTTTAAGCAAGTCTTTTGCTTTTTCAAGCTTAACTGTTCGTATAAAATGGGTGGTCGATAGTCCGGTAAGCGTTTTTATTTTCCTGTGAAGTTGACTTCTGCTAATAAAAAGGGCATCTGCCAGTTCATTTACCGAAAATTCAGAATCATCTATATGCTTATCTATTATCTCAATGGCTTTACCAATATATTCGTCAGTTCCTTTTATACGCTCTTTGTAAGGTTTTTCTTCCTCTTTCAGCTGCTCTTTATAAGTACGTTGATTATTCTTTATAGTCTGAACCAGATTATTAACCAACAAAATCAACTCATTAGGGTGAAACGGTTTTACCAAGTAAGCATCCATTCCCACATTCAATCCCTGCATTTTACTTTCCTGTGCCAGTTTCGCCGATAAGCCAATTACCGGAATGTGAGACGTAATAGCATTCGATTTTATTTTTTTCGCAAACTCCAACCCATCCATAACAGGCATCATTACATCTGTTATTACAATATCTGGTATAAATTGGTCAATCAGTTTTAATCCTTCTTCTCCATTTGTGGCAGTATGAACTATAATTTTTTCTTTTTGAAGCAAAGAGGTAACAAAATTTAAAATATCCCTGTCATCATCTACTAAAACAACCACACAATTCTCCTCTCCCTCTTCTGTTTCTCCTGCCGTAACAGCAACTTCATTTTCCATCGGAATTTTCACAAACAACGTAGTTCCTTTTCCAATCACACTATTAATAGTAATAGTGCCATGCATTAAATCCACCAACTCTTTTGTAAGCGACAAGCCTAAACCTGTTCCACCTGTTTGTTTAGCATTACTCGCCTGATAAAATCGTGTAAAAATATAAGGTATATCTTTTGCAGGTATCCCACAACCTGTATCACTTACTTCAATTAATAAATTAGTGGTGGTATCTACTTGTAATTTTATACTAATCGTTCCTCCTACATCGGTATACTTTAATGCGTTTGAAAAAAGATTGGTAATAATTTTTTCAATGGCATCTGGAGAAAATAAATGGTTATCTTTTGTATGACTTATATCAACACTAAAATTAATGCCAGCCTCTTGTGCTGGTTTTTTAAACGCATTGGTTAATTGTTCTATAAATGCAGAGACATTTCCAAAGTTTTTATTTAAAACAAACTTTCCTGCCTCCACTTTCGATACATCTAATAATTGGTTTACTAAAGCAAGTAAGCGATTAGAATTTCTTTCGATAAACAACAAATTGTTTTTTTGTTCTTCGTTTACCTTACTTGTTTTTAATTCTTCAAGTGGACCTTTTATTAAAGTAAGTGGTGTTCTAAACTCATGCACCACGTTAGAAAAGAAACGCGATTTTTCTTGCTCAATAATTTCTTTTGTTCTCTTTCTTAACCATAGCACATACATAATACCACTTAAAAACAAAACAATAATAACCGATGCTACAATAATTAAATACGATTTGTTTTTTTCCTTTTCAACTTGCAAATCGCGCGCTATCAATTCAACCTCTTGCTCTTTTATCTTTTTATCTTTTACCGTGCTTTTAAACTTTGCCTCAAGGGCTAAAATAGCTTCTTGTTTTTCTTTTGCCAAAGTAGAATCTTTTATTGCTGAGGCCTTTGCGTAATATTCATAGGCATTTTTATAATCACCGGCCGTTTTGTACATCTCACTTAACGAGTTATAAACTATCATTTCAAAAGCTATTCGTTTAGTTTTTAATGCCAAAAACAAAGCGCTATCCAGATACAACTTTGCTTTTACCGTATTATGCCTTGCAGTTTCTATTTGTCCCAAATTATTTAATGCCCCCACGGCATATTGTTCTAATCCTGGAGTTTTTAAAAACCCAACAGCTTTTTTATAATAAAATTCTGCCGAGTCAAGATTTTTCGTTCCCGTTTGATGAATAGAACCAATCGAGTTATACAGGTTTCCAAGTGTAGAAAAATCTTTTTCTTTAAGTAGGTTTTCTCGGTTATCCTGCCATAATAAAAAGCACTATCATATTGTTGTAACAATTGGTACATACCAATACAATTCGTTAGGCACATCGCATATTCTCTATCCTTACCCAGTTGCTTCTGTATAGCAGCGCTCTTTAACATATACTCTTTAGCACGGGCGTAGTCTGCAAAATAATAATAATTTATTCCTATGGCATTGTATATAGTTGAAGTCCTGGCTAACGTTTTTTCTTCTAATGATAGTGCAAGTGCTTGTATATAAAACTCGGTCGATTTGTCGTAAACCGATTTATATTGAAAGCCATCACCTAATACTATAAGTGAGTTTATTTTCTGTTTTTTATTGTTGTATTTAGTACAAAGCGGTAAAGCTAGCTGGGCATAATAAATACCCGAGTCAGGCTCATTAAAAACAAATAAAGCACCTAGTTTATTATAAATTGCTGTCTTATCTTCTTCCTTGGCAGATGTTAATTGTTCTCTGAGCGAATCTACCTTACTTATATTACTTGCCACGCAAAACAAAGGCAATATAAAAGCAACAAAAAAAATAAGCTGAAATAAAATTGATTTACAAACTCTCATTAATCTCTTTAAAAGATTAAAAATACAATAATATATTAATTAGTATAAAAACAAAGCCCCTAACTAATAGGGGCTTTGGGTTATTGTATTATTAACGTAGAAGTCAAACTCCCATACATATTTGTTTTTATAAATTAGTTATTGTTTTACCAATGCATTGCCGGCCATAGTAATGCCCCCGGTTCTTGTTAAACCTCTACCATCCAAACTTGCACCGGTATTAAAAGTTATCGATTGCATGGCTAGCACCGTTCCTTTCATAACAGATGTAGTTCCAAAAGTTGCCGAACTTCCCACTTGCCAAAAAATATTAGAGGCTAAAGCACCACCACTTAAAATAACTTTACGTCCCGATGTCGTAGTAAGTGTAGATGCTATTTGTATAATAAAAACAGCATTTGCATTTCCCTTTGCATCAAACGTAAGGTCACCCGATGATATAGCCAAAGAAGATGTCGATTTATAAAGACCCGGAGTAAGCGTAAGCCCTCCTATATTCCCCGACAATGTTACAATATCAGTAGCTGTTCTTGCAACCGCATCATTATAAGCAGTGGTTAAATCAATTTTAGCTTGGTTTGCAATTCCATCATTAATGTGTTGGGTACCCGTTAAAATCCCCGGAGGAAATCCACCAATAGAAGTTCCTGGACTTAACCCAAGATCTCCAGTAATGGTTGTTGCGCCCGTGTTGCTAATGGCTGAACCTGCAAGAATAGCAAAGTTAGATGCGCCAGCTAATGGTATAGCTGCTTGCGCAGTTGTTTGAATTGGAATTACAATAGGTGTTGTCGATGAATTATTTGTTGTTGTGGTAGGCGTTATAGTGCTTTTTTTACAAGCTGCGCTTAAAACAAGTAATGCTATCGCAAAACTTGCTATTATTTTTTTTGTTTTCATGTGGTTTAATTTCGTTACTGACGAAACAGACTTGAATACATTTCCAAGTACTCCAAAGGTTATTTTCTTGTAACCAACATGTGTTACACAACATCTAAAACAAGTTACATATTTCACTGATTTACTAAAGGTGAATTCAAGTTATGAGGGCAACAATCTAACATACATCTAGTTTCCCACAAACAAAACACAACTTAAATACTTTCGTTGCTATGGGGTTTTCATAAAAAGGCTCGATAAAGAAATTAGTAAAAAGCTCCATAGATTGTTATCTATGGAGCCTTGTATGTAGATCCAACGATCTACTTATCGAACTTTTTATCAAAGATTTAAAATTGTTCATTGATTATTAAATATAGTTGCAAATAATCAAGCAAAAGTGGCACTACTATTCTCTCGTAAATAAAAAACTATTCCCTCCCATTTTAATAGTAAATTCATTTTTAGCTTCGTTAAACTGAAGATCTGCACCCGCTTGTTCCGACTTGAATTGATTTTTACCGTTTGATGCAAACGAAATTGGCGGCCCTTGTCCTTCTTTCGGTGTGCCAATTAGCAATCCGTCTTCATCTGTAAAGCTTAGTTTTATTGGTATTTGTTTGCTCGAAAAATTACCAAGATAGTCAGTCAAAATCACATCTTTTTCTAATTCACTTTTATAAGCACTCCACATATTATTTAATGGGTTTACATCTGGCATTCCATGATCAGGGTCTAAAGTAATTGTTTCAATTTCTTCGGTAGAATTAGCTTTAAATGTCCAAGATGCATTGTGTTGCCATATCTCTACAGGAAGTTTCATGCGACTTATATTTCCATTTTTAGTTTTAATTTCTAAAACAACAGGCATAGCCATCTTTTCCAAATTTTCTATAGAAATAAGCGCGCCATTTTTCGGTTCATTTTTTAAGTATTTTATTTTAGTAATTCCCTGATCCAATCTCCAATTATTCACAAACCAAGCTCGCCAAAACCAATTCAAATCTTCCCCGGCAACATTTTCCATCGTTCTAAAAAAATCATCCGGAGTAGGATGTTTAAAAGCCCAGCTTTCTGTATAAAATTTAAAGGCTTTGTCAAATCTCTCCTTGCCCAGCACTTGTTCTCGCAACATTACTAATCCAACCGAAGGTTTATCGTAAGCCAATAAATCCATATTTCGTTCTTTCATTCCGTCAGGGGCAGTCATAATTGGTTCTAATTCCGGATTCGTTAACCTATTTGCACTCTTTTGCAAATTTCTTACACGAGATTTATATTCCCCATTATTAAAGTCATTCGAACTTAACGTATTAATAAAAGTGTTAAACCCTTCATCCATCCAGGCAAACAAACGTTCGTTTGAGCCTACTATCATTGGAAACCAAGTGTGCCCAAATTCATGATCTGTTACATTCCATAAATCTTCTCCTTGAGATTTCCAGTTGCAAAAAACTATACCCGGATATTCAATCCCTCCTTCATTTCCAGCTACACTTATGGCTGCCGGATAAGGATATTCGAACCATCGTTTAGAATAATTTTCGATCGATGCTTTTGTATATTCAGCAGCACGACCCCAGGCTTCTTGCCCTGCACTCTCTACAGGATAAGCAGAAATTGCTATACTTTTTTTACCGCTTGGTAGGTTAATTTTTGCTGCATCAATTACAAACGCCGCAGATGAAGCCCATGAAACATCTCGAGAATTTCTAATTTTAAAATGCCAATTCAACTTTGAATTTCCATTTGGTCTTGTAGTACTATTTAAAACTTCTTCGGCCGAACGAATTTGAATAGCCGTATCACTCTGCGAAGCAATCTTCCATCTTTTTTGTTGTTCAATAGTATACACCTCCGAAGGGTTTATCAGCTCTCCTGAACATACTACCATATGATTTGAAGGTGCATTAATAGTAACATCAAAATCGCCATATTCCAAATAAAATTCTCCCATGCCTAAGTATGGCAACGAATTCCAACCCTTCACATCATCATAAACACACATTCTTGGATACCATTGACCAATAGTAAATATTTTTCCATTTTTTGTGTCTAACACACCTGTTCTACTGGCTCCAAAATTGGGAGAAATAAAAGAAAATTCAATTTTAACTTTAACTATTCCTCCGTTCGGATTTAAATTTTGAGGAAGAAAAATTTGCATTCTGGTATCCGTAATTTCAAATTTAGCATCCGTTTCAACTATTTTTCCACTTTGAATAGTAACAGTTTTAACCGACTTTATTTTATGTCCTCCATCAAGCACTTGTTCTTTGCCTCCATTTCGAATTCCCGTAACTGGAATTGTCGATTTACCACGAGAATCATTTTTAAATAAATTCTGATCTACATTCAGCCATAAAAAAGAAATTTTATCAGGACTATTATTTGTGTAGGTAATAATTTCAGATCCAACTATTTCATTTTTTCCCTCATTTAAAGTAGCTATCAATTGATAATCGGCTCTGTTTTGCCAGTACTTTGCTCCGGGTTGTCCACTAGCGGAACGAAACTCCGTTGCATTTTTTGAATAAAAATTCGGGGCAAAAGCGGCTTGATAATCATATTTTGACGCCGATTTTAATGTTTGCTCTTGTGCGTTCAGTTTTGGCGTGCCTGTAAATAAAGTCCATAGCGAAGCCAAAACAATAATTTGTCTTTTCATTGTTTAATTGATTTTAATTAAAGATTAAATTTTCTCTATTTTCTAAATAGAGATTTGCGATTTTATTTGTCTAAATTTTTGGTCATGTGAAAGCCAACAAATAAAGATACCTCGGCCATTAAAAATATAATTGCAGGATAAAGTGCATTTTTATCTAATGAGGTGTAAGTTGTTAATATAATTCCGATGAAAATTCCTAAGCCTATCCCCATTAATAAAAGTGCCAAGTTTAAAAGTATCACTTTATAAAATGAGGTGTAATTCTTACCTCTCATAAAAATACTTGCGTCTGCTCCTTTTTCTATAAGTGCTAAACGCTCTTTGTTTCTAGTCGACAAATAAAGGTAAACGATACCGAAAATTGCTAAAAACAAACTCATTGGTACTAAAATGTCTCCGCTCATAATTTAATTGGTTTAAATTGGTTAATAATTAATGTATTTATAAGCTATGACGACAATAGTTTGCTTTTGGTTACAACAATTATTAAAAAAAATTTACATTAACTTGTAACCTAATTCAAAGTATCATCGTCTAACCACTATAATGACCATTGTAAATGATCAACACTATATCAATCAAACAATCGAAGGAAACTCGAATGCATTTGCAATATTGGTAGATAGGTATAAGGGCTTTGTATTTACTTTGGCTTACAAAATGATGAAAAACAGAGAAGAAGCTGAGGAAGTAGCTCAAGATACGTTTATAAAAGTATATAAATCATTAAACAAATATAAAGGGGAATCTAAATTTTCTACATGGCTATATAAAATCACTTACAATACATGTTTAGACCAGTTAAAAAAGAAAAAAGAAAAAAATGTTGTCTACATCGAAGATTTTAGCGAACGTGAATCAAAAACAATTAAGAATGTTTTAGATAATATTGATGAAAAAAATAGAAATCAAAAAATCCAGGATTGCTTGCATCTATTATTAAGTGAAGAGGCTTTTTTACTGACCTTATATTATTTTGATGATCAATCGATAGAAGAAATTTCGAAGGTTATGGATACTAATGTCAATAACATTAAAGTAAAACTTTTTAGAAGCAGAAAAAAATTGGCCTCCATTTTAAAAGAGCAATTAGACTCAGAAATTATAGAATATTATGAAAGCGAACGAAGATAAACAAATAGAAAAATTAGTAGATCATTTCATGAAGGATACCGTATTGGAATCTCCTTCCCATGATTTTACTTCAAAAGTTATGTCCAAAGTTTTGGCATCCCAAACAAGTGATGTAACCGTATACAAACCTTTAATTTCGAAATCAGTTTTTATTGTCATTTTCGGGTGCATTATTACGTTGTTTATTTATCTTTTTATGAATGGAGAAAAACAGGAAAATAGTTGGTTTAGCCATATAAAATTTAATTTATTTTACAATAACGAATTAACTTCTGTATTTAAAGTTTCTAAAATTATGTTATATGCAGTTGTATCAACAACTATAATGCTTTTGGTGCAAATTTCCTTTTTAAAGAATTATTTTAACAAACAACTTGAAAAATAAAAATAATCACAAGCTAAGTAACCTGTAAACTAATCTGTAAAATATCAAAACATATTCCCTAAAATAAAAAACGCCTACAAATCAATGATTGCAAGCGTTTTTTATTTATTTCTGTAGTCTCGCTAGGAATCGAACCTAGATCAAAAGTTTAGGAAACTTCTATTCTATCCATTGAACTACGAAACCAAAAATTCAGTCACCAAGTATCAATAACAGTTACTTGTTTTCCTTATATAATTAGCATCGCATCGCCATATGAATAAAAGCGATATTTTTCTTTAATGGCTTCTTTGTAAGCTTTCATAATTAAATCATAACCACCAAAAGCGCAAGTCATCATCAATAAAGTAGACTCAGGCATATGGAAATTAGTAATCATGCAATCAGCTACACTAAAATCATACGGAGGAAAAATAAATTTATTTGTCCAACCTTTATATGGGTTTAAATGCCCCGATACACTTACCGAAGTTTCTATACCGCGCATAACAGTTGTACCAACTGCACAAACACGTTTTTTAGCGTCTTTTGCTTTATTTACAATTTGAGTAGTCTCTTCAGATATTACAACTTCTTCCGAATCCATTTTATGTTTCGTCAAGTCTTCAACCTCAACCATTCTAAATGTACCTAAACCAACATGTAAAGTAACGTAACCAAAATTCACACCTTTTATTTCCAAGCGTTTCATTAATTCTCTGCTAAAGTGTAAACCAGCAGTAGGTGCAGCAACAGCTCCTTCATTTTTTGCAAAAATAGTTTGATAACGGTCTTTATCGCTATCTTCTACTTTACGTTTAATATATTTTGGTAATGGTGTCTCACCTAAGTTGTATAACATTTGACGGAAATCATCATAAGGCCCGTCATATAAAAAGCGCAATGTACGTCCGCGCGATGTTGTGTTATCAATTACCTCTGCTACTAATGAATCGTCTTCACCAAAATAAAGTTTATTGCCTATACGTATTTTTCTAGCCGGGTCAACCAACACATCCCATAAACGGCTTTCGCTGTTTAGTTCACGTAATAAAAACACTTCAATTTTTGCACCGGTTTTTTCTTTGTTACCGTACATGCGTGCCGGAAAAACCTTAGTGTCATTCATAATCATCACATCGCCATCATCAAAATAATTAATAATGTCTTTAAATTTTTTATGATGTATTTTTCCGGTTTTTCTGTCAACCACCATCAAGCGGCTTTCATCACGGGTTTTTGCAGGATACTCAGCCAGTAGTTCTTTTGGCAGGTTAAATTTAAATGCAGATAATTTCATTTTTTATGTCTGTTTTTAGCAAGACATGAATTGCCGCCTAGGAGGGCTACAATTGCATAATCTTACGGGATTAATTTTAAAAGCGCGCAAAGATAGTGTTTTAAAAGGCAAAAGTCAAGCATTACATAAAGCCAAGCTCCAACTGAGCTACCTCGCTCATCATGTTCTTATCCCAAGTGGGCTCAAAGGTTAGGTCAAGCTTTACTGTTTTAATGCCCGGCAACTCCTTTAGTTTACCCTCTACCTCGGCCGGAAGGCTTTCTGCCGCAGGGCAATTGGGCGATGTAAGCGTCATAACAATGCCTAAATCATTGTCATCAGTTAGGTTTATTTCATAAATAAGCCCCAACTCCCACACATCCACCGGAATTTCAGGGTCAAAACAGGTTTTTATCTCATCAATAATTCGCTGAGCTAGTTCTGTATTTGTTGCTTTTATAATGGCGGCCATTTTCTAAAAATTATAAATTATATTTTCCCTTGCAAAGCAAGGGCGTCTAATTTCATTTGTTTTATCATGCTAATCAATCCGTTAGCTCGCGTGGGCGATAAATGCTCCTTCAATCCAATCACATCTATAAAACCAACATTTGCCTTTAAAACATCATTCGGTTTTTGATTTGATAGTACACGTATCATCAAAGCCACCATGCCTTTAGTAATAATCGCATCGCTATCTGCCGTATAAACTATTTTACCATCCACAATTTCCGAATGTAACCACACTTTACTTTGGCAGCCTTTAATAATATGCTCATCTGTTTTATAAATCGGGTTTATCAACGGCAATGATTTTCCCAATTCAATCAAATGCTCATATTTCAATTCCCAATCATCGGCAAACAGTTCAAACTCTTCAATTATTTCTTGTTCAATTTCGGTTATACTCATGATAACATTTTAATTGCTTTTTCTAGTGCCGAAATAAAAACGTCAACCTCCTGCTTAGTATTATAAAACGAAAACGAAGCGCGTATAGTTCCCGGTATATTATAATGCTGCATTAGTGGTTGCGTACAATGGTGCCCGGTACGTACAGCCACACCCTGCTTATCTAAAATCGTTCCAACATCAAACGGGTGAATGTCGTTCACATTAAACGAAATCACCGCCGCCTTATGTTTCACATCTCCATAAATTTTCACTCCGGCTAAATGTTTCAATTTCTCAGTAGCATAAAGCATTAATTCATTTTCATAAGCTGCTATAGTATCTAATCCAATTTCATTCACATAATTTAAGGCAGCAGCTAAGCCAATAGCGCCCTCTATATTTGGTGTACCCGCCTCAAACTTTAACGGCCCATCAACATAAACCGTTTTCTCAAACGATACCGTTTTAATTGTTCCCCCACCGGTTTGGTAAGGCTCAAATTTTTCTATCCATTTTGCTTTAGCATATAAAACACCAATGCCTGTGGGCGCATATATTTTATGTCCGCTAAAACAATAAAAATCACAATCAAGGTCTTGCACATCAACTGCCATATGCGGCACAGCTTGTGCACCATCTAAAAACACAGGTACGTTTTTTTGCTTTGCAATCGCAATAATTTCTTTTACATCATTAACTACACCTAATGTGTTCGACACATGTGTAACCGCAATCAGTTTCGTTTTGGCAGATAATAATTTTTTATATGCTTCTAAATCTAACTCTCCGTTTTCCGTTACCGGAATCACTTTCAATATAGCTCCCTTCTCTTCACACAAAATTTGCCAGGGCAAAATGTTCGAGTGGTGTTCCATTTCACTCACTACAATCTCATCACCCTTCGTAATAAATAATTTACCAAAGCAATGTGCCACTAGGTTTACACTTTCGGTGGTACCGCGTGTAAAAATAATTTCGTTTACATCAGTAGCGTTAATATGTTTTTGTATTGTGGTGCGCGCAAGCTCGTAATGTATCGTTGCTTTCTGACTAAGCGTATGTACTCCTCTATGTATATTGCTATTCTCTTCGTAATAGTATTTTGCAATAGCATCAATTACCTGTTTAGGTTTTTGTGCAGTAGCACCGTTATCAAAATAAATAAGAGGTTTGTTGTTTACCAGTATTTTTAAAATCGGAAAATCTGCTCTTACTTTTTCAACGTCAAAAGCGGTATGTTGAATTGTATTTTGCATCGGGAAATTTAATCTTGTAAAGCTTGTTCAAATAGCTCGCCCACTTTTTCT
>Ga0134125_10006365_pt1 | contig 13372 bp, 7 predicted proteins | sample KB31751_FD_96464 | JGI IMG/M metagenome (GOLD analysis project Ga0134125, IMG submission 96464) | Terrestrial soil microbial communities with excess Nitrogen fertilizer from Kellogg Biological Station, Michigan, USA - KB3-175-1 | ecosystem: Environmental > Terrestrial > Soil > Unclassified ... | reverse complement strand
GGCCGCCCAGTACCCCTGCATCAGCTGCGTGTTCATGTAGAACACCGTCGGATCGTTGTCTCCGCCACAGAGGAGTATGGGCTCGGAGGGATTGAAGCTGCGCAGATCGTTCTTCGCCAGATCCTGCCGCAGGCCGTTGCCGGAGCCCGTGGGCGGCACATTCGTCGTCGTCGTGGGAAAGCCGCCATCGGGGTGAGCCTGCTCATCCTGCAGGTAGCTCAGGCGATAGGCGTTGGTCACCAACGGGTTGGGGCCGAAGCCCAGCGCGAAGACGACTGCGAGATTGGCAGGCGTCGTCGCAGGAGTGATGGACGCATACTGCGGCGCAGGCGGCGTGCTGTCGAAGATCGTGTTCTGGGGAAGCAGGCCCTGCGCGTAGAGGTTTGAAGTCGTCGTGGTCGCCGGCAGCAGCGAGGCAATGTTGGTGGCGTACTGCGGCGAGAAGACGTCAGTCGGATTGCTGTAGACATTCCCGTACGAGTGCTGATAGGCCGAAGCCACCAGGGCGAAGTTGAGCACCGCGCTTCCGTTGGGCTCCCCCATGAAGATCGCATCGCCGAACGCCGAAAGCGCATAGGGCCCCGACATCGGACCCCCCGCCGTGACGGGCATTCCCGCTGCCTGCATGGCGCGCACGGTCGCCAGCGCCACGTAGCCCCCCTGGGAATAGCCGGTGATGAACAGCTTGCTTCCCGCGCTCGCTCCCATGTCGGAGAGGGCGGTGCGCGCCGCGGTGAGCGCGTCCATCATTTCGTGCGACTGCTGATCGGCGACCAGATAGGGATGATAGGAAAGGTCCGAAGTGTCGTATCCGGCATAGTTGGGTGCGACCACGATGTAGCCGAAAGACGCGAACACCGTCGCGAGCAACACGGCCTCGGAGTTGTTCCCACTCGCCAGGTCGGCGATGTTGTAGGACTTCTCCGCCGACGTGCCATGCGCGTAGAGCACGACCGGGCGGGCGCCCTGACAGGAGGGGTCGGGCCCGCCCGGCACCATCAGCGCACCCGATGCAGTCGCCGCCTCGCCCTGGCCGCCGACCGTCCGGTATTGCATGTGGTAGACATCGACCGTGCAGACCGGATTGAAGGTGAGCTTCAGCAGCTGCCCGGTGTCGCTGTTGCCGCTCAGCATCGAGAGCAGGTCGGCAGCCGAGTAGGAGCCGGTCTTGGACGGAGTCTGCAGCAGCTGGCCGGGCTGCGGTGTCATCGATTGGGGGGGCGGCGTCGACGAAGAGCCATGGCTGCTGAGGCGGCAGGCCGAAAGCAGGGCCACGGCGGCCGAAGCTACGAGGATCTGAGCGAGGCGGACCATGGAAGTCCCTCCGGAGAGTGGCCCTGCAGCAGAAATCCACGAGAGCTGAAGAAGTTCAGCCGGCCGAAGTCTCAGCGCGCAGCCCGGGCCGCGAGAGCCGTCCCCAGTCTAAGCGCGACGAGCCAGCTCCGCGAGAGCCGCCCGCAGGTCCCGCAGCCGGGGAGGCTTGTTGAGCACACGATCGACATGCGGCGGTACCTGATTTTCCGCGGTGAGCCGCTGGCCCCACCCGGTGAGGAGAACCACCGGTGTGTGGGGCAGCGCTGCCTTGATCGCGGCGGAGACCTTTCTGCCATCGACGTAGGGCATGCCGAGGTCCGTGATCACCAGCTCGAAAGGCTCGCCGCGCGAGCGGGCCGTCTCGAAGGCATCGATACCCGCCTGTCCGCCTTCCGCCGCCGTCACGCGGTGGCCGTCACCGCGCAGGGTCTCGCGCAGCGATTCGATGATGAGGGGATCGTCGTCGACGATCAGGATGCGCAGCGGCCGCACCGGCAGGCCGAGCGCGAGCTGCTTTCCCGTCGCATCGGCGGCGCGCGGCGCCGCGGGGAAGACCAGCCTGACCGTCGTCCCCTCGCCCGGGACGCTGTCGATCTCGAGCTCCGCGCGGTGGCGTTGCGCCATGCCGTACACCATGGCGAGCCCCATGCCGGTGCCCCGCTCGCCCTTGGTGGTGAAGAACGGCTCCAGGCATCGGCGCCGGGTCTCCTCGTCCATGCCCAGGCCCGTATCCGAAACCTCGAGGCACACGACCTCGATCGGCGACTCCGCCGCATCCGCGCCCTTCGAGCCGTTGGTCCCTTCGGGCTTCGGCTGCCGTAAGGCAGTTTTCGTTCGTACGGTGAGAGTGCCGCCGTCGGGCATGGCGTCAGCCGCGTTGAAGATGAGGTTGGTGAGCGCGTCGCGGATCTCGTTCTCCGCTGCCATGATGACGGCTGAGGGGTTGACCAGATCGGTCTGCAGCTCGATGACCGCGCCACGCTCCTGTGGCAGATCGCGCCAGCGTGCCTGCGTCAGCTCGAGGACGCCGCGGATCAATCGATCGAGCTCGACCCTCGCCAGCGCCGCCTGCGCCTCCTGAGGTCGATAGAACTCGCGCATACGGCTCACGGTCCTTGCCACATCGTGGATTGCCGTCTGGATGGTCGTCAGGTAAGCGCGTGCGCGGTCACTCAGCGCAGGCTCCCGCTCGAGCAATGACTCGGTGTAGAGCGCAATCGGAGAGATCGCGTTGTTGATATCGTGCGCGACGCCGCTCGCCATCTGTCCCAGCGCACGCAGGCGCTCCTGCTGCACCACGGTCTCCTGGCTCTGGCGCAGATTCTCGTAGGCCTGCTGCAGCGCGTCATAGAGCTGTGCCTGATGAGCGGCCAGCGCGACGTGCTCGCTGAGCTGCCGCAGGAACTCGCAGTCGCCGCTGCTGAAGGCCTCCGGCTCGCGCCGCGCGGCCACGAGGACGCCGAACACTCTGCTCTCCGCGCGCAAGGGCGCGACGACCAGGGCACGCAATCCGCCCTTCGCCAGGGTGCTGGGGAAGGGATACTGGCTCGCGCCGATGTCAGGCTCGTACACGAGCTCGCCGCGCACACAGCGGCTCAGGCCGTTGCGGTCCACGGGTACCCGCGCCTTCTCCGTCAGCGCCAGCTCCAGCGCAGTGTCCCGGCTGAGTGCGCCGACGCTCGTGACGGTCAGTACCTCCTCCTGCGGGTCGTAGAGGCAGATACAGCCGAAGTCGATGGGCACCTGCTCCTCGAGATGCCGGATCACCACCTGGAAAATGCTGCGCAGATCCTGCCGCTCGCCCACCGCCCGGGTGATGCGCTGCAGCAGGTCGAGGCGGGAAAGCTGTCGCTGCAGCTTCGCTCCGAATGCATTGCGCTCCGCAATGTCGGCGGTGAGCTGATCCAACATATGGTTGAACGCATCGGTCAGGGTGCCGAGCTCGTCATCGCCGAGCTTCGGCGCGCGCACCGAGTAGTCCCGCTTCTCGGAGACCGCGAGCGCCGCGCGCCCGAGTGTCTGCACGGGACGCGAGATCTGCAACTGCAGGGAGCGGCCGAGAACGTAGGCCAGCAGCATCGCAAAGAGCGTCATGCCGGCGGCGATCAGCGCATAGAGCGCGATCTCGTGGTGAAGCGAAGACAGGTCCCAACGCAGATAGAGAGTACCGAGGCGGGTGTTGCCGCCCTGCCGGATGGGCTGATACGCGGCCAGCATGCCGGCGTCGAAGCGAAAGCCATCGCGCTGCGGGTGAGGCGGGAAAGCGCTGACGGCCCCATCCGCGGGGTAGTGCGCAAAAAGCGCGCCCTTGGCGTCATACACCGCGGCCAGCGTGATGCGCCGCTCCGCGTGCAGCGCCGCGAGTACGTCGGTCTCATCCGACGGGTTGTCGAAGGCGATAGCCGCAGTACTGTTGCTCGCGATGACCTGGCCAAGGGTCTGGATGGTGTAGAGCGCCGCCGCGCGATACGTCTGGTATTGATAAGCGATGAAGGCCGCGCAGGTGATCGCGAGCACCGCGCCGCTGGTCACGAGCAGCATGATCATGAGCTTGCGCCGGATGGGCTGGTTCCGCAGCGGCACGGCTAGCCCTCCCCCGGCGCGGCCGGAACCGCGGCCCGCAGTAGCTTCGAGGACAGCGTGAGGCCGGCAGCCTGCGCCGCGCGCGCGTTGATGTTCAGCCGCACGTGCTGGTCGATCAGCACGAAGCGGATCATGCCGCCGCTCTGCATGAAGTTACCGAGGTCGCTCACGGTGAGCACGTTGCGACCCTTGAGCGCGTCCAGGATGTGCGGCAGGTTCGGCGCTTCCGAGGAGCTGATATAGAGGATGTGACAGCCCGTCGCCTCGCCGACATTCGCCAGCCGGCGCACGACGATCGGCCGCCCATTCACCCGCTCACCGGAGACCGCCTGGTCGAGCGTGCCGTCGAATGGATCCGCTCCCAACACCCCGATCACGATCGGCGCGCTCTGGTCGGCAAAAGCTCCCGGGGGCCAGTCGACGAATTGCGAGAAATAGAAGAGAAACACCGCCTCGACCTGTTGCGCGCTGGGCGCGGCCAGCGCCGGCCGGCCGCCGAGCAATCCGCCGGCCAGGAGCAACGCCACGGCAATGGCGCGCCTCGAGGCTCTCAGAGCTGCCATGTCACCCGTCCGTAGACGCTGCGCTTGATCGCGCTGCGCTCATCGACACCGCCGAACTCGACATGGGACGCATGGAGGAGACTGCGCCCCTCGAGCGACAGCGTGAAGTGCGGCGTGGCGTGCCAGATCGCGTTGAGGTCGAGCTCCTGGTAACCGGGATCACCGGTGCCGTCGACGACCTCGGGCATGCTCACGATAGCCGAGAGTACGCGCAGTCCCGCATGCAGCTGGACGCCAGCCGGCAGATCGAAGTCCGACTGCACGCCGACCTGATTGCGCGGCGTGGAGCCCTCGACGAACCTGTTGCGGTTGTTGTCCTGACCGAGTGCGGTCAGCTTCATGTCGATGTAGGAGTAGTTGACCGACAGGCGCCACCACGCGACCGGCGAATACAAGGCGAGGCCTTCGAGGCCCGTGGAGTGGCCGTCGATGAGATTCTCGTTGAGGAGCGGATAGATGATCTGGCCGGTCGCCGCGTCGAGAAAGGGGGTGCCCAGCTCCAGGGAGGCAAGCCCCGTGTAGCGATTGCGGAATGCCGCCAGATCGAGCGAGAGATCGCGCAGCGGCTGCCAGCGATAGCCGAGCTCGAAGGCGAGCACCTCCTCGGCGTGGAAATCGCGATTGCCCAGCAGCACGACGACCGGGTTTCCGGCGGGATCCGTGGCATCGATGTCGACATCTCGCTCGAGGCGCGTCGGCACCCGCACGGCGCGGGAAATGGCGCCCCAGACAGTCTGAGTGTCGGCGAGGTCCCAGGCCGCGCGCACGCTGGGCTGCACCTCGAACCCGCTGAAGTCGTTGTGCTCGAGCTTGGTGCCGAGCGTCAGCCGCACGGAGTGCGGCAGCGATACCTCATCCTGCACGAAGCCGCTGACCACGTTGTCGCGCGAATCAGGAGGATCGAGGGCGAAGAGTCCCTTGCCCTCATTGCGATCATTCATGGTGCGGCCGGAGAGGCCCCAGGTGACGGCCTGGAAGTGGCCGAAGGGCAGGTGCTCCAGGAAGTCGATGTCGAGCGTGCCGAGATCATCGACGAAGGTCGGATCGTTGCGGTGGGTGTAATCGTAGTAGACGCGCACCTCGAAATCCGAATCGGCGCTCATCGCATGTCGCCAGTGCTCGAGGAGATTGCCGCCGCTCACGCCCGCCCGCAACGGGCCCGCGGGACCCGGGCGGCCGATGATGTTGACCGAGGGGCTCACCTGCCCGATGCGGCCGCTGTAGGCATCGCCTTGCACGGTGAACGCGTCGGCCGAATCGGCATTCCAGTCCGAGCGGAAGCCGATGTGGCCGAGCCGCCAGTCATCCGGGCTGGACCCCGCGGGATGATCCTCGGCGGTATCGTCCTGGTATTTCGCGAAGACGCGGTAGTAGATGTCATTCGCGGTCTCACCGCCGTACTGCGCGGCAGCGAGAGCCCGCTCCTCGGAGCCGGTCTCCGCCGTCATCCAGCCTCCTTGCGTATCCTGCGCGCTCTTGCTGATGACGTTGATGACGCCGTTGACGGCATTGGATCCCCAAAGCGCCGCGCCGGGTCCGCGGACCACTTCGATGCGGTCGATGTCCGGCATCAGGTAGTCCTGGACATCCCAGAAGACACCGGAATAAAGGGGCGTGTAGATGCTGCGCCCATCGCTTAAAACCAGCAGGTCGGGCGAGCTCGCACCGGCAAAGCCGCGCGAGCTGACCGCCCATTGGCTTGCCGTCAATTGCGCGACGTGTACGCCGGGGACGTAGCGGATCGCCTCAGGGACGTTCATCGCGCCGGAGTTGGTGATCTGCCCGCTCGTCACGACGGCCACGGCGGCCGCGGCTCGGGACAGCGGCTGCGCGCTGCGGGTGACGGAGGTCACCTCGACATCGGCGAGCTGCTCGATGCTGAGCCGCTTGAGCTCGTTGACTTGCGCCGCGGCCATCTGCTGGGCGTACAGTACGGAAGTCGTCGCAGCCCATGCACCCGCAACGAGCACGGCGCGCAGCATGGCCGTGGCGGACCGGTGCCCGCGAGTCGAGGCCGAGAGCGTCATCAGTTCCCCCGTCGATCCTTTGCTTCGCAAGCGACCGTGAGCGAAGCCCTCAGATCATACTATCGCAATCCTCCCCTCCGGTTGGCAACACTGTGATTTGCGTCTCATTGTCGCCGGACGGATGAAGATCCGCTCTTGACAAGATGAAATGCCGGCGCATCCCACGAAGCGCAGGGGCGCTCGACCGCGCGCGCGAGCGACAGGCCGAGAGGCTGGATCAGCCGCTCGAGATCATTGCGATCGGCCGAGAGATCATCGCGGTAGGAGAAGTTGAGAATCAGCGCATCGCCGCTCGCGTGCAACACCCGCGCGATCTCCGCGAAGTATCGTCCCGCGAGCTCGCCCTCCGACAGGAGCAGGTAGGGCAGCGTATCGACGAGCACGACGAGATCGATGCTGCAGTCGGCGATGCCCGCCAGGTCGTGGCCGCTGCCGAGAAGGAGGCGCACGTTGGGGAAGCCTGCGCAGCGCGTGCGCGCCTGCGCAATCATGCCGGGCGAGATGTCGATTCCGACGACGGCGGCGCTGAGCGGCGAGAGCGCCGCGTCGAGCCTGCCGATGCCGCAGCCGATGTCGAGTACCGTGCGATCGAGTCCGAGCAGTCCCCACTGCGACAGCAGCGCGACGATCTCGAGGGTAGCCGCGGCGAGCAGCCGCGGTGAGCCGAGCGAATAGAGCGCAACACTGGCTTCCGGCGAGATGCGCACCGCCGCATCGAAGAGGCCCGCCCAGCGGGCGACCGAGTCACCGGCGGTCGGACTGTGCTGCACCTGGGCGAGGATCGCGTGCACCGTGGTCCAGGCCTGCGGATGCTCGGCCACGAGGCCCTCGAGGTGGTGCAGACGCTGCGCGCCCGGCGCACCGGTCGACTGGAGCGCGCGCAGCACGGCCGTTTGCGCGGCTTGGGGCGATTCCGCCTCCATGAGCAGGTGCATCGCGGCGACGCGTGTCGGCAGCGCGCCCGCGGCGCAACGGGACAGGACATCCTCGAGGCGGCTGGTGTCAGGCATGGGCGGTCTCCCGCGATAGCACTCGGCGCACGGACCAACGGTCCACCGCGCCCCATTCATATTTATAGGGCTCACGGCCGCGCAGGAAATGAAACTCCAGGCAGCCCTCGGCAATCGCCGCCTCGATCGCGTGCGCGATGAGCAGGGTGCCCGGGCTCTCGCGCGCGAAGTCAGGATCGAAGCCCCCCAGCCACGCATAGGCCTGCATGCCATCGCTCATGCCGTAGTAAGCCCCCGCGCAACGGCCGCCGACGCGCAGCAGGAAGAGTCGTCCGAGTCCCTCTGCGACCAGCCGCGGCGTCGCCGCCGCGAGGAAGTCCTCGACGAGGCCACCGCGAAGCGCCTCACTTCCCTTTTTTTCTTCCCAGCGGGCATGATGCAACCGGGTCAGCTCGCGCAGAAATCCGCCGACGCCGTCCGCCTCAACACGCTCGACGGCGAAGCCTCCGCGGCGGTCGGCGCGATGTCGAGCCATCCGCAGCTTGCGCAGTTTCGCCGCGGGGATCGCGGCGCCGAGCGGATCGGCCGCCGGCGACAGAGCCAACACGGGACACGCGCTCTGGGCCTGCGCGCCGTCGTCGCAGCCCGCGGGCGCCGGCAGAGCCAGTGCGGTGGCTCCGGGCGGCAGCTCCTCGAGCGACCACTCGGCCCAGTCACGCAAGTCGTGCGCGCCCGCCGCCAGGGCGGGCAATGCGCGCGGATCGTGCGGATCGGCGAGGACATCCAGGTAGTCGCTGAGCGCGATGCCGACCGGCAGCAGCCGGCCGCAATCGCAGTAGAGCGCGGCGAACGCCACGAGGCGCCCGCCATCGAGGACCGCGATACTGCGCAACTCACCCGGCCGGAAGATCTGCCACCACGGCAGGAGCCACGCCGGGGACAGAAACGGCGGAGCCGCGGCGCGGCGCCACAGATCCCACCATTGCGGCTGCAGCGCGGCCAGATCCTCAGCGCTTCGTATGATTCGGATCTCCGTCATGCCGCCGTGTCCGAACGACGAGAGGGATTTTCGCGCAGCAAGTCCCGGTCCGAAACAGGCTGCGCCGACCGGGGGTCCATGTCCGAAAACGGCTAGTGAGCGCCGGCGCCCCGGCGTATCTTCGCCCCTATGCAAGAGACGCTGCCATTCGATACCACCGTGCTGGAGAGGGCGCGCCTCAGTCGCGATCCCCGCTTCGACGGCAAGTTCTTCATCGCCGTGACTTCGACCGGCATCTATTGCCGTCCGATCTGCCCGGCATCGCCATCTCCCAGGCGGGGCAACGTGCGTTACTACATCTCTGCCGCGGCGGCGGCGGAAGCCGGCTTCAGGCCCTGCCTGCGTTGCCGTCCGGAGGCGGCGCCGGGCACCCCGGCATGGCTAGGCACGTCGGCGGTCGTGCGGCGCGCCCTGCGACTCATCAATGAGGGCGCGCTCGATGAAGTCAGCGTCGGGGAGTTCGCCACGCGTGTCGGTGTTGGCGCACGGCATTTGGACCGGCTGTTCCTGCAGCACGTCGGCGCCTCGCCACTTGCGGTCGCGCAGACGCGCCGGCTGCATTTCGCCAAGCGGCTGATCGACGAGAGCGATCTGCCGATGACACAGATCGCGCTCGCCGCCGGATTCGGCAGCCTGCGCAGGTTCAACGATGCGTTCCAGAAGGCGTATCGGCGGCCGCCGCGGGCGCTGCGCCGGGATCGGCGCGAGCCGCCGCGCCGGGACGCGGGCGACGAGGTGTCGCTCGCCCTCTCCTACCGCCCGCCCTATGACTGGAATCACCTGCGCGATTTCCTCGCGCTGCGCGCCACTCCCGGCGTGGAGCGCGTGGATGCGGAGAGCTATGCGCGGCTCATCCGCACCGACGCGGGTCATGCGGTCATCCAGGTGCGGCCGCTACAGGAGAAGGACGCGCTGCAGCTTCGTGTGCGCGGCGCCCCGGCCGCGGCGCTCTTTCAGATTGCCACCGCCGCACGTCGCGTGTTCGATCTCTCGGCCGATCCGACGCTCCTTGCCGCGGGACTGGGATCGGACCCCCTGCTGCGTCCGCTCGTGCGCCGCCGTCCGGGCATCCGCATCCCGGGCACCTGGGACGCGTTCGAATGCGCGGTGCGCGCCGTGTTGGGTCAGCAAGTCACCGTCGTAGCCGCGCGCACTCTGGCCGGGCGTCTCGTCGCCCGCGCCGGCGAGCCGGCCGTGACGGGGGTGGCGGCGCTCGACCGTCTTTTTCCAACACCGCGGGCGCTCGCGGCGGCGAATCTCGACGGGCTGGGCCTGACCGGCGCGCGGATTGCCGCGCTCAAGGCGCTGGCGCTCGCCGTGATCGACGGCCGGGTCGCATTCGAGCGGCCGGCCGATGAGGTCATCGCGAGCCTGGTGGAGCTGCCCGGCTTCGGCGAATGGACGGCCCAGTACATTGCCCTGCGCGCCCTTGGCGAGCCCGATGCGTTTCTCAGCGCCGACCTCATCGTGCGCCGCATGGCGGCCGCGGGCGGCACTGCGCTGACAGTGAAAGAGTTGGATCGCCGGGCGCAGGCGTGGCGGCCCTGGCGCGGTTACGCGGTCATGCATCTCTGGTGCGCGGCCAACGACCGGACCGAGGCTCGGAATGGGCCGAGCAACAGTGGAGAGGCGCGATGAAGACGACATCCGATACCCTGTACTGGCACGAGATCGACTCCGCCGTCGGGAGGCTCCTCCTCGCCGGCGATGGCGAGAGCCTGATCCACGTGGGCTTCCAGTCCGGTCCGCGGCCGTCCCGGCCGATGGACGGTTGGATTGCCGATATTGCGCCATTCCGCACAGCGATCGCGCAGTTGGACGAGTACTTCGCCGGCAAGCGGCGCCGGTTCGATTTGCCGCTCGCGCCGCGGGGCACGGAGTTTCAGCGGCGGGTCTGGCGCGCGCTGACGGAAATTCCTTACGGGGAAACCGTCTCCTATGGCGAGCTCGCGCGCCGCATCGCCAAGCCGAGCGCCTCGCGCGCCGTGGGGCTGGCGAACGGCGCAAATCCGCTGCCCATCATCGTGCCCTGCCACCGGGTGATCGGCGCGGACGGCAGTCTCACGGGATTCGGCGGCGGCCTGCCCATCAAGCGCAAGCTGCTCGCGCTCGAGGGAACGGCCGCCGGCGAGTCGGGCCCGCAGGCGGCCTTTATATGGGCTGCTCCCCCGCAGCCTTCAGCTTCTCGTTGAGCTTCGACACGTCGACCTGCTCGAAGCGCGTCCACTCCGCGAGGGTCGCGGTCAGCTCCCGTGTCAGCGTTGCGTAGGATGAGAGCGCATCGGGACTGGGGTCCGCATCCGCCCCGTCAACCGCCGACTGCAGATTCTCGAGACCGGCCGCGATCGCCTGCAGACTGTCGGCGCGCCGCGGAGGCACCGCCGGGAAGGAAACGCGCTCGGGATGCGGGCGCGATCCGGAGATGTCGATGGCCTTCTTCAGCACCGCCGCCAACTGAGCATGGGCCGCGTCGCGTGTGGCGAGCCGCTCATCGAGACCGTTCAGGAGCTTCACGACGCGCCCGAGCGCGGTCGACACCTGTTGCTGCGCGGCTTCGACCTTGCGTGCCAGCTCGAACTCGCGGTCGTAGGCCGCCTGCGGCAGGTGCACACGCGGATCGGGCTTGAGCAGAAGCGGCTGGCGGTACGTCTGTCCGTTGACTTTCAGCTCGACTGTGTACCGGCCGGGAGGCGCCCACACTCCGACGCCCCCGCGGCGCCTGGAGCCACTCTCGCCGACCTGCGCATACCGCAGATCCCACACCAGCCGCTGCATGCCCGGCGCGGCGGCCGGTATGGCGGGCAAGTGCACCCACTCCGGTGCGAACTCCAGCTTCCCCGGATCGAGCCGCGGCGCCTGCTCGGCGCTGGTGTAGTGACGGACCACCTCACCATGGGCGTCCCGTATGGTCACATCTACGGGGCCCGTCACGGCCTGCGGCAACACGTAGTCGATCGGCGCGCCATCCGGCGGATTGGCCGCCAGCGGCTCATCTTTCGGCAGCGGCGTGCCGGTGAACGCCGGTGTCCGGACGCGAATGGCCTCAGCGGGCGCAAAGAGCGTTGCCCCATCCGAGTGCACGTCATTCATCTGCCGCAACGGCGTCATATCGTCCATGATCCAGAACCCGCGGCCGTGCGTCGCGATCACGAGGTCGTCGCCGTGCACGTCGATGTCACGTACCGATGTGACAGGCAGATTCTGCTGCAGCGACTGCCAGTGCGCGCCGTCGTCGAATGACACGTAGATACCGAATTCCGTTCCGGCATAGAGAAGACCGGGTCGCGCCGGATCCTCGCGCACCACGTTGACGAACCTGTCGCGCGGGATCCCGGAGTCCACGCGCTGCCAGCTCTTGCCGTCATCACGCGTGACATAGATGTAGGGCGTATCGTCATCCAACCGGTGACGGTCGATCGCCAGGTACGCGACGCCAGGCTGGAAATGCGACACATCGATGGCCCCGACCTTCGACCACGCGGTCAGTCCGGCGGGAGTCACATTGTGCCAATGCGCGCCGTCATCCGCCGTGCGCCAGACCAACCCGTCGTCGGTGCCTACCCATATGACCTTGGCGTCGAGTGGTGACGGCGCAATGGTATAGATGACCCCACGACGTTTGCCGACGTGGAAGTCGTCCTTCGCAGTCGTGGGATCGACGTTCGACGGCGTGCCGGCATCCCGGCGCGACAGGTCAGGACTGATCGGCTGCCAATGCTCACCGCCGTCGCTCGTGCTGAAGAGACGTTGGTTGCCGAAGTACAGCGTCTTCGGGTCTCGCTTCGAGAAAGTGAGCGGCATCGTCCAGACGGTCCGATAGTGATCGTTCGGGTACGCGAGCATCGGATTGACGTCACGGGTCTGGCCGGTCTGCCAGTTGAGCTTGTTGACACTCGCGCCGCTGTCCGAGGCGTCACCGTAGACGATATGCGGGTCGTCGGGGTCGGGTGCGATCATGCCGCTCTCCCCGCCGACCGTGACCTCGCGGAACTGCTCCATGGAAATGCCGTCACCGCTGCCGGCGCGGCTCGGGAGCGCCGCGGCACCGGAGTCCTGCTGTGCCCCATACACCCAATAGGGGAACCGATTGTCGGTGGTGACGTGATAGATCTGCGCGGTGGGCTGGTTGTACCAGCTGCTCCAGGTCTTGCCACCGTTCAGTGTGACCTGCGTGCCCTGGTCGCTGCCGAGGATGCGCCGCTGACTGTCCGTTGGATCGACCCACAACACGTGGTAGTCGTCCCCCGTCTGATCGCCCTTCTGGGCGATGAAATGCGCGCCGCCATCCTGCGATTCGAGCACGATGGTGTTCATGACCCACACCCGATCGGCGTTCGCCGGGTCGGCGGTCAGCGAGCAGAAGTACCAACCGCGTCCCCAGATCCGCGAATCGGCTGTGACGTGCTGCCACTGTGTGCCGCCGTCGTCAGAGCGGTAGAGGCCTCCTTGCCCCGAAGGACCATCGGCCAGGGCGTAGACGCGCTGCGGGTTGGCGGGCGAGACCGCGAGACCGATGCGGCCGGGATGGGCTGCGAAGCCATTGCCCTCGACGCGGGTCCAGTGATCGCCGCCGTCATGTGAGACATAAAGGCCGCTGCCGGGGCCGTTGGACGGCGGATAGACGTTCCAGGGCGGCCGGCGGGTCTGCCACAGCGAGGCGTACAGGGTCCTGGAGTCTCCGGGCTTGAAAGCGAGATCCGCGGCGCCGGTGTTGGGATCCTTGTAGAGAATCTTCGTCCAGTGCTGGCCGCCGTCGGTCGAGCGGAAGACGCCCCGCTGCGCGCTGGGGCCGTAGGGATGGCCCAGGACGGCGACGTACACGAGGTCGGGATCATGCGGATCGACCAGGATGCGCGAAATCTGCCGCGAGTCCGTCAGGCCGATGTGCATCCAATG
>Ga0134125_10006364_pt1 | contig 13372 bp, 10 predicted proteins | sample KB31751_FD_96464 | JGI IMG/M metagenome (GOLD analysis project Ga0134125, IMG submission 96464) | Terrestrial soil microbial communities with excess Nitrogen fertilizer from Kellogg Biological Station, Michigan, USA - KB3-175-1 | ecosystem: Environmental > Terrestrial > Soil > Unclassified ... | reverse complement strand
TTTCCGGATCGTGTCCGGCGCGGCCTTGGCAGGATCGGTAGCTCCCATCACGTCGCGATATTTGGCGACGGCGTTTTCCCCTTCGAGCACCTGAACGACGACCGGCCCCGAGGTCATGAACTCAACAAGCTCGCCGTAAAACGGCCGCGCCTTGTGGATCTCGTAGAATTTCTCCGCCTGCGCCTTCGTCATGCGAATGCGCCGCTGCGCGACGATGCGCAGACCGTTCTTCTCGATCATGGCGTTGATAGCGCCGGTGAGATTGCGCGCAGTGGCGTCCGGCTTGAGAATTGAAAAGGTGCGCTCGACCGCCATCGGGTGTTCCTCTTTTTCGTCGCCAAGGTTGGCGGCTTATAGCGGGGCGCTTTTGCTCGGGCAAGCGCGGCACAGCGGGGCTCTTTGGGGGATTGCAACGCGCGGCCGGCTCGGCCACAAGGCGCGCATGTTGGTCATCGACGATCTTACCGTGCGCATCGGCGGCCGGCCGCTCATCGAGGGGGCAAGCGCGCGCATCACGAATGGCGCCCGTGTGGGCCTGGTCGGACGCAACGGAACCGGGAAGACCACGCTGTTCGGCGTGATCGCCGGCGACATTTCAGCCGAGCAAGGCGAAGTCGAGATGCCGTCGCGCTGGCGCATCGGCCGCCTGGCGCAGGAAGCACCCGACGGCCCCGAGAGCTTGCTCGCGGTCGTGCTCAAGGCCAACCGCGAACGCGAGGCGCTTCTCGCCGAGGCGCAGACCGCTCGCGATCCGCATCGCATCGCCGAGATCCAGACGCGCCTTGCCGACATCGGCGCGCATGCGGCGCCGGCGCGCGCGGCGGCGATTCTGTCCGGCCTCGGCTTTTCCACCGCCGACCAGCAACGCCCCTGCTCCGAATTTTCCGGCGGCTGGCGCATGCGCGTCGCGCTTGCCGCGACACTGTTCGCCGAACCCGACCTGCTGCTGCTCGACGAGCCGACCAACTATCTCGATCTCGAAGGCACGCTGTGGCTGCAGGACCACCTCGCCCGTTATCCGAAAACGATGATCATCATCAGTCACGACCGCGATCTGCTCGACAACGCGGTGGGACACATTCTGTCGCTGGAGGCGCGCAAGCTCACGCTTTATCGCGGCGGCTATTCGCAGTTCGAGCGGCAGCGGCGCGAACGCCTGCTGCTCGACCAGAAGCTGATCAAGAAGCAAGACGCCCAGCGCAAGCATATTCAGGCTTTCGTCGACCGTTTCCGCGCCAAGGCCACAAAGGCGCGCCAGGCGCAATCGCGCCTGAAGATGCTGGCCCGAATGGAGCCGATCACCTCGCTGGTGACCGAAGAGGTGCGATCTATTCACTTTCCGCCGCCGGCAAAGCTTTTATCGCCTCCGATCATCGCGACCGACGACGTCGCAGTCGGTTACGAGCCGGATCATCCCGTTCTGTCCGCGCTTACGTTGCGCATCGACAATGACGACCGCATCGCGCTGCTCGGCAGCAACGGCAACGGCAAATCGACTCTGGTGAAACTGCTCGCCGGGCGCCTTGCGCCGCAGCACGGCACGGTCACACGCGCGGCAACCCTCAAGGTCGGCTATTTCGCCCAGCACCAGCTCGACGAGCTCGATCCGCAGGACAGCCCGTACGATCACGTGCGCCCGCTGATGCCGGATGCACCCGAGGCCAAGATACGCGCCCGCGTCGGCGCGATCGGCTTTTCCGGGCTCGCCGCCAACAACGCGGTCAAAACGTTATCCGGCGGCGAAAAGTCGCGGCTGCTCCTTGGACTTGCGACCTTTGCCGCGCCGCATCTCGTCATTCTCGACGAACCGACCAACCATCTCGACATCGACAGCCGCGCCGCACTCATCGAAGCGATCAACGATTTTCCAGGCGCGGTCATTCTGGTGTCGCATGACCGTTATCTGCTGGAAGCCTGCGCCGACCGGCTGTGGCTCGTGCAAGGCGGCAAGGTCGCCCCGTTCGACGGCGATCTCGACGATTATCGGCGCGCGGTGCTCGCCGACAGCGGCGAGAACGGTTCCGCAGCGAGCAAGGCGGCGGCGCGGCCCGACCCCGCGCAGGTTCGGCGCGCCGCCGCCGACAAGCGCGCGGAGACCGCGCCGCTGCGCAAGCGGATCGCCCAGGCCGAGACCGAGATCGCAAACCTGACGCGCCAGTTGCGCAAGCTCGATGCAACGCTTGCCGACGGCGACGTGTTCGCGCGCGATCCGACGCGCGCAGCCGAGCTCGCCAGGACGCGCACCAACGTGGTGGCCGCGATTGCAAAGGCCGAAGAAGAGTGGATCGCCGCGAGCGCCGCGCTGGAAACCGCCTGAGCGGGCCGGTTATTGAACCTGCTCGGTCTCGCGCTGAGACGTCTTGGCGTTTGCCGGCTTTTTCGTCGTCGTTTTCTTTTTCGGCGGCGCCTTGGGAGGCGCCGGCGGCACCGGCGCGCGGTCGATCTCCTTGAGCCGCCCATCGTCGAAGCGGTAAATGCCGGGCCAGGGGCCGGACAGATAGGTGAGCACCACGCGGCGCTCACCCCTATCGCCGGCACCGATGCTGACATTGCTGGCAAGCCCCGCCCGCTGCGCCGCCTGGCATTCGGTCATGCCGAGCGCGATGCCGCCCAGCACCGGCGGGATACTCGGGTCGGCGGCGGCAGGAGCGGGAGGCGCCGGTTGACCGCGCAATTCGCCGGCCATGCCGCCAACCGCGGTTTCGGTGGGAGGCGCTGCCGCCGGCGGCGCGGATGCCTGTGCGGCCGCAGCGCTGCAACGGCCATCGGCGCCGACGAGATCCTCGGGGCTGACCGGTCCGCCTGTATCCATATCGGGCTGCTTCGCGTCCACCGGCCGCGCCCAGTCAGGCTTGGCAAACATGTCGATCGGCTTGGAAAAGAAGCCGCCTTCGTTTTTATCGAACATGCCGCTCGAGCAGCCGGCAAGGGCAAACGCCAGCGCCGTCGCGGCGAAAATCCGTGGGTTGAAACGACTGCGCGGCAAAGGAAGGTTCCCCGGTCATCCTAACGTCTGGATCGTTAAAGTGGATTTTGCGTCATCATGATGGCGCGGAGCAAGGGCTGCGAAACGGACCAATAGGCCATTGCCCTGTCGGTCATTGGCCCAGCAGATCGGCCCTTTTGACCCAGCGGCCGTTTTGATCCGGCTGCCAATAGGTCGCCTCGAAGCCTCTCGCCTTGATCTCACTCCAGCGCTCGCGCGCCGCCTGGACCGCCTCCTCGTCGTCGCCGTCGAACAACAGCACGATGCGCGTATAGGTTTCGGCATCGGCCGGAACGGCGGCGCCGTCGATGAGAAAACGGACCTGCGCGCCGTTCGGGTTGCCGTCGGTCAAAGTCAGCAGCACCGGCTGCCGCGCGGCGTCCGGTTCGCGCCAGGTTCCGTGCGGCATGAAGCCGTCGTCGCGATAGGTCCACAGGTGCGCATCGAGCGCCTCGATGCGCTCCTCCGACGCGCCCTGCACGATCACCCGCCAGCCGCGCTCGATCGATTTTTCGAGCAGCGTCGGCATCACAGCTTCGAGCTTCTGCCCCTGCAGGTGATAAAATACGACCTCGGTCATGGTTTCGATCGCATCGCGTTCAGGCCTGACGCCGGCCGACCTTGCGCGCGAGCTTCTGCTGCTTGCGCTCCAGCATCTCGCGCTTCATGCGGCTCAACTCGCGCGCGCGATAGACGGCCCAGAACGTTCTCTCCGAAACGGGCTCCGTCACGACCGCCGGATCGAGCCGGCCCTGCGCCACCACGTCGTAATCGGCCGCAAGGACGGCGCGCAAATCACGTCCGTCGTCGATCCATCCATGATCGGTCGGCAGGCAGCGCCTGATTTCGTTGACGACGAACAAAAGGCCGCCGGGCTTCAGCGCGCCTTTTATGACGTCCAGATCCAGATCGAGAAACGCGCAGTGTTGCAGGACCCAGACGGCAATCGCCAGGTCGCAGCGCGCGCCGGATTGCGCGAGCGCGCGAGGATCGCACACCGTAAATTGGCCGGAACCGACATAGCCCGGCGCCATCGCGCGCATGTCGTTGCTGGTGTCCGCGCCGATGACCTTGCAGCCGGAACCCTCGATCAGCGCCTTGGACAGGCGGCCGATGCCGCAGCCGTAATCCAGCACGACGGTGTCCGCGCGCGGCCGGGTTTGCTCGAAAATCAAATTGGCGAGGTAAGGCGTCTCCAACGCCCAGCGCTCGTCGGTCGTGCGCCCCAGTTCCGGCGTGAGAATGATCGCCTTGGCCTGATCGATGTCCCGGACATCGAAAACGTCCGGCCTATGGGTGACCGGTGCTGACATCGAAACCCCGCTCAAATCGCTACCGATGGGCCGGTCCGTTTATTTTTGTTCGTACCATTCGCTGACCAGCCTATCAAGCAAGCGCACGCCCCAGCCCGAACCCCAGCTTTTGTTGATGTCGTTCTGCCGTGAATCGAAACCGGTGCCGGCGATGTCGAGATGCGCCCACGGCGTCTTGTCGGCGATGAAGCGCTGGATGAATTGCGCTGCGGTAATCGCGCCGCCGGCGCGGCTGCCGGCGGTGTTCTTTACATCGGCGAATTTTGAATCGATCTGCTTGTCGTATTCCGGCCCGAGCGGCATGCGCCAAACCACTTCGCCCGTCTCCTGCCCCGCCTCGGTCAACCGCTCGGCGAGCTTGTCGTCGTTGGCGAACATGCCGGCGTATTCGTGCCCGAGCGCGACGATGATCGCGCCCGTGAGTGTCGCGAGGTTCACCATGAATTTCGGCGAGAAACGCTTGGCCGTGTACCAGAGCACGTCGGCAAGCACGAGCCGGCCTTCCGCGTCGGTATTGATGATCTCGATGGTCTGACCCGACAGCGAGGTGACGATGTCGCCCGGCCGCTGCGCGTTGCCGTCCGGCATGTTCTCGACGACGCCGATCACGCCGACCGCGTTCACCTTGGCCTTGCGTTTGGCGAGCGCCTGCATCAGTCCGACAACGCAAGCCGCGCCCGCCATGTCGCCTTTCATGTCCTCCATGCCGGCGGCCGGCTTGATCGAGATGCCGCCGGTATCGAAACAGACGCCCTTGCCGATGAAAGCGACGGGCGCTTCGCCTTTCTTGCCGCCGTTCCATCGCATCACCACGGTCCGGCTCTCACGCGCGGAACCCTGGCCGACGCCAAGCAACGCGCCCATGCCGATTTTGGTCATGGCCTTGCGATCGAGCACTTCGACTACGACGCCGAATTTTTTCAGCGCCGCGGCGCGCCGCGCAAATTCCTCCGGGTAGAGCACGTTCGGCGGCTCGTTCACCAGGTCGCGCGCCGTATCGACGCCATCGGCGACCGCTTCGCGCGCGGCAAAGGCCGCCCGCGCGGCCGCCACGTCGGAGACAGCAACGCTCACCGTCGCGGCGGCCCGGCGTTCGTCGTCCTTGCGCTTGGTCTTGTAGCGGTTGAACGCATAGGCGCGCAGCCGCACACCCTGCGCCACATCGGCCGCCTGCGCGGCACTCATGGCGCCATCGGGCAACTCGGCAAGGATCGTCGCTTCGCTCGCGCCCGCCGGCAGCTTGCCCATGGCGATGCCGCCGAATTTGAGGAAGTCCTTCGCTTTCAGTTCCGTGGCCTTGCCGGTGCCGATCACCAGCAGGCGCGGCAGCTTCAGTCCTTCCGGCATGACCAGTTCAATGGCCGACCCGGCTTTGCCGGCAAAGCGCTCGGCCTTGGCGGCGCGGGCCACCAGATCGCCGGTTGCGGCGAGAGCCTTGCGGGTGGCGGGGCCGAACCCGAGGCGGTCGTCGCAGAACACGACAAGAACGCCTTTGGGCGCGGCGCCAATGGCGTTAAATCCGAGCTTTACGGCGTCGGTCATGGTCGGCAATCCTCATTCGGGGGGACAATCATCGAATTTCGCGCCCATATGGCGCGCCCGTACCCCTCCTGCAAAGCCCCAAATCGCATCGCGTGTCGGCCCCTTCACAACCCGGTTCCGCCAGCCCTTCGCCGACAGGGACTCGCTTGCGAGAATCGGGGCCGAACGGCACCGATAAGAGCCCCGGCAACCGCGCCGGCATTAACTTTTTATTGTGCATGTTCAATGGCTTTGCCTTTGGTCGGCCACTTTGTCGACGGATCAAGGTAAACCTGAGGGGGTTGGGGCTAGGGTTAGGGCGCCAGGCGCCCGGTCGAGGGGACCGGACGCCTTGGCGACGCATTTCGGGAACTGGGGGACGCCGTCGCGGATGGGGTCGATCAACCGATATATTTTCCGCACGACGTTCGCTGCGTTTGTCATCGTGCTGTTCAGCCTGACGGCGGTGATCTGGATCACGCAGGCGTTGCGCGACATCGACCTGATGACGAGCCAGGGCCAGACCATCCTGGTCTTTGTCGGCATCACCGCCCTGGTCATTCCGCAGCTTGTTCAGGTGATCGCGCCGATCGCGCTGCTTATCGCGGTCGCGCACGTCCTCAACAAATTGTCGAACGATTCCGAGATCATCGTCATGAACTCGACCGGCATGTCGCCGTGGATGCTGTTCCGCGCCTTCCTGCCGGTGGCAATCGTCGTCGCGCTGCTGGTCACGGCGATCAGCGCCTATTTCGCGCCCAAGGGCCTGCGCCTGTTGCGCAACTGGGTGACGCAAGTGCGCGCCGACGTCGTCAGCACCGTCGTTCAACCCGGCCGCTTCACCGCATTGCAGAGCGGCGTCACCATTCGCATCCGCGAGCGGCGCAACAACGGAGAACTGCTCGGGATTTTCCTCGACGACCGGCGCGATCCGGCCGAGCGCGTAACCGTGCTGGCCGATTCCGGCAACCTGCTCGATAACGACAACGGCACCTTCCTCGTGCTGCAAAAAGGAATGGTCCAGCGCAAGCAGGTCACCGAGCCGGATCCCGCGATCGTCGCCTTCGACCGCTACGCGTTCGACCTGTCGCAATTCTCCGGCGGCCCGCAAACGATAAAATACTCGATCCACGAGCGCTATCTCTGGCAGCTTCTATTCCCCGATCCGAAAGACACGCTCTACGCCGAACAGCCGGGACAGGTTCGCACCGAGAGGTTCGACCGCCTGATGGCGCCGTTCTATCCGATCGCGTTCCTGGTCATCGCCTTCGCCTATCTCGGCGCCCCGCGCACCACGCGGCAAAGCCGTACACTGTCGCTGATCGGCGCGATCGGCGGCGTCGCGCTGCTGCGCCTGACCGGCTTCGTCTCGACGGTCCTCGGGGTGAATTATGCCTGGACCGTCTGGTTGCAGGTCGTCGCGATCGTCATCGCTTTCGGCCTCGGCCTCGCCGTCATCCGCAGCGGCACGATCATCGAGCCGCCCGCATTCATCGCCAATTGGCTGACCGCGCTGAGCGAGCGCGTCGGCCGCCGTTTCGCAACCTCCTGATGTAGTCATGCCGACTTACGCTGGAACATTGGCACGGTATATCGGCCTGCGCTTCCTCGGCGCGGTGGTGCTGACATTTATCGGCATATTCCTGCTGGTCGCCTTGCTCGATTACGTCGAGATGATGCGGCGCGCGGCCAGCGTTCCGCACGTGTCGGCGCTGCTGCTGGCAAAAATATCGCTCTACCGCGTGCCACAGGTGACCGAACGCATCATGCCGTTTTGCGTGCTCATCGGCACCATGTCCTGCTATCTCAACCTGTCGCGCCGCATGGAGCTTGTGGTCGCGCGCGCGTCCGGCATGTCGGCATGGCAGTTCGTCGCGCCGGCGCTGATCGTCGCCTTCCTGCTCGGCATCGCCGCGACGACGATCTACAATCCGCTCTCCGCGATCCTGCAAGAGCGCTCCAAACGCTTCGAGTCCGAGATGTTCGGCGAATCCCGCGACGGGTTCGGCGGCAACGGGGCTGCGTTCTGGGCGAGCCAAAAAGATGCCGACGGCCAGGCGATCATCAACGCCAATTCAAGCCGCGACCAGGGCGCGGAACTCAGCGGCGTCTCGGTCTTTACGTTCGCCCCCGACGGGCACTTCAAGCAGCGGATCGAAGCGCGCGCGGCGGTGCTCAAGCCGGGCGCCTGGCAACTCCTCGACGCCCGCATCTACGCGCTCGGCAACATGCCCGTCGACCAGCCGATCTATCTGCTCAAGACCAGCCTGACCCCGGAACAGGCGCGCGAAAGTTTTGCCACGCCGGAAACCGTGCCGTTTTGGGACCTGCCAGCGTATATCACCATCGCCGAGCACGCCGGGCTGGTCGCCGCAGGTTATAGATTGCAGTTCCAGAAGCTTCTGGCCCGGCCATTTTTACTGGCCGCCATGGTTTTTCTTGCCGCGGCCGTGAGTCTGCGGTTTTTCCGCTTCGGCGGTGTGCAGAAGATGGTTTTAAGTGGCGTGGTTGCTGGCTTTCTGCTTTACGTTTTATCCAAGGTCACTGAAGACTTAAGCAAGGCCGAGCTGATGCACCCCGTTGCAGCGGCTTGGCTGCCCGTGCTCGTCGGCGGGCTGACGGGATTTGTCGCGTTGTTGTACCAGGAGGACGGGTGATGACGGGGCTGCGTCGCGCTCGTCCACCAGAACGCCGGCGGCTTCGCCCCGGCTTTGCTCGCATCGCCGCCGTCCTTGCCTTGCTGGCTTGCGCCGGCGCGTTCGTTGCTGCGCCGGTACTGGCGCAGGAATTGACGTTTCCGCAGCGTCCGGCGCCTAAGAAATCCAAGATCGCGATCGAGCGGGAAAAGTCCGGAAAGCATCAGATGCTCGTTCAGGCGAACGAGATCGATTACGACTACGCCAACCATCGCGTCGCCGCCGTCGGCAACGTGCAAATTTATTACAGCAATTCGACGCTCGAAGCCGACAAGGTCGTTTACGACGAGACCAACAAACGTCTGCACGCCGAGGGCAACGTGCGGCTGACCGAAGCCGACGGCAAGGTCACCTACGGCAACGTCATGGATTTGTCCGACGACTATCGGGACGGCTTCGTCGATTCACTGCGCCTCGATACGCCCGACCAGACACGCATGGCCGCGTCGCGCGCCGAACGTTCGAGCGGCAACTTCACGGTCTTTCATAACGGCGTCTATACGGCTTGCGAGCCGTGCAAGGACGATCCGAAGAAGCCGCCGCTGTGGCAGGTCAAGGCCGCGCGCATCATTCACGACCAAGGCGAGAAGATGATTTATTTCGAGGATGCGCGCCTCGAATTCTTCGGTCAGCCGGTCGCCTGGATGCCCTATTTCTCTGCGCCCGATCCGACGGTCAAGCGTAAGACCGGCGTGCTCGTTCCCGCCATCGGCTCGAGCTCCGTTTTCGGGCGATCGCTTGAAGTGCCCTACTACTGGGCGCTCGCGCCGGACTACGACGCGACGTTCTCGCCGATGGTGACCACCAAGCAAGGCCCGCTCCTGCAAGGCGAGTTCCGCCAGCGCCTTCTCAACGGCGCCTACTCGGTCCGCGCCGCCGGCATCTACCAGTTGGACAAGGATTACTTCGCGCCCACCACCGCCGCTCCCGCGCCCGGCTTCCGCGATTTTCGCGGCAGCGTGGAAAGCTCCGGCCAGTTCGCCCTCACCGACAAATGGATATGGGGGTGGGACGGCATTGCGATGACCGACAAGACGTTCCTGCAGGACTACCAGCCGCGGCTCTCGCGCTACACCTCCAACGATCCTTTCCTGACCGGCAGCAGCGAGGGCGTTTCGCAGCTCTACCTCACCGGCAAGGGCAACCGCAGCTATTTCGACGCGCGTACCATCTACTATCTCGGCTTCTCGACCGCGGACACGCAGAGCCAGATCCCGGTCATTCATCCGGTGATCGACTACAACTACACGTTCGACCATCCCGTCTTCGGCGGCGAGCTCGGCTACAATATCAACTTCACCAGCCTGACGCGCGGCTCGGCGAATTTCGATCCGATCACGATGAGCGCGCTGACCAACGGCTCGTGCACGCAAACCGCCAATCCCGCCATCGTCAACACGGCGAATTGCGTGCTGCGCGGCGTGCCCGGCACCTACAGCCGTTTCTCGGCCGAAACCAAGTGGCGCGAAAGCGTCACCGACTCCTTCGGCCAGGTGTTCACGCCTTTTGCTTCGGTGCGCGCCGATGCCGCCGCCATGCAGATCAACTCGGACCCGGGCGTCTCCAATTTCATCAACACCGGCGACACCAACCTGGTGCGCGCCATGCCGACGGTCGGCCTCGAATATCACTATCCCTTCATCAACGTGATGTCCTGGGGCACGCAAACGTTCGAGCCGATCGCGCAGGTGATCGTGCGGCCGAACGAACCGCAGGTCGGCCGGTGGCCGAACGAAGACGCACAGAGCTTCGTCTTCGACGACAGCAATCTCTTCAAGGTCAACAAGTTCGCCGGCTGGGATCGCGTCGAAGGCGGCAGCCGCGCCAATTACGGCGTGCAATATACCGCGCAGTTCAACCAGGGCGGCTTCGTCAACGCCCTGTTCGGCCAGTCCTACAGCCTGTTCGGCGAGAATTCATTCGCCGAAGGCGGCCTGACCAATGTGGGCATCGGCAGCGGCCTCGATACCCGGCTTTCCGACTACGTGGCGCGCGTCTCGTTCCAGCCCAACAAGACCTACACCTTCACGTCGCGCTTCCGCTTCGACCACGAAACGTTCGAGTTGCAGCGCACGGAACTTGAAGCGAGCGCGCAGTTCGACCGCTGGAGCGTCAGCATGCTCTATGGCGACTATGCCGCGCAGCCCGAGCTCGGCTTCCTCACCCGCCAGCACGGCATCCTCGGCACCGGCACGGTCAAACTCGACGCCAACTGGGTCCTGCTCGGCTCGGCGCGCTACGACATCAACGCCGACAAATTCGACCAGACCCGGATCGGCCTCGGCTATATCGACGATTGCCTCATCTTGGCCCTGAATTACATTACCAATTACAGCTACGGCAGCGGAACGCCGGTGCTCGACCATACGATCATGCTGCAGTTGAGCCTGCGCACGCTCGGTGGAACATCGGTGAACCGCGGCGTCGCCGGAATGGGCGGGCTCTAGGAGCCTTCCGTTCCCGAGCTTCCAGGACGATTGAGTCCGGCAACGGACCGCATGCAAAGCAACGGACGCGCGATGCGAAGAACTAAGCTGACGATGATTGCGGCCCGCATTGTTGCCGTGGCGCTTTGCGCCGCGCCGGTTGTGGCCGTTTCCGGAGCCGCCAACGCACAGGTCGTCGTCGTCGCCAACGGTTCGCCGATCACCGAGCTCGACATCGCCTATCGCACCAAGCTGCTCGCCAGTTCCACCCACAAGATGCCGACACGGCAGGAAGTCATCAACGAATTGATCGACGACCGGATCGAGATCGCCAAGGCCAAGACTTACGGGCTCGAAGTCAGCGACGCCGAAGTCGACGAAAGCTTCGGCTCGATGGCAAAGCGCCAGGGCATATCGGCGCAGCAGTTCGCCCAAATTCTCGAGCGGGATGGCATCGCCGCGAGCGCGCTGAAGGCGCGCATCAAGGCGCAGATGACCTGGCAACAACTGATTCGCGGAAAATTCAGCTCCGCCTTGCAGGTTGGCGACGCCGACATTGCCCGCGCCTTGCGCGACCGCAACGAAGACGACAAGGACGCCATCGGCTACGTCTATACGCTTTATCCGGTCATCGTGCTTGCGCCCGGCGGCTCGAGCCGCCCCGTCATGGAGGCAAAGCGCAACGAGGCGGATAGCCTGCGCGCCCGCTTCGTCACCTGCAACGAGGGCCTGGCGATGGCGCGCGCGATGCGCGATGTCGCCGTTCGCGAACCGGTGACGCGCAGCTCGGCCGATCTGCCGCAGCAAATGCGCGATCTGCTCGGCGGCATGGAAGTCGGGCGGCTGACGACGCCCGACATCACCGCGCAGGGGCTGCAAATGTTTGCTCTTTGCGCGAAGAAGCAGAGCGCGACCGATTCGCCTGCCAAGCGCGAAATGCGCGAAAAGATCTTCGCGAAAAGGTTCGATGACGAATCCAAGAAATTCCTCGACGAAATCCGCAAACAAGCGATGATCGAATACAAATGAGCGCGCGCGCCGACCGAGCACTGGTTCTCACGCTGGGCGAGCCGGCGGGCATCGGCCCCGACCTCGCGCTCGCGATCTGGCGCCGGCGCGCCGAATTGGCGCTGCCGCCGTTCTACCTGATCGGCGATGCCAATTTTCTCGCGCAACGCGCAAAATCGCTTGGCCTCGACGTTCCTCTCGCCACGGTCAGTCCGGATGAAGCCATTGCGGCCTTCGCGCGCGCCTTACCGGTCAAGCCGTTGGGCCTTTCCGTGACCGCGGCCGCGGGCAAGCCGGATGCGAGCAGCGCGCCGGCGGCAATCGGCTCGATCCGGCAAGCCGTCGACGACGTCCTCGCCGGCCGTGCCGCCGCCGTTGTCACAAATCCCGTGGCCAAAAACGTGCTCTATCGGTCCGGATTTGCCGAGCCGGGTCACACCGAATTCCTCGCGCGGCTGGCGGGGGAAGCGATCGGAAAACCGGCGCATCCGGTCATGATGCTGTGGTCGCCGGAACTGGCGGTGGTTCCGGTAACGATCCATCTGCCGTTGCGCGACGTGCCGGATCGCGTGACGTCCGATCTCATCGTCGAAACCGGACGCATCGTGGCGCGCGACCTTAACGCGCGCTTCGGCATTGCCCGGCCGCGGCTCGCCATTGCCGGGCTCAATCCACATGCCGGCGAAGACGGCGCCATGGGCGAAGAGGACGTCGAGACCGTATTGCCCGCGGTCAAGCGCTTGCGCGCCGAGGGGATAGACGCGCGCGGGCCGCTGCCGGCGGATACGCTCTTTAACGCGCGGGCGCGGGCGACCTACGACGTGGCGCTCTGCATGTATCACGACCAGGCACTGATCCCGATCAAGACGCTGGCGTTCGACACCGCGGTCAACGTCACGCTCGGCTTGCCGTTTGTGCGCACCTCGCCCGACCACGGCACCGCCTTCGACATCGCCGGCAGCGGCCGCGGCGATCCGTCGAGCCTGATCGCCGCGCTGCGGCTTGCCGCGCGGCTCTCCGCCAGCGCGCCGGCGCTGGTACCGGCGAAATAGCGCATGACGGCAGATAGCGGCCGGCGACAAAAATGCGCGCGTTAGAATAATGGCGCAGATCGACGATCTGCCGCCGCTGCGCGAGGTCATCCGCAGGCACGAGCTGTCGCCGAAAAAGTCGCTCGGGCAGAATTTTCTGCACGATCTCAACCTCACCGCCCGGATCGCCCGCGCGGCTGCGCCGGTCGATGGCGCAACCATCGTCGAGGTCGGTCCGGGACCGGGTGGCCTGACACGCGCCTTGCTGTCGCTCGGCGCAGGACGTGTCATCGCCATCGAACGCGACCACCGCGCTATCGCCGCCCTGGCGGAAATCTCCGCCCGCTATCCTAAGCGGCTCGACATCGTCGCCGGCGATGCGTTGCGTTTC
>Ga0134125_10006363_pt1 | contig 13373 bp, 14 predicted proteins | sample KB31751_FD_96464 | JGI IMG/M metagenome (GOLD analysis project Ga0134125, IMG submission 96464) | Terrestrial soil microbial communities with excess Nitrogen fertilizer from Kellogg Biological Station, Michigan, USA - KB3-175-1 | ecosystem: Environmental > Terrestrial > Soil > Unclassified ... | reverse complement strand
CTTGATTTCAAAAAATTTAATATACATACGATTTTAGAACGGGTAGAAAAAAAAGGTGATCTCTTTAAAGGAATTATGGATGAGAAGATCAGGAAGGCAAACAGTAAAATATTGAAAAAAGTTTTATAAAGAAGCCCATCAGTAAAGCGAGAAATATTCCGAATTTGCGTTTTACTTATATCAGCCGCTTAGATGGTTTTACCCTGAACCAACGAGCGACTTTCCTAATGCATTTTAATTTATCTTCGCAGCCCAAAAAGCAAGTTCTTAAGACATGTTAAGCAGAAGAAATATCCGGGTAAAAGTGATGCAAACGCTTTACAGCATTGAATCGATGAATAAAGAAACCCGTCCCGGTGAACCGTTGCAAATCTTGCGAAAAAAGCTGGAAAATACGCAGCAGTTATTTACGTTCCTGGTCTATTATATCCTCGAAGTAGCGCGATATGCAGAAAAAGATGCGTTACAAAAATCACAAAAATATTTGCCCACTGAAAGCGATTTAAAAGTGAACACCAAAATCAGCGGAAATCAGTTGATATGGGAAATTGATGAAAATAAATCCTTTCAGAAATCTGCAGAAAAGTTCAAAATCAAATACCTAATGAATGACGAATTGATTAGAAAAAGTTATTTTGCTTTGATCAAATCTCCTGAATATAAAGAATACATTGCTGCACTATCGCGGGAAAAAAAGTCGGAAAAAAATATTCTGGAATTTATTTTTTCTGATCTGATGATTCCGGATGAATATTTTCTAAGTGAGGTAGAAGAGAAATTTATACATTGGGACGATGACGCGGAAATGGTGATTCTTTTGATGGCAAAATTTCTTCAAAAACCAGCTTCTTTTAATTTTGATGAAATGGTAGGCGAGGAGAAAATGAAATTTGCTGTTGATCTTTTGAATGCAGCAATTGATAAAGATGAATATTGCCTCGAATTGATAAAGCCGAAATTAAAAAACTGGGATTCAGAAAGAATTGCGTTGCTTGACATGATCTTAATCAAAATGGGCATTTGTGAATTATTGTATTTTGAAACAATTCCGACCAAAGTAACGATCAATGAATATATCGATTTGGCAAAAGAATACAGCACCGAGCAAAGCGGCCATTTTGTAAATGGAATTCTCGATAATCTTCACAAAGAATTACTTTCTCAAAATAAAATCCACAAGACCAATTATAAAAACAGTACTTTATAATACCTTCGCGCGATGAAAAAAAATCATTTAAATAAAATATTTGTCTTCATTTGCCTGGCTGCCATTTTCGCTTCATGCAACATAAGAAATGAAAAATACAGGCATGAGATGCAGGCCCAATTAAAGCCTCATTTCAATGACACTACGACTGTACAAATGATCGATTCGGTATATGATTTTGGAAAAGTAACTGATGGTGAAAAAGTAATTTATAATTATCGTTTTAAGAATACCGGCAGCAAACCTTTGATCATTTCTTCGGCAAGCGCCAGTTGTGGATGTACCGTTCCCGAAAAGCCTGAAGAGCCTGTAAAACCTGGGGAAACCGGATTTTTAAAGGTGGTTTTTAACAGCGAAGGAAGGGTAGGACCGACTCATAAAACGATTACCGTAATTTCCAACGCTTACCCGGCATTTCCGGTTTTATTATTGACAGGGGAAGTGATTAACAAAAAATAGTTTTTATAATAAATTTTTTAACCGCTGTAAAAACAGCAAATAAAACAACAAAACAAACAGTATGAATTTAGCAACAGTATTTTTAATGTTAGGACAAGGTCAAGGTGGAGGTGGCGGATTTCAATTTGTATTCTTAGGATTGATGGTGCTTGTGTTTTATTTTTTTATGATTCGCCCACAGGCAAAAAAAGCAAAACAACAAAAGACATTTATGTCCGGTTTGCAAAAAGGTGATAAAGTAGTAACGATAGCCGGCATTCATGGTACGATCAATAAAATCAATGATGACGGCACTTTCATGCTTGAAGTGAATCCGGGTTCTTATATTAAAATGGAAAAAAGCGCGGTAAGTATGGAAATGACATCCAACCTGAATAAGACTCCTGCGCCGGTTAAATAATTCCCTCCGTTTATCTGAGATAAAGATGTTGAATGTACGAAGCTGATCTGTATTTGCATTGGCTTCGTACATTTCGTTTTTTCTCCACCTCATTTATTTTAGGTTTTGTTGAAATCATCAATACGAAAATCAGAAATCAAAATATGCTTCGAATAGGAATCACCGGGGGAATTGGCAGCGGCAAAAGCACTGTAGCCCAAATTTTTAATGTGTTAGGAATTCCTGTTTATAGTTCTGATGATGCTGCAAAACGGTTGATGAATGAAGATGAAGAAGTGAAAAATAAAATCATCAAATCTTTTGGTGAAGAATCTTATTCTAACGGAAAGCTAAACCGTAAATACCTTGCAGAAAAGGCCTTCAGCGATCGAAGCAAAACAGATTTGTTGAATTCTTTGGTTCATCCTGCAACGATAAAAGATGCTTCCACTTGGATGAAAAAACAAACTGCACCATACATCATAAAAGAAGCCGCATTAATTTTTGAAAGTGGTTCAGATGAGTTCCTGGATGCAGTGATTGGTGTAAAATCGCCTCTTTCTTTAAGAATTGAAAGAACCATCAAACGAAATAGTGTTACGGCTGCTGACGTAGAAGCACGGATCAAATTGCAAATGGATGAGAATGAAAAAATGGGTTTGTGTGATTATATAATTGTAAATGACGAAAAGCAAATGTTGATTCCACAAGTGCTTTTGCTGCATCAGAAATTTCTGAAAGAATCACTTCTTTAAATCTATTTTAAAATAAAAAAAGAATCTTCATTATTTGTTCTTTTGCCGTTACTGACCAATTAAACTTCCTATAACGACTTCAGACAATAGAACGATTATTTATCTTTACCATAAAAAATAACCTGAAGTTATCTAACCTATATAAAAACAGGCAATCATTTTCTCCAAAGCTTTATTGGAAAGAAATACTTGGCCTTTTGATGATCCTGCTGGCGTTTGTATTCTTTAGAAGTGAGCGAAAAGAGCTGATCCAGATTATTCCAAACATTGAAAGCGCTGACCCTTTATGGATTCTTTCCGGTGTTGGCGTTACTTTTTTATACGTGTTTTTACAAAGCGGCATTTACATTAGCAGCTTTTCTTCTATTGGTTTACCATTGAAATGGATTGATGCTTTTGAACTTTTTCTGAAAAGAAATTTTTTGAGTATTTTTTTGCCGGCTGGAGGCGTAAGCGCTTTGGCATATACGCCTTCACAATTAAGAAAAAGAGGTTTCAATAAAACACAAATTGGCCAGGCGAGCGGTTTATATGGTTTTGCGGGGTTATCTACCGTTTTTTTAGTTGGACTTCCGGTATTGATTCTTCTCACTTTGTCGCCCAACAGGCAATTTAAAAGTGCATGGGTAGGATTAATTTTTGTTGTTCTTTTAATGCTCGGTCTTGTCTGGCTAGCCCGATCACTGAAACAAAAAAACAAATTATATCAGTTCATTGAAAGAAAATTTCCGAGTGCTTCACCGGTTATCGATGAGCTGTTTGCCGCTAACGTGCAACAAAAAAAATATGCTGGCGCCATTGGATTCTCGGTAGGAGTGGAGCTAAGCGGCATGGCTTCAATTTATGTGGCGATGCTGGCGCTGGGTGCTTCTCCATCACTTATGGCCGCTGCAGTAGGTTATATAGTTACCGTTTTGCTGATGGTAGTGTCTCCCTTTCTTCGTGGTCTGGGCGCGGTAGAAATGTCCCTCGTTTATATTCTCGAAATGTACGGCTACTCAACGGTTCAGGCATTATCTATTACGATTCTATATCGCGTATTTGAGTTTTGGTTGCCCATGTTTTTTGGTATCGTAGCTTTTGCCTGGAGAGGGCGACAATTATTCATCCGTATAGCTCCTGCGCTCTTGATTTTTGCTTTAGGCATTATCAATATTATTTCTGTTGTAAAGCCGCCATCACATCCCCGGCTCAAATTACTGCGACAGTTTCTTCCATTGGATGCCATCAATGCTTCGAATGCGCTTGTTCTTTTTGTAGGATTGGTACTTCTCATTACCTCGGCATACATGTTCAAGGGATTAAAAAATGCATGGCGATTGGCGATTCTGTTGTCGGTATTATCACTTATCGGCAATCTTACAAAAGCTCTTGATTATTATGAAGCGGTTTTTGCGGCTATTACGCTAATATTATTATTGGTAAGCAGAAAACAATACCTCATTCAAAGTAATCTGAAATTAGTGCGTGTCGGTTTATTGTCTGTGGTCATCGTGTTTTTATCGGTATTGGTTTTCGGATTTGTAAGTTTTTATTTTATCAATCCAAGAGCTTTTGGTATTGATTTTACCTGGAAACAATCGATCTTTTATTCCTTTGAGTTCTTTTTATTGAATGGAAATGATACTATTCAACCTCAAACACCTGTAGGGCATCAGTTTTTATGGTTCTTTCAGTTATTGGGATATTTCAGTTGGGCATTCCTGTTGTTTACGCTCATTAAGCCTTACATCAGGATCCAGCCTCCAACAGGTTCCGGGAGGGAAAGAGCTAAATTTTTATTAACTGAATACGGAAATTCGGCAATAGATTATTTCAAAATATCTAAAGACAAACTGCTTTTCTTTTCTGAAATCTGCGATGGTTTTTTAGCATACCGGATAGCGAACGGATTTGCCATTGTGTTGGAAGAACCGGTTTGTGCCGAAGAAAACAAACCGGAAATATTAGCAGAGTTTTACAATCAGTGCCGGAAAATGGGATTAAAAGTTGCATTCTATCGGGTAGATGAAAATAGCATCCTGTGGTTTAATGAATTAAGGAAGAAAAAAATACTTATTGGACAGGAAGCAATATTGGATGCAGAAAATTTTACTATGGAAGGAAGAAATAAAAAGTCGTTACGAAATGCAATGAACAGTTTGCAAAAAAAAGGATTTGTTACTAAGATTTACCGTCATCCTCTTTCACCAGAACTTGTTGCTGAACTCCAAAAAATTTCTGATGAGTGGCTTGCATATTATGGCAAGGATGAACAAATTTTTTCCCAGGGAATGTTTAATGCGGAAGAAATTGCTCAGCAGGATGTAATCACTTCTGAAGATGCGGAAGACAAAATCGTGGCGTTTTTAAATATTATTCCTGATTATGCGCCGGAAGAATGCACCTATGACCTGATACGCAAAACGGGCGCAGCTCCGGGTGGCTGCATGGATGCGCTGATCATTAAGATGGTAGAATATGCAAAAGAAAATAAATGCAAATATATCAATCTCGGATTGGTGCCCATGACAGGAATTTCAGAACCGGAAAGCCCCGCGGAACAGATCATTAAATATGCCGCAGAAAAGTTTAAACGCTTCCGGCACTTCCAGGGTTTAAGAGATTTTAAAGAAAAATATGCGACCATCTGGGAAGACAAATACCTGGTTTATGATACGGATTATGACCTGTTGCAATTGCCTGCTGCACTAAACAAAGTAATGCAACCTTAATAATAAATTTATGAATAAGAGATTATATTTACTCCTCCTTTTATCGACATTAGCGCTCGGTGTTGCTGCCCAGGATCTTCCCATGAAAGAATGGGATGCATCTGCACATAATAAGCCTCTGGTTTTTTACCTCTCCGGTGATGGAGGCCTTAATAAATTTTCCAATGAATTATGCAGTTCAATAAATAAGGAGGGATTTGATGTGGATGCAATGGATTCCAAGTCTTATTTCTGGAGCAAAAAAACACCTGATCAAACTGCGGCAGACATTAGTGATTTTTTATCTAAAAAAATAGCTCGCCGACCAAATCAACAAATCGTATTGATTGGCTATTCCTTCGGCGCAGATATTTTACCTTATGTGCTGAACCGGTTGCCCAAAAATATTGTTAATAAGATAAAAGTTTCTTTTCTGATGGCGTCATCAGGAAGCACCGATTTTGTAATTCATATCGCAGATTTGTTTGGCTCCGGCAAACGGCGGGGTATGGATGTTTTAACTGAAGTAAATAAAATTGCGAATCAAAAAATAGTCATTCTGAACAGTAGTGATGATAAAGGCCTTGATGCCGGAAAAGTTACCATAAAGCACGTAACCGAAATCCTTCCCGGCGGTCATCATTTTGATGGAGATATTGATGAAATAACAAAAACAATTTTGAAATATTTGTGAGTTAAAGTTGCAGGCTGGAGGTTGAACTTTCAACTAAAATCCCAACACTTCTTTCATAGAAAAAATTCCTCTTTTTCCTTTAAGAAATTCTGCAGCCAGAACAGCTCCTTCGGCGAATCCTTTTCTGTTATGAGCTGTGTGAATAATTTCAATATCATCAATGGAAGATGAATATTTTACAGAATGTGTTCCGGGCACCGCATCGATTCTTTTGCTAATAATGGAAAGCTCATTTTCATTTTCAGTGTTATCGTTGACCCATTTATTTTTTTTACCGGAAGCTTCAATTATTTGCTCAGCAAGTGTGATAGCTGTTCCGCTGGGTGTATCTTTTTTTTCAGTGTGATGAATTTCTTCAATCGATACATTGTAGGATGGTTGGAGTTTTAACAATGATGCTAATTTCTTATTTAGCTCAAAAAAAATATTTACACCAACACTAAAATTGCTCGCATATAAAAAAGCGCCGTTTACTTCTTTACATTTTTCTTCGACAGTTTTTAACTGATCCAGCCAGCCTGTGGTTCCGCACACAACCGGCACATTTTCATTCAGACAAAACAATATATTTTTAATCGTACTATGTGGATTGGTAAATTCAATGGTAACATCGGCTCTTTGAATATTTTCTTTGTTGAACTCTTCAAGGTTTTCATCCGTGATTCGTAAAACAATTTCATGGGCTCTTTGCAAAGCAATTTCTTCAATAGCATGGCCCATTTTTCCGTATCCGATTAAAGCGATTTTCATAAAAAATAATTAAAAAATTAAAGACGAAATTATGGCAGTGTCAGTAATGGTTTTAAATTTTTTTCTTTAAAAAAGAATACCAAAGAAACGCCGGGATTGTTTATGTTCGAAAGCCCGGGTTGAACTTTCATCCCAATATCCGGACTTACATCAAAAGCCTTCAAATGCGCATCAACAGTGGCATCTACGACGTTTAATGCCCAGAATCCGAGGAAGACCAACACAGAATAATCTATATTTTGCCGGAAGACATTTCTGTTAAGCCGCAAGTCCTGGTTTGTTAAATATTGTAAATCGGGCGCCACACGCATGCTATCTGCATGAGTAGCCCGTGAGCGATAGATCACGGCGTTTCGCAGATCCCGGTAAGTGTGTAAATTATAAAAAAATACACCCGCTGTAACTCCAAGCGCTCCATAAATGATCGGGATCTTCCAATATTTCTTATTGTACCATTGTCCCCAGCCGGGCAAAATAGCAGAGCGAAGCATTGCCGTTTTCGGATTAAACTTTTTTATCGCTGTGTCTGATGCCAGTAAACTTTTACCCGATGTATCCCGAATATTGCTTTTTAAAATAGCCGTGTCATGTTTTTCTGTAATTGCAGTATCACTTGACAGGGTTGTATCTTCTTTTTTTATAATTTCTGCGTTCTTTTTTATAAGAGAAGTATCATGCTGCTGAGCAAATATGGCGGTTCCCGGTAATAAAAGGAATAGGAATAAAATACTATAAAGAAAAGTTCGTACTGCCATAATTTTAATCTACCGAAACCTGCATCTTATCTAAAAGTGAACTTAATTCTTCGATAGAAAAATAATCAAAAGTGATGCTGCCGGTCCCTTTTTTACTGTGAGTCATTTTTACTTTCGTACTGAAATGTGATGCCAAATTATCTTCAATTTTTTTCAAAGACGGTGGTAGCGCTGGTTTTACCTGATTATTAACAATGTTCTTACCTGGTGTATATAATTTTCTAACAAGGTCTTCTGTCTGGCGAACAGAAAGTTCTTTGCTTTTTATTTCATTAAAAATAAAGAGTTGTTTGTCCACCACATCCACATTGATCAACGCGCGGGCATGGCCCATACTAATATTTCCGTTGCGCACCGCAGCCTGGATATCAGGTGGTAATTTCAGAAGCCGGATGTAATTGGTGATTGTGCTGCGTTCCTTGCCCATGCGCTCTGCAAGCTGATCTTGTGTATAATCCAGCTCTTCCATTAATTGTTTATAGCTAAGTGCAATTTCAATGGCATTTAAATCCTCTCTTTGCAGATTTTCCAGCAAAGCAAGCTCGAGAATTTTTGAATCTTTTACATCCCTGATATAAACCGGCACATCTGCAAGTCCGGCAATTTTGGCGGCGCGAAACCTTCTTTCACCTGCAATAATGCGATATTTTCCACTAGCAATTTTTGTAACTGTAAGTGGCTGAATGATATCATGAATCTTTACCGAAGCGGCTAATTCACTTAAAGCATTTTCATCAAAATCGTGGCGCGGCTGTTCCGGGTTTGCTTCTATCTGGCTTAACGGAATTCTTGCGTTTGCCGCATTTGCTTTATCAGATGAATCTTTTATTAAATTTTTTTCAGTCACAGAAAGATCGCTGTCTATATTCTGCAACAGCGAACGGATCCCTTTTCCTAATGCGTCTTTTTTATTTGGCGTCGTCTTCATTTATTAATTCGATAATTATTTTAAAAAAAGTTTAAGGATGCTCCAAAACTTTATCTGTCTGATTCATTTTCGTCATATTGTTTTTTTGCAAAACTTCTTTTGCAAGATTCAAATAATTGATGGCCCCTTTGCTCTCCGCATCGTAAAGTATGGCAGGTTTTCCAAAGCTTGGCGCTTCGCTGAGTCGTGTGTTTCGATGAATGACGCTGTTGAAAACGAGTTCTTCAAAATGATGCCGCACTTCATTTACCACCTGGTTGCAAAGTCGCAATCTTCCATCATACATGGTCATCAAAAGACCTTCGATCTGCAATTCAGGATTTAGCCGGTTTTGAACGATTTTGATTGTATTTAATAATTTTCCCAATCCTTCGAGTGCAAAGAATTCAGCCTGAACGGGCACAACCACACTATCTGAAGCTACCAATGCATTCACGGTTATCAAGCCGAGAGAGGGTGAACAATCAATGATGATAAAATCATATTCATCGCGAATTTGTTTTAAAACATTTTTCAAAACACTTTCGCGATCAGGATAGCTGATCATTTCAATTTCAGCACCGACAAGGTCAATATGCGAAGGCATCAGATCCAGGTATGGAATTTCTGTTTTTAAGATTACGTCTTTTGGCGGTGTTTCATTTACCATACTATCGTAAAGCCCGGTTGTTACATTATGCAGATCAAATCCAACACCGGTGGTGCTGTTTGCCTGCGGATCTGCATCAACGAGCAACGTCTTAAACTCAAGCACAGCAAGACTTGCAGCCAGGTTAATGGCCGTAGTTGTTTTTCCCACTCCGCCTTTTTGATTTGCAATTCCTATTATTTTTCCCATAATTCGTTTCGCTATTCTTTTTCTTTTAGATTTGGATTGATTAATTTAATTCTTTTATTTGTCAAAATTCAAATCCGGGTTATTTGTTTCTTTACTGAAATCTAAATCTGATATTTTAATTTGCGATTCCGGATTCGCTACTCACCGCAATCTCGCAAATTTAATTATTAGCCTTAATATTAACGCATATTCTGTGGTTAAAAACGATTTATTATGCCCTAACTTCTAACAATTTTTTTATTTCTATAATTGCATAAACTGAAAAGCAGTTAATTTTATGGGCATGTACACGATAATCAGCGGCACGAACCGCGTAGGAAGTCATACGGAAAAGGTAGCGAAGGAATATCAACGCATTTTGAAAAATAAAAATATTGACGCAAACATTTTTTCCTTAAAAGGCCTGGATGTTCTTCATCGTTCGAATGAAATCACCAAAGCAGAAACAGAAATTTTGATTCCAACTGACAAATTCATTTTTATCATTCCCGAATATAACGGTTCTTATCCCGGCGTACTGAAAGCCATGATCGACAACAGCGATACCCGCAAAGTATGGAATTACAAAAAAGCACTGCTTACGGGCGTGGCAACCGGAAGAGCGGGAAATCTACGGGGGATGGATCATCTTTCCGATACGTTGCATTTTATGAAAATGAACGTTTTTTACAACAAGCTTCCGATTTCAGTAATCGATAAAATAATGGATAAAGATGGCCATTTGAATGATGAAACGCTGCGAGCAGTAAACAAACAAATAGATGAATTTCTTAATTATTAAACAGGTTAAATTAAAATAAAAAATGCGTACTCCTTTCGGAACTTTTATCATCATTGTGATCATGATCCTCCTGGATATTTACGTTTTCATGGCGATAAAATCTGTAAGTCACTCTACTTCTTCTAGGTTAAGAACCATCATTTATGTTATTTATTGGAGCATTGCCATTGTGGCCATCGCTGGCCTGTTGCTTTTTGTTTTTACCGGGCCTGAATTTTTGCCAAAAAAAGTAAGAACGTATCTCTTTGCAAGCATTCTTGCTTTTGTTTTCGGGCAATTGGTTTCCTGTATTTTTTTCCTGGTTGATGATGTGCGACGATTGATTCAGTGGCTGGCGGGAAAAGCTTTTTTCAGAAATACGGAAGTTTCCCAAATGAATGGCGATGGCATCAGCCGCTCTGTGTTCCTTAGCTGGATTGGATTAGCCGCGGGCACTTCACTTTTCGGAAGCTTGATTTATGGATTTTCAAATAAGTATAATTATAGAGTAAAGCACATAAAACTTTCTTTTGATAATCTGCCTGCAGGTTTCAAAGGATTAAAAATTGTTCACTTTAGTGATGTGCATTCAGGAAGTTTTATGAATAAAAAAGCAGTACAGCATGGCGTAGAAAAGATAATTGCTCAAAATGCCGACCTGGTTATTTTTAGCGGCGACCTTGTAAATGACCGTGCGCCGGAGATGCTGAATTACATGGATGTATTTAATAAAGTAAAAGCCCCAATGGGCGTATATTCCACTTTTGGAAATCACGATTATGGTGATTATGTAAAGTGGCCTTATGATGGTGTAACTAAAGAACAGAATCTCATCAATCTTGCAAAAGTTCATCAACAACTCGGTTGGCATTTGATGATGGATGAACATGTGGAACTGGAAAGAAATGGCGATAAAATTGCTTTGATAGGCATCCAAAACTGGAGCGCCAAAGCCCGTTTTCCAAAATATGGTAACATGAAAAAAGCTTATGCAGGTGCAGAAAAGTATCCTTTTAAAATATTGATTAGTCACGATCCCAGTCATTGGGATGCCCAGGTTCGTCCTGAATATGCTGATGTCGATCTCACCTTAAGCGGCCACACACATGGAATGCAATTTGGCGTAGAAATTCCGGGATTCAAATGGAGCCCGGTTCAATATATTTATAAAGAATGGGATGGGTTATATGAAGAGGGAAAACAAAAATTGTATGTAAATCCTGGTTTTGGATTTATTGGCTATCCTGGCCGCGTAGGGATCCTGGCAGAAATAACGGTGATTGAATTGGTTTAAGAATATCTCCTGGTTTGTTTCTTCACAAACCAATTTATTTTCTTCAGTAAAAGAACAAGTAGGGCCGATTTCATTTTTCAGGCGTCGTTTTTTTCTCCACAAACTCATTCACCTCAGCAGAAAAAGTACAATTAAACCTGTTTTATATTCCTGTTTTTATGAAATGATTGCTGTCGTTATCTTTTTGTCGAAAATGAAAGAAAGAATCATGCAAAATATTTCCCGAAAAAATATTAGAAAAACAAAGAATTAGTTTAAATTGAATTAATTTCTCACTTCTAATAAATCATTTTATGAAGAGACTTATTTTTCCTGTCATTTTTTTTATTTCTTTTTCTTTAAACCCACAAAAACATCAATTGATAAAACTTTGGGAAACTGATACCATTATCAATGTTCCTGAATCAGTTTTGCCGGATTTAAATAAAAACATTTTGTATGTTTCCCTGATAGATGGCGGTGGCTGGGATGCAGATGGCAAAGGAGGTGTAGGGAAATTATCCTTATTAGGAAAAATAATTGATACCAATTTTATAACTGGTTTGAATGCACCAAAAGGTTTGGGAAAATTTGGAAACAGGCTTTATGCTGCAGACATCAGCAAAGTGGTAGTAATTGATATTAAGAAAGGAAAAGTGGAAAAGGAGATTGCCATTCCCGATGCTTCAGGATTGAATGATATAACCGTTTCAAATAAAGGAATCGTGTATGTTTCGGATTCTAAAACGAGCAAAATCTGGAAAATTCAGAATGATCAACCTTCTTTATTTCTTGAAAATGTCAAAGGAGCCAACGGTTTGAAGGCAATTGGAAATGATTTAATTTTTGCTGAAGGAAAAGATTTAAAGAAAGCGAACGTGAGCAAAAAAATCAGTTTGATTGCAACTGTTACAGAAGGCATTGATGGAATCGAGCCTGTCGGAAATGGCGATTTTCTCGCTACATCATGGGTTGGCTATATTTATTATGTTTATGCAAATGGGAATGTAGAAACTTTACTGGAAACGCATAATGAGAAAATCAATGCAGCGGACATTGGTTATAATCCGGAAAAAAAGATCGTTTATGTTCCTACATTTCTTCATAAAACGGTGGCAGCGTATCAGTTGAAGTGAGATTGAAGTTGGAGGTTGAAATTTGATGATTGAAGGTCGATGGACTCAATAAATCTGAAATCCTACAAGCTAAATTTGCGGTGGAATCTCAACATTTTTATTTTCATAAAATCATAACTTTAATTACAAAATCAATTTCATGGAACTAACTATCCGCGTAGAAGGTGACGATGCTGTCACTGACGCCAAAAGCCTCAAGGATTTTCTTGATAATCGCAGTGCAAAAGGACTTGATGAGGTTGAAATGTCCAGGACGGTGCATAAAGAAGGAGAGCAGGGACTTGGCAGTTTTATGGGCAGCCTGCTGCTTAAGCTCGCCGGAGGCGATGAAGTAGTGAAAGGAATTGTTACGCTACTGAATACATGGGCACAACAACACGACAAGAGAATTCATTTGCCAAATGGAGTTATCATCCCCGCGAATACACTATCGCCCGAACAAATAGTGGAAGTCGTAAGTAAAATTAAGGAGCAATCCTAAAAATCCTGAACATGGATGTTCAAAAAACAAAAGTAATTCTGGTAGGCAATTCTATCTTTCCGGATTGGGGCGGAGAAAAAAAAGATATACCTAATGTGGAACAAAACATGGACTTACTCAAAAAGGTTTTTACTGATGAGAATTATTTTGGCGTGCCCGATGATGCAAAACATCTTGTGGAAATCAAAAACGGAACCTCACAGGAAATATTACTGACCGTAAAACATGAAACGAAATCTTTTTTAGAAAAAGATTTGTTTGACCG
>Ga0134125_10006362_pt1 | contig 13373 bp, 11 predicted proteins | sample KB31751_FD_96464 | JGI IMG/M metagenome (GOLD analysis project Ga0134125, IMG submission 96464) | Terrestrial soil microbial communities with excess Nitrogen fertilizer from Kellogg Biological Station, Michigan, USA - KB3-175-1 | ecosystem: Environmental > Terrestrial > Soil > Unclassified ... | reverse complement strand
GCGGTCTTCACCAGCGGCGAGTGCGCGATCGACTTCGCCACGCGGAAGCATTCGGAGACGCTCCCGCCCTCGTCCACGGTGATGGTGATGAACTTGGTGGCGCCCTCGCCGTCGCGCACGATCGCCTGCGCGAGGATCTGCGCCACCTCGATCAGCGCCTCGGAGAGCTTGCCGAACTCCGCGGTGCCCTCGCCCAGGATCTCGGGATTGCCCGCCTGCCCGGTCGCCACGAGGAGCAGCGTGTCGTTGGTGGAGGTGTCGCCGTCCACGGTGATCGCGTTGAAGGAGCGGTTGGCCGCGCGGCGCGCGAGGTATTGCAGCGCGTCGCGGCCCACGCACGCGTCGGTGGCGATGACCCCCAGCATCGTCGCCATGTTGGGCTGGATCATGCCCGCGCCCTTGGAAATCCCGGTCACGGTGATGGTGCGCCCGTCGATCACGACCTGGCGCGACACCGCCTTCGGCACCGTGTCGGTGGTCATGATCGCTTCGGCCGCGGAGGCCCAGTTGCCGGGCGCGAGGTCGGCGTGCGCCGCGGGGAGCCCGGCGACGAGGCGATCGACCGGAAGCGTCTCCATGATCACGCCGGTCGAGAGCGGGAGCACCTGGCGCGGATCGACGCCGAGCTGGCCGGCGGCCACGGCGCACGTATCGCGCGCGGCGGCGAGCCCGGCGGCCCCGGTGCCCGCATTGGCCACGCCCGTATTCACGACGATGGCGCGGATGGGCTCCTTCGAGGCGAGGTGCTCGCGGCACACCTGCACGGGCGCGGCGGCGAAGCGGTTGCGCGTGAACACGCCCGCGACCCGCGTCCCCTCGTCGAGGGCCACGAGCAGCAAATCCTTCCTGTTGGGCTTGCGGATGCCCGCGCGGGCGATGCCAAGCCGGACGCCGGCGATCGTGAGGAGCTGCTCGGGGCGCGGTGGCTCTAGGTTTACGGCCATGGGTCGGCCGCAATTCTACCCCAGCGCCGCTAGGCGAGCTTCCCGTGGCACTGCTTGAACTTCTTGCCCGAGCCGCACGGGCACGGGTCGTTGCGCCCCACCTTCTGGGTCGAGCGCACGAACGGCTGGACCTCGGCGAGGTTGCCCAACCCCACGTCGACGGCGGTGGCCGCCGCGCCCGAGGCCATCGCGGCGGGCTGGCCCTCGGCCGCCGCCTCCTCGTCGCCGAGCGACTGGCCGTATTCGGCGTGCTGGTACTGCACGTTCTTCAGCGCCCGCGCGGCTTCCTCCGCCTGGCGCTCGGCCTCGCGCACCTGCTCCTCCGAGCGCACCTGCACCGCCATGAGGTGGCGCGTGACCTCGCGCTTGATGGAATCGAGCATCATGCCGAAGAGCTCGAAGGCCTCGCGCTTGTATTCCTGCTTCGGCTGCTTCTGCGCATAGCCGCGCAGGTGGATGCCCTGGCGCAGGTAGTCCAGCGACGCCAGGTGCTCCCGCCAGTGCATGTCGATCGACTGCAGCATGACGGCGCGCTCGTAGTTGCGGACAACGGCCGGGTCCTCGATGGACGCGAACTTAGCGTCGTACTCGCTCTTCGCCTGGGCGGTGACGCGCTCGGCGATCGCGCGCGAGTCGAGGTCGGCTTCCTTCTCGGCCCACTGGTGCACGGGCGCCTTCACGAAGAAGTCGCTCTCCAGCTTCTTCTCGAGACCCGGCAGGTCCCACTGCTCCTCGACGCTGTCGGCGGGCACGAACTCCAGGACCGTCGTGGCGAGCACGTCCCGGCGGATCGACTCGATCGTCTCGGAGATTTCCTTCGCCTCGAGCAGCTCGTTCCTCTGCGCGTAGATCACCTTGCGCTGGTCGTTGGCGACGTCGTCGAACTCGAGCAGGTTCTTGCGGATGTCGAAGTTGCGCGCCTCGACCTTGCGCTGCGCGTTCTCGATGGAGCGCGTCACCATGCGCGCCTCGATCGCCTCGCCCTCGGGGATCTTGAGGGAGCGCATGATCGCCTGCAGCCGCTCTCCGGCGAAGATCTTGAGCAGCGGGTCCTCGAAGGCGAGGAAGAAGCGCGAGCTCCCCGGGTCGCCCTGGCGGCCGGAGCGCCCGCGCAGCTGGTTGTCGATGCGCCGCGACTCGTGGCGCTCGGAGCCGATGATGTGCAGGCCGCCCGAGGCGACCACCGCGTCGTGCAGCTTCTGCCAGTCCTCCTTGATCCGGGCCGCCCGCAGGTCCTTCTCGGTGTCGGAGAGCGTCTCGTCGGCCCTCATGGCCTGGATCTCGGGATCGGGGTTGCCGCCCAGCACGATGTCCGTGCCGCGGCCGGCCATGTTGGTGGCGATGGTGACCTGCGACGGGCGCCCGGCCTGGACCACGATCTCGGCCTCGCGCGCGTGCTGCTTCGCGTTCAGCACGTTGTGCGGGATCTTCTCCTTCTGCAGCATCGCCGAGAGGAGCTCGGAATTCTCGACGGAAGTCGTGCCCAGCAGGATCGGCTGCCCCTTGGCGATGCGCTCCTTCACGTCGTTCACGATCGCCTGGTGCTTCTCCCGGGTGGTGATGAAGACCTGGTCGTTCAGGTCCTTGCGGATCATCGGCCGGTGCGTGGGGATGAGCACCGTCTCCAGGTTGTAGATGGTCGAGAACTCGAAGGCCTCGGTGTCGGCGGTGCCGGTCATGCCGGCGAGCTTCTTGTACAGGCGGAAGTAGTTCTGGAAGGTGATCGTGGCGAGCGTCTGGCTCTCGTTCTTGATCGAGGTGCCTTCCTTGGCTTCCACCGCCTGGTGCAGGCCGTCGGACCAGCGCCGGCCCTGCATCATGCGGCCGGTGAACTCGTCCACGATCACGACCTCGTCGTTCTGCACGACGTAGTGCTGGTCGCGGTGGTAGAGGGCGTGCGCGCGGATGCCCGCGTACATGTGGTGCATCAGCACGATGTTCGAGGGGTCGTAGAGGCTCGCGCCCTCCGGGAGCAGCCCCGCGCGCGTCATGATCTCCTCGGCGTGCTCGTGGCCGGCTTCCGAGAGGGTCACGGTGTGCTGCTTCAGGTCCACCCAGTAGTCGCCCTCGCCCTTCTCGTCCTTCTGCGCGGTGAGGCTCGGGATCAGCTCGTTGATGCGGCGGTAGAGCGCGGTGGAATCCTCGGCCTGGCCCGAGATGATGAGCGGCGTGCGCGCCTCGTCGATGAGGATGGAATCCACCTCGTCCACGATCGCGTAGTTGAGGCCGCGCTGGAAGCGCTCGCCCATGCTCGCGGCCATGTTGTCGCGCAGGTAGTCGAAGCCGAACTCGTTGTTGGTGCCGTACGTGATGTCGGACTGGTAGGACTTCTGCTTCTCGTCCGGGTCCATCTGCGGGACGACCACGCCCACGGTGAGGCCCAGGAAGCGGTGGATGCGGCCCATCCACTCCGCGTCGCGGCGGGCGAGGTAGTCGTTCACGGTGACCACGTGCACGCCCTTGCCGGAGAGCGCGTTCAGGTACGAGGGAAGCGTCGCGACGAGCGTCTTGCCCTCGCCGGTGCGCATCTCGGCGATCTTGCCCTGGTGCAGCGCGATGCCGCCCACCAGCTGCACGTCGAAGTGGCGCATGCCGAGCACGCGCTTGCCGGCCTCGCGGACGACGGCGAAGGCCTCCGGCAGGATCGCATCGAGGCTCTCGCCGCCGGCCACGCGCTCGCGAAGCTGGGGCGTCTTCGCGGCGAGCTCGCCGTCGGAGAGCTTCTGCATCGAAGCCTCCAACGCGTTCACCTGCTCGACGGTCTTGCGGTATTGCTTGAGGAGGCGGTCGTTGCGGCTGCCGAAGATGGCCTTGAGGGCGGTGTTGAGCACAGTCGGGTCAGTAAATGCGAAAGCCGGCCCGCGAAGGGCCGGCAGAGCCCTAAATTATACGGGAGATATGGGGGTGGGCCGGGCGGCCTCAACCCCCCCGGCTCAGGGCTTCGCGACCGTGGCGGTATGCGAGGCGTTGAGCAGCATGTCGCCCTTGCCCAGGGACAGGAACTTGTTGGGATTCAAGGGAATTCCCTTTTCGCGCACCTCGAAGTGCAGGTGCGGCCCGGTCACGCGGCCCGTGGCGCCCACGATGGCGATCTTCTGCCCCTTCATCACGACGTCGCCCACTTTCACGAGGCTGCGCGTGAGGTGCGCATAGCGGGTCGTGAGGCCGTTGTCGTGGTCGATGTCGACCATGTTTCCGTACTCCGGGTCCCTCGCCACGGTGGAGACGACGCCGCCGGCGGCCGCCATCACGGGCGTGCCCGGCGAGGCGATGATGTCCACGCCCGTATGGAAGGTGTTGCGCCCGTTGATCGGGTCGATGCGATAGCCGTAGTTGGACGAGTAGTAGCCCGCTTCCACCGGCATCGTGGTGGGGATCGTCTTGCGCGCCAGGCGGTCGTCCATGAGGAGGGAATCGAGCACGCCCAGCTTGTCGCTGCGGTCGTCCAGGGTGCGCGAGATCTCGTCCAGCATCTGGTGGAAGTCGTTCATGCTGAGCTCGCGCCCGCTCGCCACCGCCGGGCCGCCCTGGCCGGGCTTCTCCTGGAAGCGGAACTCGTCGGTCTTCATCCCGGCGGCCTTGGCGAGGCGCTCGCCGAACGCGTCCAGGCGAAGGATGCGCGCCTGCAGCTCGCCCACTTTCACGGCGAGCGAGCTGAGGTTATCGTGCATCTCGGCTTCGTTGCGCTTCTGGTCGTCCTCGTGCAGCGAGGCGAGCAGCGTGCGAAGGTAGGGATTGCGCAGGTCGACGGCGAACTTCATGGTGACCACGTACGTGGCCATCGCCAGGACGAAGCCCGAAACGAGGATCCCCAGGGCGATCAGCAGGACCTGCGACTGCGACAACGTGACCGAACGGCTCTTCGCGAGGCTGTCCGAAACGAGAATAATGTTCAACCGACACTCCTTCCGTTCCCATGGCCCCTGAACCCATCGCGCGAATCCTCGACGAGAACGCGGAGCTGCGGCCGCTCGCCGCGCGGCTCGCATACATCAGGCGCCTGCAGCGGCGCTACCAGTCCATTGCACCGCCCGCCCTGGTGCAGGCGAGCCGGGTGTGCGCCGTTGACGGAACGATCGTTATTGTTTGCGCAGACAGCGGGAGCGTTGCAGCCGCCCTTCGCCACCTGGCACCGCGCATCCTGGAGGCCCTTCGCGCAGGCACGAGCGCTACGCGAAATTCCACAAAACATGCGAGGGATCAGGAGCTTACTTCAATGCGTGTGGAAGTACAAGTCGCGGTGCCGAAGCCCCCGCGCCGCGTCGTGGCCCGGGGGCCGGTGCCGGCGGAGAAGCTGGACGCGGTGGCCAAGGGCATGCGCGAGTCGCCCTTGCGCGAGCAGCTGGAAAGGATGTCGGGACGCAAGCGCGGCAAGTAGCGGCGCTTCTCGCGTCTCGCGTCTCGCGTCTTACTGCGGCCTCAGCGCGAGGTTCGCGAAAGCGAGGGGAAGCGCCTCCAGCCGGTCGAATGTCACTTCTTCCCACGCGCTTTGCCGGGCGAGGAGCTTCCTCAGCAGGAGGTTGTTCATCGCGTGGCCGGACTTGTGCCCGTAGAACGCGCCGATGAGGGGATGGCCCACCGTATAAAGGTCGCCCACGGCATCGAGCGCCTTGTGCATGACGAACTCGTCGTCCATGCGCAGGCCCTCGGCGTTCAGCACCCGGAAATCGTCGATCACGACCACGTTGTCGAGCGAGCCGCCGCGGCCCAGGCCCTTGGAGCGCAGCATCTCGACTTCCTGGGTGAAGCCGAACGTGCGGGCGCGCGCCACTTCCCGCACGAAGGAGACCTCGGCGAAATCCACCTCGACCTGCGAGCTCGCCGCGTCGAAGACCGGGTGCGCGAACTCGATCGAGAAGCCCACCTTGAACCCGTTGAAGGGCTCGAGGCGCACGCGCCTGTCGCCGTCCTCCACCTCGACCGCCTCCAGGACCCGCAGGTACTTCTTGGGCGCGGCCTGCTCCTCGATGCCGGCCGACTGGATGAGGAAGACGAAGGTGCCCGCGCTCCCGTCCATGATCGGCACTTCCTCGGCGGAGACATCCACGAACGCGTTGTCGATCCCGAGGCCCGCGAACGCGCTCATGAGGTGCTCGATGGTGGAGACGCGCGCGCCCCCCGCCTCGATGACGGTCGCCATCGTCGTATTGGTGACGTTCAGGGCCTTCGCGGGAATCATCGGGCTGCCGGGGAGGTCCGAACGGCAGAAGACGATGCCGGTATCGATGGGCGCGGGACGGAGCACCATGGCTACCTTCTGGCCCGTGTGCACACCCACGCCGGTGGCCCGGACAAGCGTCTTGAGGGTCCTTTGCCGAATCATTTCATCAACCGCGTTGCCGGATCATTTCACTAATTTTATCAGACTCTTACCGGAGGGGCCATGAGGACTGCCGTGCTGTGCTTTCTGCTCGCCCTGGGCGCCTCGCCGGCCTGGGCGCAGGTGTCCTGCAAGGACTGCGGCGAAGTGCGCTCGGTGCGCGAGATCCAGAAGGACCTGGGCGCGCGCGCCACGGACGCGAACAAACCCAGCGGCCTCGTGGCGACCGTGCCCCTGGGCAGGGGCCCCGAAAAGCCCCACGTCGGCGGCTCGCAGCGCGTGGGCGGCGATTCCGTCGCCTCCTCGAAGACCTGGGAAGTCGTGGTGATCCAGGACGACCGGCGCGCCCGCATCCTCATGCTCGACGAGAAGCCCTCGGTCGCCGTGGGGGACAAGGTGCGCATCGTCGACGGCAAGATCGTGCCTCGCACGCCGTAGGAAAAAAGAAAGCGGGTCCGCGAACGCGAACCCGCAAGTCATGGCCGGCGGCGCCAGCGGGAGATTCGCTGGCGATGCCTTGGATCCCCGACGGCTCGGGGATGACGCTGCTGTCGAGCCCTACGCCACGTCAGTCCGCCTGCTTCCGGAGGAACGCCGGGATGTCGAGCATCTCGACGCCGGAGTGCCGCAGGGCTTCCACGGTCGTGTCGCGCCGGCGGCGAAGCGCCGTCGGCTGGTCGAGCTCGTCGTAGTTCACGCCGCCCGAGGCGTCGTCGGTCCCGGTGCGCGTCACCACCTGCATCACCGGCTGGCGCTGCGCCGCGGCCCCGCCCAGGCCCGTGGCGACGATGGTCACGCGCAGCGCGTCGCCGATCGCGTCGTCGATCACGGAGCCGTAGATCACGGTCGCGTCCTCGGCGGTGAACGAGCGGATGGTGTTCATCACCTCGTGCACCTCCTTCAGCTTCATGGTGCGGCTCGCGGTGATGTTCACCAGCACGCCGCGCGCGCCCGACAGGTGGATGTCCTCGAGGAGCGGCGAATGGACGGCCTGTTCCGCGGCCATCTGCGCGCGCTCCGGGCCCGAGGCGGTGGCCGAGCCCATCATCGCCACGCCGTTCTCGCTCATCACCGTGCGCACGTCGGCGAAGTCCACGTTCACCATGCCGGGGCAGTTGATCACCTCGGCGATGCCCGCGACGGCGCCGTTCAGCACGTCGTTCGAAGCGCGGAATGCGTCTTCGTAGGTCACATCCTCCCCGAGGACCTGCATGAGGCGATCGTTGGGGATGATGATGAGGGAATCGACGTGCTGCTTCAGCTGGTCGATGCCCACCGCGGCCACCTTCTGGCGCTTGCCCTCGAAGGCGAACGGCTTGGTCACCACCGCCACCGTGAGCATGCCCATGGAGCGCGCGATCTCCGCGACGACGGGAGCCGCCCCGGTGCCGGTGCCGCCGCCCATCCCCGCGGTGATGAAGAGCATGTCCGCGCCCTGGATCAGCTCGGTGATGCGTTCGCGGTCCTCCTCGGCCGCGAGCCGCCCCACCTCGGGATTGGCGCCCGCGCCCAGGCCCTTGGTCACCGTGGTCCCCAGCTGCAGCGTGACCTTGGCGAGGTTGCGCTTGAGCGCCTGCGCGTCGGTGTTCATCGTGATGAACTCCACGCCGCTCACTCCATTGTTGATCATGTGGTCGACCGCGTTCCCGCCGCAGCCGCCCACGCCCACTACCTTGATCACCGCTTCCGGTGTCTGGCTCTCCAACAGCTCGATCATCATCGTCTCCTTTTTAGAAATTCCCTTTGAACCAGCCCTTCATCTTCTCGAACACCTCCTTGAATCCCGCTCCTTGCATCTTCGCGTGGCGGTCGCGCTTCACCTGCTCGAGGCCCGCCATCAGCAATCCCATGCCCGTCGAGTAGCGCGGGTTGCGCACCACCTCGGCGAGCGCTCCCTTGTATTGCGGCACGCCGACGCGCACCGGCATGTGGAAGACCTCCTCGCCCAGCTCCACCATTCCCTTCATCTGCGCCGAGCCCCCGGTGATCACGATCCCGGAGGACAGGAGCTCCTCCAGCCCCGAGGAGCGCAGCTCGCGCTGGATGAGGGAATAGAGCTCCTCCACCCGCGGCTCGATCACCTCGGCGAGCGTCTGGCGCGAAAGCTCCCGCGGGCCGCGCTCGCCCACGCCGGGCACCTCGATCATGTCGGCGGTGCTCGCGAGCTGGCGCAGCGCCACGCCGTGGGCGATCTTCAGGTCCTCGGCGTCCTTGGTCGGGGTGCGAAGCGCCATGGCGATGTCGTTGGTGATCTGGTCGCCTGCGATGGGGATCACCGAGGTGTGCTTGATCGCGCCCTCGGTGAAGACCGCGAGGTCCGTCGTGCCCCCGCCGATGTCCACGAGGCACACGCCCAGGTCGCGCTCGTCGTCCAGCAGCACGGCGTCGGAGGAAGCGAGCGGCTGCAGCATGAGGTCGCGCACCTCCAGCCCGCAGCGGCGCACGCATTTCATGATGTTCTGCGCCGCCGACACCGCGCCGGTCACGATGTGCACCTTCACCTCGAGGCGCATGCCGCTCATTCCCAGCGGCTGGCGAACGCCCCCCTGGCCGTCGATCACGAATTCCTGCTCGAGGATGTGGAGCACCTGCTGCTCCATGGGGATGTTCACGGCGCGCGCCGTCTCGATCACGCGGTCGATGTCGTACTGCTGGACCTCCTTGTCCTTGATCGCGACCATGCCGTGGGAGTTGAAGCTGCGGATGTGGCTGCCGGCGATGCCCGTCAGCACTTCCTTGATCTTGGCGTCGGCCATGAGCTCGGCTTCCTCGAGCGAGCGCTGGATCGCGTTCACCGTGGACTCGATGTTCACGACGACGCCCTTCTTGAGGCCGCGCGAGGGATGGCTTCCCATGCCGATCAGGTTCAGCGTGTCCTCGGGCGTGATCTCGGCCACGAGCGTCACGATCTTGGACGTGCCGATGTCGAGGGCGACGAGGAGCTGGCGCGCGTCGCGCGGTCGGGTGGGGATCATGGTCGGGTCTTGGCGGTTCTCAGTGCGAAGCCGTTGGCGTAGCGCAGGTCGGCGTGGCGGCTCGCGACCCCGAGCGAGGCGAGCTGCGGCCACGCGGCCGCGAAGCGTTGCAGGCGCGCCTCCACGTCGGCCCGGCCCACTTCCAGGGTGAGCCCGGATTCGAGGACCACCTGCCATCCACCCCGCGGCGAGACGTTCACGTCGGTGACGGCCGAAGCGAGCGGCGCGAGCGCGCGGACGATCGCCGGGTACATCGCGGCGACCTGCGCCGCCGAGCCCTCGGGCCCGCGAAAGCGCGGCAGGAACCCGTCGTACTCCGCGTTGAAGACTTCGCCTCGCGTGCTCACGAGGGAGACGTCGCCCCAGCGCGCGAGCGGCTCGTGGGCCTCGAGCGTCACCTGGACGGCGTCGGGAAAGCGCCGGCGCACCGAGGCCTCGCGCACCCAGGGGATGCGCCTGGCGGCCTCGCGCACCGCCTCCAGCGACGCGGCCGCGGGCGAGGCGCCCTGCACGCTGCGCGCGAAGGCATCGAGGTCGGCGCGCGACACGCGCCCCAGGTCCCCGGCGAATGTGACCGAGCGGATCGGCTGCGACGAGATGGAATCGAACGCGTACCAGGCGCCCGCGGCGAGCGCGATCGCGACCACGGCGGCCGCCGTGGCGGGAACGATGCGGCGCGGGGCGGGCGCGTTCATGCGGCCCTCCGGGCGTCGCAGCGCGCATCCTCGAGGATGCGAAGGCAAAGGTCGGCGTACGACATCCCCGCGGCCCTCGCGGCGATGGGCACGAGGCTGTGGCCGGTCATTCCCGGCGAGGTGTTCATCTCGAGGAAGGAATAGGTCCCGTCCTCGCGCAGGATCACATCGGCGCGGCCCCAGCCGCGGCAGCCGAGCACGCGGAAGCTCTTCAGCGTGAGCTCCCGGATCGCCTCCTCGGTATCGGGGCGGATGCCCGACGGGCAGAAGTACTTCGTGTCGTCGGTGAAATACTTGTTCTGGTAGTCGTAGTTGCCCTGGGGCGCGACGATGCGAACCAGCGGCAGCGCCACCTCGCCGCGGCCGGGAAGCGTCACGACGGACGCGGTGAGCTCCGCGCCGGGGACGAATTCCTCGGCGACCACGAGGTCGTCGTACCTCGCGGCGAGCTTCCACGCGGCATCGAAGTCCGCGGGGGTGTGGACCTTGGTGAGGCCGAGCGTCGAGCCCTCGCGCGCCGGCTTCACGATCACGGGCATCCCGAGGTGCTCGGTCACTTTCTCCCAATCGGTGGTGGACCTCACCATCGCGAACTTGGGCGTGGGAATTCCCGAGGCGTCCCACACGAGCTTGGTGCGCCACTTGTCCATGGCGAGCGCCGAGCCCATCACGCCGCTGCCGGTGTAGGGAATGCCCAGCACCTCGAGCGCGCCCTGCACGGTGCCGTCCTCGCCGAAGCGCCCGTGCAGCGCGATGAACACCGACCGGAAGCCCTCGCGCTTCAGGTCGAAGAGCTCGCGCTCGGCGGGGTCGAAGGGGTGCGCGTCCACGCGCCGGCTGCGCAGCGCCTCCAGCACGGCCTTGCCGGAGATGAGCGAAATCTCGCGCTCGGCCGAGGGGCCGCCCATCAGCACCGCGACTTTTCCGAAGTTTTCGCTCATCTGTAAACCCGTTGAACCACGGAGATCACGGAGGGCACGGAGAAAAAGCAAAGGAAACGGGTGTTTCCTCCGCGGTCTCCGTGGTCTCCGTGGTTCATGCCTTTTCTCCAACGATTCGGACTTCTTGAACCAGGTCCACGCCGGTCTTCACGAGCACCGTCGCGTGGACATGGTCGATGACGGTCTCGATGTCGCGCGCGCTCGCCGTGCCCAGGTTCACGATGAAGTTGGCGTGCTTCGGCGAGACCTGCGCGCCGCCCACCGTGAAGCCCTTCAAGCCGCACGACTCGATGAGGCGCGCCGCATGGCCGCCCTCGGGATTGCGGAAGATGCTCCCCGCGTTGGGCTGGTTGAGCGGCTGGGAGGCCACGCGCTTCTGCAGGAGCTCCTTGATGCGAAGCATCGCGGCGCGCTCTTCGCCCGGCTGGAAGCCGAACACGCCGGAGACGAACCACTCGTCGGCGCCGGTGCGCGAGGCCACGTGCCGGTAGCCCACGTCGTAGTCCTCGCGCGTGCGATGGCGCAGCCGCCCGTCGCGATCGACGGTCTCGACCGCGATCACGTGGTTCCACGTCTCGCCCCCGTAGCAGCCCGCGTTCATCGCGAGCGCGCCGCCCACGGTGCCCGGCACGCCCGCCATCCATTCCGCGCCCGCGCCGCCGTGCTTGGCGATGAAGCGCGCGAGGTGGGGGGCGGGGACGCCGCTGCCGGCGCGGAAGGCGAGCACTCCGTGCGGCGTTGCGATTTCCGATTCCACCTCGATGCCGATCAGTGTGTGGTGCGTGAAGACGACGGTCCCGTCGAAGCCGCGGTCGCGCACGAGGAGGTTGCTGCCCAGGCCCACGAAGAGGATCGCCTCGCCCGCGGGTCGCGTGCGCATGAACTCGCAGAGGTCGAGCACGTCGGCGGGCTGGTAGAAGGAGCGCGCGTCCCCTCCCGCACGCCAGCTCACGTGGCGCGACATCGGCTCCTTCGCGCGGAGCTCGCCGCGCAGGGCCTGGGGGATGGGGCGATCGCTCATGTCCATCTCAGTCCGTGCCGGCCGCCGGAACGGCGAGCTCGGGCGCGAGGTTGGCGATCGAGCCCGCGCCCATCGTGACCACGACGTCGCCATCGCGTACCCGGGACAGCACGGCGTCGCGCATCTCGGAGGACTTCTCGACGAAGAGCGGCTCGACCTTGCCCGTGAGGCGGATCGAGCGCGCGAGCGAGCGCCCATCGGCGCCGACGATGGGGGCCTCGCCCGCCGGGTACACGTCCGCGAGCACCAGCTCGTCCACGGTGGCGAGCACCTTCACGAAATCCTCGAAGAGGTCGCGCGTGCGCGTGAAGCGGTGCGGCTGGAAGGCGAGCACGATGCGCCGCCCGGGGAAGGCCCCGCGCGCCGCGGCGAGGGTGGCCGCCATCTCGACGGGGTGGTGGCCGTAGTCGTCCACGACCGTGTAGCGCCCGCCGGAAGCGATCGGCACGTCGCCGTAGCGCTGGAAGCGCCGGCCCACGCCGGTGAATTCGGCGAGCGCCTTGGCGATCGCCTCGTCGGAGGCGCCGACCTCGCGCCCCACGGCGATCGCGGCAAGCGCGTTCAGCGCGTTGTGCTCGCCGGGCAGGTTCAGCATCACTTCCAGCGGCTCGAAGCCGCCGCGCGGGGAGACGGCCCGGAAGCGCATGCGCCCGGCGTCCCAGCGCACGTCGGTGGCGACCAGGTCCGCGTCGCTCGCCTTGCCGTAGGTGAGCATCGGGCGCGCGATGGACGGCATGATCGCGCGCACGTGCGGGTCGTCCTTGCAGAGCACCGCGAGGCCGTAGAACGGCAGGTGGCCGAGGAATTCCACGAACGTGGCCTTCAGCTTCTCGAAGTCCTGGCCGTACGTCTCCATGTGGTCCGCGTCGATGTTGGTGACCACGGAGATCACCGGCTGCAGGTAGAGGAACGACGCGTCGGACTCGTCGGCCTCCGCCACCAGGAATTCGCCCTTGCCCAGGCGCGCGTTGGTCCCCAGCGAATTGAGGCGCCCGCCGATCACGCAGGTGGGGTCGAGCCCCGCCTCGCCCAGCACCGCCGAGACGAGCGAGGTGGTCGTGGTCTTGCCGTGCGTCCCGGCGATCGCGATGCCCTGCTTGAAGCGCATGAGCTCCGCCAGCATCATCGCGCGCGGCACCACGGGGATGTGCGCTTCGCGCGCGCGCACCACCTCCGGGTTGTCGGGCTTCACCGCCGAAGAGACCACCACGGCATCGGCGCTCGCGACGTTGTTCGCCGCATGCCCGATGACGATGCGGATCCCCATCTGGCGCAGGCGCCGCACCGCGGGGTTTTCCGAGAGGTCGGAGCCGCTCACGGCGTAGCCGAGGTTGCAGAACACCTCGGCGATGCCGGACATGCCCGAGCCGCCGATGCCCACGAAGTGGATGCGCTTCACCTTATGCCGCATGGGCAAGCTCCACGCACAGGTCGGCACAGCGCTTCGTCGCGTCCGGTTTTCCGAGGGCGCGCGCGT
>Ga0134125_10006361_pt1 | contig 13374 bp, 12 predicted proteins | sample KB31751_FD_96464 | JGI IMG/M metagenome (GOLD analysis project Ga0134125, IMG submission 96464) | Terrestrial soil microbial communities with excess Nitrogen fertilizer from Kellogg Biological Station, Michigan, USA - KB3-175-1 | ecosystem: Environmental > Terrestrial > Soil > Unclassified ... | reverse complement strand
GTCTGGGTGAGTCCACGGGTCGAAAAGTCGTCGACATAGAGCGTGACATAGCCCCAGCTTGCCAGCATCGCTCCGACCGTCTTGCCGTCGGACGGCAGGCCGAGGAACGAGTGCAGCAGCACCACCGCCGGGAACGGCCCGCTGCCCTTGGGGAGACTGAGGTAGCCCTGGATGGGCGTCGCCGGTTCGGTCGGCGTCGCGGCGCTGGGAAATCTCACCAGCTCGTCGGCGGTGGCCGGCGCCGCGAGCGCCGTCGCCAGCGCCGCAAGCGCGGCGAGCATTCGGATCGTCCTATGCATGCCCGCCATCCTGCCTGCTTCACCCGGTGAGCGCTACTGTCCGGCGCGCCAATGGCGCCCTTGCTCCCGGCTGCGCCTGAACACGCAGCTTTTGTCGTGTGCAACCTCTCGCGGCGCCGGGCCTTGCTGGGGCAGACAACGAGGGGCGCCATGCGCGGCCACAAGGAACATGCGGAGGCAACCGTCACGGTGAACGACAGCCGCTGGGTACCGTTCGCTGCAAGGCCTGCGGGGCGAGGCTGGGTTCGAGGGCGAGTTCGGCAAAGGCTCGCGGACAAGGCTCGACGTCTGAGAGTGAGGTGCGGGGCTCGCTACTGCCCCGGATGCCGCCAGATGGTTTCCTGCTGCAGGTCCTTGTCCTGGACGATCACCTCGACTTCATGGCGGTCGGCCGCGCGGGCTTCTTCGATGGCGGCGGCGATGGCGTCGTCGCGCGTCTTGAACGGCGCGGTGATGGCGCCGCGATGGGTGAATTGCCAGGAATGGTCGCGTTCGTAGACGATGAAATGGTCGCTCATCGGATCCTCGTTCGCCGCAAAACGCACGGGGCCTGCCCGGCGTTGCCTCGGGCACGACGAGACTATTGCGAACCGCGCCAGGTGAGAAGCCCGCTGAGGATGGTCTCGAGGCCCGTCTCGAACGCCTCGTCAATGCCGCCGCCGAGGCGGAAGGCCTGCGACAGCTCCATCGAGACAAAGCCATGGAGGAACGGTGTCAGCACCCGCGCTGCGGCCAGCGCCCGGTCCTCCCCGACCAGCGCCACGAAGCCCGGGAGGGTCGGCGCCAGCGCCGCGCCGCGCACCGCCGCGCCCTCGGCCGTCTGGCTCGCGCGCGGGTCGAACATCAGCGCGTAGCCGTTCGGATTGGCCTTGGCGAAGCGGCGGTAGGCCCGGCCCTGCGCTGCAAGGCCCTCGAGCGGCTTGCGTTGGAGGCGGGAGACGCCGGCGGCGGCCTCGAGCTCGGCGGCGAGCGCTGCCCACAGCGCGAGCTCGACGCGGTCGAGCAGTTCGGCACGATTGGCGAACCGGGAGAACAGCGACGGCGCGCGGACGCCGACCGCCTCGGCGATCTCGGCCATGGAAAAGCCGTCGCGGCCCTTGCTTTCGAGCAGCCCGCGGGTGGCCTCGATGATGGCGTCGTCGGAGGTCTTGGGGCGGGCCGGCATGGCAACACTCTTATCTTCGCCGCCGCGAAAGCGCGATGCGAACGGCAGCTTATGGACAGCCCCAAAGGCTAATGATAATAGGCTTCGAGCCGGACCCTCGCGTTCGGCGGGTCCGTCGTTGGGAGAGTCCGGTGCAGTTCCTGATCGCCTTGTTTCTGTTCGTCCTCATCTGCGGCGTCATCGACGCTCGCATCAAATGGCCCAAGGCCCGCAAGGGGAGCGAACAATGATCGCCGGACATTTCGGCCTGGCGGCCGCGGTGAAGGCCAGGGAACCTTCGACCCCGCTCTGGGCGATGATGCTCGCGACGGCCTGGCTCGACGTGGTGTTCGTGCCGCTGTTCCTGACTCATGTGGAAACCGTCGAGCCGGCGCCCGGCGCGACCGCGAGCTATGGCGGCGGCATCATTCACGCCGACTACACGCATTCGCTCGTGGGCGCGGTCGCGCTCTCGGCCATCCTCGGGGCCGCCGGCTGGGCGATCTGGAACCGGCGCGTCGGCATCGTGCTCGGGCTCGTCGCCTTCTCGCACTGGATCCTCGACCTTGTGGTGCACCGCATGGACCTGCCGATCCTGCCCGGCAACGCGCTCGACCTGCCGCGGCTTGGCTTCGGGCTCTGGCAGCTGCCGGATGTGTCGGCGCTCGTCGAACTTCTGTTGGTGCTGGGGGGAGCCTGGCTCTACTGGCGCGCGGCGCGCGCGGCCGAGCGCGCCAACAGCCGCGGCAACCGCTGGGCCGATATTTCGGCGGCCGCAGTGCTGCTCTCGGGCCTCGTGGTGCTCGGGCTCGATTTCACCGGCATCCTCGGCTAGGGCCGGCGTCTCTTTGCGATTTCGGGAAACGGGAGAGCGCGCAACGCCCCCTCCCATCCTGATATGTAGCGCACAAGGGGCTTGCTTCAAGCCCCGCACGATCCGGTAAACCGCGCCTCCCAATCACGAGCGCAGAGGGTTTCGGATGATCCAACATCAGGTGGTGATCGCCGGTGGCGGGCCGACGGGGATGATGCTGTCGGCCGAGCTGAAGCTCAGCGGCATCGACGTCGCGATTATCGAGCGACGGCTGACGCCGGACATCGATGGCTCGCGCGCCGGCGGCCTGCATGCGCGCAGCCTGGAAGTGCTCGACCAGCGCGGCGTGGTCGAGCGCTTCCTCGATGCCGGCTATACGGCCCAGGTGCACGGCTTCGGCACCACGCATTTCGACATCACCGATTTCCCGACCCGCCATCCTTACGGGCTGGCGCTCTGGCAGAAATACATCGAGCGCCTGCTGGCCGACTGGATCGGCGAGCTCGGCGTGCCGGTCTATCGTGGCCGCGAGGTCACCGGGTTCACCCAGGACGATGTGGGCGTCGATCTGCACCTGGCGGACGAGGAGGCAGTGCGGGCGGCGTGGCTGTGCGGCTGCGACGGCGGCCGCAGCGTCATCCGGCGCACCGCCGGCATTGCCTTCGAGGGCTGGGAGCCGACCATCAGTCACCTCATCGCCGAGGTGGAAGTCGGCACCGACGCGGTCGAGTGGGGCGTGCGCCACGATGCGCGCGGCATGCACGGCCTGAGCCGTGTTGCCTACGAGATCCGCGACGGCAAGATCATCTACGGCGACAGCGGCCCGGTGCGCATCATGCTGACGGAGCCCGAGGTCGAGCATCAGCGCGAGCCGAGCCTCGACGATCTGCGCGAGGCCCTGGTCGCCGTCTATGGCACCGATTTCGGCATCCACAGCCCGACCTGGATTTCGCGCTTCACCGACGCCGCGCGGCAGGCCATGGCCTATCGCAAAGGCCGGGTGCTGCTCGCCGGCGATTCTGCGCATATCCACTATCCGGCCGGCGGCAAGGGCCTCAACATGGGCATGCAGGATGCGGTGAACCTCGGCTGGAAGCTCGCGCTGGTGGCGAAAGGACAAGCGCCCGAGAGCCTGCTGGACACCTATGAGGCCGAGCGCCATCCCGTGGCGGCTGAGGTGTTGCAGGATACGATGGGGCATGTGGCGGTCATGCGGACCGACCCGCGCAGTAAGGCGCTTGCGGCCATCGTGTCGGAGCTCTTGGGCACCGAAGAGTCGCGAAAACGCTTCGGGGCGCGCATGGCCGAGCTCGACATCCGCTACGACCTCGGCGACGGCCACCCGCTGCTCGGCCGCCGCATGCCCGATCTCGACCTGGTGACGGCGGATGGGCCGACCCGGGTCTACGCGTTGTTGCAGCAGGCGCGGCCGGTGCTGCTGAACTTCGGCGCGCCGGGCCGCGTCGGCGCCGCCGGCTGGGCCGATCGCGTGCCGCTGCTGGAGGCCGTTTATGATGGCCCCTGGGAGTTGCCGGTGCTCGGCGCGGTCGCGGCGCCGGCCGCGGTCTTGGTCAGGCCCGACGGCCATGTCGCCTGGGTGGGTGAGGGGACGAGCGCCGGGCTCAGCGAAGCGCTCGGCAGGTGGTTCGGGCCGGCCAGCGGCTGAAGCGCCGTTCCACTAGCGCGTCAGCACCTCGCGGGAAGCGCCATGCGGCGCTTCCCAGCCTCGCCGGGCGAGCTCGGGCTGGTCGGACGCGGCCTGCGGATAGCCGACGCACAGATATGCCGTGAAGCTCCAGCCGGGATCGACTGCGAGATCGGCGCTGAGGGCGCCGGGATCGAGGATAGACACCCAGCCGACGCCGACATTGGCGGCGCGCGCCGCGAGCCAGAAATTCTGGATCGCCATGACGGTGGAGTAGGCGAGGGTCTCGGGCATGGTCTTGCGGCCGAGCCCGTGCCCGACCCCGGTGCCGGAGTCGGTGAAGACCGCAAGCTGCACCGGCGCGTCACGCAAACCCGCGAGCTTCAGCGAGGCATAGAGCCTGGCGCGCTCGCCTCCATAGTCGCCCAGCGCCTCGGCATTGGCGCGCTCGAAGTTGGCGCGCACGGCCTCGCGCGCCGCCGCGCTCTCGACCGAGACGAACCGCCACGGCTGGCTATAGCCGACCGACGGCGCGAGGCACGCCGCATCGACCAGGCGGTCGAGCAATTCCGGAGCAACCGGGTCAGGCCGGAAATGCCGGACGTCGCGCCGCCAGCGCAGCAGGGTCGTGAACTGCGCGGCGAAGGCGTCATCGAAGGTCGGTTCGGCAGGGACGGACACGGGCTTATGGCGACTCTGTTGCGGCGCGGGGAGTTCTAGCCGCCCGGTGGCCGAAGTCCACGCCCGATCTCGCCGATCTCCATCGACAGGCCGAACAGCGGAAAGAGTTTGGGGCCTTCCGGCGGCAAAAAGAGCGTGATGCCGCCGACGCCGCGTGCATCGAGCGTCAACACCTGCAACGAATGCGCCATCCATGGCCCGGCGGCGATGGTGCGGGCGTAGAGCGCGAAGGCCGGCTGGCCGTTGGCCGGCGCCGGCACCAGGCGGTAGCCGGCGAACGACCGCCAGACGTTGCGGTTGAAGGCATGGATTGCGGCGCGGCCGACGAACCATTGCGGGAAGGGCGGCATGATGAGCCGCGCGTCGTCGCTGAGCAGCGCCACCAAGCCGTCGAGGTCGAAGCGCTCCCACGCCGCGACGTAGCGGTCGAGGAGCTGCCGCTGCGCCGCATCGACGGGCGCCAGCGCAAGCGGCTGCCCCGTATCCTGCCGTGCCAGCGTCGCCCGGGCCCGCTGCAGCCCCGAATTGACCGCCGCGCTCGAGCGGCCCAGCAGGGTGGCGATCTCGGTGCTGGACCAGCCGAGCACGTCGCTCAGGAGCAGCATGGCGCGCTGCCGCGGCGGCAGTTGCTGGATCACCGCGACGAAGGCCAGCTGGACGCTCTCGCGCGCCGAGTATCGTGCCTCGGGATTGGGAGCTGCGTCGGCGATATCCTCCAGGAAGCGGTCGGGGTAAGGCTCGAGCCAGGCGACATCGAGCGCCGGGCCGTCGATCGCGGCGCCGTCGGCCGGGACGGGTGCCGCCGGCCGGAGCTGGTCGGGCAGGTAGCGCCGCCGCCGCTTGCGGTCGGCCAGCGCGTCGAGGCAGGCATTGGTCGCGATGCGATAGAGCCAGGCACGGAACGAACCGGTCTCGTCATAGCGCGCAAAACCGCGCCAGGCGCGAACGAAGCTCTCCTGTGTCACGTCCTCGGCATCGTGCACCGACCCCAGCATGCGGTAGCAATGGAGCCTGAGCTCGCGCCGCAGCGGCTCGGCGAGGCGCTCGAACGCCTGCGCCGTGCGGGCAAGGGGCTGCACTGGCTCGGCGGACGGCATGACGGCGGACCTCGGCGCGATCTGAGGCGCCAGTAGTAACTGAGACATCGGCATGTGTCCTCTTCCGTGCGACGCAGGACGGCGGCGAGCCGTTGCGCCCGCCGCCGTCCGCGTTTCGTGCTCCGCCGGCCGGTCAGTCGTCGAGCGCACCCATCGTCAGGTTGACCGTCGTCCCCGTCATGCCGCTCGCCCGGTCGGAGGCAGCGAAAGCGGCGACGCCGGCGAGATCGTCGAGACGCATTGCCCGTTTCGGATGCGTGCTACCGGCAAGAAAGGCGGCGAACTGCTCGTAGGGCAGCTGCGCCATCTTGGTTTCGTGCACGTCGCGCATGGTCATGGTTTCCGGCATGCCGTGCGGCCTGAGGCTGACGACGCGGACCCCGCGCGGCGCGAACTCGGCCGAAAGATCGCGTGTCATCGCCTCCTTGGCCGCCATCGCCGGGCCGTAGCCGCCATTGCCCGCAACGCCCGCGCGAGCCGGCAGCGCCGTGACGGTCATGATCACCCCGGAGCCCTGCGCGACCATGCGGCGTGCCGCGAGACGGGCGGTAAGGAAGTACGAGGTCGTGTAGCTCGAAATCGGCAGCGCGTAGCGCTCGGCGTCCATGTCGAGCAGCGGCGTGCCAAGGATCGTCTGGTCCGGGATGCCGATGGCGTTGAAGGAGATGTCGATGCGACCGGCGCGGCCGGCGACATAGCCCAGATGCTTGTCGATGGCCTCCTCGTCGAGGGCATCGATGGTCGCCGCCTCGGCGCCGATCTCCGTGGCCAGGGCGTCGACCGGCCCGCGCCCGCGCCCGGTGACGAACAGCCTCGCGCCTTCGCGGGCAAAGGCGCGAGCCACCGCCCCGCCGATGGCGCCGCCGGCGCCGTAAATCACCGCAACCTTGTCCTCGAGCAGCATTCTTGTCCTCATGTGTTGCTGGATGGGACCGCCCATCCTCACGAGGTAGAACTGCCGCGGCAGCGCGAATTCATCGGTGCTGGGGGACGATTGCGCCGCCGGCCGCAAAAGTTGACCGGAGGTTAAGGCCGAGCCGTGTCCGCTCCTCTTCACGGTCTCGTGTCCACGGAGCAGGCGCGTGCGCGGTTTCTTATCGGGGTATTTACTACGGTGACCTACTTTATTGGCGGTTTGTTGGGAGACTCGTCTTGCGTCGCAGCACTGTCGCCTACGCCTCGATCGTCATCGTCGGGTTGGCCGCCGCGGCCGGCGCCGGGGGCTACTGGCTGCAGCAATACGACAGCCAGAAGGCGCGCTTCGTCAGCGACGAGCGGGACAAGACGGCCGTGCTGGCCAAGGGCGTCGAGACGGCGTTCGCCACCATCTACCAGAATATTCGGACCCTCTCGCTGCTGCCCAGCATCCGCACCATCGACCGGCACGGCAGCAATCTGTCCGACGAAGCCAAAACCACGATCCAGCAGGTCTACAATAATCTCGCCGACAATGTCGCGGTGTCGGAGGTCTATATCCTGCCGGCCGACTTCAATCCCGAGGCGCTCGATCCGGTCACCGGACATCACGAAGCGCCGGTGCTCGCCTTCGACGAGCTGATCACGGGCTCGGAGAGCGCGTCCTACGACGCCGGCGGCTCCGCCCCGACCGTTGCCCCCGAGCACGATTTCGACGGTATCCCCGACCAGGCCGGCATCCCGCAGATCGAGATCGAGGAGTACCGGCTGCTCAAACAGCAGATCGACTGGTACAGGCAGAATTACCCCACCGCCGCTTCGATCAAGGGGTTGGCGGTGCCGGTGGTCGCGGGCCCCGAGGTGATCACCTGCGACAACAGCGTGTACGACGCGACGCATGTCGAGCAGGACCGCCGCGGCCTGGTACAGACGGTGCCGGTCTACGGCACCGACGGCCAGCTCCACGGCGCGGTCGCGGCGATCATGCGCACCGATGCCTATCGCGACCTCTTGCCCGACACTGACTTCGCGCTGGTCAACACCACCTATGGCTACGTCGTGGGCGCCGCCAAGGGCGGCCAGCAGGACGCCTCCGCCGAGGCCGTGAAGGCGGCCAGGCCCGATCCGTCGCTGATCTATTCCGAGGCCGTCCCCCTGCGCACTGCCGACGCGCAGAGCACCTGGGTGCTCTGGGCCGGCCAGCCCAACAGCGCGTTCGACACCAGCGCCGACGTGGTCAACCTCAAGATGGCGGCCATCGGCAGTGAGGCGGCGATCCTGCTGCTGATGCTCGCCGGCATCGTCGTGACGGCGCTGGTGCAGCGCAACCAGGATGCGTCGCGCCGCGCCGCCGCCGAGCTCGAGGCCAAGGTGGTCGAGCGCACCGAGGAAAGCCGCCGGCACGCCGTCAGCGCGCAGCAGTCGAGCGACGTCAATGTCGCCCGCATGGGCCAGACCCGCCAGGTGAACGAGGAGATCTCGGCGCTCGTCGAGCGCGCCATCGGGGGCGACTTCTCCGCCCGCGTCTCGACGGCCGGCCTGAGCGATCCGGGCCTCATCGAGCTCGTCGAACGCGTCAACCAGCTGGTCGGCGGCTTCGAGCGCGGCATTGCGCAGATGCACGCGGCGCTGTCGGGGCTCGCCGACGCCGACCTCACCGCCCGGATGGAGGGCGATCACCAGGGCGCGTTCGAGAACCTGCAGGGCAATTTCAACACGCTGGCCGAACGGCTCGCGGCGATCATCGGCAGCATCCGCTCCGCCTCGCGCACCCTCAAGGCCGCCACCGGCGAAGTGCTGGCGGGCGCCGACGAGCTCGCCGAGCGCACGGCGCGGCAGGCCGCCTCGGTCGAGGAAACCAGCGCTACGATCGAGCTGTTGTCGCGCTCGGTCCGCGAGGTCGCCGAGCAGGCGTCGATCGCCAACACGCGATCGGCGACGGCATCGGCCGCCGTGGCGCACGTCACCACGACGATCGAGAACTCCAACACGGCGATGGGCCGCATCACCACCGCCTCGACGAAAATCTCCAACATCATCGGGCTGATCGACGACATCGCCTTCCAGACCAACCTGCTGGCGCTCAACGCGTCGGTGGAAGCGGCGCGCGCCGGCGAAACCGGCCGCGGCTTCGCCGTGGTCGCGGCCGAGGTGCGGCGGCTGGCGCAGGGCGCCGCCCAGGCCTCGTCCGAGGTCAAGGCATTGATCCAGAATGCCGTTGCAGAAGTGGCCGAAGGTGGGCGGCTGGTGGGGGCCGCCACGGGCGAGCTCGCCGCGGTTCTCGATGCGGTCGAGCAAAGCAGCACGCTGGTGCAATCGATCGCCGAGGCGACGAGCAGCCAGGCCGGCTCGCTGACCGAGGTCGCGGGCGCGGTACGCGACATCGACGACGTGACGCAGCGCAACGCCACGCTCGTCGAGCAGACCAAATCGGCGGTTCAGCAGATGCAGACCGAGGCGCAGTCGCTCGACCGCATCGTCGATCAGTTCCATGTCGCCGAAGCCGCGCCGGCTCGCCCCGCGGCACAACCCGGACGCCGCCGCGCGGCATAGCTCCGCTCGACCCAGACGGCTACAGCGGGGGATGCGGCGGGCCGTTGAGCTGCGCCATCGGCACCATGATCACGCATTTGAGGCCGGTCGGGCGGAATTCGAGCCGCGTCTGCGCCTTGAGATCATAAGCCAGGGTGCGCTCCAGGATTTCGGTACCGAAGCCGCGGCGGCGCGGCTCCGGCGGCACGTCCGCGACGCCGCGCTCCGACCACTCCAAGCGCAGGCCGGGCGTCGCGTCCGTTACGATGTTCCAGGCGACGTCGATCCTGCCCTGCGGACTCGACAGCGCGCCGTACTTCACGGCATTGGTGGCGAGCTCGTGGATGGCGAGGCCAAAGGCTTCAGCCGCCTTCGCCGACAGCGCGATCGCCGGACCGTCGAGCGTGAGGTTCTGGCCCTCGATCGCGCCCAGGATGCGCAGCTCTTCGGCGATGAGGAAGTCGAGGTCGAGGCCCCGCGTCGGGTCGCGCGTCACCGCCGCTTGCACCCGCGCGAAGGTGTCGATGCGGCCCTCGAGGTGCATCTGGAACTCGTCCTTGCCGTCGCTGGTCCGCGCGGTGCGGCGCACGATCGAGCGGATGACCGCCAGCGTGTTGCGTACCCGGTGCTGCAATTCGTAGAGCAGCATACGCTGGTGCTCCTCGGCGAGCTTCATTGCGGTGATGTCCGAGCTGACGCCGGCAATGTGGGTTACCGTGCCCGACGGGTCGCGGATCGGAAAGTCCGTGTTGCGCAGCCAGCGCACCCCGCCGTCCGGCCGGCGGATGCGGTACTCGAAAGCCGCGCGCTCGCCGCGCGCCACGCGGTCGAACGCCTCGCGCGCCACGTCCCGATCCTCGGGCACGATCATGCCCAGCCACGTCTCGAAGTTGTCCGCCTTGAGCCCGTCCTGGCGCGTGAGACCATAGATGCGATCGAAGGCCGGGCTCACATAGTCCCACTGCATGGTCGCTGCATCGCGGATCCACAGCACGTCCGACGAGGCCTCGCCAAACTGCTGCATGCGCTCCTCGGTCGAGCGCAACGCGGCCTGGATACGCCGGTCTTCGGTCACGTCCTGATTGATACCGATGACTTCGACGGGCCGCCCGTCGGCATCGAACCGGACCACGGCATGGGCGGTCAGCGTGCGCACCTCGCCGGTGTCCCGCCGGACAATGCGGAACTCGGAGTCGAGCGACGTTCCAGGCGGACGCTGGTCGTCGCTGGTGAACTGCGCCAGGTGCAGGTCGTCCGGGTGGATCAGCGACAGGAACAGGTCGCGCGTCGGCGCCTCGGCGGTGCGTTTGAGGCCGAGCAGCGCATACTCGTTGTCGTCCCACTGTTCGACGCCCGTCCGGACATCGAACCGGTAGGTGCCCATGCGCCCGGCCTCGAGCGCCATGCGCAGGCCTTCCTCGCTGTAGCGCAGCGCCGCCTCGGCGTGCTTGCGCTGCGTGATGTCCCAGTTGAGGCCGATCATCTCGATGGCCTTGCCCGCGGCGTCACGGCGCACCACGGTGTGCGCCAGAAGCCAGCGGGTGCTGCCGTCCGGCCGCACGATGCGGAACTCCGAGTTCAGCAATCCCCGGTCCGGCAGAAGATCGTCGTCGGTGAAGCCGACCCGCTCCAGGTCGTCCGGATGCACCATCGACAAAAACAACTCGCGCGTCGGCGGCTCCGGCCCCGGCTCGAGCCCGAACAGCCGGAATTGCTGCTCGCTCCAGTCCTGCCGGCCGGCCGCCAGATCGTAGCGCCAGGTGCCCATGCGCCCAGCCTCGAGCGCAATGCGCAGCCGTTCTTCGCTCTCGCGCAGCGCCAGCTCGGTGGGGGCGTGCTCGACGCTGTCCGGGTCCGTCGGTGCCCGAGTTGTCCCGGCATCGTCACCGGCGAGTGTCGCCAGCACGGTGGACCGCAAGAGGGGTGGCCAATCCTCGATCGGTCCGAGCGGCGTCTTGCTCCAGTCGAACTCAAAGATGCGGCGCGCCGTCCCGCTGTCGCCGGGTGGGCGCTTCTCGTGGGCGCTCATCTGGGGACTGCCCTCCTAGGCTTCGTTCGCATCCAGGTGCCGGCCCTCGTGTTCGAGGTGCAGATAGTTGGCATTGAACAACGCGACGTCCTTCAATGCCCCGAAGTCCGGAATCGTCAGCGTCCGGTCCTTGAGCACAATCAAGCCGAGCGCCCGCAGTTCCTGCAACGTGCGGTTGACGTGCACCGCCGAGAGGCCGGTCGCCTCGCCCAGCTCAGACTGGGTCAGCGGCATGTCGATGCTGTTTTCGCGCGCGAGCCCGACGGTCCGCAGGCGCAGAAACAGCTCGCAGAACAGATGCGCCATACGCTCGGTGGCATCGCGCTGTCCGAGGTTGACGGCCCATTCGCGCTGCGTCGCCGCGGCCACCAGCGACTCCCACCACAGGCCCTGCGTGATGCGCGGATGGGCCAGCATCAGCTCGTCGAAGCCCGAGCGCGAAATCTCCGACAGCGTGACGCTGGTGATCGCGCCGATCGAATGATCCATCTGCCGGAGCACGAACAGGTTGAGGTCGCACAGATCGCCCGGCAGGAAGAAGGCGATCACCTGTCGGCGTCCGTCTTCGAGCACCTTGTAGCGGCAGGCCCAGCCGCTGAGGATGAGATTGATGTGCTCGGGCCGGTCGCCCTCCCGGATGATGTCCTCGCGGGCCCCGAAATCGCGCGTGCGTTCGCTGCTGATGCGTTGGATCATCTGCCGGTCGGGCGGTGCCAGCTTGACGAAGTGCCCGAGCTTTTCGACGAGGGGATTGGACAACCCGGTCCTCCGCGACGCCAGACTGATGATGCCGGAACGAACCATGTGAACTAACCCATGTTAGTGCGTGGGCCTGCCGGGCTCGTAACCACGTCGAGGTCCGCTGCGGGAGATTATTTGAAAAGACTCGTCGGTCGTCGCGTCCTGGTGGTCGAGGACGAGTATTTTATCGCCGACGACCTTGCCCAGGCTCTGGACGAGGCCGGAGCGATTGTCGTCGGCCCCGCCTCAACGGTGGAGGAGGCCTTTGCGTTGCTCGAGGGCGAGCGTCCCGACCTCGCCATCCTCGACATCAACCTCAAGGGCAAGGTGAGTTTTGCCATTGCCGACGAGCTGGCACGACGCGAGCTGCCCTTCGTCTTTGCCACCGGCTACGAATCCGGCGCCATCCCCGACCGGCACGCGCAGCGCCCGCGCTGGCAGAAGCCGCTCCGCATCGAGGAGATGCTCGCCGCGCTGGGCGAGGCCTAGAACACGGTCGCGTCGAGGAAGTCGTTGCGGAATTTGCCCGCGGGGTCGTAGCGGCCGGCCAGCGCCCGGAAGTCGTCGATGCGGCTCCAGCGCGTCGCAATCTCCGCCTTGGGCATGGTGAAGAGCTTGCCCCAGTGCGGCCGCACGCCGAACGGGCTGAGCGCCGCCTCGATCACCGGCAGCACGTGCTGCACCGCCGGCCAGTCCGGCTGCCAGGTGAAGTGGAAGGCGAGGCAGTCCTGTTCGTAGGCCGAGCTCAGCCACAGCGTGTCGGCGGCGACGGTGCGCAGCTCGCCCACCATCAGATGCGGCGCGAAACGGTCCTGCACGGCATGCAGCGCCCGCAGCGCCGCCGGCCCGTCGGCGCGCGCAACGAAATATTCCGACTGCAGCTCGTTGCCGTTGCTCGGCGTGAATTCGAGCTTGAAATGCGGCAGCCGCAGGTGCCACGGCCCCGGCGCACCCAGCTGGTCGGTGGTCGGCGTGGCGTCCATGCCGGTGATCGGATGATAGCCCACCGCCGCGGCGCGTGCCCCGAACAGATCGCCGCTCCGCATGGGCGCCGTCGACCGCGATTTGAGCCAGACGTGCGCGATCGTGTCGTCGCACCAATGCGTGAAGGCGCTGACCGAGTAGGCGCTGCCGGTGATCGCCTCGAAGTTCTCGACATAGGTCTCGAACGGCATGTCGAGATAGACGTTCTGGCGCACCTCGAAAGCGGGCTCGACATCGAGCGTGATCGCGGTGACGACGCCGAGCGCGCCCAGGTTCACCACGGCGCCGTCGAAGTCGGCGTCGCCGCGCTTAAGCCGCACGATGTCGCCCGCCGCCGTGACCAGCTCGAGGCTCGCGACCGCGCCGGCGAGGTTGCGGTTGGCATTGCCCGAGCCGTGCGTCGCCGTGGCCACCGCGCCCACGATCGAAATGTGCGGCAGCGAGGCGAGATTGTGCAGCGCATAGCCCGCTTCGGCGAGCCGCGGCCCGAGCT
>Ga0134125_10006360_pt1 | contig 13374 bp, 15 predicted proteins | sample KB31751_FD_96464 | JGI IMG/M metagenome (GOLD analysis project Ga0134125, IMG submission 96464) | Terrestrial soil microbial communities with excess Nitrogen fertilizer from Kellogg Biological Station, Michigan, USA - KB3-175-1 | ecosystem: Environmental > Terrestrial > Soil > Unclassified ... | reverse complement strand
GCGGTCGCCGAGCTTAAGGGATCACGCACTCGCCTGAACGAGCGGCTTGGCATTGATGTGCAGCATTTCGCCTTCCCCTACGGTCGCTCCGGGGATTGTGGCCCGTGCGACTTCGCGCTCGCCCGGCAAGCGGGATTTCTGAGCGCGGCGACAACCCGCAAGGGGCTGCTGCGCCACGGCCAGGATCGCTTCAGCCTGCCCCGCAACACCATCAATGGCGGCCATCGCAACTTGGCGGCCATGGAGATGCATCTGACGGGTCTCACCGGCACGGCTGCGAGGATCGTCGGACGTGTCTAGCGCGAGGCCGTTGCGGATCGTCTCCATCGCCCATCCGGCCGTCAGCAGTGAGGCCGGAAGGCTGCGTTACCGTCATCTCGCGTCCCGCAAAGATATCGAATTGCACCTTGTCCTGCCGTCGGTCTGGAAGGAATTCGGCCGCACGATCGTCGCCGAGCCGCCGCAAGAGGCGGAGGGTTCGGTTCACGTCCTGCCCATTCGCCTGCCGCATGCCGGACCGATGAATTGGTATCTGCATTTCTACCCCGGCCTGCGCCGCCTGCTTCGCAAGCTCGATCCCGACGTGATCCATCTCTGGGAAGAGCCGTGGAGCATCGTCGCGCTGCAGGCGCAGCTGCTCCGCGGCCGCGCCGCGCTTGTGCTAGAGGTCGACCAAAATATCCTCAAGCGCCTGCCGCCGCCGTTCGAAGCCATTCGCAAATATGTGCTGCGTCACACCGATCACGTCTTGTCGCGCAGTCCGGATGCTACCGCCGTGGTGCGGACGCGCGGTTATCGCGGACCGGTGACGCCTGTCGGTTACGGCGTGGATCTTGCCACCTTCACTCCGTCGCCGGTGACAAGGCGAAACGATAGCTTGAAGATCGGCTATGTCGGTCGTCTCGTCGAGGAGAAGGGCCTGGACGATGCATTGGATGCGCTGGCCATCGGCGGCGCGCCGGTCTCTTTGAGCATCATGGGCCAGGGGCCCCACGAAGCGAAGCTGCGCCGGCGCGTGGATGAGCTGGCCTTGAGCGAGCGCGTGACTTTCAGAGGGTGGGGCCCGCCGGCCGAAGTCAGCGCGTTTCTGCGAGGCCTCGACGCCCTGGTGCTGTTGACGCGGACCACCAACGCGGTGCGCGAGCAGTTCGGGCGGGTGATCATCGAAGCGCAGGCCTGCGGCGTGCCGGTGATCGGCTCGACGTGCGGGGCTATACCCGACGTCGTCGGCGACGGCGGCTGGATCGTGCCCGAGCGCGATGGTACTGCTCTGCGAGATTTGTTGAACAAGATTGCGTGCGATCCGGCGCTGCTGCGTGCCAAAGGGCTCGCGGCGCGGGTGAATGTCGAGGCACGCTTCACTTACGAGGCGGTCGCTACCGCGATCGAGACGGCCTGCAGGGCTGCTGCGGCGCCGGCCAGGGATTTGAAGGTCCCCGAGCTCAATCGCGCCAGGACCGAACCTTGAAACGCTCTCTGCCCGACACAGCCCGGCTCGCGCTTAGCGTTGTGCTCGTCGCGGGGAGTTTGGCTTCGCCTGGAGTTGCTATTGCCGGCGAGCGTCTGCGCGACGAAATCGGCGGCGGCAATCTCGCGACACATCTGGCAGGTCGTGCGCCATTGGCGCAACTGTATGAGGCCCTGCATGGGGTGGGTGCCACCATGGGCCGCATGGATTCCTATGGCTGGCGCACGCTCGACCGCATTCCCACGCCGCACGATTTCGATGCGGAGATGCTGGAGGCGCATAAGAACCAGATTACCCCGATCATCCTGCTCGAGTATGAGGGCAGCTATCAGACGCTGAACCCTCCGCAGCCGATCGGATCGTACCATGACTGGTTTGCCGCAGGAGAGGCGATGGCCAGGCGTTTCCGGCCCGACGGTGAATGGGGCAAGGAGAACGGGATCGCGGGCTGGGGCGCGACAGTGTTCACCGCGATCAACGAGCCCGACGTGCAGGCGACGATCCCACGCAAGGCCTATCACGATGCCCTGGCCGGGCTCGCGGACGGCGTTCACAGCGTCGATCCCGCGCTCAAGGTCGTACCCGGCGGCTTCGCCACCTGCAATTCCTATCGCGATGCGACCTTGCGCGGCTACGGTCCCGCGATCGCCGATCTGCTCCAAGACGGTCGCCTCGACGGCATCGATCTGCATACCTACTACAACGACAAATGGTATCCGATGACCAAGGGGCGCGAATTCTCCGTGCAGACCTGCTTCGATCGCATCAAGCAGGCAATGGGGTTGACGCGCGACGTGAAATTCTACTCGACCGAATTCAACATTGCGCGCGTCGGTGGATGGCAGGATCCCAAGCTCGCGGGCAAGCTGTTTCTCAGCGCGTTCTGGGATCAGCTGGGCGTGGTCGGCGCCGATGGACATTCGCCGGTGACGGCGCTCGCCTTTCCCTGGAATCTCGGCGACACCGTCCGCGTCGACGGCCCGGCCTATGCAATGGCCGCCACGGAAAATCCCTGGTCGCCCGAGATTCGCGCCATCGTCCTGCGACGGATCCTGCGGCTCGCAGGCGACATGAAGATGCAATCCATCGACAAGCCGCGCGGCCTTTACCGCCTCGCCGGACCGGATGCAGAACTCATCGTGTGGCAAGATATCCCCGGTTGGATCGACCGGCCGGGGAAGACGCTAGAGCTTACGCTTCCCGATTGGGCGCGCGAAATCGAATTGTGGGGATGGGACGGCCTGCGGCGGCGCATTCCGGTTAACGGCGGCAAGTTCGTGCTCGACGGTTTGGATGAAGACCAGACCTACATGATCCGTATCCCGAAGTCGTAGGCCGCCGATTTCGATCGGGTATCGCAACGATCCCGCTTGTTAAGGTAAACGCACGGAGCCGGCGCGTGCGCCTTCGCGGTGACTGGCCCTTTGGAATGCGGTTTGCTCTCATCGAGATTGTTTCAAATGGCTGCGATCCTTCGCAGCCAAGGATTTTTCGGACGTTTCAGACCGGTGCTTAGAGTCGGAACCATGCAATTGGATCGTCAGCGCGAGCCGTCCGTGACGGGCGCGAAGCTGCGTGTTCGCGAGATCGTCGAAGCCGATCTGTCCGCTGTTGCCGAACTGCTCAACCGCGGCTTTCCCTTTCGTTCGACGGAGTATTGGCTGCGCGGGTTGCGGCGGCATGCGAGCCGTCCGCGGCCCGCCGGCTATCCCACGTTCGGTTACTGTCTCGACTGCGGCGGGGTGCCGGTTGGCGTCATTCTGCTGTTGTTTTCCGAAGTCCTCGCAGGCGGCGAAACCATCGTCCGGTGCAACGTATCAAGCTGGTACGCCGAGCCGGAGTTCAGGGCTCTCGCCTCGCAATTGGTCAGGTCGGTCACGCGCGACAAGACTGTAACCTATTTCAACATCACGCCGGCACCGCATACCTGGTCCACCGTCGAGGCCCAGGGCTTTTCCGTCTATTGCCGCGGGCAGATGTACGGCGCGCTCGCGCTATCGAAGCCGGCGCTTGACGCGAAGGTGGAACTCTTCTCGGAGCACCACGCCGCCACGCTCACGCCCTATGAGGCGGATCTGTTGCGCCAGCATGCCTCCTTCGGCTGCCTGAGCGTCGTGGTGCGCGATGGCGCCGCTTGCCATCCCTTCGTCTTCCAAAAGCACCGGGTCAAAAATCTCGTCCCGGTGCACCGGCTGCTCTATTGTCGCGATATCGCGACGCTCAGCCGCTTTGCAGGCAATCTCGGACGCTTCCTCACCGGGCGTGGCGGCCTGTTGGTTCGTTTTGACGCGAATCGTCCCGTTCCGGGAATCGTCGGTTGGTATACGGAAAAGCGCGGTCGAAAATACGCCAAGGGGCCCACACCGCCGCTGCTCGGCGATCTCGCCTTCACCGAGGCTGCGATCTTCGACAGTTAACCCTCGCCGGTGTTCTCACCGGACCTGCCGCACCACGCCCGGCTGGCCCAGCGCACATTCGAGCGCCTCGCGGTCCCATTTCGCGGCATTGGCGGCGGCCTCATAGGTGGTCTGCAGGAAATCCAGCAGTGTCTGCTCGGGATCATCCGACACACGCACGGCGTCGTAAGGCAGGATGAATTCGCCAAGCGTCTCGCTGAAGAAGGCCGCATCGGGTTTCACCGCGGCAGCCCGGAATCCCGCGGGCTCCGGATAGGCGTAGGAATAGAAAGCGGGGTAATCGATCGCGCCACTGCCCGGCCAGAAGCCGGCGCTGCTCACCTCGTGCGAATAAGCCTCCACGGCGACCGCGTCGGACAAATGCGGCACACCGCCCGGATGACGCGGCGCGCGTCGGCCCGAGAAGCGTGTCACCGCCAGATCGAAGCTGCCCCAGAAGAAGTGCACGGGGCTCGCCTTGCCGAGAAAGCCGGTGCGAAAGCGCTTGAACACGCGATCTGCGTTGTAGAGGATTTGGAAGAAGCGGCGCACCGCGTCGGCATCGTAGGATGCGTGGCTGGTGTCCTGTGAGAAGCTCACGGGATCGGCTAGCTCGTTGGGCATCTCGTCGATGGTGACCTGAATGCCAAGCTCCGCGAGGACCGCCCGGGTCTGTGCGTAGAAGCTCGCGACGGAATGTCCCGCCAGGGCGAATTGGCGGATGCCGCCGTCACTGACGGAAATCCGCAACACGTGATCGATGAAATCGAACTCGACCTCGAACATCCTCGTTCCGTCGGGAATCGGCGAAGTGGCGAGCCCACGCGCGGTCACATAAAGCGTCACATGCCAGGAATGATTCAGCCAAGGCGAGCGTGAAAGCCTGATCTTGCCGATGACCTGCGTGAAGAGATGTAACGTCGCACAAGTCTCGCGCCAGGTGGCGGTCGGCAATTCGGGCCAGGAGATCTGCGTGTTCAGGCTCATGTTCCACCCTCGGCAGACATCACCACTGCCGCCTCACATAAAAGGCCGGGCCCAATGGACCCGGCCTTTTATACGCCAACCGGCTCGACCATGATCCGGAAAAATGTGAAGCGGCTTTCCGAAGAGATCGTGCTTAGAAGACAAATCTAAAGCGCGACGGCGACCCAATCCCGTCACGTTCTAGGCGGCGCTATTTGGATTTGGCCGGCTTCTTCCCAAAGGCCTCGTCGACCTCGTCCTCTTTGATGCGGGCAGCCGGGTCGCCGGGCTCGTTGAGATTTTGCTCTTCGGTACCGTCGCCCATCATGCCGGGATGAGAAACGCCCGGCTTTTCCTTCGAGCTCTTGGAAGCGGGCTTCTTGCTCATGGGGAATCTCCACACGCACTGGTGCGCCACACTCGGCCAAGCGAGTGTAGCCTTCTTCCCCTTAGCGGCTCCAGCGACGGTAGATCACGAAGCCGTGCATTCGGTGCAGCGCCTGCGTCCGCGGGTAGCGCGGAACAGGTTGCGGCAATACCAGCGCCGCGCCATCACCTGCAGCGGTTTGCGAACCAGTTGCGCCATGAAGAGAATTTCGACCATGCTACCTTCCTTATCCGACAACGCAGGTGGGGCGGCATTGCCGCATGGACAATGCCGCCCCGAACGAACCAGCCATGCAGTTCAGCCATGAAGCTTCTTGGCAGTCTCCGCGATCACGCGTCCTTGATAACGTGCGCCCGCCAGCTCGTTGGCGCTGGGCTGCCGGCTGCCATCGCCGCCGGTGATGGTGGTCGCGCCATAAGGGGCGCCGCCGGTGATCTCGTCGAGCTTCATCTGTCCCGGAAAGCCGTAATTCATGCCGACCACGACCATGCCGAAATGCAGGAGATTGGTGATGATGGAGAACAGCGTGGTCTCTTGGCCGCCATGCTGGGTCGCCGTGGAGGCGAAGGCGCCGCCGACCTTGCCGTGCAGCGCGCCCTTCATCCAGAGGCCGCCGCCCTGGTCGAGGAAATTCGCCATCTGCGAGGACATGCGGCCGAACCGGGTGCCGGTGCCCACGATGATGGCATCGTAATTGGCGAGGTCCTCGATCTTCGCGACCGGCGCAGCCTGGTCGAGCTTGTAATGTGCCGCTTTCGCGACTTCCGGCGGCACCAGCTCGGGCACGCGCTTGATGTCGACAGTCGCGCCGGTCTCGCGGGCACCTTCGGCCACCGCATTCGCCATCGCTTCGATATGGCCGTAAGCTGAATAATAGAGGACGAGGACTTTGGTCATGGATGGTTCTCCTGGGTTGAACGGTTCGCGCGTCATGGCCTGGATTTATTCCGGCCATCGACGTTCTTGGTTGCGTTGAGAGTAAGTCGTGGATGCCCGGGCCTTCGCCTCGCCGAAAGGCTTCGGCCCCGCAGGTGGGACAAGCCCGGGCATGACGATCATGTGAACGGTTACGCCGCGTCCACCAGCACTAGTTCGCTGTCCTCCAGCGCCTTGATGCTGAGCTTGCCTTCGTCGTGGATGGCGGCGCCGTCGCGGGCGTTGATGCGCACGCCGTTGATCTCGATCGCACCCGCGGCCGGCACCAGATAGAGGTTACGCGTCCTGCCGGTTTCGTATTCGGCGCTGTCGCCCGCTTTCAGCGTGGTGGCGAGAACACGCGCATCCGCGCGGATCGGTAGCGCGTTCTCGTCTCCCGCTATGCCGCTCGCGATGGTGACAAGCTTGCCGGAGCGGGTCGCCTTGGGGAACGGTTTGGAGCCCCAAGTGGGTTGGCCGCCGGCCGCCGTCGGCTGAATCCAGATCTGGAAGATTTTTGTCGTCTTCGGTTCCAGATTGTATTCGGAATGGCGGATACCGGTGCCGGCGCTCATCACCTGCACGTCGCCCGCTTCAGTACGGCCTTTGTTGCCGAGGCTGTCCTGATGGGTGATCGCGCCTTCGCGCACATACGTGATGATTTCCATGTTGGCGTGGGGGTGGGCTGGAAAGCCGGTGTTCGGCGCGATCTCGTCATCGTTCCACACCCGCAGGGCGCCATGGTTCATATTCTCGGGGTCATAGTAGCTCGCGAATGAAAAATGATGGCGGGCCTTCAGCCAACCGTGATCGGCGCTGCCGAGCTTTGCGAAGGGTCTGACTTCGATCATGGAATATGTCCTTTGATCTCTTTTGGAATTGCGATTGGCTTATGGATAAGATGCGTTGGCCGGTATAGGAATAGAAACTATTGAAACTTATTGTTTCCAATACTGAGCTATGGCGGATCGATGGCGAAACTTCCGGACTTCGAGGCGCTGGCGATTTTTGCGAAAGTCGTGGAATTGCGGTCATTCGCGGCCGCGGCCGGCGAACTGGCGCTGTCGAAAGCGACCGTGTCCAAGGCGGTCAGCCGGCTGGAGGAACGACTGGGCGCGCGGCTGTTCAACCGCACATCGCGGCGCCTGGCGCTAACGGATGCCGGGCAGCGATTGGCGACGCGCGCGGCGCGGCTGCTTGCCGACGGCGAGGAGGCCGAGAACGAGACGCTCGCGCAATCGACCGCGCCGCGTGGGCTGGTGCGTTTTGCGGTGCCTATGACCTTCGGGGTGAAAGCGGTGGCGCCGCTCTTGCCGGAATTCCTGGCGCAATATCCGGACGTCTCGATCGATCTGCATTTGAGCGACGCCACGGTCGATCTCATTGGCGAGGGCTTTGACGCGGGCTTGCGGATCGCGCGGCTGCCGGACTCCTCGCTGATCGCGCGGCGGCTATGCGCGATGCCGCGCTACACGGTCGCGGCCCCCTCCTATCTGAAGCGCTACGGCCGGCCGACGCATCCGATGCATCTCGCCCAGCACAAATGCTTCGGCTACGCCTATCTCTCCACGCCGAATGTCTGGCACTACACCAATGCGAACGGCGAAGAGGCCAGCGTGCGGCCCGCCGGACAGTTGCGCGTCAACAACGGTGAAGCGGTGCTGCCCGCCGTGGTCGCCGGCCTCGGCATTGCCGACCTGCCGGAATTCATCGTCGGCGATGCGATCGCGTCAGGCGAGGTCGAGGTGATCCTGAAAGGTTGGAAGCAGCCGGAGGGCGCGGTGCATCTGGTGACGCCGCCCGGCGGTCCGCGCCCGGCGCGCGTCGAGGTGCTGACGGAATTTTTGGTCAGGCGCTTTGCCAAGGCACGGAAGCGCGGCGGCTAGCTAAATGGCCGTGAACCGTTCACCGCCGCGCGAGAACTGCCCTCACCGGAATGTGCTATCACGCCCGACGATCGACGGTTCAGTGCCACCGCGATCTTCTCGGCGAGGTCGTGGCTGCCGAAGGGCTTGCCGATGGTTTGCGCCTCGCTGATGCCGCTCAGTAACGCGCGATCAGCATAACCTGTGACGAACAGTATCGGCAGTTTTGGATGGCGCATTCGCACCCGCCGTGCCACTTCGGCACCGCTCATGCCGGGCATCGCGAAGTCGAGCAGCAGGAGGTCGATATTGTTCTGCGACTGCAAAGCGTCGAAGGCGGCGCCGGCGCTGCCCGCTTCCACCACTTCATAGCGGAGTTCGCGCAGCATGTCGGCTGCGATCTGCCGCACCGCATCGTCGTCGTCGACGATCAGAATACGGGCCTGGAAGTCAAGGCCGGCGGCATGATCGGGGGCGAGATCGTCGATGCGCTCTTCAGCGAGATCGGAGCGCGGCAGGGAGATCGTGATCGAGGTACCTTGGCCCTCGACGCTGTCGATGCGTACGCCGCCGCTCCTCGTTGAGCTTGCGGCACTCATATTGCCGCCGTCGGCCGCGCAAATGGGTGCGAACCACGGAAATCAGTGTGGTCGGATGGAAAGGTCGTTCCAGGAAGCTGACGCTGCCTAAAGCCTCGGTCAGGCGGGCAGCCGTCGGGTTGCGCTCGATCCCGCCGCCACGCTCGGTGAGCACGATAAAGGGAAAGTCGGACCAGGCCGGCTGTTGACTGACCCACTCCACCAGGCTGCGCATGTCAATGTCGCGAAACGCTTCCTCGGTGATCATGGCGAGCTCGCATCCCGCCCTGATGCCGGCAACCAGCTCCAAAAATGATGCGCAGATATCGCCGCGCAGATCCGCCTCACGCAAAATACCTTGCGCCAACACCGCATCGCGCCCCCGCGGTGCCAGGATGAGAGTGCGCTCGCCCGTTTCCGAATTGCCTGACTTGGTCACTGGGCGCTCATCAGCGGTGCGGGCTTGCCCACGAAGGTCGGAATGCCGCGCAGAACCCCCTGAAATTCCATCAGCGGTTCGCCGACCGCAATCCCTTTACCGCTGATCCGCAGTTCGCGGATGGTATCTTCATGGGAGCCGGTGCGTTTCTTGATCACCGAGATAGCTCGCCGCACGCGGCCCATGGCCTCGAAATAGCGCAGCATCACCACCGTGTCGGCGATATAGGTCACGTCGATTGGCTGCTTCATGTCGCCCATCATGCCGTGCTGCGCGACGGTCAGAAGCGTGGCCGCGCCGCGGCGGTTGAGATATTGCAGCAATTCGTGCAGATGCAGAATGAGGAATTGCTCCTCGGGCATCGCCGCCTGATAGCCGTTCAGACTGTCGATCACGACGGTGCGGATGTTGTCCTGATCCAAGCTGGAACGTACCCGATGGCTGAACTCGCCGGGCGATAGCTCCGCCGCGTCCATCTGTTGGACGACCAGCTTGCCCGCTTTGCGCATGGCGTCGATATTAATGCCGAGGCTTTTTGCGCGCGAGGTCAAAAGGCCCAGTTCCTCATCGAACACAAAGAGCCCGGCTCGCTCGCCTCGCGCGACGCTGGTGGCCAGAAATTGCAGGGACAGGAGTGACTTTCCGGTGCCCGCGGGGCCGACGATCAAAGTGCTCGACCCGGCGGTGATGCCGCCGCCGAGCAGCGCATCCAGTTCGGCAATGCCGCTCCTGACCGCCGATCCCGTGTAGCCGTGCCGGTGCTCGGCGGCCACCAATCTCGGAAATGCCTGTATGCCTCCGTGGGCGATGATGAAATCGTGATAGCCGCCGCGAAAGCTCTGGCCCCGGCATTTTGCGACGCGAAGCCGCCGGCGCTCGGCGCCGTAACAAGGTGGATTACGCTGTGCGCGATAGAGTGCACCGCGCGGTCCGTGCTTTCGGTGGTCAGATCGTCGAGCGTAATTACGGTTGATTTGTTACGCGCGAAGTAGTGCTTGAGGGCGAGTATCTGGCGGCGGTAGCGCAATGAGTTTTGCGCCAGCAGCCGGATTTCCGACAGACTGTCGATGACGATCCGCTGCGGCTTATGTTTTTCGATCGCCTCGAAGATGCGCTCCACCGTCTCGCCAAGCTCGAGATCCGATGAGTAGAGCAGGCTCTGATGCTGATCGGGTCGAGCACGCTTTCGGGCGGCACCAGCTCGCAGATCTTGACGCGTTCGTCGATGCGCCAGCCGTGCGAAGCGGCGCCCTCGCGCAATTCTTCCCCGTCTCGGCGAGGCTTACATAAAGGCCTTCCTCGCCGGCGTTCGCCGCGGCGAGGAGAAACTGCAGGGCGATCGTGGTCTTTCCTGTACCGGGCGTGCCTTCGAGCAAATGAAGACGGTTCCGTGCGAGACCGCCGTCGAGGATATGATCGAGTCCGCGGATGCCGGTTTGCGCGCGCGGCAATGTTGGGCTGGTGTTTGTCATCCGTTTAGTGAGGGAAATGTCTGTGAAAACAAGGGTTGGTGACCCCCACAACGCTCGGGAACCGGGTCCGGTTCCCGCAATGGTGACGCCGGAAAAAAGCGCCCGTCCGTTCCTCAATCCTGTTTCACGATTTCTTGCGGCTGCGAACCTTCGCCGGCTTCATTCATTCGAGAACACTCGGGCAGCACATCAACTCAAGAGTTCCTACTGTGAGGCGGCATGCGAATGCGATCGATCGTCCTTGTTCTCTCGGCTGCGGCGGCGGCCTGCGTCACGGTTCAAGTTTCCGCGCTCGCGGACGACTATCGCGGCTCAACGGAGCAGCAGATGGCCTGTACGCCGGATGTCTGGCGGCTTTGCAGCGATCAGATTCCGGATACCGACCGCATCGTCGCCTGCCTGCGGCAAAATACGGCACGACTTTCGGACGGATGCCGCGCGGCGTTTAAATCCCACAACAGCGCGGCACGGCCGCGGCGCGGCCGGCGCCCAGCCTATAGCAACTCCGGCGAGCCCCAATCCCCGAACCACGGCTGGTTCAGGTAACCGGCGCGGGGCGATGTTCGCAGACGTCGATCCATTCGGCCGAAACCAGCTCGGCCATGCGCAATGGGCTGATGCGCACCGCGCTGTGGGTTGAGCCCGCAGCCGGCACCACGATGTCGAAAGCCTTCAGCGACACATCGCAATAGATCGGCAGCGGCGCCTCCATCCCGAACGGGCAGACGCCGCCGACTTCATGGCCGGTGATCGCGGCGACTTCGTCAGGGGCGAGCATTTTCGGCTTCAGCCCGAACAGCGCCTTGACCTTCTTGTTGTCCATCCGGGACGTGCCGCTGGTCACGATCAGGATCACGCGCTCGCCGACCCGCAACGACAGCGTCTTTGCGATCCGCGCCGGCTCGACGCCATAGGCTTCAGCCGCGAGCGCGACAGTCGCCGAGCTCACAGGCGATTCGATCACCGTAATGTCGGGAGCTTTTTCCGCGAAGAAGGCGCGGACTGATTCAAGACTCATGCGGACGCTGCGATTCCCGGCAATTCCGATAGTGAATGGATGCGATGGTCGGGCGCAAAGCCGAGCTCGTCCATCTGACTTCGCAGCGCCTTGAACATCGTCAGCGGCGCGATGGTTTCGCTCTCGACGCAGGCGAGTGCCATCGCCTCCGGCGTGACCCGCTCGATCCAGGCAACGTTGAGGCCGAACGCCTTGGCGCCGCAGGCGTCCCAGGGGTTGGAGGAGACGAAGAGCACCGAAGCGGGCGGCACGGAGAGCGTCGTTTCGATCAGGCGGTAGGCGTCCGGGCTGGGCTTGAAGACCTTGTTGACATCGACGCTGATGGTCGCCGCGAGCACGCGGTCCAGCCCGGTATTGTGAACCAGGGCGTTCAACATATCGGGGCTGCCGTTGGACAGGATCGCGAGCTTGCGGTCCTTCATCGCGGTGAGTGCGGCCATCGCATCGGGATAGAGGTCGAGATGGAGATATTTCTCGATGATGCGCTCGAACGCCTCGCCGTCATCTTTGAGCCCGAGCACGCGCAGCGTATAGGCGAGCGAGTCGCGCGTGAGCGAAGAAAAGCTCTCGTAACGTCCCATCAGCGATCGCAGCCAGCTATATTCAAGCTGCTTGAGGCGCCAGACTTGCGTGATGAGGTCGCCATAGCCGGGGAATGTATCCTCGGTGATCGCGGCGACCGACTGGGTGTCGTACAGCGTGCCATAGGCGTCGAACACGACAGCTTGGATGCTCATCTTTGTTCACCGATCCGGTTTCGGTCTGATCTAGTCGTTTCCGCCGAGCGTGGCCAGCAGGAATCGGTGCAGCGTCTCCGCCGCTTGATCCGTTGCCGACTGGTTGTACTCCAGGCGATGTCCGAGATACATCACCGGCTTCTTGAGAGAGGGCACGTCGAAGGCGTGATAGGCGCCTGGATAGACGATAAGCTTGACCGGCACGCCCAAACCCTTCTGGCGGGAAATGCCCCAGCTGTCGCGTCCCGCCACCATATCACGGCACTCCTGCGCCGGCGCCCAATCGTCGAGCTCGCCGACCATGATCAGCGTCGGTAAGGTCATATTGTCCTTGAAGTCGAGGCATGGCGGATAGAAGGCGATTGCCGCGCGGAATTTATGCCGCGAGCTCCTCTCGACGACGCCGCGTTCGACCGAGGTCAGGGCAAGCCAGCCGCCCTGCGAAAAGCCCAGCACCGCCACGCGGCCGGCGTCGACAAAGGATTGCCGGGCAAGATAATCCAGCGCGCGGTAGGCATCGAAGGCCATATCGAGCGGAGCGCTGCTCGTGCAGGTATTGTCGATGCCGCGCGGCCCGAAACTGTCTACGGTCAGCGTCACATAGCCCCAACCCGCGATTCTCCGGCCCCATCGCTCGTCGAGCCGTTTCCAATTGCCCTTGCAGCTGTGCAACAGCACGACAGCGGGCGAGGGACCGGCGCTCGCGGGTTCGCGAAGATAGCCCTGCAGCGCTTGAGCGCTGGTGAGTGGGCTCTCGAGTTCGGCGATGCTGGCCGGCGGTCCGGCCGCACTTGCCGCGCTTCCAAGGAGAAGGACGGTCGACAAGGCGGCAAGCTTGGCAAACTTCGACAATGGCCACCACCCACTTTGGCCATCGCGTTCGCATCGCTTTGTTTGAGCATGATCTCCGCGCAAACGCTTCGCGTTTGTCGCGAGGGAAAACCGGTTTTCACTTTTCCGGATCACGCTCTAGATGCCGAGCAGCTTGCGCGCGTTGGCCTTCAACACTTTCGGCCGGATATCGTCGCGGACGTCTAGCTTGGCGAAATCCGCAAGCCACCGATCCGGCGTGATCACCGGCCAGTCCGAGCCGAACAGCATCTTATCCTGCAAAATCGAATTGATGTAGCGC
>Ga0134125_10006359_pt1 | contig 13374 bp, 16 predicted proteins | sample KB31751_FD_96464 | JGI IMG/M metagenome (GOLD analysis project Ga0134125, IMG submission 96464) | Terrestrial soil microbial communities with excess Nitrogen fertilizer from Kellogg Biological Station, Michigan, USA - KB3-175-1 | ecosystem: Environmental > Terrestrial > Soil > Unclassified ... | reverse complement strand
GACGACGCCGAGGCGGATGGGAGGATTAACCACGGCAACCTGCCCGGCTGGGTGCTACAGCCCGGCGCTTCGACGGGGCAGTCACCGGCACAAGCCAACGCGGCGCACAATCCGGCGCAGTGGGCCGTCGAGACCGCAGCGGCCCAACAGATGGAAGCCCTGCGCACGCGAGGTGATATGGCGCAGGCGCTGGCGCGGTTCTTCAAGCAGATACTCAACCCGGTGGTGCCGTGGACTGACCACATCAAGGGCATCTTCAACCGCAAGGTTGGCAGCGGTTCGTATAACTGGCGCAGGCCCGACCGACGGTTCATCACGCGTGACCTGTATATGCCGTCCCGTTCTGGCAACGGGGCAGGCTGGGTGGTGGTGTGGGCCGACACATCGGGTTCGATCGGTGAAGGCGAACTCTGCCGCTACATGGCGGAACTCACTGAGATCATGGAGACGTGCCAGCCCAAGCGGCTTACGATCTGTTGGTGCGACGCCAAGATACACCGCACCGACGAGATCGAGGATATCGCTGACATGGACCACATGAAGGCTGATATCGACGGCGATGACATCGGCGGCGGCGGCACCGACATGCACCCGGTTTTGGAGTGGATCGACGAGCATATCGATCGACCGGAGATCATGATCGCGCTGACGGACGGCTATGTCACGTTCCCCGAAGCCGAGCCGGACTTCCTGATGATCTGGGCGAGTACCACCAACGAGGTCGAGTATCCCTTCGGTGACGTGGTGCGGATCAACCCGCAGGAGGGCGCATGAGCGAGCCGCACCCACCGGCTATTGATCTGCCTTGGCGCAGGAGCCAGCCTCATGATCTGCCTTGTTGCATGGAGCGCCCCACAGACGCTTACGATCGGGCACGCGCGGCCCGATTAATGATGTTCATGTTATCGGTGGGTAACTGTGACGCCGAGACGTGGAGCAATCGGTGGCGATGGAAAAACGAGTGGTGCAAACTTATGGCCGCAGAAAAACAGAAAGGAGAGCAACACCATGGGGAGACGAGTTGAGTATACGGTGCGCGTGCGGCAGAACGTAGGCGAGGGCGAGCGCGAGAGCATCGGTGATGCGGACGTGGCGGAAGCCTGTCGCAACCTCACCACGCTCGCGCTCAAGCATGCCAACATGGCCGTGCCGTGGCACCCCGAGTTCCGTCCTACCCTGAATATGCTGTTCACGCAGGAAACGATTGAACGGGCCGAGCGCGCCCATGGCGTGGTGGTGCCCCGGTATGAGCAGGAGACCTACGAAAATATCGCTCCTGCAGTTACGTTGGGGGTCGAGTTCAACGACAGCGGTGTCCCCACGATCGACGAGGCGCGGCTTGAGGTGCAGATGCCGGCTGCGTCGCGGCTGCTCCATACGATCGAGGAAATCCGCGGTATCTACCTCAAGTATGAAAAGGTGAAATACGTGCTGCGCTGGATGAACCGCAACGCGACACCCGGCGCCATCCGGCACTATTGGCCGACCGCGCTCAACCTCTGCAAACAAAGCACGGCGTTGCAGGAGTTAGCAGGCGGGACCACAAGATACGCCGAGCCGCCGGGTATAGGCGACCACCTGCAAATGCTCCGGGACACGGCGGCAACGGTAGCGGCAGCGGCCCTGATGCCCGACACGTTGATCTCACGACCGCGCGAGCGGTTCTGGTTGACTTTTCACTCAATCCCGAATATCCGGGACGACGGCACTTCAATCCGCGCGGCTGAAACCGACGGCGTACTATTCAACCTCTAGGGCGTGCATGTCGCTGCTGATCCTCGACTTTGAGACGTTCTACGGCGGCGACTATTCGCTCCGCAAGATGCCGACGCCTAACTACATCATGGACCCAAGGTTCGAGCCAATCATGCTCGCCGCCAAAGTGGATGACGGCGAGCATGAGATCATCGACGGCCCCGACATTCCCGCGTTCCTCGCGCGGTTCGATCCGAAAGTTACCGCGACGGTAACATACAACGCTCTTTTCGATAATTCGATTTTAGCTTGGCGCTATGGGTTCGTCCCCGGCACCATGATCGACGCGATGGGCATGGCCCGCGCGCTGTGGGGACACAAGCTGAGCCGGTTCTCGCTCGCAGAAGTCTCCAAGTTTCTCAATCTCGCAGACAAAGGCGACGCCATCGTCAAGGTGGAGGGGATGACCCGCGCGCAGATCATGCAAGCCGGCCTGTGGGGCGAGTTCTGCCAGTACGCGCTGCGCGACAACCTGAATTGCGAGCAAGTGTTCCTGCGCGCATGGCCTGACTTCCCTCTGGCTGAGCGCCGCTTGATGGATATGGTCCTACGCTGCACGGTCGAGCCACGCTTCCACTGTGACATCCCGCTCCTGACGGCGCATCTAGACGAAGTGCGCGCGGCCAAGGAGAAGTTGCTGGCCGAGGCCGGCGCGGTCGACAAGAAAATCATCATGTCTACTCCTAAATTCAAAGCAGCGTTAGAAAGCCTTGGCATCGAAGTCGCTATGAAGGTATCGCCAACCACCGGCTTGGAGACCCCCGCCTTTGCGAAAACTGATCCGTTTATGGGTGAGTTACTTGAACATTCCGATCCCGTTGTTGCTGCGATGGCGGCTGCTCGTATTGGTCTTAAGAGCACGCTTGAAGAGACGCGCACGGAAAAACTCCTGAGTATCGCCACGCTGCCATGGCCGCCGCAGGATTACCTTGGGCTCAAGGCTAAATATCTACTCGCCAAAGAGTTCGGTGATTGCGCTGGCATGGACGCGGTTTGTCGACAGTATAAAACCCACCCAATGATGCCGATGCCCCTACGGTACGGCGCCGCGCACACGCATAGGCTGGGCGGTGACTGGGGGATGAACGTCCAGAACATGCCCACGGTCCGAGGCTCGAAGGGTAAGAGCAAGCTGCGGCTCTCGCTCAAGGCCCCACCGGGTTGCACGGTCCTGACGTGCGACTTGGGGCAGATCGAAGCGCGCCTATGTGCGTGGATATGTGGCGAGGCGACGCTGCTGCGCGAGTTCGCGGACAAGCTCGATCCCTATAACCAACTGGCTACCTCCATCTTCGGTCGCCCGGTGAACCGCAAGCTGGTCGGCACCGTCGACGAGATCATGGGCTTCATCGGCAAGACGGGCATTTTGGGGCTTGGCTATGGCGCCGGCAGGGACAAGTTCGACACCATGGTGCAGACATCCGCGCGCACCATGGGCGTAGATATCTCTGCCATCTACAACCGCGACATTGGCGACAAGGCCGTCGACGTGTATCGCACTCGGTACAAGAAAATCCCGCAGGGCTGGGCCGCCCTCGACCGTATCGTTCAGAACGTGTGGCTGAGCGGCGGGCACGCGGTGAACTTCGGTCCCGTCACTATTACGCATGGGAGCGTGTTGCTTCCTAACGGCCTGCGCTTGAACTACGACACGCCGCAGACCTTCGTGGACGAAAAGGGTTATCCCGCGTTTCGTTACCGCTACGGTAAGATGTGGCACAAATTGTACGGCGCGAAGTTCCTCGAAAACATCGTGCAGGCGCTGGCGCGCGTGATCGTCATGAACGCCGCGTTGCGCATCCGCGACCGTGGGCGGACGACCGCGCAGAATTACCCCGCCGATTATCGGTTCGTGTTGCAGGCGCATGACGAATTAGTGTTCATCATTCACGACGATGAACTTGACAACGCGAAACAGCTTATACATTCTGAAATGACCCGACCACCATCGTGGGGCCTCGATATCCCCCTAACGGCTGACGTCGGTACGGGCGCATCATATGGAGAAGCCAAGTGATCCCATTCCCACGGTCGCCAGCGCGCACCATCTACCTCGCCGGCCCAATGCAGGGCATCCCAGATTTCAATTTTCCCCTTTTCCACGCGGTCGCATGGGCTCTTAGAAAAGCCGGCCACCGAGTTTTCAGTCCCGCTGAAAACGACATCGAGCGACAAGCCGGGACCACCGACAACAGCAAGACCGGCTCCCTCGACGAAGCGAAGGCCAAGGGTTTTTCCCTCCGTCAAGCCCTCGCAGACGACACCAATTTCATCTGCCTCGAAGCCAACACCATCGTGATCCTGCCCGAGTGGGAGAAGTCCAACGGGGTGCAGGCTGAGCAGCGGCTAGGCGTCGCGCTCAAGACCGAGGGGATGACGATCGAGTACCTGTCCCGGACCGATGCCGACATCATTCTGGTGGCGCATCAGGCATATCTTGCACAGCTAGAGGTGACGGCAGATGCAGCGGAGTAAGAAGGCACCACGCACGCGCGCCCGCCCAAATAAAGCCGCCGCCCGTCGCGATCGCATCGACGCCAACATCGCGACTGAACGGCTCGCCGCTGGCGCTTTTATTCCGGTTGGCGACGCGATGGGCGATCTGATCGACGCCGCCCTCGCTAATAAGACTAGTGAGCAGCCCGGATGGCAGGCGGTCAAGCGTAAGCGGCTTATTGAGACGGACAGCGCGAAGCGGAAGCACTATCCGATCTGCTCCGGGCTGCTGGATTATTTCCCCGATGCCTGTGCGGCGGTGAGTGAAGTGTCCTATCTGGGCAACATGAAGCACAACCCCGGTGAACCGATGCACCACGCACGCGGCAAGTCCATGGATCACGCCGATTGTATCGCGCGGCACCTGAGCGAACGGGGTGGGTTCGATGGGGGCATCCGGCATACTGCTGCGTTAGCGTGGCGCGCGATGGCGTTGTTGCAGGAGGAGCTAGAGCGCGAGTTCGGTTTCCCGCTGCCCCGTGGCGCCGAGGAGTAAACGTTACCGTGGCGGTAAATCTCGACGACCCGGAGCAGACCAAGAAGATGCTCGCCGATCTGCGCGAGCAGATGCAACAAGCCACCGCACGCTACGCCCTTTCGGCGCGGTTCAACCCGAACCACAACGACCGGTTCATGCGCACGGAAATGGAAAAGCTGGCCGGCGCCACGTCGCTGGTGCGGAAAGCGACCGGCGAGTTGGAGATACCGGTTGAGGGACCGCCCATAAATCCCAAGGAACGTCGGCGCCGAGACGAGTACCGCGAATATCTACCGAACGGGAGGTTTTATCGTGCTGACTAATTTTCCGATCGCCTTGTGGGAGAAATCACATGGCAAGGCTTGAAGGTGTCGCCCCAGCGGTGGCGAAAAAAGAGTGGTCGTGGAGCTATACCAAGCTCAAGAACTTCGAGACTTGTCCGAAGCGGATGTACGAGATCGACATCTGCAAGAGCTACACCGAGGTAAAAGAACCCGGCGGTCCCCTTGATTGGGGTGATCGCGTCCACGACGTGATGGCGAAGGCGTGCCGTGGCGACGCGCCGCTTGATCCCGAGTACGCGGCGTTCCAGCCGTGGGTCGACCGCATCCACGACAAGGCCAAGGGCGGCACGCTGCTGGTGGAACAGAAGTACGCCATCACCCGAGATTTCCGGCCTACGACTTATTTTGCGAAGGACGTCTGGTTCCGCGCCATCGCCGACGTGGTGATCCTGCAAGGGAGCATCGCGATGACGAGCGACTGGAAAACCGGTAAAATTCTAGAGGACAGCGTGCAGCTTATGCTGGTCGCGCAATGCCTGTTCAGTCACTTCCCCCAGCTACAACGCGTGGGCACCGAGTTCATATGGCTCAAGGATGACGCTACTTCACCCGAGGTGTTCGACCGGGCAGAGGTAGCGAATACATGGTTGAGCCTACTGCCGCGCGTGTCGGGCATGGAGATCGCCGCATCGACGATGACGTATCCGCCGAAGCCAAGCGGGGTCTGCAAGAAATGGTGCGTTGTCACATCGTGTCCCTTTCACGGAAAGGGTCCCAATGGCCGATCTTAGGGAGTGGGCCGCGTGGCTCGAACTGCGCGAGGACGCCTACATGACCCAAGCACGGTGGCTGGCGCGGACCTGTCTATGGGGGGCTTATAGTTGTGTGGTCGCCCTAGTCGCAGGGCTGATCCTCTTGCATTGGGAGATCGTGTTTTGACCCTCGAAGAACTGATCCGCGACCGGGCCGCCAAGGGCGAACTGGTCCATCTGTCCGTCGTCCATAGCGCGCTCGACAGTAAGTGGCACGCGATATACGCGCCGGCCCATGTGTACGGCGTCGAGAACGGCGCAGGCGCTGACCCTGTGGAGGCGCTGATCGCCGCGCTGACGAGCGTGAAATCCTCGCGCAAGCGCGTTACCGCCGCGGTAACGGAGCGCGAAAATATCGTGTTCACCGACGAAGAGAACAAGGCGAAGATAGTCCAATCGAAAAAAGCCGGGAAGCTCGCCATCGACGGGTGGGAGTGACCTATGAGCCGACACTTCCGGGGTGGTACAGGGACTGCGCCGTGGGAGCGCACACCGAAATGGCATCCGCGCTGCTGGCTGCTGCGGCAGGTGTGGCGGCGCGTTCATGGGTGGAAGTACAGGGGCCGATCGCCGGGCCGAGCGGCCCCTGTATATCGCTACCAAACCGAAAAAGAGCGCGCCCGCGAAGTCCTAGCTGCGCGATATGCGCCGGCTGAGAGTACGCAAGGACCGCGCGAGCTTGGTGTCTTGCCGCTCAGAGGCCGTCGTGCCCGAGTGTGAAGAATGGGAGCAAGCTTATGACAACCAAGATCAAGCGCACGATGGCGGTCGGTTGCACGATGACTGTCGGTTTTCCGGTTGCCCTGTCGTCGGACGAATGGGGATATATAGTCACGAGCGTGACAAATAGCGTCGACCCAATGCCGGGGATGAAGTTTTCTAGGGGAGAGATCGACGCGTTTATTGCCCAAGGGTGGACTGTCACGGTGGTGTCTGTGTCGTGACACCCGAGGGTAAAGTCAAAAAGCGCGTCAACGACGTGTTAAAGGTTTTCGGCCCTAGAGTGTGGCGCTTCATGCCGGTGCAGACCGGCTATGGGGCGCCGGCGCTCGACTACCTGCTCTGTGTCGGTGGGATTTTCGTCGCCGTGGAGACCAAGGTAAAAGGTAAGAGGATGACGCCGCTGCAGGAGAGCACTGCCGCCGCCATCGTTGGTGCGAACGGGTTTGTGTTCGTTGTCTCCGATGATCGCTCGCTCTGGATACTCACCCGCTGCCTCATGCAGCTACTACAAGGAAACACCTATGCCATTGCCCTCACCCGAAGGTGGCAACTCGACGCCGAACTACAAGCGGAAGACGAAAGGACGTGTAGTGAACTCCTGCGCAAATTCCTCAAAAACAAAACGTCTGTCCCGGCAATTGGCTGGGATCATGGCGCACCTTGAAAGGCACCCGAAAGATGCCCTATCCCAAGCGCGAGTGGCTACTATTAAAGCGCTTCTGGGCGGGTAGTGCTTGGGTGCGCGTGCCGTGGTGGCACTGGCGTGCCTTTATAGGGTATCGCTGGCGGCGTTGTGTTCCGCATTGGGAGTACGCCACCGACAAACAAGTGGCCCTTGGTTTTCTCACGGAGCAATTCGATGTCGAGCGAAACGAAACGTTACCGCTACGGTAACTGGCACCGCAGCAATAATAGCCCGGGGCCGTTGCCGTGGCAACGCATAGCCACCCCAGTGTGCACGCACGATACGTGGCCTTTTCCCGACGTGCCGGTCGGCCCCCCCGAGCTACAGTACGCCACTGACGAGGAAGTCGCGCGCGATCGCCTTCGCGAGCGGTTTGCGCCGCCGGCCCTTGGTGCCCTTTCGTTAGAGAACGGTCGGTGGTTCACCTACACCGGCCATGAGTGGGAGCGACTAGAACATACATGACCAGTCACGTCACCATCGCGAAGGGGGCGCAGGCGCTGTTGATCCCGCGCAACTCGTCGACGGAGAACATGTTCCCGGGCGCGGTGCGGTTCGATCAGGCGTATCTGGCGATCCCGCACGGGCTGCGCGAGACCATCATGTTGCGGCACCTTGGATATGTGGTGCCAAACCCGATGCTGCTTTACTACGACTGGCGTGGCGGCAAGCCCTTCTCGGTGCAGCGCGCGACCTGCGACTTGATGACGACGGCGCCGCGCTGTTACGTGCTGAACTCGATGGGAACCGGCAAAACGAAGTCGACGCTGTGGGCGTGGGACTACCTGCACAGCAATGGTCTTTGCGGCAAGATGCTGGTGGTCGCAACGCTCTCTACGCTGAACTTTGTCTGGGGCCGCGAGGCGTTCGCCACGCTCCCGAACCGACGGGTGATGATCCTCCATGGCACCAAGAAGCAACGTCTACAGCGCCTCGCCGAGGACGCGGATATTTACGTTATCAATCACGACGGCCTCCGAACGATACAAGCTGAGCTTTCTCTGCGAACCGACATTGACGTCCTATGTCTCGATGAACTTGCAGTCTATCGAAATCACGGATCGGGGCTCTCGAAGGAAATGCGGAAGTTTGCCGAGCGGTTTAAGACTGTCTGGGGTCTCACTGGTCGCCCGATGCCCAACGAAGTCACCGACGTCTGGGCGCAAGCCAAGATAATCCGCCCCGAGAGCGTCCCGAAATACTTCAAGCACGCACAGGAACTGCTGATGAACCGTGTCAGCCAGTTCGTACTGATCCCCAAGCCCGGCGCGATCGACGCCGCGTTCCAGATGCTGCAGCCGAGCGTGCGCTACGACCTCGACGCCGTGGTGGAGTTGCCCGAGGTGGTGTCCTCCACCGTCGACGTTCCCCTGAGCAGCACACAGGCGAAGGCGTACAAGGCGCTCGCCGCGATGTTCAAGGCCGAGGTGGACGGCAAGACGATCACCGCCACGAACGCGGCGGTCGCCATGGGCAAGCTGCTGCAAGTAGCCGGCGGCTGGGTCTACGGCGGCGGGGCGACCATCCCGCTCGACGCCAAACCGCGGCACGACGTGCTGGTCGATCTGGTCGAAGAGAACGAGCGCAAGGTGATCGTCATGGTGCCGTTCCGCCACGCCATCGAAGGGCTACAGAAGGTGTTCGACGCGGCGAAGATAGACTACGCAGTTGTCCATGGACAGGTGCGTGGGCGCGACGAGATTTTCAATCACTTCCAGAACAGCACCAAGTACAAGGTGCTGATGGCTCACCCCGAGTGCTTGGCCCACGGTCTGACCCTCACTGCCGCGGACACCATCATATGGTACATGCCGATCACGTCTCTGGACATCTACGAGCAGGCCAACGCGCGGATCACGCGGGTAGGTCAGAAGCATAAACAAAAAGTGATCCATCTACAGAGTACGCCGGTAGAGAAGCGTATCTACTCTCTCCTGCGATCGAAGCAGAAAATCCAAGATAGCTTGCTCGCCATGTTGAGTGAGGCAACCGACGATCGCAAGGTATCTGGACTGTAACCCCTAACCCTAGAGGTAAACAAACATGAGTGACACCACTGCTGCGCCACCGCCCGCGATGGACGCACGCGAGATCGAGAAGCGGGTGAGCCAGTACATCGCGATCCGCGATCGGCTGGCCGAACTTGACGACGAACACGAAGCCCGATGCGCGAAATTAAAAGAAACGCAAAATTTACTTTCGGGCCTCATGCTCCGCTATCTCGAAGAGGCTGGGGCAACCAGCATCAAGACCCCCGAAGGGACGTGCATCGCATCGAGCAAGACGACCGCCTCGCTCGCTGACCCCAAGGCTTTCATGGATTTTGTTATCGCCAATTCCGCGTGGGACCTGCTCGACCGCAAGGCGAACGCTACGGCTGTTCGTGACTATGTGGCCGAAAAGGGCACCCTGCCGCCCGGCGCTAACCTATCCACCATACGCACGTTGAGCGTGCGTCGCCCCACTAAGAAAACCGGAGAGTGAAATGGGATTTGGAGTTGTTCTGTTCCCCTTCTCATGGCGTGTTGGCATCTGGCGACGCCACAAGAAGTCGATTGTTGCCATAGGCCCCATTCGTCTCGTGTGGCATAAGTTGCCCGGCGACTGGAAACCCACCCCCACCAATGGAGTTTTGCAATGACTAGCACTGATCTGATGAACGTTGACGCGTTCAAAGACGTAGCACCTGCAGGCGCGTTTGCGGTGCTTAATCCACAGGCTGAGAGCCTGTCGGATGGTATCGGCACCGGCTACGGTGTCGTGACGTACAAGGGCAAGGTGTGGCGGCTACGCCATCGTGGCGAGACCTACACGTTCACGCGCCCCGACGACGGCACCCCGGCGCCGTTCCTCGACGTGATCATCCTGCGGTCGCCGAACTACAAGTCCAAGAGCTACTACCCCGCGGGGAGCTATGCCGAAGGCAACGACGGCGAACGGCCCACCTGCGCGGCGCTCGATGGGGTTACACCCGATCTGGACATCCCGGCGCCGCAAGCCAACGCCTGCGCGATCTGCCCCCGCAACGAGTTCAAGTTGAACTCCGAAGGGCGCAAGACACGCGAGTGTGCCGACTACAAGCGGCTCGCCGTGTTGATCATCCCGTCAGTGACGATGCGAGCCATGGGCGCCGCGCTCATGGAGCCGGTGTTCCTGCGTATCCCGCCGGCCAGCCTCAATGATCTGGCCACGCTGGGCGACGCGATGGCGCAGAAGGGCTTCCACTACTCGTCGTTCGTCACACGGATCGGGTTCAACCCCGACAAGCCCCACCCGCAGATGATCTTCAAGGCGCTACAGCCGTTGAAGGACAGCGAGGGGCCGATCGTACTGCCGATGCGCGAGGATGGGCTCTCGTACCGGATCACTGGTGAGCGCGACATCGCGACCCGTCAGCCGGGTGCCGTGCGGGCTGTTACCGCCGCGGTAACGGCTACGGCCGGCGGCGCTGCGGCAGGGGCCTCGACAAGCGGCGTCGACATGCAGGCATTGGCGGCGAAGAAGGCGGCTGAGAAAGCTGCTGCCGACAAGGCTGCTGCTGAGGCGGCGGCGAAGGCTGCTGCTGAGGAAGCTGCACGGAAGCGCGCGGCCGAGGCCGACGCACATGTGGACACTGGGTTTGGGATGGTGGGTAACACCGCTGGGCCGAAGCCGGGTGCTAACGTGGTGATCGAGGGGACTGCAACGGTGGTCGAGAAGACCACTACGGGACTGGTGGAGGCTGGCTCCGCGAATTTGGGTCAGACCACTTCCCCGGCGCTGGGATCGACGGGAGGGACCACTGCTGACGTGGGCGACCCGGAGATCGCTGACGTCGACTTGGACGCTCGTGTTGCTGCCATGCTGGCAAGGTGACACCTTGCCAAATTGGAATGACATCCAGCATTTCTTGGATTGTGTAGTGCCGTGGCCGGGGCCTGAAACCCCCGGCTTCGTCAACCTGCACTACTCCATGATCGCCAGCGATGGGAAAACCATCACTGGCGCTGGGTGGCCCTATAAGACCATCGAGCCCCTGTTGGAGCGCGCCGGCTGGTGCAACACCATGCCGAACTTCAAGGGGGTCTGGTTCTGCACCAGTAGCCAGCGCAGCGCGGGCGTGAACGCTAAGGGGAAACCGAAGGCTGTCCGCCTGCACAAGAACGTTTCGCAGGTCAAAGCGATCTGGGTGGATGTTGACGTCAAACCCGACGACAAGACCGGCAAGCACTACCTCACGATGGAAGAGGCGTGGGCGGCGATCTGTGCGTTCCGCAAGAAGGTCGGCCTTCCACAGTTCAGTGCTGCCGTAAATTCCGGCGGGGGCCTCCACGTCTACTGGATCAGCGACAAGGCGCTCGATCCAAGTGAGTGGGCGCCCTATGCTGCGGGCCTCAAGGCGCTGCTTCTGCAGGAAGGCGTCAAGTGCGACGCAGGGCTGACGACAGACGACGTGCGGCTCCTGCGGATGCCCGGGACGTTCAATCATAAGTACGATCCACCTCGGGAGGTGGCCCTGCTTCCCATTCCGTTACGCCAATACAATTTCCCCACTGACCTTTCGTTCCTCCAGAGTATAATCCCTAACAAACCGTTAAGCTGTACCATTTTGCTCACATCACAGCTTTTTGATAAAGAAGCATTTGCCAACCCAGTTTCCGCCGCATTCGCGACACTCAACCCGACCGAGAGCCTTGCCGCCGGCATCGACAGATACGGTGATATCAAGCTCGATCCTAAGCCCATCTTCAAAGAGTGTGGCTTCATGCGTCACGCCTTCGCCACCGGCGGGGCCGACTATGCGAACCCGCTCTGGAATTTGTCAGTGCTCTGCACGACCTTCATGGAGAACGGCAATGACTATGCGCACGCGATATCTAAAGGCCATCCCGGTTACGAACCGGCTGAGACACAATCGCTCTACGATCGCAAGGTGGCTGATCGCGCTGACCGAGGAATTGGATACCCAAGCTGCGCAACCATTCAGAGCAATGGCTGCGGCGCGTGCGCGACGTGCCCGCATCTCGCGAAAGGCAAGTCACCGCTCAATCTGATCGCAGCGCCTGTTACCGCGGCGGTAACGTTCGCGCCGCCACCACAGTCGCAGCGCGCCACTGATCTCTGCTTGCCCGACAACTACGACGTCAACGAAGCCGGGCAAATCTGCTACGTGAAGCAGCGGCAGGACAAAGAAGGTAACGAACTTGAGCCGCTGTATCTGCGGCTCTTTTACTCGGTGCTCTCGTCACCGTGGGCGTCGATGGGCGCCGCTTCCGTGCTACACTTCAAGACCACCACCGATAAAGGTCGCGCACCGATCCCCTGCGCGATCAAGCAGGAAGAGTTTGGTGTCTTGCTCCTAACCCGAGTGCTCGGGCAGCAGCACGTGAAGTACGACCCCGATCAGAAGGGGTTATTGGAGAGTTTTTTCATGGCTTGGATCGACAAAATTCACAACCGGCAGGCGGCGAGCGAGGCTCGTCCCTTCGGCTGGTATCGCGATGACTCGGGCAATGTGCGTGGGTTCGCCTACGGCGGTAGGTTATTTCTCGATGACGGGACCAACGACGAGGTGGGCGTCACCGACGCCATGCTCGCCAAGTGGTACACGCCGAAGGGTGACATCACGCCGTGGTACGATGCGTGTCGCACCATCACCCAGCAGGGGCGCATGGAGTTGGACGCGATCATCGCACTATCGTTCGGTGCTCCCCTTATGGACATGCTCGGGATGAACAGCATGGTGCTGTCGGCCGTGGGCGAGAGCGGCGCCGGCAAGAGCGCGGCATTCTCCGTTGGGCTTGGCGTCTGGGGCAACCCGAAGCTGTCGAAGAACACGACGAAGTCGACCGAGAAGTCGGTCCTCGAAAAGTTGGGCCTCTTGATGTCGTTGCCGTTCTACTGGGACGAGATCAAGACGGACAAGTCGCGCGCCGCTGTCGTCGATGTCGCCTTCACCGGGACCGACGGCACCGGCGGCGACCGCCTTAACACCGCGATCAAGTTGCGCGACAAGGGGACGTGGAACAGCTTGATCTGCGTCGCGTCGAATAGGAGCCTCGTCGAGTACATCATCGAGGATGACGGCTCGAACACCGCCGGCGTGAACCGCGTGTTCGAGTATTGGGTCACGAAGAACCCCGACAACGCACCCGGGATGAT
>Ga0134125_10006358_pt1 | contig 13376 bp, 14 predicted proteins | sample KB31751_FD_96464 | JGI IMG/M metagenome (GOLD analysis project Ga0134125, IMG submission 96464) | Terrestrial soil microbial communities with excess Nitrogen fertilizer from Kellogg Biological Station, Michigan, USA - KB3-175-1 | ecosystem: Environmental > Terrestrial > Soil > Unclassified ... | reverse complement strand
TCGCCGTAGGCGGTTGGTGCATGGATCCCCGGGGACAGCCTTGGTGACCAATTCACAATGCCCCTGGTCTCCAGGGTGATGGGATCCAGCGCAATCGGCGGACCACCCTGTTCGCCAGAAGCCACTACCTCGCCCGCGAAGGGGAAAATGTTCACATTGTTCGTGCCCTGCGGCACGCCGCTGGTGTAGCAATCGCGTTGCACGTCGCCGTACCCATAGGTACGCCAGTCATCCCACGCGCCGTCGGTCCATTCGAACATACCGCGGCCGTGCTGCTCCTCCAATGTGTACTTCGGTGTGCGGATCCAGCGGTTTCGAAAATCTGCCCGCCCATTCTCGAGGACTAGTGCCTGCACCATCCCGTCCATGCCGAGCAAGCCATTCGTGCCCTGCCGCGTAGGACGCTTCCACGTCGGCCCGACGCGATAAAAGCCGCCGGACAACTCTTTCGGGACCTCGCCATGGGTGACGATGCACTCCTCGACCGTCGCTTCGAAGCGCATCGGCTGAAACGGTCCCTGCAGGCGCACCTCTGCTGGGAGTGGGTAATTCATGTTCTCTCCTCTTGGTCGAGTCGGACGCGATGGCATCGACACTCTTTGGCCACATCATAACTCTGAGATTAGTCGAATGTAAACGATCGTTTCCTACAGGGCAATAGCCGCCGCCGTCCGGCACGGAACCTGAATGCGTCTGCAGCCGTCGGTCGGGCGGCGTGAGCGGCACCGCCCCTTCCGGGTGCCCCTAGGGCACGTTATCCAACGTGGGATACCAATACCCTCGGCCGACATTCAAATCGATACAAATGTATCCGATCGTTCTTAGCAAATGATGCTATACGAACTGGTAGATGACCTTCAGTAAACGTTGGTTGACAAGGTATCCGCAAACCTCTAGTTTAAGAACCACGGCGTGACTGCGGCGACAGAGGTGCTGCGCGCGTGGGCGTGGTCGCAACCAAGCACCGATGGAGGCATGGAAATGGCAGACTCGACTAGCGCGTCGGATGTTACGGCCAGCCGCACGTGGCGTGTATCGCTCCAAGGTATGCCGTCGTTCACCGCCGGGCCGTCACCAGTCGCCGGGGCACCCGCTTGTTGTCAGATTTCGCTGCGGCGTTGAGGGAGAAGTAGTGAGCCGTACTGCTGTGATAGTCGATGCCATCCGTTCGCCATTCGCAAAAGGAAAGCCGCCCAAGGAAGGTCGACCGGGCGGAGCGCTGTCGTCGATACACCCAGCAGAGTTGCTCGGCCAGGTGCTCGTGAACCTGTTCCAGCGAACTGGCGTCGATCCTGGATCGGTCGACGACGTCATTACCGGCTGTGTCGGTCAGGTGGGCGAGCAATCCGGACCGGTTGGCCGCTGGGCGTGGCTGGGCGCCGGGCTTCCCGAGCATGTCCCGTCTGTGACGGTGCATCGTGCGTGCGGGTCAAGCCAGCAGGCGGCGGACTTCGCCGCCCAGGCGGTGATCTCCGGTGCGTGCGACATCGTCGTCGCCGCGGGGGTGGAGTCGATGAGCCGGGTTCCGATGGGATCTTCCCGGATTGGCCAGGACCCGTTCGGAGCCGGCGCGAATGCACGTTACGCACCGGGTCTCGTGCCGCAGGGCGTGTCGGCGGAACTGATCGCGGCACGGTGGAAGCTCGACAGGGAGGCCCTCGATGAGTTCTCCGCGCAATCACACGCGCGAGCATTGGCGGCCGACACCGCCGAGGAGATAGTTCCGATCACTTTGCCCGATGGCACTGTCGTCGATGCCGACGAGACACCCAGGCCCGGCACGACCGCGGAGAAGCTCGCGGGGCTGCCGGCGTCGTTCCGTTCCGACGAGATGGCCCAACGGTTTCCAGAGATCGAGTGGAGTATCACGGCGGGTAACTCCTCACAGCTCAGCGATGGTGCTGCCGCCGTCCTGATCATGAGTGAACACCGCGCCAGTCAACTCGGGCTAGTTCCGCGGGCCCGATTCCATACGTTCGCGCTGGCCGGCGACGACCCGATAACGATGTTGACCGCGCCGATTCCGGCGACCGAGAAGGCGCTTCGGAGCAGCGGTCTGTCGATCGACGTTATTGACCAGTACGAGGTGAATGAGGCATTTGCCCCCGTGCCACTGGCTTGGACGCATCACTTCGGGGCGGATCCCGCGAGGCTCAACCCGCGCGGTGGCGCGATTGCGCTGGGCCATCCATTGGGCGCCTCCGGCGCCAGGCTTTTGACCTCGCTGGTGAGAGGGCTAGAAAGCACAGGTGGGCGGTACGGGCTGCAAACCATGTGCGAGGCCGGCGGCATGGCCAACACCACCATTATCGAACGACTCTAAGCAGCGAGCGGAGGAAGCACACATGGAGGCCACCGGCATCTCAGCGGTAGTGACGGGTGGCTCGTCAGGACTCGGGCGAGCCACGGTGCAGCGGCTACTCGACGCCGGCGCCGCGTCAGTGGTGATCGCCGACCTGAGCTCGTCGCAGGGCAAGGCGGTGGCCGAAAATCTCGGCGAGCGGGCCTCTTTCGTGGCTGCAGACGTGCGCAGCGAAGCCGAGATGTCCATGGTCTTTGACCGGGCCGTGGAACGCGGCCCCTTGCGGGTGGTGGTGCACTGCGCGGGGCGCGGCGGCGCGGTGCGTCTGGTGAATCGCGACGGTACGCCCGGTTCATTGGACACCTATACCGAGGTCGTGACGATCAACCTGGTCGGAAGCTTCAACGTGCTGCGGCTGGCCGCGGCGAGGATGGCGACCAACGAGCCGCTCGACGGCGATCGGGGCGTGTGCATCCTCACCGCGTCGGTGGCGGCCTTCGAAGGCCAGATCGGCCAGATTCCCTACGCGTCAGCCAAGGCCGGCATCGTCGGAATGACATTGGTAGCCGCGCGCGACTTGGCGTCGAAGAATATCCGGGTGGTGACGATCGCGCCGGGTACGTTTGACACTCCGTTGCTGGCCCGATTGTCGGAGGACGTGCGTGGGTCCCTCGCGGCCACTATTCCGCACCCGAGCCGACTGGGTGAGCCCGATGAATACGCCAAACTTGCGCTGGCTGTCATCGACAATGGGATGCTCAACGGTGAGACGATTCGGCTCGACGGAGCGATTCGGATGGCGCCGCGATGACTGAGCCGGACCGGATCACGTTCACGGTCGTCGACGCCATCGCCGTCATCACTCTCGACCGCCGCGATGTCCGAAACGCGATCGACCTCCCGACTGCCCAAGCGCTCGCCGCGGCCCTCGATCGTCTAGACCGCGCCCCCGACATCCGTGCAGGGGTGTTGACCGGTTCGGGGGGGATCTTCAGCGCGGGAATGGATCTCAAGGCGTTCAGCGCGACGGGGGAGCGACCCCTCACTGAGTCGCGCGGCCCGTTCGGCATCGTCGCACGACCCCCGAGAAAGCCGCTCATCGCCGCCGTGGAGGGCAAGGCGCTGGGTGGCGGATTCGAGATCGCGCTCGCATGCGATCTCATTGTTGCCGCGCGAAATTCGGAGTTCGGCTTGCCGGAGGTCACCCGCGGTCTGATTGCTGCGGCTGGAGGTGTGCTGCGGCTGCCCCGTCGTATCCCGCGCAATGTGGCGATGGAATTGGTGCTGACTGGCGCGCCATTCTCCGCTGCTCGCGGACAGGAACTTGGTCTGGTCAACCGCGTCGTCGCGCCCGGGAGGGCACTCAACGAATCGATCGTGCTGGCAGCGGCTGTTGCGGCGAACGCACCGCTCGCTGTCGTGACCTCCAAGTACCTCATTGACGCCGCAGCAGACTGGCCAGCCGATGTCGCCTTCCACTACCAAGCTCACTATGCCGACAAGGTGCGCAACTCACAGGACGCGCAAGAGGGCGCCCGCGCCTTCGTGGCCAAGCGCACACCCCAATGGACCGGCACGTGACCATCGGCGGCACGGCATCAGGACTGTTTCTTGTCGACCTGACCCCCGAACAGCACGCCTTCGGCGAAAGCGTGGGGCGTCTGCTGACAACGGCCGCGAGCGACACCGAGCCTAGTCAACTTCTCTCGCAAATTGCCGAGCAGGGCTTCCTCGGAATCGCGGTCCCCGAGCAGTATGGCGGAGCGAGCGTCGACGACCTGCGGTTCGGCTTGCTTTTCGCCAGAGAAGCGATGGCAGCAGGATTCACCGGTGTGGCACTGCGCTACGGCTTACACGCCTGGGTGACGGCACCATTCCTCACGCGGCACGCCTCCGCAGTCCAGCAGGCTCGCTGGCTGCCGGTCATTGCGTCCGGAGCTTCCATCGCCACCGTGGTGGGCCTACGCGAGGCGGTCGGTGAGACCGTCCATGCTCGCGAGTACGAGGGCGCGCTTCGCCTGACAGGCACGCTCCGTGGAGTTCCCGGAGCGGCCGGCGCCGACCTTTTCCTCGTTGTTACCGACTCGCCCGCGCCCGAGGTCGCCGTGATCGACGCGGCGACGGCTGACGTGCGGCCTGTGTCCGACGAGTTGGCGGCACCGGGGCTGGCGAGCGCAGACATCAGCTTCGACGATGTCACGGTGGACCCATCTAACCGAATTAATGGTGCGGGCCACACAGCTATCGACGGCTTGCGCGCGGACCATTACCTGTGGCTGGCCATCCTCAGCGTCACCGGTGCGCGGACAGCCCTGGACATCTCCTCGCAGTACGTGCAGAACCGGACGGTGTTCGGACGCGCGGTGGCCGACTTCGAGCACACCCGCAAAACACTGGCCGACGTCGCCGCCGAACTCGCGAGTGTGCACGCGTTGATCGACGCATGCATCTCTGCGCGTGCACATTCCGCAATCACACCCGCCATGGCTGCGTCCGCTGCCGTCGCGTCAGCAGCGGCGCATGCGCGGTCGGTTGACCGTGGATTGCAACTGCACGGTGGTTACGGCTACATGCATGAATATCCCATCGCCCAGGCGTACGCCGACGCGATGCGGCTACGGCTGGAGACTGCCGGAATGGCTGCGTCCACTCATGTGGCGACCGCGCTCGGCCTGAAGGCGCCCTAACCGAGGAAGACTGGCAAAGCTGATGACGGACGTGTTCGCCACACGCGAAGAATTGATGCAGTTCCAACCGCCACCGCCCGGTGCGCCCCAACAGGAGGCCATCGCTTGGTTCGCAACGTTGCCGCTCACCGGGCCTCTGGGCATCGAGTGCCAGAACCTCACTTCCACCGAGGGAACGTTTGTCGTGCCCGTCGCACCGCTGGTCGCCAATCCGAATGGCGGCGTTCACGGCGGCATCGTCGCTGCCATCGCCGATCAGTGCCTCGGTGCAGTCGCGGTACTGAACTCGCCGCAATTGGCAGTCACCGCATCGCTGCACGGCCAGTTCCATCGCCCGGCGCTGCCCGCACTCAACGTGCATACCCGCCTGATCTCCGCCGGCAAGTCGCTCATTTACGTCGAGTGCAATATCGCCGACAACCTCGGACGACGGTGCGCAACCTTTCAAGCCACCATGTCGGTGCGTGGGGCCGCGCAGCGACCATTGGAGCCCGCGGAATCCAACCAATGATGACGACCGATCAGAATCAAGTCCGAACTACCGATCGTTCCGCGACGCTTCAGGGATTGCTGGACAACCGATTCAGCTGCCGGGCATTCCAACCGGACCCGGTTCCGCGACCCGTCATCGAACGGGTACTCGACCTCGCCCGCCAGACGCCCTCATGGTGCAACACTCAGCCGTGGCATGTGCTGGTCACCGAAGGTGCTGCCACGGAGCGGTTTCGCTCCGGGCTGTCGGCGCACGCGGCCGGCCATGCCATGAATCCGCACTTCGCTTTCCCCTCGCGTTATGCAGGTGTCTACCAGGACAGGCGCCGGGAATGCGGCTTGGCTCTTTACGACAGCGTTGGCATCGCGCGCGGCGACCGGGTTTCCTCAGCACGGCAAGCCGCAAAGAACTTTGAACTGTTCGGTGCCCCGCACGCGGCGATCATCACCACCGAAGCAGACTTCGGCGTTTATGGCGTATTGGACTGTGGCCTGTATGTGCAAACGTTCCTGCTCGCGGCCGAAAGCCTTGGGCTCGGGGCGATCCCGCAGGCCGCGCTCGCAGCATATTCACCCTTCATCGCCGATTTCTTTGGGCTACCCGAGAATCGGCGGATCGTGTGTGGTATTTCCTTCGGATCGCCTGATCTGCAGCATCCGGCGAACGGATTCCGCACCAGTCGAGCCGCCGTCGACGAAACCGTCACATGGGTGGTCGACGCACCGACCTCCGAGGCGAGTAGTCGATGAACTGTCTGAAACTGAAATACGCTGGGCCAGCAGGCATTACTGCCTCAGGGTTGAACTTGGTCGCTTGGGATCGATCGATTCAGGTCTGGGGGAACTTTCGATTGGGGAAAAGGCTCGCAGCCACACCGTTTCGCAAGACGGCAGGCGCGCCGCCGGCCACAACATTGGTGACACAGTCTCGGTGGATTCGTTGGATCGCGTAGTCGGTGGTTGGGCCGTATCCCCCGTGTAGTTCCATCGCCTTGAGAGTGATCTGCGGACCTACGGTGGCGCCGAAAAGCTTTGCCTGGGTCACCTCGGCAAGCTGCGGGAACCGGCCGCCAATCGCCCCGGCTGCAGCCCGGTAGGCCAATAGACGGAGAGCTTCGATCTGGACCCACATGTCGGCAAGTGTGTGGTACACGGCCTGAAACTCGATGATCGACTTGCCGAACGCCTCACGGCGCTGGGTATAGCTCGCCGCCTCGTCGTATGCCGCTTGACTGAAACCCAACCAGAAACCGCAGTTGTGGAGGCGCTCCAAGTTGAATGCCGTCATCAACCGGGCGAACTGCCCAGGTCCGACGATGACGTTCTCGGCCGGTACGCGGACATTCTCTAAAATCATGTCGCCGTGGGCGATTCCCCGGTCACCGATGAAGGTCGGCCCTCGCTGGATGCGCACACCCGGCATAGAAGTCTCCACCACGACGGCGCCGATGCCCCCGGCTCCGGGCGTGTCGTCGAACCTGACGAAGGTCGCATTGAGGTCGTTGACGCCCGACCCGGTGACAAAGTTCTTCGTGCCATTGAGAATCAGTGCGTCCCCGTCCTTGACGGCCCTGGTCGTCAGGTGAGTCAGCGCCGAGCCGGCGCCCGGTTCGGTGAGCGCGATGTTGCACGCACGGTGGCCGGCGACGATGTCGTGAAGGTACTTCTCCTTCACCGCGTCGTCACCCAACAACAGCATCGACGGTCCGGGACCGCTGGTGCAGAACACCGGCTCAGGCGGCAACCACGACTGCGCGTTTCGGAACAGCGCCTCCACGACAATGAGGTAATCGACTGCGTTACCGGCCTTTCCCCCGTATTCCCGCGGCATCGCGATGCCCAGCAGATCGGCGGCAGCGATCCGGTTGAAGATCTCGCGGTAGGGCGCATTGTCCGACTCATCCCATTGGCGGGCGTCCGCTCGCAGGGAGGCGCCGACCTTGGCGGCACGCTCTTGAAGCGTTCGTTGTTCATCGCTCAATTTAAACTGCACCGCTAATCCTCCTTGGCCGTCGGTAATTCCACCGCTTGGAGATCCCGAAAGCCTCCAACCCGGCTGTGTATTTGCGGCGATCACCGCCGTCAGTCAGGATTGCTCGTCTGTCTGGCTGATGGTAAACGCTCGTATATTTATCGGCATGCACAAGCTGCCGCGAACGCCCGTGTGGGTGCTCGCATTGTCTTGCTTACGAAGTCAAGCACGCCAAGCAGCACACTTAAGTCCCGGTAAACAGGCGAGAACCCCTTGGGTGATTCTCCAGATGAGCGGACCCTTCTACGATGCGAAATCCTTGAATTCAGCGTAAACGGTCGTTAGCATTTGTGCTATGTTAGCCATGTCGCGGCGGAAAGGGAAGGCGGGATCGTGGACGGCGTACACCCAGCTCCGGTCGCGGAAGTCGACGAACTGATCGAGACCCGCGTCGGCGCGGTCGCAGTGTTGACGATCAACCGTCTTGCTCGCCGCAATGCGCTTACCGCCGAGGTCGTCGACGGGCTGTGCGCCGCACTGAGACGCATCGAGGGTGAACCGGACGTTCGCGCCGCCGTGATAGCGGGTGCGGGGGATGCATTCAGTTCCGGCGCGGACCTCAAGTCGGACTCGTTGGGCGCCAAACACTTGCTGCTCAACCACTATCACCCATTGATCACCACCCTTCTCCGCCTTGAACTGCCGGTGATCGCAGCGCTCACTGGCGTCGCAGCTGGCGCGGGCGCTTCCCTCGCATTGGCCTGCGATTTCCGGGTGGCGGATCCTCGGGCCTATCTGCAGCTGTCCTTCACAAAGATTGGGCTGGTTCCCGATGCCGGTCTGATGTGGCTGCTACCACGGCTGGTCGGTCGTGCCCGAGCGTTGGAGCTGGCCGTGTTGGCACGTGACCTGCCGGCAAGGGATGCACTGGAGTGGGGTCTGCTCACCGAGATATCTGAGGAGGGTCATTGCGTCGACGCCGCAATTGAGCTGGCCGCGCGGTTCGAGGTGCTCTCCTCGAGCGTCGGCGCCGTCAAGCGCGCTGTCCACGAAGGGGCCGAAGCCGATCTTGAGCATTACCTCCGCAATGAGGCGGATTTGCAAGAACGGATGCAACAGCGAGCGGACTTCACAGAAGCACTCCAGGCGTTCCGAGAGCGTCGGGCTGCGCAGTTCGGGCCACGCCAGCGTTACGGCGACGGTCGATAAGGCTGGCAGCCCATGGCTTTTCACATTTGGTCGCGCGTCGATGGGAGTTGGGCGTGGAGCTGAATCTGATGGTCAACAATTCAGGTGCGACGGTTGAGATCCCGATCCATTTGGTGAAGCTGGCCGAGCGGCTCGGGTACGAGTCGGTGTGCACAGCGCAGGCCTACGGCTCCGATGCCATCACCCCAGGCTGCTGCGGTCGAGCTGATGGCCGGCATCATCCGGTCGACCGACCCGGCCAGCCTGGCCCGCGATATGGAACGGGAGCAACTGAGGACCGTCGTCTACGAGAAGGACGGAGCGGTCGCACCTTCCGACGACTATCAACTGTATGTCCCATCAGGCGGTCAACGGATTGTGCCCCGCTTGATTTGGCACGTCCGAAATTCATCAGCCGGCTATCGCCCGCGGGCGGTGCCGTGAACCGCGGGGGAGCGGTCCACGACCGCGACGTCGGTCAACGGGAAGAGTCATCACTTTTAGCCGCACACAACAATGCGATTGCCCAGCACGTGGTTGAATCCATGGGCCGGGCACGCCACCAAATGATGGTGTTTCCCGCGTTGTGCGTGTTGGTCGCGTGGGCCACGGTGGGTGCGCCCACCGCGCATGCCGACAATACGCGCCTCAACAACAGTGTCGTGGCGAACGTGTACACCATTCAGCATCAGGCGGGCTGCACCAATGATGTAAAGATCAACCCGCAGCTGCGACTGGCTGCCCAATGGCACACCGACGACGTGCTGAATAACCGCGATCTAGGCGGCGACATCGGCTCCGACGGTTCCACGGTCCAAGATCGTGCCAATGCCGCAGGCTTCCGAGGCGCAGTCGCCGAAACGGTGGCGATCAACCCAGGGCTGGCTATCAGCGGCATCGAGATCCTCAACCAGTGGTACTACAACCCCGATTACCTGGCGATCATGCAAAACTGCACGAACACCTCCATCGGTGTGTGGTCCGACAACAGCCCGGTCCGCACCGTCGTCGTGGCCGTCTACGGACGGCCAGCGTGATGGGCGCGGTGGCCGTCGCGGTGTGCAATCAGTCGGCACCAAAGAATGTTCTCAAGCGATTGCGGAAACGAGCTCGGCGACGCGGTGTGACCTGCGCGGCGTCGTTATTCGCCGATGGTGCAGACATTGGAACCGCGAACGACACAGGCGGCCATTCGGATCGAATTACCGTCAGTGAGAAGGGATCTGGCGGCATCGGCGTGCTGCGGTTGAGAGCTGCCCTGGTGATCACCGTCGCTCTCGGCCTGTGGGTGGCCCCGCCGGCCAGGGCCAACCCCGCCGTCGAGTATCTGATGGTGCCATCGGCAGCCATGGGCCGCTATATTCCGGTCGCCTTTCTCGGTGCCGGCCCGCATGCAGCCCTTCTGCTGGACGCCTTCAACGCCGGCGACACCGTCAGCAACTGGGTGACGGCCGGCAACGCGATGAACACCCTCTCCGGCAAGGGCATCTCGGTGGTCGTCCCGGCCAGCGGTGCCTACAGCCTTTACACCAACTGGGAGCAGGACGGCAGCCGCCAGTGGGAGACCTTCCTGTCGGATGAGCTGCCGAACTGGTTAGTGGCTAACAAGGGCCTGGCGCCGAACCGCCACGCGATCGTCGGCGCGTCGCAGGGCGGGACGGCAGCACTGACGCTGGCCGCCTTCCACCCGGATCGGTTCACCTACGCGAGTTCGCTGTCAGGCTTTCTTACCCCGTCGGCCACCACGCTGAACGGCGCGATCACGGCGGGCATGGACCGATTCGGCGGAGTCGACACCCACAACATGTGGGGCCTGCCGCAATTAGGGCGGTGGAAGTGGCACGACCCCGACGTGCACGTGCAGCTGTTGGCGGACAACAACACCCGGTTGTGGGTGTTCAGCCCACAGACGCTGACGGCCAGTGACCCCGCGGCGATGATCGACTACGCCGACCAGGCCCAGGGCAGTAACCGCACCTTCTACAGCCACTACCGCTCCGTCGGCGGTCACAACGGCCATTTCGACTTCCCCGTGGCCGGCAACCACGACTGGTCGAGCTGGGGTCCGCAACTCGCAGCTATGGCAGGCGACTTGGCCGCCTCGATCAAGTAAGCGCTCCACTACAAACCGCGTGATCGAAAGGGTGACAAAGATGGACCAAAACCCCGACTACGACGCCAGCGACGAGATCGAGTTCTTCGTCAATGCGTTTGCCTGGGGACTGCGCGGGGTCTACCCGCCCCCGGCCTATCCCCCCAACTAACCAGGGCACGCAGGCGCAACCATTCTTGAAGGATCGCAATGGAACCCGCACCACCAACGGGATGGAAATCGCAACCCGTTATCCCGACAAGCAAACAGCAAGCCCAACACACCGTGATCAGATGCCAGACGAAGACCCGCGGTGGCCCTCCGCCGGCGACAGCGAATAACGGCGCCCCCCTTCGCGGCGCGAAGACTGTTCCATGCCAAGGCGTCATCGCCGGGAACCCTCCGGCGGAGGTCTCCACGATTGCCGATGACTCGAGCCGCCTCCCGGCGCCCACCCTGATTCCATCTTCGCAAGGGCGACATCTGGAACAGCAGACGCTGGCTCATATGCGAACGAGACGGCTTTCAATAATCCAACCCCTTCGGCCCCCATTGAAACGTCATAGCTTGCTAGTTGCATTATTTGCTCCCGCGGCCGTCGTCGGCGGAATCTTGTTGACGCTAGCACCGCGGGCGCATGCCGCTCCGGCGCCCGAGGTGGAATATCTATATGACGTGGCTGTACGGCGGCATTACAACTTCCCGAACAATGAAGCGGTCGCGTATGGCCACGCGATCTGCGACAAAGTTAGCCAAGGCGAAAGCTACGTCCAACTGATGAGTGATGTGAAGGCTGACGTGACTCCCAACGACGAATTCGCGGCAAATTACCTGGTCTCATACGCGGTTAATCTATTGTGCCCTGCCGAGATCTGGCCGCTGAGGAACTCAGCGGCGCACTATCAGCCAGCAGCGCAGTAATCGCGGCGATTCCTCGAATCCACCTGGCAGGTCTCAGATCAACGTGCGCTCGACCGACCGCGTCATAGAACGCCCCACCAACAGCGACATCATCAACACGACACCCATACTGCGAGCGATCAGCTATCTGGCCCATCCCATTGACGGTTGGTGCCGATCACCCCGCCCGGGGCTCAACACCGGCGAGAAACGGGCCCAAAATCGGTGATCGCACACCGGAGATGATGAACCCGGCGAGCCAGTTCCCCGTTCCAGCCCGCTCGGATAGTCGTAGGGTTGAATGCCACCCCACGCCTGATTCGTCTTTGAGGTCGACCGATGCCGACAGCGCAGGGCGTCCCCAAGGAATTCACCCACTAATGTCGCCCCGTGAAGATCCAGAGGGCTGACGCATTCCACTACCGTCGAACACATTTGCTGCTCGTCATATAGTCGGCCAGTAACGATGTCCGACCGGCGCCCATCCCGAGTAGATCTTGGGCATACACGCTGTAGCAGACCCACAGCAGTGGGGCCACGCGTTGAAAAATATTCCAATTGCGTGCGCACCGTATGCATCAGGACTAAGGGAGTCCGGTGCGTGCTCTGGAGACGACGTCTAGCTGACGATCACCACAGCGATCGCCGCGATCGACCCACACGCCGGCCCGGAAGTACTTGAAATGACGATAAAGGAATAACTGTAAGCGCAAGGCACGAAAACCATTGTTCTGCACTGATGTACGAATTTTACGGGATATTGGTGGCGGCGGGTGGCGGGCTTGACGATTATTGATGGAAAGCCGCTGATGAGTTGGTGGGTCGGGCCAAGATTCTACGTCATCTACCGCGAAAAGCGTGCGGTGCAACCGACTTAGCCGTGCGCTGTGTGGCGGTGATCGAAGCGCCAAACTGGCGTCCTGGTGCATTCAGTTCGTCGGCCTCTACGCAGGGGGACCGTCCGGGAGGGGAAGAAGTCACAGTGACGAAAGGCTCCGTGAGCCGTGTTGGGTTGACTCGCCGACGAGGGACCGGCACTCGCGCTTGGTCGGTTGACTGGGAAGAAATGACACGAATTTGAGACCGACCGCAGGAGACACGGCGTGAGACATGTCGGATCGCCGCAGCTCAGGGCTCGAGGATCTGACAAAATTTGACAACCTACAGTGGATGAGTCACAGCGTGGGCCGCGGCCCGTCGTCGTGGCGCCAGTGCTGTGCGTGCACCGTGTTGTTGGACCCCCACGCGCTCCACCGCGCACGCATGGCGGGGTTTATCGCCGTGAAACTGCTGGGGAACGCGAGGTTGTCGACCGTGCCGCGCGCGACCCACTCCGCCAATGGACTGGCGCGCCGCGAGGTGACCCGCGGCAACCCGGTGGGCGCCGGAAAGGACTTCGCGGGATCCCCCGCCGCCCCCAGCTCGGCATAGAAGTCGAGGTTGCCACGCTCGGCCGCGGCATCTGATTGCCGCAGCGCACCCGCGGCCACGAACGGCGCCACCGTGGTGGTGAGCAGCGAGGCGACCCAGGTGCGCAGGGCCAGATCGCCGAGGGCCGATGCCTCGACTACCATTCGCTGACGGGGCGACAACGCCGAGTGGTGGGTAATCCACCGGCGCCGGCCGGTACATCGGCACCGGGAACGTTGGGAACGGGAATGGGCGGGTCGATCGGATCCATGTCGGGCGCCACGAACGCCGATGGTAGCCGGACAGGCGTGCGCTTCCAGGGCGTTTGACCGG
>Ga0134125_10006357_pt1 | contig 13378 bp, 7 predicted proteins | sample KB31751_FD_96464 | JGI IMG/M metagenome (GOLD analysis project Ga0134125, IMG submission 96464) | Terrestrial soil microbial communities with excess Nitrogen fertilizer from Kellogg Biological Station, Michigan, USA - KB3-175-1 | ecosystem: Environmental > Terrestrial > Soil > Unclassified ... | reverse complement strand
GTCTTGATGCGCAGCCTGCAGGCGACGCATGCGGCGACACGTCTGGCGAAAAAGCTGGCGGAACTGGCAAAGGAATATGCTTTGCCTCCGCAGACGCTCGCCCGCATTCAGGCGGAAGTGCGCTGGCTGACGCTGACTCCTCATCAGAAACTCTGCGAGCTTCTCGGCCTCAGTCATTTCAGCGCGACGGAGTTTCGCCGCTGTCTGGAGTTGATCAAGGAATTTATCCGCCAGGGCGAACCTGAGCACGCTATGGCCCTCGGCATCCAGTATTGTTCTATTCTGGAGCATCCGGCGGAGTTGGAAGTACCTGATGTCGCGCGTATTCCTGAGTTGTTGCGCGCCCTCGCGGGAACACATGGCGAATTCTGGGAAGCGGTGGCCGATTGGCTTACGCAGGCCCTTTCAAGCCGCAAGCTCAATCCCATGCTTCATTTCCAGGTGGTGAATGGCCTGGTGACGCTGGCCAGAATTGCCGCTACATACGAACACTTTGACCTGGTTCAGAAAGTCGGCCTGGCATTGGATGCCAGCGCAAGCACCGACTCCGCAGCACATGAGAAGTGCTGCGTTCCTGCTGTGGTTTCACTGCTGCCGCCTTCATCCGTGGACCGCATCACGGAGATGTTCTTTGAGAGAAAGAACGATTCTTCGTGGCTGAAGCTCGCCGCCAACATTCTGCGCTGGGCTGGGCCCGACGCCATCGAAAGGATCTTTATTGCTCTTGACAACGAAGTGGTCGCCGCAAACCGGCTGGCATTGGTGCGGTTGCTCGCGCGCCTCGGTCCGTCCGCGCTCACTCCTGCACGGAAAAGACTGCAGCGCACGGAATGGTATGTCGTGCGAAATGCGTGCAAGATTATCGGCGAGCTGAAAGACCCAGAGCTCTTGCAGCACATTCAACCGGTGTTTGAGAACAAAGATGAACGCGTGCAGAAAGCAGCTCTGCAGGCCGTCATTGATTCTCATTTGGCCGGCGCTGCTTCCACGCTTGCGGCCGTGCTGCCGGCACTTTCTCCCGTTTTGCTGGAAGAAACGCTCTATGAATTGATGTTTCTTGCTGACCCTGACAGCTTGCCCGCGCTGGAACGCTGTTTCTCGTCGCCCCTGCCGGCTGCGCTGCTTTGGCGACTGGTCAGCGTGGTCGCTGCGATTCAGACCTCAGAAGCCGACAATCTTCTGGCTTCCCTCATGAAGAATCCCGGCCTGCCGCAGAACGTCTGCGCCGCGGCCAAGCGCGCGCTGGAAAAACGTCCGTTTGCGAGAACACCTAAACCGGCTCAAGAGAATCCTGCTGATCCCGGATTAGTGACGCAGGAACTTGGCTACGCCGGAGCATAGCCGCGGAACTTCATCCAGTCGAAGCAAGCGTCACAGCCCTCTCAGTGCCGGCGCAACCGGTTGACGTGCCGCTCGAATGGCAGGGAAGATCCCTCCCAGGACGCCCATCGCGAGCGCAAAAATAAGGCCTCCTGCCAGCAATACAGGCGTAATCTTGAATGCGAACGCCAGGTGCGAGAAGGTCTGCCAGTTCATGGCGCCTGTGGTGAGGCCGTTGAGAGGAAGAACCGCAATACAGCCAAGCACCCCGCCCACAAACGAGATCAGCAGAGCTTCAATCGTAAAAGAGACGACTACGCTCGTAGAGCCGAAGCCCAGAGCACGAAGTGTGGCAATTTCCCGCGAACGTTCTGACACAGCCGAATACATGGTGTTGAGCGCCCCGAAGATCGCGCCGATTCCCATGATCGCGGCCACAATGCCGCCCAGTGTCGTGATCAGAGTGGTTAGAGTGCGTGACTGCTTGTCGTAATATTCCACTTCACGGCTGACATCCAGGGTGAGCCGTGGATCAGAGACAAGCGCATCTTTGAATTCCCTTAGGGAGTCGTAGGATGTCAGGCGCACCGTGACTGACTGAAAGATGTTGTCCGGGCGATGGTAGATCTGGTTGAGCACGCGAGCATCACACCAGACTTCAGAGTCGAAAGCCGAGCCTCCGGCGTCGAATACTCCAACTACCGTCCATGTGCCCCCGCCAAAGTTGACGCGGCTTCCCATCGTCAGCCCGGAATATGTACTCACGGCGTTGTGTCCCACAATCAATTCCGCAACTCCGGGCTGGAAAAATCGCCCCTGCACCATCTTCACCTGGCGGCGAACCTCAAGGCTTTTCGCCGATACGCCACGAATCTGTACATTGGCATCCGTACCCGTTGACCGCAATGGGAACGGTGCAATCACCACAGTCTCCGCCGTAACCAATGGACCATTGGGTCCTCGGGCTACACCTGGGGCATCTTCCAGAATCTTGATCTGGTCAAGCGAGACGCTGCTGTCCATCTCTGATGTTGATCCCGCCCGGCGGACCATTGCATTGTCGGGCGACCCTGAAGAAATCAACGTAGCCCTGAAGCCTCTCGCGAGAGAAAGCATGGCCACAAAGACGCCTACGGTCCCCGCAATTCCAAGGACGGCAACCACCGCGGAGGTCCAGCGCTGCCGTACGCTGCGTAAATTGTAGACAACTGGAATTGCCATCTTCACACCCTCCGCAAGGCGTTCACAACGCGAAGCCGCATTGCTCCGACCGCAGGTAGAATCCCACTGGCGATACCCACCAGCAACGCCGCCATAATCCCCGTCAACATAGCTTTGGTGGGCAGGTAAAAGAAGGGAAGCATGCCATGTGTCGGATCTCCCAGCAGAGTCAAGCCCTTCGCAAACAATAATCCGAAGCCGCCGCCGATGACTGCTATTACGAGCGATTCCAGAAGTACCAGGACCAGCACGAACTTATCGGAATAGCCAATGGCCTTTAAAACAGCCAGCTCGTTCGTTCTCTCTCGTACGGCGATGGCCATGGTGTTTCCGGTGACGAGCAACAACGTGAAGAAGACCACTGCGCCGATGGTGAGGATCAGGAATTCGATATTTCCGAACTGCTTGACCCACCCTGCTGCAAAAGCTTTCTCGGTGTCGGTGTGCGTCTCGTAAGGCGAATTGGCAAATTCCGTATCAATGGCTTTGGCTACCCGCAGGGAGTCATCGGGATTATCGACTCTTACGGTGTACCAGCCGACGTTGCCTTTAAATCGCTCTGGTACTTTTTCCTCGAAAAGGTCCCACTGAAACCAGAACTGCGTTTCATCGTCGGCTTGCCGGCTTCCGTGGTAGATGCCGTCCAGATTGAATTCCCAAACTCCGGGAAGGAATGTTCCTTTGATCGGAATGCGATCGCCTATCTTCCAGCCAAACCGCTTTGCAGTCGCGGCGCCTGCTATAGCTCCCTGCCGGTCCTTGACGAAATTGTTCCATTCGTCTTCTGACAACTTGAATTCCGGATACATCTGCCGCCAGGTGGGAACGTCAATCGCAAATTGCGGGAAGAAATTCCTTTCATCCTGATAAACTCCGCCAAACCAGTTGGCATGCGTGACGGCTTTCACTCCCTGCATACGGCTCATCTTGTCCATATAGGAGAGCGGCAGCGGCTGAATAATGGAAACGCGATTGATGACCACCAGACGGTCAGCGCCTGCAATCTGCACTCCGCCGCTGAAGGCCTCTTTAACAACGGCCAGAAATCCGAACAGCATGAGTGCAACTGCAAAAGAGCCGATCGTGAGAGTGAGCCGCAGAGGCTTGCGAAACAGGTTGGCAAAAATCAATCCGCCATACTTCATCGCGCACCTCCGCTGAAGGCGCCTGCGCCTTCAAGCCTCCCGGCTTCCACCAGTGCGCCTTTGTCGAGATGCAGGGTCACGTCAGCCCGCTTTGCCACCACCGGATCGTGCGTCACCATGAGCACGGTCTTCTTGTATTGCTTTACCAGCGTGAGCAGCAATTCCATGATTTCGTCGGCGCTCTTGCGGTCCAGGTCGCCGGTGGGCTCGTCGCACAGCAGGAAAGTCGGATCGGAAACGATGGCGCGAGCGATGGTCACACGCTGCTCCTGCCCGCCAGAGAGCTGCCGGGGGAAGTGATGCATGCGATCTGCCAGACTGACAACGCCCAAAGCAGTCTCCACATGCTTGCGCCTCTCCGATTTGGATAGCTTGGTCAGAAGCAGGGGCAGCTCCACGTTCTGAAACGCCGTCAGGACCGGGATGAGGTTGTACATCTGGAAAATGAAACCTACATGCCGCGCGCGCCATTCCGTCAACGTGCTGCGGGACATGTGCGTGATCTCATCGCCGGAAACGGTGATGCTTCCGGCCGAAGGCACGTCAAGACCGCCCAGAAGGTTAAGCAGAGTGGTTTTACCCGAGCCGCTGGGCCCCATGAAGGCCACAAAATCGCCCTGATCCACATCGAGATTGAGTCCCTGCAAAACGTGAATTTCTTCGCCGCCGCGGGAATACTTCTTGTCCAAGCCGCGCACACGAATAAGACTTGAGGTCCCGGATCCGTCAACACGAACCATCATCCACTCCTTATTGTTTTGTTTCCACGCTCTGGCCTTCGTGCAGCCCGTCTGCACCGCGCACAACTACGTTATCCCCGGGGGTGAGTCCCGCCATAATTTCTACATCGCCGCCTCGATCTGATCCCAGCGTGACTGCGCGCCGCTCCAGCTTCTGGTCTTTGACGACGAAAACAATCGACCTGCCGCTGTCGTTGCGAATCGCGGTCCGAGGAACGAGTGCCCGGGGCTCAACTGCATTGGCGGCTTTCCTGGGTTCATCGCCCAGAAACGCCACCTTCACTCCCATGTCAGGCAGAATGCGCGGATCGAGCTTGTCAAATGAGACGCGCACCTTGACCGTCGCCTTTTGCCGGTCTGCGGTGGGAATCACGGTGCGGACGGTTGAAGGAATCTGCCAGTCCGGATACGCATCCAGGGTGGAAATCACTTTTTGTCCCGGCCTGACGCGCGCAATGTAAGACTCATTCACATCCACTTCAACTTCCAGCGACTTCATGTCCACCACCGTGGCAACCCCCGTCCGGGTAAAACCTCCACCTGCGGAAACCGGAGAAACAATCTCGCCACGTTGGGCGTCCTTAGAGACCACCTTGCCGTCAAAGGGCGCGCGCAGTGTGCAATTTCCCACGTCTTCCTGAGCGACAACGATCCGCGCATCGGCTGCGCGCGTTTGCTCTTTGGTAAGCGCAATCTTGGAACGCAGGCTGTCCGCCGTCATCTGGGCTGTGTCCAGCGCTTCCTGGCTGTTAATCCCGGAATCGCGCATGGATTTCGCCCGATGCAGTTCACGGTCGGCATTATTAAGCTGCACTTCAAGGTCAGATAGGGCGGCGGCAGTTGCGTCGCGGTCAGTTTTTGCCGAAGCCAGCGCCGCGTTCTGCTGGGAACAATCCAGAAGCGCGAGCACCTGTCCGGCATGCACCTGCAGCCCTTCTTCCGCGTAGACCTGCTCAACTCGGCCTGTAACCTTGGCGGCCACCGTCGCCTGCCGGCGAGGCGTTACATATCCGCTGGCATTCAGAAGGGCCGTAGCGCGCGCATCATTGGCCGGGCGCGCAGCTGACACCTCAACCACGGGCTTTTGTCCACGGAATGCAAGAAACAGTCCGCCCAGCAACACCACGGCTCCCAGTGTTGCAGCGAATAGCCCCAGTCGTTTGCCCGCACTCCTGGGACGGCGTGAGTGGTCGGCGATCCTGAGAGAGCTCAGGTCATGCTGCGGAGGTTGTGAGCTGGTACTCATGTTACAAATTTTTCGACGACAGGATTCGGTTTCGTCACGCGGCGAATCTGTGGCAACATATCTGGCCGCAACGGATCACCGAAGTGATTTACCAAGAGGCTTACGATCGAATTCTCCAGCAATACCCGTTGAAACCTGAATTCCCTTTTTCCATATGATAAATGAGCGGCACACGTTCTGGCCTTACGATGTGACAACCCGATTCGCGAAAACGCTTCTGTTTATTTTGCCGGAGCTATCTGCTTGCGCGTAGCCGAATTCTGCTGTCGCAACAGGGTACCTCTATTCGAGCTTAAGTCGTGGCCGCTCCGCTCCGCAGGATAGGGCTCATCTTTTTTCAGGCCTTCCCACAGCACCAGATTGAAAGCTGCGCTATCAATGTTGTCTTCAATGCTGAAGTCGTAGCCTTTCGTCTGCTCGGCCCAATAGGCTGCGTCACGCACTGGCACATCAGCCTTTTCGGCAGCTCGTGTGCTCCCTCCCGCCGGGAGAGGAAGCTGAGTGCTGTAAAGAATGCGTGGAACATGCGCCGTGTAGTCCCATGTTGATTGGCGCTCGGTAAAAACTTCCGTCATGGGTGGCTGCAAGGCGTCATTCAGTCCGAGTGGCTGGATGCCCAGCACATCTTCGATGGTGCGCAACATGGAAACGGTGGTGTAGTGTCGGGAAACCACAGCACGATGCTTGACGTACGGACCAATGACGTAGGCCACACTTCGATGCGCGTCAATATGGTCTGGTCCATTCTGCGCGTCATCTTCGATAATGAAGATCAGCGTGCTCCCGGCATACTTGCTGTGGGCAATCTTCTCCGCCACAAGCCCGATGGCGTAGTCGTTGTCCGCCATCATGGTTTCGACTGTATTCACGCCATCAATGGCCTGCCCGAAGTTGCCGAAGTGGTCATGCGGTAGTCGCAGCAACTCCAGAGCGGGCAGGTTATCGTGTTTCACATAGTTATCGAACTCGCGTTCCCATTCCTTGAATCGCCAGTAGTCGGCAAAGCGCATATCAAAGCTGCGAAAGTACGGGTCTGTAATTCCTTCCAGGGCTGCCTTGGTTGGAAACGCTACCCGTGTTCCGGTGGCGGCAGGATCATGCAACAAGGCAACCGGCGGACCACCCTCGGGCGTCGCCGAATAGTGCGCCAGGTTGACGAAGAAACCGTAGTTGCGCACGCTTAGCTTCGCCCGCAAAGCTGAATCCCAAAGATAGCCTGCGCCAGTTTCATCCCCGGGGCCGTCCGGTGCTGCGACGTCAGCTGTGCCCGGAAGCTGGATTTCGAAATCGTTGTCCGCCAGCTTTCCGTGAACTCGCTCCTCCGGCTTGCTTGCTCCCACGTTGATGCCGCGGTTCACGCCCTCAACGTCATATCCCAGTCCGCGCCCTGCGTAATTAAGGGGAATGGTTCGTTCCACTACATCGGTGGTGCGTGCCGCTGTACTCCAGTTCCATCCCACACCGCTGACCTCGCCACTATCGTAGAAATTGTCCAGAGTCACAAAGCGGCGTGCCAGATCATGATGATTGGGCGCAATCGGTTCAGGGAAGAGCGTCAAAGTCGGATCGCCATTGCCTTTTTCCAGGTCGCCGAGCACCTGGTCATAAGTCCGGTTCTCTTTGACGATGTAAATCACGTGATGGATTTTCTGGCGAAGGAATGCAAACATCTCCTTCTCTCGACGATCCGCAGTGGGAGTTATGAAATCGTTGTTGCGAGCAACCTGCGCGGTCAGGTTCTGCAACTGCTGACCTTGCGGACACGGAATTACCTCCAGAGATCCCTTCTCCAGTTGCAAAACATACTGCTGCTTAAGAGCACACGGCCGCTCGCCGGAGGTTTTGTAATCGTTGCGGCACGCGCCGGGATCGGGGCCCGGGATCGATTTGGCATTGGCAACATAAAGCAGCTTTCCGTCGCGGCTCACGCTGACTGAGTTGGGATACCAGCCTGTTGGAATGAGCCCAACTACATGGCTGTCATCAAGATCTTTGTCCAAATGAATGACAGCGATTGAATTTGTCCCGCCGTTGCTGACATAAAGTGTTTGTTCATCGGGCGAGAGCGCCAGCCCGGTAGGATTGCTGCCTTTGAAGCCTTCTCGATTAGGCAGGATTTCAGCCGGCGCGGTGGTCTTGATTTCGGCGACAACGTGGTCCTTTGCCGTATCAATCAGTACGACCGAGTCGCTGTTATCCGCAACCGCAAACAGAACTGTTTGCGCCTTGTTCAGGATCATCTTGCCTGGCTGCCCGCGCGTTTTGATCCTGCCCGTGATTCTGGGCGCAGCACGCAAATCGAGTACGACGATTTCGCGGTCGCGCAGGCTGGAAACATAGGCCTTGTTGTTGCCAACAAAAAGCATTCCGTAGGGATATTCACCGCCGGGCACGCCTTTCTCAGCGGGGTTATTTTTCCCGGGACGCAAATCCAGTTCGGCGGAAATCTTCCTTGCGGCAAGCTCCACCACCGACACCGAATCATTCATGTAGTTTGCGACCAGCAGGCGTTCGCCATTCGCGGAGACGGCAACTCCGGCCGCCACTGGGGCGGTGACTGATTTTTTTGTGTCTTCTCCGTCGTAGATTCCCAGTCCGATTTTGTGGCCAAGAGTAATCGCAGGGAGAGACTCCGACCAGCGATCGCCATTCCGGTCAAACACATGGACGTTGTCATCTGCTCCGCCGGAGACATAGAAATGCTGCCCATCCGGGGCCCACGCGATTCCCATATACGTATACGGAATCTGAAGCACCTGGCGCTTTTCTGGGGTTGTGCCAGTCACGTCGTAAACAAAGACGTATTCGTTGGAGAGCGCAGGCACTGACTTGCCATTGATGTCATTGACGCGGTTGTAGCCGCTGGTAAGAACCAGAAGAGTGTCGCCATCCGGGCTAAGGGCAGTTGAGATGGGATGGTCTGCCGTGTAACCCGGCATACCCGGCAGATCAGGGTTGAGCGGCAAAAGCAACGACCCGGGCGCAGCCGATGGAGTCAGAGACATACCGGTAGGCAGCGGTGTTGGAGCCTTATGGGCGCCCAATCTCGTGCATCCTACCGCCAGCGCCACCAGGATAAGCAGCGCGTAAGATTTGCTTCGGCGAACGGAAGTCATGGCTGGCCCGGTGTTCCAGAACTATGCGCTTTTTTGAGGTCTTGCTTGAGCTGCGCGTAGGGGATGTTTCCCAAAGTGTTGTTGAGAAGCGCTGCCAGACGGATGCCTGCCAACCCCAGCTTCTCATCGATTAAATGGATATTGGCGTTGTAGTAGCTCTGATCGATAACCGCGGGCTTCTGTTCGATGATCCCGCGCGCCTGCACATGCGACTCATTCGCCCAATCCACAGGATTACCGATCGTTTTCTGATCCAATTGCTCTGCCTTGATCACCTTTTGTACGCGCCGGACATAATCGTGTTCTGAAAGCCCGGAATGCTCCAGCAGCATGCTGTCCCACGCCCAATGGAGGTTACAGGGATAGTCGCCGCATTGAGGGTTGCCGAAGAACGGCAGCTTGATATCGTTGCCGCCGCGCGCCTCATCGATCGCGTGCAGAGGCTGGTGCAGATCCCCAACGAAGTGGACCAGCCACTTTAAGGCTTCGATCCGTTGCTCGCGCGAGGCATTCTCATCGGCCAGCACCTTACTGAAAATTTCAATGCGGTCCACGGCACAGTTGTGATGGTCGGTTTGCGCACCGGCGTGCTTGTCCTGCGGCCGGAAGCAATCGCGCTCATCATCGAAGCCTGCCGCATCTTTGGGAATGTCAACAAAGTGCCAGTCATAACTTTCGTCATGCTGCTTGCGGACCTCATCGGGCCAGGTCGCGATGGCAGCCAGGCTTTCGTGTCCGAGGAGCAATTTCAGGTTTTTCTTCGTTTGCGGCGTCAGGCGGGAGCTGGCGACGTCAGCGACCACCTGATGTCCCTTGGGTCCCCAGGCTAAAAGTTGTGCGGGCACGAACACGGTGATGAGAAGAGCAGCGATAAATTGTCTCAAGTGGTCCCTCGTTCTTCTTGCGAATCATACAGCAGAAAAACGCGGCAGCCGCAGCTGCCGCGCTCAGTTTATAGGTCCAGGTTAGAAGTGAATTCTCGCCCCAAGCTGAATCTGCCTTGGGGTGTAAACAAAGTTGTTGTTGGAGTTCAGGACCGTGCCAAAGGTCGGACTCAAGTTGATACAGGAAGTGTTATTCGAGAGTCCTTTAGCGCACGGCGAAACAACATTCGTGGTAGCGCTGACACTCGGATTGGTAATGGTGTACCCGGTGTTGTTTTCCTGGGTCACGTTTTGTTTGTTGGCGATGTTGAAGAAGTCAGCCATCAACTCGATCTTGTATCTTTCCGAAATCGGCAGCGATTTGGAGATACGAAGGTCCTGGTCCCAGGTGCTGGGCAACCTGAAGCTGTTGCGTCCAATTTGATCAATGCGGTTGGCGCCGCCAGAACCGTTGATACTTGAACCAAGCCCGGTGAGGATGGTGTTCTTTCCAGTGATTGTGTTTGTCTGCAGAATACCCGGCGTACCCGACGTGATCAGGTTTAAAGGCAAACCGGCCTGGGCCTGTAGTATGGGCGAGAGCTGCCAGTCATTTGTGATCCACTTTGTCCATCCGCTGGTCTTCCAGGGCGAAATCATGACTGAATCGAGGACAAACCGGTAAGGAACGTCATAGATCGACCTGCCCTTTTCTCTGGCGATGGCATTCGGGAGGGACAGCGGCAGAAGCAGGTCGTTGGTGTCGGAAAACGTGCTCTGGTTCTGGCCAAAATCAGTCGCATGAGAAACAGTGTAGTTGGCAGAGAACTGGATGTTGTTGCTCATGCGGTGATTTAATTGCAGCGCCAGAGCGTGATAACTGCTGTTGGTGCCACTGAAAATTTCGGTCATGGAACCGAAAGCTGAATTGATCCTCTGAGTATAGAGAGGCTGAGTAAATGTCCCTGACGATAGAGGCCCAGTACCTTGAACGGTATAGGTAATGCTTTGAACCGGAGAAGTGCATCCGGCCCCTTGTCCCTGAGCGGTGCAGATATTTGTATCGCCGAAATCCGGCAATTGCCGTCCCAGGCTTCCGAGATAGCTTAGCGAGAATACCGTTCCCCAGCCCACATCCTGCTCAACGCTGACATCGATCTGATGAATCTGCGGGTTCTGGAAGTTGGGATCGAAAAAGACTACGTTCTTTCCCGCTCCGCTCAGATTGTTCAATACGTTCGGGAAAACAGGGGCTGCCACACCACCAGGATTGGACTTCGATCCTGGAACAAACGACAGCGACACTTGTGAACCAGGGGCGCCAGTGTCGATGAGGGCGTTGAAGATGGCGGAGTTGATTGAACGTCCGTAGTACATGCCATAGCCGCCTCGTACCACCGTCTTGCCTGTGCCTGCAACGTCCCACGCAAATCCGAACCGTGGACCAAAATTATTGGTGTCACTGGGGAGATTCGCGCTCTGAGGCAGCGCAGGCAGGTTCGGCAGCACGGCCGACGGCATCTGCTGGTACTCATATCTCAGCCCCAAAGAAAGGCTCAGGCGGGGCAGGATTTTCCAGTCATCCTGTGCAAAGAACGCATATTCGTTAGTGGCGAATTCCAGACCAGCAAGCCCCAGGCCCTGGCTGAAAGTGCCATAACAAGGCTGTCCGCCGCACGAATTTGGCGCGGCCAGGTCGCTGAAGAAGTTTGCCAGAGGAGTTGCGCCTCCGTAATTAAACGTGCCAAAGCCGTTAAACAGGTTTTGAGAATTGTCATTTACATGGCTGAAATCAGCGCCGAACTTGAAGCTGTGATTGCCACGGGTCCAGGTGACTGTGTCGGCAATCTGATCGCGTGTCTCATCCGGAAACTGTGGCCGCTGGAGAAAATTTGGCGTTCCAATAGTGATGAAGCTGCCAAGTACCACTCCAGGAGGAAAGGCAAGAGAAGTGGGAGTATTCATCAGATTGCTGACTTCATAGGGGACGGGAGGCTGGCTGAATTCGAACTCGAAGTCGCGTCCGTATTGGAACCGGAGTGCGTTCCCGAGACTGGGCGTGAAGAAGGTATTCAACTCAGCGACTCCCCACGTGTCCTTTACGAAGTCATTGCCGAAGTCACTGATACCGCGTGTGACAGTAGCACCGGTTTGAATACCGGCGGGTGAATTCCAGCGCATGCGGTTAAATTCAAAAGATGCGTGGTTCTTGGAATTGATGTTCCAGTCGATCTTGGGCAGGAGAATGGTCTGTTCTCCGGTGCGCGGAACCTGGCCCAACATGCTGGAAAGAGCATTCAGATCGTTCTTGTACAGACTCAAAGCATCGGCGGCGCCGAGCCCAAGGTTCTTTTGCAGCGCTGTCAGGTTTGCGGCCGTGGTCGCGTTGGTCGGGTCCGTATTAAAGAAAGTTGTTGGGTTCCCTACCGTTGCAATACCCGGGAAATTGTGACGGTACCAGTCGTATGTAACAAAGAAGAACAGCTTGTCCTTAACGATCGGGCCGCCGACCGCACCACCTGCGATTTTTCGCCAGTCTGTGGGTTTGAAGTTTTGTGATGTAAATCCTCCAGAGCCGTTGGGAACGTTGACGCTGGTAAAAGCATTCGCTGCGCCCCAGTCATTGTCGCGATCGTAGAAGTAGCCTTCGCCGTGGATCGCGTTGGTTCCGCTCTTGGTGACGGTATTGATCACTCCGCCGGCGGACCGTCCGTATTCGGAGGAATAGTTGGACGTGTTGACCTGGAACTCTTCAATCGCGGCTTTCGGCGTAGAGTACCCGGCGCGCGTGCGGCCGCGTTCTTCAGAGAAAAAGGCCTGGTTGTTGTCCGCGCCGTCCACGGTATTGTTGTTCAGCAGCGTGCTGATGCCGCGGAAACTGAGAAGGCCAAAGCCGTTGGAGTCGCTGACCACGCCCGGGGTCAGCATGGCAAAGCTTGACCAGCGCCCGCCATTGATCGGCAGGTTGCTGATGGCAGTTGAATTCAGTGTGGGAGCGAAGTCAGCCGACGTGGTATTGATCTGCGGCGCTTCAGCGGTCACGTTGACGGTTTCACTGGTGGCGCCGACTTCGAGCCGGGGGGAAACATCCGTCACGCTACCCACCTGAACGATCACCTGCTGGGCTTTGTAGGGCGCGAAGCCCTGCTGGTTCACTGTCACGATGTAAACGCCCGGAGCGAGATTCGTGATGCGATAGTATCCGGTACTGTTGGTTGGGATTGTTTTTTCCGCGTTCGTGCCGGTATTGTGCACAGTGACTCTGGCATTTGCGACGACAGCGCCATGAATGTCATACACAGTTCCACCAATAGCCCCATCTGTGGTGGACTGCGCAAGGAGCAGCGTGCTGCACACAACAAGCAACAGCGCTACCATGAGCGGCCGAATGGACCTCACTAAGCTTGACATCATCACTCTCTCTCTCTCCTGGTGAAGGTGCGTCAAAATTTTCTTTTGTAAAAACGAGTGGGGATCCCGGGGAAATTCGGGCACCAATCATAGCCACGACGGGCCGAATTGCAAGCACTGAAATTCAGGTCCCCATACGACAAAGCATGCTAAAGCAGCTCACATTCTGCATGGGTGAAAGCATTGTTAAAAGATGGCGGAACAATAAATGTTGTGGAAAAGAAGGCTGAAATTCAAGATTGGAAAGCTTAAATTCCAGAGACATACCAAAGAGCTGGAGACGGCACGCCTTGAAGCCAGATGTTCCCCTGTTTTT
>Ga0134125_10006356_pt1 | contig 13379 bp, 20 predicted proteins | sample KB31751_FD_96464 | JGI IMG/M metagenome (GOLD analysis project Ga0134125, IMG submission 96464) | Terrestrial soil microbial communities with excess Nitrogen fertilizer from Kellogg Biological Station, Michigan, USA - KB3-175-1 | ecosystem: Environmental > Terrestrial > Soil > Unclassified ... | reverse complement strand
CGGAAGACCCGATCGAAGTATGGAATTGCGGTGGGAACTGCGGCGACAGTCCACTAAATTAATGCGCTGCCTCTCGGTGGAACCTATAGAAGGGAAAAGGGAACGCTTCCCTTTGTGCAGCGAAAGAGATCGAGATAAAGGGTAGCGTCCCCTTTTCCGTACGGCACAGAGACTTGGCACCGGATCTTGAACGCGACCGAGCGGTTGCAAGCGAGGGCGTCGGCGGAGGGGGAGAAGGTGCATTGAGGGCCGCAGTCGTCGCCGTTGCTGTCGTTCTTGCCGGTAGCTTGGGCGCCGGAATCTGGTACGCCGCGCATGTTCGCAAGCAGGGTAGGCCGCTCACCGGAGCGGAGATCACAGCCCTCGTGTCGGGCAATACCGTCAAGGGTCCCAAATTCGCGGAGTACTACGCTGCCGATGGCACAATTCGCGGGCGTGAAATCGAGGATGAGGACGAAGAATATTCGGGTACCTGGCACACTGACGGCGACCGACTCTGCGTCGTCTTCCCGAGCCACGACTACACAAACTGCGTCTCGATCAGTCAGGAGCCTGGTAGCGACTACCAGTTCGTAGGCAGCGGAATCCCCGGCAAGCGCACGATCATTGCGGGCAACCCCGACAAGCTGTGACGGGCTGGACGCCGAAGCCGGCGCGGGCGGCAGCGGCGCCGCCACATGCCGCGTCGGCGTCACGGCAGCTTGAACGGCCCCATCACGGCGCCGGCGGGCTTGGAGGCGTCGTGGCCGACGCACATGATCGGCACGCCGCCGCCGCCCTCGTGAGTCGGCGTGTTGATGTACCAGTAGCCCTGCAGATCGTAGGCCGCGGCGCCCCAGCCGAGGAAGCCGATCTTGCTGTTGATCTCCAGCCAGGTGCGCGCGTAGCGCTCGTAGTTTGCCCCGAGGCCGCCGGCGATCGCCTTGGCCATCTCCGCGGCGACCTTGTTGCCCGTCGGCAGATCCGCCGGGGCGCGGTAGCGATAACCGAGGAGCGCCTCCAGCGGCCCCTTCCTGTTGTAGAGCAGCTCGGCCCAGGGCAACCCGATGTCGGCGCGGTCGGGGCGCGGATCGCCCCGGTGATTCCAGAACAGCACGCTGCAGCCGTTGATGATGAAGGCGTCGAGATCCATCGGCGTGGTGGCGAGGCTGGCGGTCTGCCGCCAGCTGTCCAGCAGGTCCTGCGGCGACAGCCAGTCCTCGTAGCTGTGCGCCATGCCGCGGGAACGCGCGAGCTGGCCGGTAGTGAGCAGGCCGTGGCCGGAATAGAACACGATGTCGGCCGGGCTGCGGATGAACGCCCACGCCGTGGTATCGGCATCGCAGTCGACGCCGCTCCCCGGCGGGATCGAAATCTCGCAGATCTTGACTCCGCCGGTCTTCATCAGGGTGGAGGCGTCCGGCTGCTCGTTCTGCAGGTCGCCGCTCAGGTCGGGCTTGCCCTTGTCCGGCACGATGGCGGAGCCGCGCGAATTCCAGCCGGCCCCGAGCAGGGGATCCCTGAACAGCTTGTCGCTGGTGCCGCCCTCGCGGACCACGGTCGCGACCTCCGGCACGGTGTCCGGCTTCATGAGATGCGACAGCTTGGCGAGCGAGACGTCGGCGGCATAGTCGCTGGCCGGCTTGGCGCGGTGCAGGGTGAACTTGGCATCGGGCAGACTGCCCGGCGCGGGCGGCGGGTGCTGGCCGGGGTCGCGAAAGCGAACCTCGGCCGGAATCTTGTCGGGGAGGGCCGAGGCGGCGACGCCCCGCAGGTCGATCTCCACGCGGACGTTCAGCCGGCTGACGTTGTAGCCGAGAATGGAGGTGGCGAAGGCCATGCCGACCGCGCCGCCGCTCTGGCTGATCACCTGCTTCACGTCGCCGAGGATCGCGATGCTCTTGACCTTCGCTGCCATGCCGGCTCTCCGCATTTGGGACCGCGATGGATCATAGCCGATCGGAAGGCCATCGCGGCATCGAATCGCGGCGCCGGCGCGCTCCATCGGCGGAGAAGCGGTGTCGACACTCGACGCTAGCCGATCGCCTCAGCGCGAGCATCTGGGGCCAACTGGAACTTCAAGCCTCGCTGAGGAAGAGAATCGACGCCGAGTGTGACAGCCGTCACAGAAACGCGTCGGCGGCCGGGCCTAGCCTGCGGATGGTGCGGTAGTAGATTGTTTCTGGTTGAGCGGCCTCCTGTCGGGATACAGGGGGCCGTTCTCGTATCAATGCACCTTCTCGTCCGCCGCCGCCGGCGCGCCAACCGCTCGAACTGTGACGACCGTCAACGCCTGTCTGTGCGCCCCGTCACTGCAGGAGGGGGCGAATGGCGTCATATGGCGGCCATCGTTGTCCTCAAGGAGGCGCGGATGTGGCGTTACAAGTTCAACCGCTTCGCTACGGCGGCCCTCGTCGTCGCGATCGTGCTGGCGTTCGCGGTCCCCTTCGTGCTCAGGCTGATATCGCCGCTGGTCGGCAGGTAGCCATGGCGTTCTCGCATAGCGATCTTACGATGGCCGACCGGCGCCTTGCCCGCGCCCGCGAAAGCCTTGAGCAGCAGCGCGAGATCATTCAGAACTTGGCGGCGAGCCGTCAGGACACGAGCAGGGCCGAAGCGCTGTTCAAGGTCATGCGCCGGACGCTCGAGAGCTTCGAAGCGGACAGGCGGGCGATCGAGGATGAAATGTTTGCGGCCAGGGCCGATCACCACTGATGCAGCTGGCGCGGCCGGCGACGCAGGGCGGCAAGCCGACGGGGCAGGGCCATGGCCCTGAAGTCCGCAGTGGAGTACCGCCGGCGAGCGCAACAGGCGCGGGCGCTCGCCGCCAAGACCCAATCGGAGCGTTCGAAGGCATCGTATCTGCGCATCGCCGCCGACTGCGAACGCCTGGCCGAACTGGCGGAGAAACTGGAGCGGGAGGACGAGACGGACTGAGCGCGCAAGGCGCCGGGCACCGCGCCCCGACTCATTGTCCGATGGCGTTGACGCTGCGCACGATCGTGGGCAGCATCGACGAAACTCAAGCGTGGGGGAGGGAATGCAGAGTACGAGTTTCGATCCGGCCGTCGACGGCTGGCACTTTTCCAATACCGACATCGAATGGGAGATGTTTCACGAGGGCGGCCCGCACGGTAAGAACCTGTGCGGCGGCATGGTCTATCTGGCGCTGGACTACTTCAAGGGCAGCCGCGCGATCCCACCCGACACGACGCCGCCACAGCCGCGCAGTGCGCTCGGCCAGAAGATCTACGATCGCCAGAAGTCGGCGCACAAGCACACCTTGCATCGGCTGATCAGCGGCTCGATCTTCAAGACGCTAACAGCGTCGAGCGACCAGTGGTTCGTGAACAGCCTGGCGACCGAATACAACGAGCTGCGCGAGCAGATCTATCAGCAGAACCCGGTGCCCTTGTTCCTGGTCGGATCCGGTCCCGGTACCGGCCACCACGTGCTCGTTATCAGCTGCCAGAGCTCGCCCTCGATCGGCAACCTGATCCTCGAGGTCTATGATCCCAATGCGCCAGACGTGAAGAGCGAGATCAAGGTGAATTACACGGCCAAGCGCTTCACCTGCACCGGCACAGGCGCGCCCGACAAATGGCGCGGCTTCTTCGTCGACCCCGGCTATGAATTCGTGATCCCCCGTTGAGCGGGGTCGGGACGAACGACTGAGACGACAGCTGCCTGAGGCAACCGCACGCCCCGGCAGTTGCCCGGCAACGAATGGTCCCGCCCTGAGTCAGAGCAGGACGGGGCCAGCGGCATTCCAAGTTGGCGAAACGATCGGGGACTGAGGCCGATCGTGATCGACGCGGCCTCACCTCAACGACCGCTATCGAGGCGGCGTTCCAGTTGCCACAGAAAAGCCCTGCCGTCAGCCCGTGCGGGCATGGCAGGGAAGCCGCAACGTCGCAACGACGATGACTCCGAACGCCCAGGTCGCGATCGGACTGGTTCCGCGAGGGGAACAAAATTCAGAAAATTCCGTTTGCCCTATATTCGACATATCACCCGAAGGATACAGCCATGTGCGAGATGTGCGAGCGGGAAAACGCTTCCCATAGCCTCCGCAATCATCTCGTGGCGATCCTGGCCGGGATCATTTCAGTCTCGGCGGCCCACTCTGCCACCGACACGTCGGAAATCCCGACTGCGGTCGCCGCGGATATCGAGACGGCGGACGGTGGAACGACCGGCGACCTGTTCGCCATGCCGGAGAATGCTGCCGCTCCGACTTCGGCTGCGCCGCGATTCGACGCGTCGACGGGGACGGCTTCACCCGCGGCGGCTACGGCGCAGAGCGAATCCGACAGCGGCATCAACGACGGCACCGTGGCTGGTGAGATCTTCTATTTGCCGGACGCAGCACCGATGGCCGTAGCAGCGCAAGGCAGTGCTGCGATGACCGTGTCGGACACGTTCGCCGCCACCACCGAAAGCAGGGCCGGCGACGCCGACAAGAGCCCGCCGCTGGCGCCGATCGTTCCGCAGCCGCACACACTGACGGATCCAATCCTCAAAGTGGCGACAGCACCGGCCCCTATGCCTGCCGTCAGTGCGCCGCTCTCGATCAGTGCGCCACCGGCGACCAATGCGGCGGCTCAGACCAGCCAGCCAACGTCAAGCGATGCCGCTGCAACCGTGTCCGTTGACGCCGCCGCGACGGCGCCAAGCGATAGCAGCACGACCCAAATCGATGGCAGCAGCGCCAGTAGCGGGACTACTTCCAACGCCGGCACGCCGAGCGACGGCGTGGGCGCCGATGCGGGTAGCGGAAGCGCTGCCGACCCGAGCGCGGCAAGTCCGGGCAGCGGCAGCTCAGACACCGGCGAGCCGGACAGCAGCGGCCAGAATTCCAAAGGGTCAGACAGTGGACCCGCGGCGAGCGGCGCCGCCGCTGCCGGCAACGACGCCGGAGGCGACAGCCAAGCCGGCGGCGGATCGAGCGGAGGCTCTTCCGCCGATGCAACCGGAGGCGCCAGCAGCGGCAACGGATCCGAAGCGGCCGGCGCCGCCGGTGCGGGCGGCCCGGCCAGCGACGGCGGCCAGTCGAGCGGGTCTGCCGGTGACAATAGCGGGCCGGCCGGCGACGGATCGAGCGGCACCGCCGATGGGTCCGGCAATGACGCAACTTCGTCGGGAAATGCCGACAGCGCGGACCCTGCCGGCGCGGGTGATGCGGGGAAGGGGCAGGGAAATGGCGATGGGAGCGGCGGCAGCGGAGGGGATACAGGGAAGCCCTAACGCGGCGTGCGGCTGGCGAGAACTCTTCCCCCTCACGGCGCCGGCTTGGGCTTCCACTCGGCCGCCAGCTTCTTCGCCTTCGCGATCTCGGCCGCCGTCATCTGGCCGGCGACATCGTCGCGGTTGCCGACGGCGTCATTGCGGTCCGCGCCGGGAGGATAGGCCGTCGCCGCAAGCTGGAACCACATGTAGGCCTGCACCAGGTCCTGGCGCGTGCCCTGGCCGTCGGCATACATCACAGCGACGTTGTGCTGGGCCCTAGCATCGCCCTGGTCGGCAGCCTTGCGCCACCATTTGAGCGCCTCCTGGTCGTCCTGCGGCACGCCCTGGCCGACGGCGTACATGACGCCCAGGTTGCTCTGCGCCCGGACGTTGCCCTTGTCGGCGGCCTTGCGGAACCACTTCGCCGCCTCCTTGTAGTTCTGCGGCACGCCCCAGCCTTCCGCGTACATCTTGCCGAGATTGGATTGGGCGGCGGCGTCGCCGTGATCGGCAGCCTTGCGGAACCACTTCACCGCTTCCTTGTAATCCCGCGGCACGCCCCTGCCGCTGACATAGATGTTGGCGAGGGTGTATTGGGCGCTGGCGGTGCCTCGCTCGGCGAGGCGGCGGCAGGCGGCCACGGCCGCCGGTGCGACGGCCTTCGATCGCTCGGTCTGGAGCAGCGTCGCCGCGCCTCGGCAATCCTCGGCGTCGCCCGCCTTGGCGGGAGAGCAAAATCCCAGCATTGCCACAGCGACGACGATGTTGCGTGCGCGCGATGAGATACGTCTGTCGAACACCCGGGACCGTGCCGCACACTGCCAATCACTTTCCACCAGGCACGGGTTTAACACCGTGCCATCAGTGGTGGTAGCCTGGAGTTCGGCCGCCGCGAAGGCGGGCGGCGCCGGGATCCACGGTCAAAGATTCAAGCCACCGGGTCCATGTACCGGGTCTTGAATAGCTTGGCGGTTTCAGACCCGTGCTGCTCGATCTTGTCTGCCTTCTCGTCGAGCACCTTCGCATCGGCATCCAGGTCGCCGGTGATCGCCGTCACCTGTTCGACGTGCGGGGCAACGCCCTCGGGCCAGTAGAGCTGGGCGACCGCCCGCTCGCGTTCGACATCCTGGCGCGCCGTCGCTATGTCCTGAACCGAGCCGGGTGTGACGGTCGCCGAGGTTCGCAGGCTCGCGGCCAGGGTGCGGTACCCCGCGGCCAGCCTTTGCATGGCGGACAACAGTTGCTCGGCGCTCGTCAAGGCGCGCGTCCGACCGGTTTCGATTCGCCGCACCGTCTCCTCGGCCTTGCGGACCCTTCTGCGGGTTGCAATTGTCCAGGCAAGAGCGCCGCAAGCCATGATCAACGACGCCATGGCGGTGATGGTAGCGATGACTGCCGGTGAATCCGTTGGCCAATCCATCTCTCTCTCTCCCAAAGCAAGGGATCGCATTCGCAATCCACAGCGAACCCCGATACGGCGAGCCGGCGCCGGAAATTCGAAATCGCCACTCGCCAGCGAGGCCCGCAATCGCCCGCCTTTCGTTTGAACCCGCCGCTCGGGTTCTCGTTCCCAGGGGTGATTGCTTTAGGCGGAACCTTTCATCTGGCGCGGCCTTCTATCTTCAAACCGCAAGCATCGAATGACGGAGCAGCCCGCATGGCCGACACGCCCCATCGCCACAGTCCCGGCGCGACATCGATCCAGCCAAGGAACCCTCGCACTGGGAAACGCAGGAATTCGCCGGGCGAGCAACCCTCCGATGAACGCGAGGTCGATCACGTCGAGGCGCCGGGCCATGTCGAGCGCGAATTGCCCACGAAGGGCAGCCAGGAGCGCCAGACCGGTGAATGGCCTAACGAAGGAGAAGGCAACAAGACCGCCGATCGCGAGTACCGCAAGGGGACGGAGGAATTCGTGAAATCCGGACGCGTCGCGGCGCAGGCGCAAAAGGCCGCCGAGGCGCTGGACGGTGCCGAAGGCAAGCAATTGCGGGACGCCGAGGAAAAAGGGCGTGCGGGCAAGCCGAAATGACGGGTCCGCGCTCCGGATCGGAGCGCGCGGTCCCGCGCTAGCCGACCGCAGTCAACAACAGCGCGCGTACAGTCCTTTGCCCGATGCGGTAGAGATCATCGCACTCGGCATTTTTGGCATCGTCGTCATCCTGGTGTTCCTCGACCGCGGCTAGGCGCCGCTCCCCACATCGAAGTGCCGGCGAAGAGCGGGCCGGGCTAAAAAAAAGCTCGCCGCCGGGCGGATTCACAGTTGCAGGCCGATGGAGGCGACAAGCGGGTCGCACCATGGAAAGACGACGCGACCGTGACTTTGCAGCATCGGCATCAAAGAAGAAGCCCTGCACCGACGATCGGCGCAGGGCATCTCGGCGGCCCGAGCCGGCAATCGGCTCGGGTTCATAGCGGTGGTCCGCTAGTGGCGGCTGCCAAAGGGAATGACGAGATTGAAAGACGGTCCCGGTTCATAGTAGCGCGGGGGCGGGTAGTAGACCGGAGGCGGGTAGTAGTAGTAGGGGCGCGGCGGCGGCGCGTAGTAGTAGTAACCTGGCGGATCATAGTAGCCGGGCGCGCTAAAGCCGAATGAGAAGGATCCGCGGTCGTCGTGCCGGTGCCGGTGGTTCCAGTCATCTGCCGCGGCCGGCGTCGCCACTGCGGCGATCGACATCAGCGCCGCAAATGCCAGGCCCGCGCGACATAATCGCGCACTGGTGGGCTTGAATATCCTCATGACTTCTCCTCCAATTCCAATGCCGAGCTGAAGCCTTCGTGGAATCAACACCCCCGGCTTTCCGGCGTTCCCCGACCTTGCCTGCGACAACGCTTCCCTCTCGCAGTACCTCGTACTTGTCTGATCGTGACTGGCCGGGCCGGTTCCCCCCAAATGGGAGGTGCGCGGCTGCGGTCGCCGGGCGCAATATCCGGGATCGATCCATGAATAGGAGGTAACTATGGCTGCGGGGTCACTTGCTAAGGTCTGTGCCAGTTTTGCCAACGCGATCAAGCTTCTTACAAAGCAGATTGGCATCGATGAACGCCTCGTGCTGAAACTGAAGAATGAACTTGCAACGCTGCAGAGTCAGCCGAAGCCAGACGCAGCCGCGATTAGCGCCAAACAGGAAGAACTGAAGAAGGCGCAGGAGAAACTGGGCAGCGATCGCGGCGAACTCGAGGCATTCCAGAACGAATTCGATGCCAACTGCCGATAGCCAGATCACGGACTCCGTTGGCTCGTCGCCCATTGATCAGTGCACTCTAGTCGAGGGTAGCTCCGTTCTGCACAGCGACCGCGAACCGGTCATCGAAAACCCGACGCAGGCCCGGCGGAAAAGCTGGTGATTGAGCAGCGGCAGTGTCTATGCGACGCCGTCCTACTCCTGCCAGAAAGGCTTATCGCACTCGCGCATCGCGTCGGCGCGCGACACACCCATATCCTTGAGCAACCAGTCGTCAACCGCCGCAAGCGCCCGCCGCTGCCGGATCCGCTCCCACCAGCTCACAATGTGCCACGACAAGGACGCCGTCGGCGCTTCGAATGACGGCGCCGACGCCCGCTCCACTCCTGCATTTCGATGCATAGGATCCTCCGCTCGCCGCGACTGCCACAACATGAGGCAGGATAGCAGCGCCCTCCTGACGACGTGCTGTCAGGAGAGGCGGCGCGGGTGAGGAGGCCAAGACGGGCACGACGCATGGTAGGCCCGGAACCCGCGCGGCATGCTCGCGTTTAATGACGGAGATGACGAGGAGGTGACTCCATGACCGTCAAACGCATGGCCTTTGCCATTCTGGTCGGCATGATCGCGTTGTCGGGATGCAGCGCAACGGTGACAACCGGCTATCCCGCCCACTACGGGTACTATGATTCCTACGGCTACTGGCACCGCTACTAGCGAGGCTTCGGCGCCGCGAGGATCGAGCTGCGTCGCGGCGCCAATACCTTGCGCATGAACTGCCGCTGAAGCGGCGGGCCGGAGTGAGGAGCGAGCCAGCCCGTTTCAGGCGTGGTCGGCGTTCAATGCACTGCTTCGCCTGCCGCCGGCGCCTTCGCCTGCAGCCATGCGATGGCGTCGCAAATCCGGCGCCACATTGCCGCGCCATCGCAGTCGCCGTCGTCCAGCAGATGCTCTGCCAGCGCCGCAGATTCAAGCACGGCATCGGCGCCGTAGCGCTGTTCCATGAGGAACGCCATCTGCCAGATATCGACCCCCAGGGATCCGGCAACTTCGCTCATTCTGAAATTCGGCATCGACAATCACTGGCTGTTTTCGAGATCGGGATGCGACGGCGGAAGCCGGCCGGCTTAGCGGGCCGCACTCTTGCCCGCGCTACTCGGCCGGTCCTTCCCAGACGAAATAATCTGCGTCGCGGACACTTCATACACCCTGACCGTTCCCGAGGGTTTGTCGGGGATGCGAAAATTTGTGACAGGTTGTAACAGCGGGCCGCACGGTCAGCGGTTCGTCGGTACCAGCCGGCTTCGGTCCCTGCAGCGGCGGTCTTACGGCTTGCGCGATTTCAGGAAGAGCTCGATCGTATCGAGGTCGCCGGTCGCCAATACGCGTTCATCGCCGCCCAGCTCCATGAGCGCGAACTCGCCCTTTCTCGTCGCCGACTTACCCGCGGTCGGCGTTGCCGTCCGATCGGCATGGACCTGCAACGAGTCGATCGTCCAGCCATATTCCCGGGCGCGCCGCTCCAGCTCCTTCCACCGTTCCGCAACTTCAGGGGTCATCGTGTCGGTCTCCGCATTGCAGCGGGGGCGTATCTGCCACGGCGCCGGCGAGCTTGCAACCAGCGCAGGGCCAGCTCGCCGGTCGCGTCGAGAGCGCGCCGGCTCAACTGTGGCCGCGATGTGGCGGCGATGCCTTATCTTTGCCGCTATCGGGCGACGCCGCAGCGTGCTTGCGTGGAATTGCAGCAGCAGGCGCATCGATGTTCGACAACACGCTATGGCTTGCGGCGACGATTCTCTTCATCGTCGCGCTGGCCATCATCGTCGTAATTTGACTGGCCCAGCGGGTGTTGCGGGCGCCAGCAGCGTGGCGCATCGCAGACTCCGCGAGGTCAATCAGCCCGCCTCGCTCGTCGAACGTCGAGACCCAAGGCGCACAAATGGAGCGACTCTGACGCTCATCAAGTCGTTCCGGCCGAGCAACTGACGGCGCTCGTGCGCGACCTTCTCCGCTAGACAGCATGACGAAGGGCGTCGCCGCTTCGGCGCGATCGCCCGGCTGCGACGCGAGCGGTAGGGAGAAGGGCGGATGCTTTCCTTTTCATACTAACGAACCCGCCTTCGCGTTGCATCCCGGTGCGCCGTCGGTGCCGAGGACGGCCGGTGACACGGTCGCGACCGCTGCGCGCCTGATCCAGGACGCGACGTGGCCGCACCATGATCAAACCGGGATCGGCTGCAGTTCGTGTGGCCCGGGCGCGCGGTAACCACCCCGCCGACCAGCGGCAGCGGATTTACTCCGTTTTCACGATCGTCCGCATGGTCGATTCACTGTCCAGCGCTATCTGAGTGCCATGACGGCACGACAGGGCCGATGGTTTGCCGCGGACCTCAACGACGAGCTCGGCACTCCCCGCCCGGCTTGATGCGTGGGCCGGCGCTGCCAACCGATCCTGTCCGCAAGGAGCAAGTTCATGTCGAAGCTATACGACCTTCTGTTTCTGGCTGGCGGCGGAGCAACCGCGGCCTGGATGCACGATTTCAAGCGGGCCGCGTCCCGCATCGCAACCGGAGCATCGCCGGCGCCGCGCGAGCGCCTCCGCCCGCCGCTCCCGTTTCCGACCGACAACCGGCTGCGCGACGACATCGGCCTGCCGGCGCTCGCCGACGACCGGCGGCCACTGCAGCAACGGCCGACGCTCCCCGCACCAGCCTACTTCCCGACCGACGATCGGCTGCGCGATGACATCGGGCTGCCGCCGCTCGGCACGAGCACCGATGGCGGACAGCCACGGTAGGGCTATGACTGCTGCCTGACGAAGCGACTGCTCCACTCCTTCGCCGATCTGGCGGAGCGTCGGGCTGAGCTGTCACTTTGCATGATGAACAACGAGCCGCCCCTTGCAGGATGCTGCAGGCGCGGCCCGGTCGCCGGCGCGTCCGAGAGATTCGCAGAATAACCCTCCACGACGCCGATTGACGGGCCAGCGCCTCTATTCTGCGAGCGGACGCGCCGATCCCAGGAGCGTGCCGATGCATACCTTCGTTGTGTTCGAGGCCGGCGCGACCGACGATACGCGGTCGCTCATCAAATACCTCGGGACGGACAACTACCTGAACCCGCCGCCCGATGAAGTGAAAAGTATCAAGGTCAGGACAAGACCGGTCGTCATTTCCACCGAGGGCATCGACGTCTTCACGCTTCAACCTCTGCGTACCGAAGACCTCAAGGCCAACGCAGCGATCATCGCCTATCTGCGTGCCTCCTGCGAACAGTTGGCCAAGTGGGTGTACATCTCCGGGCACACGGGGACGTATGGCTACAGCGGGGACATGTCGACGGACATTCCTGCCGGACAGGGGCATGCCCACTACACGTTCGATGATAGCGAGTTCTTTCTGACTGATGATGGCGTCGGGGGATACTGGGAGAAGATCGATACGACACGGATCCGGAGCAGCTGCGTCGCCATCATCGTAATGGGTTGCGCGATCATTCAGAATAAGCATCACACGGACAATCTCCAAAGCACGTTTTCATCCGCCGGGGGGCAAGACCGCCCGATCATTCTTGGATGGGCCGACAGCTGCCCGACGGAGACCAGCCTGAAGGATCTCGTCCTGAAAACCTTCATCAACAAGGTGAAGGCGACTCCCGGAGTCATCGATAACATCGACCTTTCCAGCCGCGATACCCTGGTGCGGCTGTGGGGCGAGGTCGCGGTCAAGATCCACCCGGGCCTCGGAGCCCGCGACAAGGACCAAAAAGTGTGGAAGCTCATGCCCGTACCAGGACAAATCGACAAGAAGAAGTGGTCGACCGCTTGATTGACCGTATCCCCGGCCCAAGGAGTGGTGCGCATTGACAGCGGATCCGGCCGACATATCGACGCAGATCGGGGATTTCGAACGGCCGCCTAGGGAACATCCCGATGGGAGGGGCGGGCGGTCTCCGGCAGAGTAGGGGCACTGCGGAGGGTGAAACGGACGACGCGTGGGGTTCTCCCTCCCCCCGGGCCACGCATCCCGGCCTCCGCATGTGTCTGACCCGATTGTCAACTGCGCGGCCTGCCGGGACGTTAGCATCCCGGCGGGCCGGCGCGCGCCGGCGGGATGTTCCGGGGCTGCCGGGGGCCACGCGAAGCCGCCACGGCGGACTGCGCTTGCCGACGAACGCGATGACGTTCAGACTGCCGGCGGGATGGCGAAAATCGCCGGCCGATCGAAACGAGCCGACGCGGTCTGCCCGCCATCGCCGGGAGAGGCCGGATGAGCTGGTTCACGCGCATCGATCGCTTCAGCGATACGCATCTGTGCTACTCGCAGGAGGACACCGACAGCTGCGGTCTGGCCAGTACGAAGATGATCGTCTTCAAGATGAACAAGCTGCGGCCCGGCCACGACGCGACCACCACGGAGAAAAACGTCGAGAACATCTACAAGAGGTACGATTCGACGGCCGTCAACGTGGGCAAGGAGGGCGTCTTCTTCCATATGATGCACAAGGTGCTCAACGATCTGAACATCGGCACCTGGAAGCATGCCAAGCCGGCGACCACGGACATCCCGGCCCTTCTCCTCGACAAGCTCAAGCCGGATCTCCTCGGGGCGGGCCTCGCCAATACCGTCATGCGCGGGACTCCCATCATGCTCAACATCGTCTGGGGCGGCACCGGACAGCATGCCGTCGTCCTCGATACCATCACCAAGATTCCGCTCGCTAATACCTATTATGCGGCGATCTGCGATCCGGCCGACGGCGATGTCCATATCACCCCTTTCGAGAAGGGCGCCGCGATCAAGTACAAGGGTCAACGCGTCACCTGGTCGATCAACTTCGGCGGCAGCGCGGACCACAACTACGGCAAGGGCGTCGGGTCCGACGGCGTCATCAACCAGATCATCTACTGCGAAACCCCGCCCTGAGCGCGCCGACCACGCGCATCGCGTCGCACCGCGCGGTCCGCCGATGACCGCGATGGCGGAT
>Ga0134125_10006354_pt1 | contig 13379 bp, 10 predicted proteins | sample KB31751_FD_96464 | JGI IMG/M metagenome (GOLD analysis project Ga0134125, IMG submission 96464) | Terrestrial soil microbial communities with excess Nitrogen fertilizer from Kellogg Biological Station, Michigan, USA - KB3-175-1 | ecosystem: Environmental > Terrestrial > Soil > Unclassified ... | reverse complement strand
CGGCCGTTGGAGATCGCATCGAGCATGGCGATCTCGCCGGCGAGCTTTAGTGGGTTGTTGAAGATCGGCAGCACCGCGCCGGTGATGAGCTGCGCCTTCTTGCTGCGCTCGGCCGCGGCGGTGAGGAACAGCAGCGGGTTCGGCGAATAGCCGCCATAGGGATTGAAATAATGCTCGACGGTGCGGATATGGCCCCAGCCGTCCGGATCGGCGAGCTCGCACAGGCGCAGGCATTCGTCGAAATATTGCTGGCCCGATTTCTGCGCTGGGCCGACATCGGGAAAGAATTGCATCCCGAAATCCATGAGGCGCCTCCCAATTCTGCGATCCAAGCCTTATTTAACATCGCGATGACGGTTTTCACTATCGGCCATTCGACGCGCTCGATCGAGGATTTCATCGCCGCACTCAAAGCCGCCGGCGTGGGCATGCTCGCCGATATCCGTCGTTTTCCCAAATCGCGCCGCTTTCCGCATTTCAATGGCGAGAATCTGGCGCCGGCGCTGGCTGCCGTGGGCATCGGCTATCGCCATTTCCCCGAGCTCGGCGGCCGCCGCGGCAAGCGCGCCGATGGGCAGCCGTCGCCCAATACGCTGTGGCGGCAGGAGCCGTTCCGCAATTACGCAGACTACGCCGAGACGCCGGAGTTCCGGGCGGCTTTCGATAAGCTCACAGCGCTGACGCACGAGAACACGGTCGCGATCATGTGCGCCGAGGCGGTGTGGTGGCAGTGCCACCGCCGCATCGTCGCCGACTATCTGATGGCGGCGGGCTTTCCCGTCGAGCACATCTTCGATGCGAAGAAACGCGAGCCCGCGACCTTAACGCCGGGTGCGCAGCCGCGCGGCGACGGGACGATCCTCTACGAGGGCGAGCAGCGCCAGCTGCTCTGATGTGCAGGGAATTGGCCCTCTGCGCGCCATCGCTTAGTGCTCGTCATTGCGAGCCCGAACGGGCGAAGCAATCCAGGAGCCTCACATGAGGCCCTGGATTGCTTCGCCCTCATCCCGAGCTTGTCGAGGGATGCTCGCAATGACGGAGGAAAAATTCCGTGCGGATGACTTAAGCGGCGGCGCCCATGGCGCGGCGGCGGGCGATCTTCTCGCTTTCGGCGAGGGTGTCGCGCAGCGCCTGGTCGGCTTGGCAGGTCATCTTGATGAAGGCGCGCAGGAAGGAGTCCGTGCGCGGGAGCTGGAACAGCGTCACCTCGTCGCCGCCTTCGGCGCGGCCGGACACCGTCACGGTCGCATCCTGCGGCGTCAGCATGAGTTCGACGAGGGAAACGCCCGGGCCGGTTACGTACTCAACCACGCGCTGACGCTTCGGCTGATCGGCATTGCTGCGGATCGTCATGCGATAGGGCGTGCGGTTGCTCGCGGTCTCGATCAGGGCGCGCGAGAAGGGACGCAGGAAAGCTTCGTCGAAGCCGAGCATGGCCATCGGCTGGTCGTTCGATGCCGAGGAGCGGATCTCCAGCGTCGCCCACAGCGAAGCATGACCGGCATAGTAATCGATCGAAGCGAGATCGAGATTGATCGCATCGATCGGCTGGGGCGGCGCATCGGCGTCGCCACACAGGAACGCGAAGCAAGCCGGCTCGCGGCGCAACGACAGCGTGGTCGCCGCTTCGAGGTTCCAATCGGTTATCGCGTGGGTCGGGTCATGCATAATGGGCGTTTCTAACCAAGGGGCGTTTGCGAATGTGGCCATTCAATAGCGCCGGGGTTAAGGGACAAATAAACATGCAAAGCAGGTAAAATGCATTTGCATAAAATTTGAGATAAATCCTATTCGGCCAATAAAATTGCGACTTTTATTTTCAGATGCGTCGTATTTGCGGCGAATTGGCTCAAAAAGAGTCTTTTAAGCCGCAACGCGTATCTCAATTGCGTGTTTTCGTTTACATGCTTTTCCATACCCGCATGACCGATCTGCCGCCGCTTTTAATCGAAGCGCTGAGCGCGATCGGTCCCGAGACCGAAGCGCGGATGGGCGATCTCATCAGCGATTTCGTCGCCTTGCCTTTGAGCGAGGAGGATCGGCTGTCGGCGCTCGCCGGCGCGGTCGCGACCGTCGCGACGACGCGCTATCTGCATCACCGCCCGATCTTCATCGCCGCGCTGCGCTGCTGGGCACTGGAGATATCGATCTCGTTGTCACCGGCGCCGCCGCGAACCGCTTTAGAAAGCCGCCGCGGCCCGATCGAGGAAGCACAGGACGCGCTGCTCAGCGGTCTCGATACGCTCCTGCGCGCGATGGTCGATGAAGGCTCGGCCAAGCACCACCGGCTCGTCACCGAGCTCGCGGTGATGGCGCAACTTCTCGGCCGCTACGATGCGAACAGCATCCATCTCGTCCTGACAGCGGCGAGCCTTGCTTGCGAGGATCCACGCTGGCGCAGCGGCTACACCGTGCCGGTCTTGCTGTCCGATGGAGCGCAGCTGCTGACGCGCGATGCCTGCCTGGCGTCGCTCGCGCCGCGCGGCACGGCTTAGGATTTCTTCGGCGGCACGGCACCTGGCGATTTGGTCAGGTTGATCGCAGGCCAGCAATCCAGGGCAGCCGCACGCTTCCAGGATTGCTTCGTCGCCAACGCTTCTCGCAATGACGATGAAATAAGAAGCCGCCGTTCTATTCGGCGTCAGCTTCCTCGATCGCCTCGGCTGCCGCGAGCCAGCGTGCCTCGGCTTCGCCAAGCGCGGCGGCGAGCGAGGCCTGCTCGCGCAGCAGTCCCGGGACATCGGCGGCGCCGGCATAAGTCGCAGGGTCGGCGATGCGCTGGTCGATTGTGGCTTTGCGCGCGCCGATATCGGTCACGGCGCGCTCGGCCTCTTTCAGCGCGCGACGCAGCGGCTCGAGTTCGCGGCGGCGCTCGGCGGCGAGGCGCCGCGTCTCGCGGCGCTGATTGGCGGCTGCCTTCGTCGCTTCGCTCTCGCTCGCGGTGGGCGCCAGCACCAGCCGGCGGTAATCGTCGAGATCGCCCTCGAAAGGCTTCACCCTGCCGTCGGCGACCAGCCACAGCCGCTCGGCGACGAGCGAGAGCAGATGCCAATCATGGCTCACGATCACGACCGCGCCGGAAAATTCGTTGATCGCTTCGACCAGCGCTTCGCGTGCCTCGATATCGAGATGGTTGGTCGGCTCGTCGAGGATGAGCATCGGCGGCGCGTCGACGCTCATCAGCGCAAAATTGAGCCGCGCTTTCTCGCCACCGGATAGATTCTGCGCCGCGACGAAGACCTTGTCCTCGTCGAAGCCGAAACGCGCCAGCCGTGCACGGATCGTCTCGGGCACGGCTTTCGGCATCAGCCGCGCGAGATGGTCGTAGGCGCTCGCCGCCGGATCGAGCTCCTCGATCTGATGCTGAGCGAAATAGCCGCAGGCGAAGCGCTTGGCGCGCGTGATCTCGCCGCTCAGCGGCGACAGTCGCCCGGCGATGAGTCGCGCGAAAGTCGATTTGCCGTTGCCGTTGGCGCCGAGCAGTGCGATCCGGTCGTCGGGATCGAGCCGCAGATCGAGGCGGCGCAAAACCGGCTTCTCCGGCTCATAGCCGACCGAGACTTGGTAGAGGCTCAAGAGCGGCGGCGCGAGCTCCGGCGGCTCGGGGAAGGCGAGATGCAGCGGCGGCTCTTCTTCCGAAAGGGAGATCGGCTGTAACCGCGCCAGAGCCTTCATGCGGCTTTGTGCCTGGCTCGCTTTGGTCGCCTTGGCGCGGAAGCGATCGATGAAGGCTTGGAGCCGCTTGCGCTCATCTTCCTGGCGCGCGGCGAGCGCCTGCTGGCGCGCGAGATGCTCGCGCCGCGTGCGCGCGAAGTCCTCATAGCCGCCGCTATAGAGCGTCAGCCGCTGCTCGCCGAGATGAAGGATGTGATCGACCACCTCGTCGAGGAACTGCCGGTCGTGGCTGACGAGCAACAGCGTATTGCGATAGCGGCGCAGGAAATCGGCGAGCCAGAGCGAGGCTTCGAGATCGAGATGGTTGGTCGGTTCGTCGAGCAGCAGCAGCTCGGGCTCGGCGAAGAGCACGCCGGCCAGCGCCACACGCATGCGCCAGCCGCCGGAGAAATTCGATAGCGGCTGGTTCTGCTCGTCGTGATTGAAGCCGAGACCGGCGAGGATGCCGGCGGCGCGCGCTTCCGCCGAATGGGCGCCGATCGCTGCGAGCCGCTCGTGGATTTCCGCGACGCGCGATGCGTCGGTGCTGTGCTCAGCTTCGGCGAGCAGGCGGTGGCGCTCGTCATCCGCGGCAAGGACGGCTTGCAGCGGCGTCGTCGTGCCGCTCGGCGCTTCCTGCGCGACGAAGCCAATACGCGCGTCGCGGGGCAAGGCGATGCTGCCGCCGTCGAGCGCGCGCTCGCCGCGGATCAGATCGAGCAAGGTCGATTTGCCGGTGCCGTTGCGGCCGATCAGCCCCACCTTCCAGCCATCGGGAATCTGCGCCGACGCGTCCTCGATCAGCGTCCGCCCGGCAATGCGATAGGTGATGCCCGAGATGGTGAGCATGGCGCGCGTCCTAGCACAGCAAGGACGCTGGTTACAGAAGTGGCGAAGGTGGAATTTACGTCATTGCGAGCGAAGCGAAGCAATCCAGTCTGTTTCAACCACTGGATTGCTTCGTCGGGCTAATGCCCTCCTCGCAATGACGACGAAAGATAGTGCCGGGTTTATTTCTCCGCGTGCTCGCTTTCGTCGCCGATCACATGGACGGCGAAGTGGAAGGCGGGCAGATCCTCGCCGGGATGGTCATCGGCATAGGTGAGCTGCGGGATACGGAAATTATTCGGCCGCGTCTCCTGGCCTTTATAGATGCCTGGATAGAGGTCGATGTAATGCCAGCCCGGCGCGCCACTCGCCGGCATATAGACCGTAACGTCGCCCTGGCTGTTGAAGCCGCAAGCATAGCCGACATAATTGTCGTCATAGACGACGTGATAGATGTTTGCGGTCTCGGTCCAGCCGACACCTTTGAGATGAACCGTCAGCATCGTCCCGGCATGCACCTCCTGCACGCTGAGCGGCAAGGCGGAGGCTTCGAGCCAGAAGCTGCCGACAGTTTTCTTGCCGCCATCTTCGACGGAGATGCTGTGCGCGCCGCCGAGGTCATCGGGCACCTTAAAGCTGAAAACGAGCTTGCCACTTGCATCGGCTTTCGCTTCGGCGATCGGATGCGCCCGCTCTTCCCATCCGCCGGCGACGACGCGATTGCCGGTCACGGTCGACCATTGCAGCTGATAGCTCTTGCCCGGCGTAAAGCCCTGGCCGCTTACCGTCAGCGGTTGGCCGACGCTGGCGAAAGCCGGCGTCGCGACCAGCGCACCGGGCTTCGGCAAGGCACGGATCGATTTCTGCGTCTGAGCCTCGACCGGCGGCGGCAGCACGGCTTGGCCGCGCGTCACGGTGAAATTCGCCTTGAAGCGCGGCCGGTCCGGCACCGGATTCTGCTGCGGGTTCATGTAGGGGAAGGTGAACTCGCCATGGATGAGCTGCAGCACATGCGTGCCGGTCGGCCCGGTCGCCGGAATCGTGAAATGCGCCGAGCCATGCGTCGAGACCGATGAGATCCAGCCGGTGAAATTATTGTCGTAGACCAGCATCCAGCTGTTCTCGAGCTCGCGCCAGCCGATGCCTTTGATATCGAGCGTGATCGGCGTGCCGGACGGGCCGTTCTCCGGCGTCACCTTCATCGTCATGTCGAGATTGAAGCCGGCCTGGGTGAAGAGTCTCGCGCCCTGCTGCAGCACGATGTCGTGCTGAAAGCCGAAATCATCTGGGGCGATGAAGCTCGCCGCGAATTTGCCGGCCGCGTCGGTCTTCACCCGCGCGATGCGATAGCCGACCGGCGCATAGTCGCGGCCGTGATATTGGCCGTTGGCGGCCTTCCAACTGCCTTTGACCGTACGCCAGACGAGATCGAATTCCTGATTGGCGGGGAGGGCTTCGCCGCTCACTGTGACATTGGCGCCCTCGCGCGCATGGAGCGGCGCGACGCTGAGCTTGCCGACAAAGCCGTTCGCCGGCCGGGCCGCGGCCACCTCCGGCCCGAAATCCGTCGACAGCGCGGCTTCGGCACGCGATGAGCCGAGGCTCGACACGCCGAGGATCGCCGCGAGCAGAATAAGCGCGCGCGTTGCGGATTGCGTCGACATCGGAAATCCCCCGTTCACGGTCGTTGGCGATGTAATAGCCGCGGTGGCGCCTCAGAGGAAGCGGGCCAGCGTTTCGGCGCTCGCCGCGCCGAGCAGCACCACGATCCAAGGCGGCACGCGCCAGAAGACGAGCAGCAGGAATGCGGCGATGCCGATGCCGAAATCGGCTGGGCCAAGGATCGCGCTGGTCCAGACGGGCGTGTAGAGCGCCGCGAGCAGCAGCCCGACGACCGCGGCATTCACGCCTTTGAGCGCCGATTGCACGCCGGCGCGGCGGCGCAACGTGTCCCAATAGGGCAACACGCCGACCAGCAACAGGAATGAGGGCAGATAGATCGCGGCAAGGCAGATCGGCCCGCCGAGCCAGCCATTCGGGGCGGGCTGCATCACCGTGCCGAGATAGGCGGAGAAGGTGAAGAGCGGGCCGGGCACGGCCTGCGCCGCGCCGTAACCGGCAAGGAACGCGTCGTTGCCGATCCAGCCCGGCGGCACGACTTCCTTCTGCAAGAGCGGCAGCACGACATGGCCGCCACCGAAGACCAGCGAGCCGGAGCGATAGAAGCTGTCGACGAGTGCAATCGCGTGATTGCCGGTCGCTGCATTGAGTAGGGGCAGGCCGACGAGCAGCACGAAGAACGCGATCAGCGCGACGATCGCCAGCGGCTTCGCGATGCGGATCGCGATGTCACTATGCGCGGCTTTTGTCTCTGCGGGCAGAAAGCGCCATCCGATAAGCGCACCGAGCACGATCGCGCCGATCTGGCCGTAAGCGTTGGGCAAAGCGAGCACGAGCAGCGCTGCCGCGATCGCCATGGTCGCGCGCAGCCGATCCGGGCAGAGATTGCGCGCCATCGACCACACGGCCTGCGTGACGACCGCGACCGCGACGATCTTCAGCCCATGCAGCCACGCGGCTTGCGCGATATCGCCTAGCTCCGCGACACCGTAACCGAAGGCGATCATCGCAAGCGCCGACGGCCCGCTGAAGCCGAGCCAGGCGGCGAAAGCGCCGGGCAAGCCGGCGCGCAGAATACCGATGGTGATGCCGACCTGGCTGCTCGCCGGGCCTGGCAGGAATTGGCAAAGTGCGATGATGTCGGTGTAGGCGGCCTCGTCGAGCCATTGCCGTCGCGCGACGAATTCGCCGCGGAAATAGCCGAGATGCGCGACCGGCCCGCCGAAGCTCGTCAGGCCAAGGCGCAGAAAGGCCAGGAAGACGGAAAACCACGAGTCGCGATGTCGCGACTCGACGGGCGCGTTGTTGGGCATCGCTTTGATGTTAGTGCATCCCGCGCGATCGAAACAGCGATGTGGATATTCTTACTCTCTTTGTGTCGCGGCCGATCGAAACTCGTTAAGTTCGTCGGATGAGGCGCTTATGACCGTGGAGCATCGCGACGATCCGTCTGTAGCGACAGCCGCACTCGGGGTGCTGCGCGAGACGTTCGGCTATCCCGAGTTTCGCGGCCAGCAAGCCGAGATCATCGCGCATGTGACGGGGGGCGGCGATGCTCTGGTCCTGATGCCGACAGGCGGCGGCAAGTCGCTCTGCTATCAGATTCCGGCGCTGTTGCGCTCGGGGCTCGGCATCGTGGTTTCGCCATTGATCGCGCTGATGAAGGATCAGGTGGATGCGTTGCGCCAATTGGGCGTGCGCGCGGCCTATCTCAATTCGAGCCTCGATTTCGCCGAGGCCGCCGATGTCGAGCGCGCGATGCGCGCCGGCGATCTCGATCTCGTCTACATCGCGCCCGAGCGTCTGGTGACGCCGCGCTGTCTCGATCTTCTCGCGAAATCGCGTCCGGCGCTCTTCGCGATCGACGAAGCGCATTGCGTGTCGCAATGGGGGCACGATTTCCGGCCGGAATATCTCCAACTCTCTGTGCTGCACGAGCGTTTCCCGACCGTGCCGCGCATCGCGCTGACCGCGACTGCGGACGGTCCGACGCGCGCGGACATCATCGAGCGATTGGGGCTCGGCCAGGCACGCATCTTCGCGGCCGGTTTCGATCGGCCGAATATCCGCTATCGCGTTGTGCCCAAAAACGATGCGCGCAAGCAGCTTTGGGAATTCCTCGATGCCGAGCATCGCGGCGATGCCGGCATCGTCTATTGTCTGTCGCGCAAAAAGGTCGAGGACGTCGCCACGTTCTTATGCAGCAAAGGCCGCATCGCGCTGCCCTATCACGCAGGCCTCGATGCGGCTATGCGCGAGCGCAATCAGGATCGCTTTCTCAAGGACGAGGGCGTGATCGTTGTTGCGACGATCGCCTTCGGCATGGGCATCGATAAGCCCAATGTGCGCTTCGTCGCCCATCTCGATGCGCCCAAGACGCTCGAGGCCTATTACCAGGAAACCGGCCGCGCCGGCCGCGATGGTCTCCCGGCCAATGCCTGGATGACGTACGGCATGGCCGATATCGTCACGTTGCTCTCGCTCATGGACGGCACGAACCTGTCCGAGCGCCAGCGCCGTATCGAGCGCCAGAAACTGGATGCGCTCCTGGGCTATTGCGAAACGCCGAAATGCCGCCGTCAGGTCCTGCTCGGCTATTTCGGCGAGCGCGATCATCCGCCCTGCGGCAATTGCGACAATTGTCTGCGGCCGCAGCGCGTTTGGGATGGGCTGATCGCGGCGCAAAAAGCCATTTCGGCGGTGGTCCGCACTGGTCAACGCTTCGGTGCGGCCTATCTCGTCGATGTGCTGCTCGGCAAGGCGACCGAGCGCATCAAGAATTTCGGTCATGACCAGATCAAGACCTTCGGTGTTGGCGTCGAGCTCGGTAAAAACGAATGGCATGCCGTTTTCCGCCAGCTCGTGGCGCTGGGTCATCTCGCCGTGGATGTCGAAGGCCATGGCGGGCTTTACGTGCGCGATAGCGCCTCCGCTGTGCTGCGCGGCGAAATGCCGGTCACGTTGCGAGCCGAGGCCGACGAAGCCAAGCGTCGCGAGAAGCGCGCGCGCTCGACCGCTTCGGACTCGATTGCGGCCCCGGCCGATGAAGGGCTGTGGCAGGCTCTGCGGACATTGCGCCTGTCGCTCGCGCGCGACCAGGGTGTTCCGCCCTATGTCATCTTCCATGACGCAACGCTCATCGACATGGTACGGCGCCGGCCGCGTGATCTCGATGCGCTCGCGGAAATCCCCGGCGTCGGCGCCAGCAAGCTCAAGCGCTATGGCGCAACTTTCCTCGCCGCCATTGCTGCGCATGAAGAGCAGGGGCTGCGCGAGGCGGGATAGCGGCGCCTACTGGAACAGCCGCTCGAAATTGCTCAGCCGGTAATTGACCGGCAGATAGAAATCGACGCTATTGCCAGTGATGTCGTGCGGCAGCGGCAGTACCGGCGATGAATCGCGGATCGTCGCGATGCTTGCCCGATCGAGCAGCGGCGAGCCGGTGGTCTGATCGATCCAAACGCGGGTCACCTGGCCGTCGCGCGCGATGGTGAAGCCGACAACGCCTTTGCCTTCCTGACGCTTGGCGCGCGCTTCAGCGGGATAGCGCTCCAGGCGCGCGATCCAGGCCTGGAGGCGCAGCAGGTAATCGTCGCTTAGCTTCGCCGAGGAGCGCAACGCGATCGCGCTCGAGGCGGCGAGCGGCGCGGCGCTGCTGCTACGCGGCCGGCCGTCGAGGCTTTCGGACAGCAGCGCGGTGATCGTCGCGTCGGGTTTCGGTGTGGCGGCGGGAGCGGGCGCCGGTGCGGGCTTCGCTTTCGCCGGCGCGGTTTCGCGCGGCGGCTTCGCCGATGGCACAGGCGGCGGTGGCGTTTCGGTAGCAGCGGCAACCGCCGACACCGACGGTGCTGCTTCTTGCGGTGACGCCGGCGGCTCGGGAGCAGCCTCTAGCGGTTGGGCGGCGCGTTCAAGTGCCGTCTCGTCGGTGTGGATCAGCGTCACCGGGATCGGATGAAGCTGCGGGAGCGGCTTGGGCTCGATATGCCAGGTGAGCAGCAGCGCCGCGATGACTGCGCCATGCAGCAGGCCGGATGCGCCGAGCGAGCGCTGCCAGGCGCGATCGCCAAGCGCCGCCGCCGCTGCATTCTTCATCGCCCTGGCCTGCATGGACGGAGTATCCCGCCGCGAAGCTTAACAACCGGCTGCGGAATCGTTAACGCGCCGTGCCCGGTTCGTCTTCCCAGAGCTGGGTGCGCCAGCGCAGCGCAATCAGCAGCGCGGTGCCGATGCCGATGGCGCAGTAGATCATGACGGTTGGGGCGTAGCCCAAATGCTGGATCAAAACACCGGCGGCGAGGAGGCCGATCGGCAGCGAATAAACCGCGAGCATGCGCACGCCCATGACGCGGCCGCGCAGGCGATCCTCGGCGGTCCGGAGAAGGATCACCGACATCGGCACCATGGCAAGGCTCTGCGCGAAACCGGCGATCATGAGCACGACCATGCCTGCATGGGGACTGGGCAGCAGCGGGAAGATCAGCAGCAGCGCGTACCACGTCACCATCGAGATGACCATCAGCCGCGCCATGCCCCAGGATCGCCCGCCGACGGTCAGAGTGATCGAACCGGCGAGGCTGCCCGTGGCAAAGCTCGCGATGAGGAAGCCGAGACCTTGCTGGTCGATGCGATAGATCTCGCGCGCGACATAGGGCAGCAGTCCTTGCGACAAGGGGAAGGCGGTGAGATTGACGAGCACCGCGAGCGCCATCGCCGACACCGCGGCCGGCGTGTTCCACACATAGCGGAAGCCTTCGCCGAGATCGCGCAAGGGCGTGAAAGCACGCGGCATCTCGCTCTTCGGGCTGCGATAGACGCCGAAGGTCAGGCAAAAGCTCATCGCGTAGAGCGCGGCGATGACGACATAGGCGTAGCCCATGCCGAGCAGGGCGATGAGCCCGGCGCCGGCGAGCGAGCCGGCGATACGCGCGCTGTCCATCGTCGTGCGCATCACGCTCGCGGCGCTGACCAGCACATGCGGCGGCATCGAGGCGCCGACCAGCGCGTTGCGCATGACGAGATCGGAAGATCGCACCAGCCCCATGCCGGCGGCAACGACGAGGATATAGCTCGGGCGGATGATACCGGTGAAAGCGAGCGTCATGATCGTCGTCGCGAAGACGCAATAGCCGGCGCGCATGATGCAGAGCAGATTGCGATGGCCGATGCGATCGCCCATCACGCCGAAAAGCGGCGAGAGCAGCGTACCGAGATATTGCAGCGAGCCGTAAACGGTGAGCAGCAGCACCGAGCCGGTCTCGACGATGATGTACCAGCTCAGGATGATGCCTTCCATCTCGCCCGCCCAGGAGGTGAGGAGATCGGCCGGCCACTGGAAGCGAAAGCTCTTGAGCGCGAACGGGCCCAGCGCGTAAGTCAAACCGCTTATCATTGTTCTTTACTGTATTGACCCGCGCCGCGCTGGGCGCGCATCGCTCCCCTAAAATTGCGTTGCTTTGTTCACGACCGGCCCGGTCAGCGCGCCGAAGAGCTTGCGCAGCGCAACGGGACGCGTGCCGTCGCCGAGAAAGTCGCGATAGTTGTTGGCGAATTGCGGGCTCGTCAGCGGCGGCAATCCCTGCGGCGCCGGCATGTCGCGACGCGGCGAATAAAGCGCAGGGAAGCGCGACTGCTGCTCTCTGCTCAGCATCCAGGCGAGATAGAGCTTGGCGGCGTTGGGATGCGGCGCTTTCTTCAAGATGCCGCCCGCCGTGAAGAAGACCGGAATCTTGTCCTTCGCCGGCAGCGCAATTTTGAGACCGCCGCCGGGGGCCGACCCTTGCGAGCCATTGGTGATGTCGAAGCTCAGCGGGTTGTCGCCCGTTTTCACGCGCAAGGCGACATCGCGATGGCCTTGGATGAAATAAGGCTCGTTCGCCATGTATTTCTTCATGTAGTCCCAGCCGTAACGCTGGGTGATGAGATAGAAATCGTAGAGCGTCGCGTCGTCATCGGTCGGATAGGCGGTGACGAGCTGATGGCGAAAGCGCGGATCGAGGAAATCGAGCGCCGATTTCGGCACATCGGCATCCTTCACCTTCTCGGGGTTGTAGCCGTAGAAGATCGGGATCGCATTCACCGCGACCCAGGCGCCGTTCTTGTCCTTCATCGACGGAAAGACCTGCTCGAAGCCCTCGGGCTTGTAATGCTGCAGCGCGCCGGCCTTGTCCCAGCGGCGATAGTCCTGGATTGTCTGGAACTGGACGTAGTCGGTGGTGACCTTCTTGTCCTTGAGTTGCTGATCGATCTCGAGATCAAGAACGTTGCTGAAGCCCCCCTTGGCCGTGACTTTGATACCGGGGAAGCGCTTCTCGAACGCATCCGCGCCGGCTTTCGCGGCGGAAGGGCCGGCACCCGTATAGATCGTCAGGGCGCCCTCGGCTTTTGCTTTCTCATAAAGCTGATCGAGTGTCTCGGCCCGTGCTGCAAGCGGCGCCAGGACGACAGACATCAATAAGAAACCTGAAAGACGAAATCCCCTTGCCCGATACCCCATGCTTCCCCCTTTGTAGCCGGCGGCTCGTTTGCGTTTCCGACGCTCAGCATAGCATGCCGGGCTGCCGCAATCCCGCCTAGCCGGCGTTCTTCACATGGAGGTGAGCGTGGTGATGACTCGGATCGCCACAGATTCGGTTATTTTATGTGCGGTATCGTTCTGAAGCGCCGCGGCGGAATCGAAAGCGATTCCGCCGCGTTCGCTTGTCGCTCTAGCGATGCAGCCCCGGCTGCCAGAGCATGTCGCCTTCGCCCCGGCGATTGAGCCAGCGTGCGAGCACGAACAGCAGATCGGAGAGGCGGTTCGCATAGCGCAGCGCCGCCGGATTGACCGGTTCCTGATACGCGATCTCGGTCATGCCGCGCTCGGCGCGTCGCATCACGGTGCGGGCATGATGCAGATGCGCCGATGCCGCGCTGCCGCCCGGTAAGACGAAACTGCTGAGCGACGGCAGTGTCGCGTTGTAATGGTCGATGGTCTCTTCGAGCCATGTCACCTGCGTTTCGCTCATGCGCAGCGGCGCGACTTTGAGATGCTCGCGCTCGGGCCGGCAAAGATCGGCGCCGAGATCGAAGAGATCGTTTTGAATGCGTGTCAGCGCACCACGAACGCCATCGTCGACAACATAAAGCAAGGCGATGCCGATCACCGCGTTCGCTTCGTCGACGCTGCCATAGGCTTCGACGCGGGTGTGGAATTTCGGCAGGCGTGCGCCATCGCCGAGCGACGTGCGTCCGTCATCGCCGGAGCGCGTGTAAATACGATCGAGTTTCATGATTCGAGT
>Ga0134125_10006352_pt1 | contig 13384 bp, 7 predicted proteins | sample KB31751_FD_96464 | JGI IMG/M metagenome (GOLD analysis project Ga0134125, IMG submission 96464) | Terrestrial soil microbial communities with excess Nitrogen fertilizer from Kellogg Biological Station, Michigan, USA - KB3-175-1 | ecosystem: Environmental > Terrestrial > Soil > Unclassified ... | reverse complement strand
TTGCGCTGCAGCAGGGAGAGATCAACGAGCGGGGCGGCGTACTGCGGGTACTGCACCGCCATCTGCTTGAACCCGAGCTCGGCCTCGGTGGCGTTGCCGGCGCGCATGAAGCCGACGGCGCGGGTGAAGTCGGCGCGCGCCGCCGGGGTGACCTCCGGCCGCGCCGCTGCTGAAGCGGCGGCCGCGCCTGAGGTAGCGGGCGCGACAGCGGGCGGTGCGGCAGCCGGTCCAGGCCGCGCAGGCGCAGCGGGCGGCGGCGCTGCCGCCTCGGGCGTCGCCGCCGGCGGAACCGGGATGTGCTTGGGACGCGCGGGCTCCGAGCTGCAGGCAATGAGCGCCGCGAGCACCAGCACCGAGAGTGCGGTGCCGGCGTTTAGCGGCGCACGCTTCTCATTCCAGTGTGGTAACGACATCCTGCGTCAGCTCCGTCTTGCCGTAGCGCGCGGGCTTCAGCTCCGCCAGCGCCTGAAAGCTCTTGCGCACCCACTCGTCGTATACGCCGTCCTTGGTGCGCGCGGCGTTCACCTCGTGCGCCTTGATCGCCTGCTCCTCGAACGGGAATACCTGTTCCTCGAGCAGTGAGTTGTACTCCTCGAGCTCGTCGCCCTTGAGGTTCTTCGGCCGCTCCGAGGCCATGATGTCCTTGGACAGGGTACGGTAGAGTTCCGCCATCTCGTAGGTCGCGGCGGTGGTCACCTCCGCGACCTGATATTCCGCCGCGCGTTTGTAGCCGTCCATCGCCGTCTCGAGGGCGTTGCGCTTCACGATCAGGCTCTTCTTGAGCGGCGCGGTGAGGCGCACGGCGCGGAACGCATCGCGCGCCGGCTGCGCCAGCGCCAGCTGCGCTTTGGCGGCGAGGAAGTGCGTGCGCTCGGTGCGCTGCGCTCCGGCGCGCGCATCGGCGTCGATGATCTCCTGGTACCAGCGGTCGCGCTGGCGGACGTCGCCCGCCTGCTGCGCGTAGTCGGCGAGCCGCTGGCGCGCCTCCTCGGCCGGCGCGAGCGGCGTGGGGTTGGCGGCGACGTACTTCTCCAGCATGCCCATGGCCTTGGGGGTGTTGCCGGCCTTGGCGTACAGATCGGCCGACTGTATCAGCGCCTCGCGCTGCACCGCCTTGTCCTCGGCCGGGTTGGCGGCGATGTGCTCGAACTCCGCGGCCGCCTCGCCCGGGCGATTGGCGCTCGAGTAGGCGACCGCGAGCTTACGCGTCACGTCCGGCTGCAGGGAGTTGCCGGGGAAGTCGCGCCGGAAGCCCTCGAGCACGCCGATGGCACGGTCCCACTGCTTGAGGCTGATGAGCTGCGCGGCCGCGTCGTACTGGGCGTTGGCGCGGATCTTGGACGCCGGCGCGACCCGCGCGACGCGCAGGTAGTCCTCGACTGCGCCGGCGGCATCGCCGGTCTTGGCCTTGGCCTCGCCCTGCTTGTAGACGCTCGCCGCCAGGCGTTCGGTGAGGTCGGCGCGCATCTTGTCGTCGCCGCCGGCCAGATCGCGCGCCTGCAGGAAGGCGGGCTCGGCCTTGTCGTACTCGCCCTGGTCGAAGTGCGACTGCGCGATGATGGTCCAGGCGATGCGCTGCTTGGCGGTATCGACCGGCGGCTGGCGCGCCAGGATCGACTGCGCCACGCCGATGGCGCGCGGCCGGTCGCCGGCAGCGAAGATCTCCTCGGCGGCGCGCGTCAGCACGCCGGCGCTGTCGGGGTGCTCGGGAAAGGCCTGGGCGAACTTGACGCCGGCATCCGTGGCGCGCTTGTGCCACGCGTCCTTGTCAGGCCCACTCAGCCCCTCCTCGCCCTTCTGATAGGCGGCCAGGCCGGCGTAGGCGGCGGTCGCCGACTTGTCGTTCTTCGGATAGTCGTAGGCCGTGTGCGCGTATTCGGTGGCCGCGTCCTCGTACTGGTGGCTCTCGAACAGGGTCTCGGCCAGCAGGTAGTTGGTGGCCGCGGAGTCGGCATCGCCGGGGAAGGACTTGAGGTAGGAGCGGTACCAGGTGGCGGCCTCCTGGTAGTCCGAGACCTTCTTGCTCTTCTGCGCCGTGGCGTGGAAGTAGGTGGCGACGTCCTTGAGGTTGATCTTCAGTTCCTGCACCACGCGCGGGTTGTCGGCGCGGCTGCGCGTCTTCCAGTACGGCGAGTCGAAGTTGTAGCGCTGCACGAACTCGTGCTTGCCGTCGACCACCAGCTGGCTGAAGCCGCCCTTGCCGTAGGCCTCGATCGCGGCCATGTCCAGGTCCGGCGCCTGGTCGCTGTAGGGATCGCGCGCCACGTAAGCGCGGTACACGGTGGCGGCGTCCTGGTAGCGCTGCTTGTCGACGTACAGGTCGCCGAGGCGCGAATACAGCAGCCACGCGTACGAGCGTTCGCCGTGCTGGTGCATATACTGCTCGAGCGTCGCCGCACCCTCGTTGTAGGAGAAGGTGATGCTCATGACGCGCAGCGTGTCCTCGACCAGCTCGCGATCGGGGCGCTTGAGCGACTCGAGCCGCACCGGCTTGCCGGGCGCGGTGCCGAGCACGTGGTCGAGGACCCCGCCGAAGGACGGCAGGCTCTCGAGCGTGAGCGACTGCTTGAACAGCGACCAGCCGTCCTTGTAGAGGCTCTGCTGGTAGAAGGCGGACGAGGCGCCACGGCCGATGACGGCCGCGTAGGCCTGCTCGGCCTCCTTGTAGCGCTTGGCCGAGAACAGCAGCTCGCCGCGCCGGAACTGCACCTCATCGAGCTGCGGGCTCTGCGGATAGCGCTGCATGATGCGATCGAGCGTGGCGAGTGCCGGCTCGGGCTGCCCGGTGGTCTCGTAGGCGCGCGCCAGCTGGTACAGCACCTGGTCGTTGCGCGCGTAAGCGGGGTAGGCCTTGAGCAGCGTGGTGTAGAGCTTGATGGCCTCGGCGCCCTGCAGGTCGACCATCGTGACCTCGTTCTGCAGGCGCTCCATCTCGCCGGCATCGAGGTTGAGGTCGCCGAGGCGGCGCATGGCCTCGGCGCGCAGCTTCGGGTCGGTATTCTGCAGCTCGAGGAAGCGGCGGTAGTTCTCCATGGCGCGCGAGGCGCTGGCGGCCGCGGGCGTGTCCTTGTGGACCTCGACCTTCTTGCTGCTGAGGTCGCCGATGGTACGCGGCGGGTTCTGCTGCGCCGGCGCACGCGCCGGCCCCAGGGCCAGCATCAGCACCGCCGCCAGCAGCAGCGTCCGGCGCGCGCCGCCGCGCCTCATTGCGGCTTCTCCGGGGGGGGCTCCGGGGTGGCCGGCGGCGCGGTCGGCGGCGGGGCAGGCGCCGCGGGCTGCCCGCTGCTGTCCGCGCCCTTCTGCACCGGCCCGTTCGGCGCCTTTTGCGCGGCTTCGGCATTGGCGGCCCGGTCGTACATGGTCGCCAGCGCAAAGCGCGCCTGCACCTGATAGGTGCTCAGCCGTTCTTTCTGCTGCTGCAGCTCCTGCACGGCGACCTGTGCCAGGTAGCCGCCCTGGCGCTGCTCGGCGTCCGCCAGGCGCGTCTGCAGCGCGTCGATGCGCACCTTGAGGGCGGCGACGCGCGTTGCGAACTCGCCGGTGTTCACGGGCATGTTCTTGCGCGCGCGCTCGACGCGGATCCAGCGGGCCTGTGCCTCGTGCAGCGCCAGGTTTAGGTCCTTGAGGCCGCGGTGCTCCTGCCACAGCCGCGCGCCGTAGGCATCATTGAGGCGGTAAAACAGCACGCCCTTGACGAGCGCCAGGCGCGCCCGCAGGTCGGCGTTGTCGGGGGTGTCCGGGGCGCCCGTCAGGGCGCTCTCGATGCGCTGCACGCGCGCCCACTGCTCGCGCTCGGTGTCGGTACCGAGCGCCCCCACGTCGTGGCGGGCTTCGATGGTGCTGAGCTCGGCCTCGAGTGCCAGGTTGCGCTGCTGCAGCTTGCCGACCGCGTCCGAAGCCAGCAGCGCGTCGGCGCGCGGCAGCCGCTCGGCGTACGCGCGCTCGCGCGTCTGGATCATGTCCTGGAAGGCGACCATGCTGTCGCTCCAGCGATCCAGGGTGCCGCCCATGTACACCAGGTCGCGATAGTTCTTCAGGCCCTCCTGAAAGTCATGGCCGGCGAGCAGCGCATACAGGTAGCGGGACTCGGCCGCGTCGGGCAGGTTCTTCAGCTGCCAGAACCAGCCGTAGCGCGCGTCCTGGTCCTTGACCAGCACGCGCTGCAGCAGGTCGCCCTTCTCGATGCCGGCGATGGCCTGGTCCAGCCGTCCGTTCTCGGCATCGAAGGAGCTCACCGCGGTCTCGTAGTACTCGGCCGACTGCGCGTTGGCATTGAGCTTGGCGAAGGCATAGGGCACGGCCAGGTAAGATTCCTGCACCGCCGCATCGAGCACATTGCGCTTGCGCAGCTCCAGCCACGGCGTGAGCGCGCCCTGGTAGTCCCCGAGCGCGGCATCCGCCCAGCCGATGCCGAGCAGCGCCTTGTTGGAGTACGGCCCGTCGAGGCGCACGCGCGCCAGCGCCGGACGCGCCCGGGCGGGCTCGTTCGCCTGCAGGTAGGCAAAGCCGAGCGCGAGATTGGCGCGGTCGCGCAGCGCCGCCAGCTCCGGAGTATCGGCCAGCAGCGAGCCGACGCTGGACAGGAACGGGTCGGCATCGCTCAGGCGGTTCTGCCGGACCAGCGCCACGCCGAGATTGAAGCGCGCATAGGCGGACCACACCGGCCCGCCGCGCCAGCCCGACAGCAGGCGGATCGCCTCGTCGAAGCGTCCCTCGTGCATCAGCACGTTGCCGAACAGCAGCTCCTTTTGCGCCTCCAGATCGGGCGACATGCGCCCGTTGATCTTGCGCAGTGCGGCATCGGCCTGGTCGAGATAGCCGCGCGCGTACCAGACCTGCGCCAGGTAGAACCAGGCACGGTTGCGCACGCCGGTGGGCACATCGAGCGTCAGCAGCCGCTGGAAGCGCTCGCCCGCCTCGTTGTGCATGCCGAGTGAGAGATACAGCCCGCCGATCAGCAGCTGTGCCTCGTCCTTGTGGTGCGGCATGCGCTGCCAGTGGTCGTACGCGAGCAGGCGCGTCAGCGCCTCGAAGTCATCGTTCTGGTAGTAGTAGAACAGCACGTCGCCGTAGTGCAGGTCGCGGATGCGCGTCTCCGGCAGCTTCTCCGGGTCGTGCCGGCGCGCGCCGGCCGCGCCCGCGGCCAGCAGCGCCAGGACGGCAAGGAACAGCGCGCGGGTGCGACGGGCCAAGGCCTATTCCCAGTCCTTGATCTCGAACTCCGGCTGGAGCTTCCTCTGGCGGTCGTCGATCTTGAGCTCCAGGTACTTTGCGCCGACGCCTTTCTCGAACTTGATCGAGGCGCCGCGCTTGTAGGGGCGGTCGTTCGGGCCCTTGCCGCTGAAGAACGCCACCAGCTCGTGCGGCCCGACCTTGAGGTTGCCCAGGTACAGCCGCTGCACGCCGCCCTTGAGCAGCGCCTCGAGCTCGCGCGGGGTGTACAGGTAGTTGATGACCTCCTTCTGATCGATCTTCAGCTGCACCGCGTCGAGTGCGAAGAAGTCGCCGACGTCGACCGACAGAAACACGGCCACCTGCGTGTTGGCGGGGAACAGCAGCTCCTCCTCGAGCACGAACAGGTCCTTGTTGAGGTCCACCACGTCCTTCTTCAGGTCCTGGATCTGCTGGTCAAGGCCGCGCGTGTCGGCCGATGCCTCCGCCGGCACCGCCGTGCCGGCGGGCGCCGCGCCGGCCGGGGCCGGCGCGGGCGCGGCGGTCGCGGCCGGCGTCGGGACGGCGGGCGGTGGTGCGCCCCAGGCGCTGGCGGCGCACAGCAGCGCCGCCAGCCACAGCAGGGATGCCGCAGGGCGCCGCGGCGCCGCAGCAACTCGTGAGTGGGCAGTGGTGTTCTCAGGCATGGTGGTTCCCATCATTCGTTCAGCAGCGCACGCAGCTGCTGCAGGTAGAGCGCCTCGCTCGCCTGGTCGTAGTCGCGCAGCACCCGCCGCACGGTGCCGCCGCGGTCGATGAGCACCGTCATCGGCAGGTTGTCGACCTGGTAGCTGCGGCTGACGGTCTTGGACGGATCGAGCAGCATGGCGAAACTGACCGCCACCGAATGCGCGAACTCGCCCGCCCGCTCCGGCTCATCGTCGACGCCGACACCGTACACCGCGAGCCCGGCGGAGGCGTAGGTATGGTACGAGCGGTCGAGGGCGGCCAGCTGCCCGCGGCACGGCGTGCAGCGGCTGCTCCAGAAGCTCACCACGACGACCTCGCCGCGGTGCTCCGAGAGGCGCACATTGCTGCCGGCGGCGGCGCGCAGGGCGAAATCGGGTGCCGGCTGCCCCAGCAGCTCGTAGGCAGGCTGGGCGCGCGTCGGCAGGCCCGCAAGCACGAGCAGCACGCCGACGCCCAGGGCGGACAGCGCACCCGCACGGGCGCGGAATCCACGCCACTCCGGGCCGTTCGGCCGTTGCCAGCTCAATAAGATTCCTTCGCTTGGGGGGCGACCGTCTGCGCCCGGTGCAAGCGCGCAAAATTGCACAGCGCACTTAACACTGTCAACGAAACGAGCCGCGAAATGAGGCCTGCGACGCGCAGCGCGCGTGGCCATCGGAGGCGGCGTCGTCGGCACGCGACAGCGCCGTAGCGGGCGGGCGCGCCGCGCTGAGGCGGCGCGCCGTACTGTCACACGATCGGCGTGAACACCGTCATGGCCCCGAGCGCGCTGGTCGGGCCGAGTCCCTGCATGGGGAACGTGGTGGTGAACAGGTTGTCTTTGCCCATCAGCCCCATGTAGTTGAGGATCACGAGCTCGACCAACTGGTTCACCGAATTGGCCGCCGGGCTCGAGGTGCTGACCACCGAACCGTCGGAGCTGAACCAGCCGATCTGCTGGCCGGCGGCGCCGTTGCGCAGCCCCGGACGCCCCTTCGGGCTGTACACCAGGCAGAAGGTCGAGGACACGGAGGAGTTGTCGCCCTGCCAGCCGAGCTTGCCGCGGCCGGCGGTGCTGTTGTCCACCATGCTGTTGGAACTGAGCGAGCCGTCCGAGAGCACGTAGATCATCACCGGGGTGTTGCGGCGCGCGGCGTACTCGAGCACCGCGCCGATCATCTGGCCGGCCTTGAAGTTGCGCGTCTCGCCGGTGGCGCGCGTGCCGTCGTGGTAGTCGTAGCCGCCGATTGCGATGGTACCGGCGCCGGCAAAGCCGTCGATCACGAGCTTCATCACCGTGGCGGTGGCGGCGACGTCATTGTCCTGGAAGTCGGCGGCGGTGAAGATCGGCGTGGCGCCGCCGGTGATGGCGGTGTCCTTGGTTGGATCGAGCGCGGAAGGGTCACCGAACAGGTTGGCGGTATTGGCTGACTTCACGTACGCGCAGCGCACCTGGTTCTTCAGCGCGGCGTCCTGCGTCGGGTCGGTGTACAGCTGCACCCCGGGGGTGGCGCCGGCCGGCATGCTCAGCGCGCCGGTAAACGCGCCCTGATCGCCGCCGCCCGCCGTTGGCGTGGTGCCGGTGCTGATGCGGGTCTGCGACTCGAGCACCGCGACCGACAGCGGATCGAGCGTGCCGCCGGGCGGGATGGGCACCAGCGCGGTCGCATCCGAGGGCTGGCTGATGGTGGTCGGCTGCAGCGCCGGGTCGATCATCGCCATGGGCGCCGCCGAATTGCCGCCCGAGACGCTCGATTCCGTGCCGATCAGCGTCAGCAACTGGCCGTTGGCGCCCGCCTTGGCGATGCCGTACATGGGGTTGTGCGGGTTCTGCTGCGTGTCGTTCTGCGACATCGCGCAGAACACCGCGCCGCTGACGCCGGCGGCGGTGGTGGCAGCGGCCTTGGTGGCGATACCGCGCTTGATGGCGCCGTCGGCGTGCCACAGCAGTCCGAGGCTGCTGTCCACGTTGGCGGTCGAGCTCGGCACCATGTTGCCCGGCACGCCGAGCTTGCCGTAACCGGCGGTCGAGAGGAAGTTCGACTGGCCGCCCTGCACGCCCACGATCACTTCCGAACCGACGAGGTTGGCACCGCCGGCGAGGTCGAAACAGATGAAGGGGATGCCGGCGCCGGCGGACTGCACGTTGCACTGGGTGCTGGCGAGCAGCGCCTGGATGTCCGGAGAGAGCGTGCCGGCGTTGGCGCCGCTCGCCTTGAGCAGCGCCCCGAGCCAGGCCGGGCCGACCACCATGGCCGAGCCGGACAGGAAACCGGCGCCGAGCAGCTCGCGGCGCGTAACGGGCCGCGGATGGTTCTCGTGCCGCAGCGGCTCGCCGAGTGCATGCGAACGCGGGGGCTTTTTGCGGATGAACATCTGCTTGTCTCCCGATCCTTAAATCACTGCACGGTCACGGCGGCGCTGCCGAGCACCGCGGTACAGGCCGCGACCGTGGCCTGCGTCACGGTGGCATTGCTGTTGAGCGTGGGGATGCGCGTGATGAGCGCATCGACCTCGTTCTGCACGGCACTGATGGCCTGCGGATTGACGCTGGTGCCGATGGCGTTGTTCACCAGCCCGTTGATCACCAGGGTGCGCTGCGCGCTGCCGCTCGAGCCGAAGAACGCCGAGGCCTTGGTGCCGGCGCTCACCGCGGCGTCCAGTCCGGTGCCGTTGAAGAACGTATCGCGCAACGGGGTGCTGGCCATCATCTCGCCGCAGTAGGCGCTCGCCAGCTGCGAGATCGCGGTCTGCTGCGAGGGCACGAACGCCGCGATCAGCGGCGCGGCCGGCATCGACTGCTGCGAGGTGTTGTACAGCGCGTTAACCACCGAGTCGGTGGTCTTGACCCCGGTGATGCTCGAGAACGCGTGGTTGGCGCGCTCGAAGGTCATGATGCCAAGGTCCGGCTGCGGCGTGGTGCTGAGCGCCGGCGGGGTGACCACCACCGGCGGCTCGGTGAAGGCGTGCACGTGCGAGCCGAACTGGTCGAACGACAGGAAGAACAGGTCGTTGGCCGGCCCGAGGGTGACCGGCACCACCGTGCCCAGGTTCGACAGCAGCTGGCCATTGCCCGCGCTGTAATTGGCGCCGCCGACGCTGACCGCCATGGTCGCGTAGGACTGCCCGGCCGGCGCCAGTACGCCGTTCACGCCGAGGCGCATGCCGCTGATCATCAGGTTGCTCGGCGCAGCCGCGCTGCCGTCGAGGCTGATGAACTTGGGCGCGTCGAACAGGTAGCTGTAATTGTCGTACTGGCTGCCCTGGAAAAGGATGTACGACTGCGGCACGCCCGAGAGCTGGCTGACGCCGAACAGCAGGTAGTACTTCTGGCCGACGCCGGCGGCGAAGTTCTGCTGGATCTGCGCCGCGGTCAGCGCGCGGTTGTGGATGGCGGCGAACTTGACGACGCCCGCCCACGGCCGCTGCCCGGTGGTCTCGTTGCCGAGGACCAGCGCGAAAGTGCTGTCCCAGTTGGCGAGCGAGCCGCCCTTGGCAGGGTCCGGGTCGCCGCTGTAGACGCCGTTGACGTACAGCTTCTGGCCGTTCACCGGGTCATAGGTGATCACGACGTGCTGCAGTGCCGCCTGTGCCGCACCGCCGGTGGCGGTGGTGAGCAGCGGCGGCTGGCCGTTGGTGCTGGTGGTGCTGCTGCGCGCCATGCCCTGGTACTGCATGGCGGCCTGCGCCAGCGTCGCATCGCGCGTGGTGTTGCTGCCCGAGTAGCTGAGGATGTAGGCATTGGTCTGCGTGACATCCGCGGGTGCGTCCCACACCTCGAGCGAGTACTCGCCCGAGGACTGGATCATGGCGGCGATCTTGGCGCTCGAGCTGGTCGAGGCCTGCGCCTTGCCGGACGGCAGGTTGCCCATGGCCGGGCCGAACTGCACGCCCCAGCCGCCCACCCAGGTGTAGTTGCCCGACAGCGAGAGATCCGCCGCCGGCGTCACGCCGCTGGTGTCATACGCGGTCGCGCCCTGCCCGGTCATGAACATGTACTTCGCGACCAGGTTGGCCTCGTAGCGGCTGCCGCCCGCGGCGATCGTGCCCTGCTGCAGCGTCACGGCGTTGGACACGACCAGGTTCGGATCGATCGGCGTCACGGCGATGCCGTTGGCGAACGCGGTGATGGCATTCAGCATGGCCTGCGAGCTGCCGGGGCAATCGGGCGCCCCGCCCGGACTCGTGGCCCAGCAGTGGTGGAACTCGTCGCGCAGACGCACCACGAAGCGCGAATCGCTCGGAGTGATGAGGTTCATCTTCGGCTGTGCCGCCGCGTAGGCCTCGTTGACGTCGGCGCTGGCGAAGTACGGCTGCTGCGCGGTAGCAGAGCTCGAGGTATGGCAGCCCACGCAGAACTGCCGCAGTATCGGCTGCCAAACAGTGCTCTGGAAGCTCGTCCCGTTGGTGCCGCTAGTGGCGGCGGTGGCCGGGAACTGCTTGCCGCCGCCGGGCGCCTGCACCGGCGGCGCCAGCAGCGTGATGCTGGTGGTCGAGGAGGAGCCGGCGCCGATCCAGGCCTGGATCCACACCAGCATGGTGGCCGCGCACGCGGACGGGTCCGCGACCCAGCAGTTGTGGCCGCCGCCCACCTTGATAATGAACTCCGACTGCGACGGGTTGGTGAGATTCACCAGCGGGCCCGCCGCCTGGTAGGCGAGGTTCACGTCATCGGTGCGCGCGAACATCGGCGACTGGCCGCCCTGGTGGTGACAGCCACCGCAGCGGTTCGACGGCACCACGTTCGCCCAGAAATTGATCTTGAAGGACTGCACGTCGGCGTTGGCCGGCGCCGGCCCGGTGTAGTTGTCGGCGCTGCTGCTCGGCGGCGTCGACTGCTGATTCACCGTGGTCGAGGCGCCGCCGCCGCTGCAGGCGGCCAGCGCGGCGAGCAGCGCGAGCGCGGCGCCCTGCCGCAGCAGGCGTCCGGGGCGCAGGGCGCCGGCGGGCACGGTGGCGAGGGGATTGCGGTTCATGGCAGGCGCTCCCTTACTGGCCCGGACAGGCGGCAGCGGTCTGCTGGAACGCCTGCTTGAGTTTGTAGCCGCCGTTCTTGAAGCTGTTCGTCAGCTGCGTGACCGTCGCCTGGTCGGCGGCGGTCGGCGTGCGGAAGCACACCGCCTGGAACACCTTCTGCACCTGGCACTGCGCGAAGGCACTGCTCGACTCGAGCTCCGTGCCGAGCGACTTGGCGCCGTTGCCGCTGCCGGGCAGGTTCGGATCCCAGCCCATCGAGGCATTGACGCCCTGGCGCCAGCGGTTCGACCAGCTGTCGTCGGGCGTGACGAAACCGTACACAAAGTTGGTGGAGTTGATGAAGTACTTCGGCTGCACCTGGCCGGCGGTGTACTCCATGGTGCCGGTGTTGGTCACCGCACCTGCCGTGCCATTGAAGTTGTAGTACGCGAAGGCCTGTGCCATCGGATCCATGCCGCTGTGGCAGCCGACGCAGTTGTTGAGGAATACGCGGCTGTCGCCGCCGGGCGAGCGCGCCACATCCTGGCGGATGCGGTCGGTCGGCCGCGTGGTATCCATCAGCGTCTGCATGTCGTTGCAGAAGTGATTGATCATCGTGAAGCGGAACATGGCGCGGTTGGTGCCGTTGATGAAGAACGCGGACTGCGCGCCGTAAGTGGTGATGAGGCCGGCGGTCGCCGCAGACGGCGTGCCGTAGGTGGCCGACTGCGTGGCCGTCTTGAGCGCGGTGCTCAGGTCGACGCCGTTGGTCTCGGCGGTGGCGTAGTGGGCGTTGCTGGCATTGGAGGGCGCCGGCAGGCCCGCGGCATTGACCGTGTACACCAGGTCCGCGGACAGCGCGGTGTTGAATGGCACGTCATCGCGCACCATGCCGATCACGGTGGCTGCGTAGTCGTTGAGCGGCGCGAACACCGTCTGGTCACGGTTGGTCCAGGGGATGACCCAGTTCTTCAGGGTCACGTTATAGAAGGTGGGCGCAGTGGCCGGCGTGGTGGCGATGACCGCGGCGGCGACCAGCTTCGGATCGCCCGGTGAGAGCGACGGGCTGCCCGGCGCACAGGTGTTGGCGCCGCACACCGCATTGGCGAGTTGCATCATGACCGCCGGCGATGGCGGCTCGCCCGCGAGGCGCTCGTAGATGCGCTTGGCCTGCTCTGCAGGGCCCGCGCTGGCGGTACCCGCAAGCGACAGCAGCAGCGCGCAGCCGGCCAAGGCCGAGTGGCGTGCGCGATCCGCAACGACCTGTGCCGTGTTGGTTCTGACATTCATGGCGCGCCTCAACTCCCTAAAAGCCCGATGCGCGGACCGGACTATACGGAACCGTCAACCCCGCCCCGAATGTCTCAACCGAGTGACGTCGCCAGCCGCCGACAGTTTGTGTGTTTGTTGTCCTGCGCTGCTCAATGCGCGGCAAACTGCGAGTCCGGTCACGGCGAGGGGCCGACTGAACGTCTACCTAGTAGCGTGATCGCCCCGCACCCGTTGAGGGCCCTATGAAACGCATGCGGCCACGGGCGTGCCGTGACGGAATCGGCGTTACGGCAATGCCGGAGGCGATAAGTCATCTTGAACGCGGTGAATTACGTTACATTTCGGCGCGGGAGGCGCTCATGGGCTGGCAGCTCATCCGGCAGAGACTGATGCGAGACACGGTGCAGGCGCGCCCGCTGTGGGTGCTGCCGGCGCTCGCGGCCGTCGTCGGGCTCGGCGCCTGCAGCAGCGGCGGCAACATTTCCCTGGGCAAGAGCCAGGTCGCGGACCCCGCCACCGTCGACTTCCCGGTGTTCTACGTGAAGCGCCAGGTGCCGGTGAACGCCGACGGCACCCTGCAGCAGGACGACCTGCGCATCATGCGCACCATCGTGCCGCCGGCCGACCTCTTCATGCGCGCCAGCGCCTCGGCGAGCGCCAGCGAGACGAACATCACCGCGCGCATCACCGCCGGCCAGCTGTGGGACGTCAAGGACGTCGACACCTCCGCCGACGGCACCAAGGTCATCTTCGCCATGCGCGGTCCGCTGACCAAGAACCAGCAGACCAAGAACCCGCCCTCGTGGCGCATCTACGAGTACGTGATCAAGACCGACAATCTGCACGTGGTCATCAATCCGGCCTCGGACCCGGATCCACCGACCGTCAATGATGTGTCACCGCACTATCTGCCCGACGGCCGCATCGTGTTCTCCTCCACCCGCCAGACCGGCGAACAGGCCATCCTGCTGGATGAGGGTAAGCCGCAGTTCTCCGCGCAGGACGAGGCGCGCCAGGAGCCGGCGTTCGTGGTCGAGGTCATGAATGCCGATGGCACCGGGGTGCACCAGATCTCCTTCAACCAGAGCCACGACCGCGATGCGACCGTGCTCGCCAGCGGGCGCGTGCTGTGGTCACGCTGGGACAACGCGCCCGGCAAGGATGCGATGTCGCTGTACTCGGCGAATCCGGACGGCACCGACCTGGAGCTGTACTACGGCGCCAACAGCCACATGACCGGCACCAACAACACGGTGGTGGAGTTCGTGCAGCCGCG
>Ga0134125_10006351_pt1 | contig 13384 bp, 12 predicted proteins | sample KB31751_FD_96464 | JGI IMG/M metagenome (GOLD analysis project Ga0134125, IMG submission 96464) | Terrestrial soil microbial communities with excess Nitrogen fertilizer from Kellogg Biological Station, Michigan, USA - KB3-175-1 | ecosystem: Environmental > Terrestrial > Soil > Unclassified ... | reverse complement strand
TCAGTAGGAAATGTTGGACACCGAGATGGGCAAGTTGTTCAGCCACAATGGAGCCGAGCCCACCAAGGCCAACAATGGCAACCTTAAGTAAGGCCAAGGCAGCTTGGCCTTCCTTGCCAAATGCTCGAACAGAACGATCAAATCGTTCCGATATGGACGCGCTGGCCAGTTGGGCACGGTACGTGTCGATCTCAGGCCCAATCTGCATGATACGATCGAAGGCAACTGGGCCATCCGACCCGGGATTCCAGAGACGCGCTGCATTCTCTGAACGAGCAAGCAGAAGCGCCGCGTGCGGACGAGAATCTGCCCGGGCCAATAGGACGGGCATGATCGTGCGCTCTCCCTGATCGTCGAGGTGCGAAAATATGGCTTGGTCGGCAAACGGATGCGTGTGGACAAGTGCGATCGACCAGCCTTCGAGGCGAGCACGCTTGAGCAAGGGCACGATGAACGACGGGTCAACTATTGCGCGAAGGGTTTCTTGGACGCGATAACCGGGTGGATCAACTTTATGCGCTTCGCGGACAAGAAGCCTGGTCCGTTCATCAGAGGCCGAGCGGCCGCATAGCAGTACAGCGGCGGCCTCGTTTGGCGCCTCCGCAAGCAGTTGAGCACGAAGTGCCTGTAGCGCGGTATTGGGGAAATCTAATGACCTCATCGCACCTGCTCGAATCGGCGAGTGATCATCGCTACATAGCTGACGAGATTATCCCGGTTAGGATTCCAGGTGCTCGGGTGCCAAGAGAACCAGAGTAGGTTGCCGGGAACACCAGGCTGCTGATTGTTACCGGTGTTGACAGCTGGACCACCGTTCGCGAGGCGGAGATCCGGGTCTGTCCAGAAGGTGTCCGGCCGGGCTACGGGGTAGCCGACAGGTACAATGAAGTAGACAGTGACCCGCTGCTTGTTCCAACCGGGAGGGAGCAGGAAATTGCGAAGCTCCACGACAGACGTTCCATTGGGTTGGGGCGTTAGAGACGCGGCAGAATAGTCGCCGTGCCGTGCACCCTGTCGTTGCAATTCGGCAAATTGCTCGTCCAAGATCGTCACAAGTGTTCCCCTTACGCGCCGGCGCCAAAGGTTGCCGGCGGGACCGCGTAGAAGTGCATACCGTCTCGAATAGCGACGGATTGGTCGTCGCCGATCAGTTTGTCCGGTTGATCGCCATGTTCTTCGAGATAGAGCTGGTACTGGGCGTCTTTGCCGGCGAGTGCCTTCAGTTGAGCGCCGGTCATGCTGGTCTGGGTTACCGTGTAACGGACCGCATCGATGAAGATGTTGAACTTCTGGTGCTCGCCGTGACCGTCCGGCTTCTGTGATTCGCTGGCAACAGTTGACATGGCAGTTCCTTTCAAAAGTCAGGGCCGCTTCCGAAAACTGCGACGACACAAAACGCCGGACGAAGCGAATACCGCCTGCCACACGATACGACGTTGTCCGGCCTGCGGCAAGTCATGTCTGGTTAAGAGTTTAGTCTTCGTCCCGTAGGCTTCATCGCCGTCTCATTCTTTGGATTCGCTTGTACACGGGTTCGCCAAAGATCTCCTCTTCGAGCTTTTTCCATTTAATGCGGTCAAGACTTCCAGGCCGAGCCAGCCCGAGGAAGGTCGCTCGTTTGGCCAAGCCAGCGTAGCTTAGGGTTGTACGCGTATCGTGCTTCAAATGCACGAGAGCTTCGGGAGTACATCCGCCCGTGGTGACGCCCTTTATTGCGAGTGCGTCGAGGAAATCGGCCTCGGGATAGATGAATTCCGCTGCAAATATCTCGGCACCAATCTCAATGTGCTGATTGGCATTTCGGTCGCTGCAGTACGCAACCGGAAGGTGGCGGTCTACGAGGTGGTGCTTTAGCTCGTGCGCCATCGTGAAGATCGTCGGGTCTTCGGGTAAACCCTTGACGATCATGACGGTCGGGCCGAATTCGTCGTTGAAGTACGCGCCGCGTACCTCGCGAAGACGATGCGGCCAAAGGTCGATGTGGATTCCTTCGTCACGATAAATTGTGCGAAGGTGCGATTTTTGAACGCGCGGCGTAGAGAGCGCGTACTTCGCCCGGATCGAACGGGCGAGTTCCTTCATCTCAGCGTAGTACGCGGTTCGGTTCACGATCGCTTCTCCCGGAGAAGATGGTGCCTTACTCCTCGCGGCTTTCCGGCCGTCCCGGCTTCTTCTTTGTTGGACGATTTCCCATCATGGCGCGCGCTCTGCGGAATTCTGCGTACTTCTGCAATTCGTCAATGTCGTCCTCGGGAAGATCGCGAGCAGCGCGGAGCAAGGCGGTTACCTTTGGTTCTGTTGGCTCGCTCTCCTGAGGGAAGAATTCCAAAATGGACACGCCAAAGAATCGGCTGAGCTTGTCGAGATCTTCAAGGCTTGGCTTATAGGTGCCCGTCTCCCAGCGCGAGACAGTATTCGCGGCCATGCGCAGCGATTTGGCGAGTGACTCCTGCGAAATGCCGGTTCCGCCCCCGTAACTGTTACGCAACTGGCGAATCCGTTCGCCAACGTAACGAATCAGTTCCATTCGGATCTCCTGTCTTGTCCTGATACAGGAAATAATTTTCCTGTTTTTGTTGACCGACCCCAGCCGAAAGAGTAACATCCTCGAACAGGAATATTGCTCAACATCGAAAGGAGATTAGCGTGAGTGATGGCAATGCCGCAAGTGAAATCAGCGGGCACCAGAAGGAATACACGATTATCGTGCGGGGACGGCCGCGAAAGGTCACCTCGAACGTTCTGACCTTCTGGGAGATCGTCGCGTTGGCGTACGACCCGGTGCGCCGGGAGCCGGGTGTGCTGTATACGGTCTCATATAGCCGGGGGCCAAAGGCGAATCCGGAAGGAGAACTCCAAGACGGACAGTCGGTCGAGATCAAGGATGGGATGGTGTTCCTTGTCACAGAAACTGATAAATCGTAGTCCCGATCTGCTTCGCCTGCGTGCAGACAAATACGACATTGAAACGCGCGGCGGCTTCCTGCTCGCGAAACAGGTGCCGTACGTAAACGCGAGAAGGCAAGTGCTGCGCGGAACACTGGTCGCAAAACTGGTTTTAGCGGGCGATGTGACAACTCGCCCCGAGAATCATGTGGTCCACTTCATCGGGGAATACCCGTGCAACGCCGAGGGCAAACCGATAGAGCAAATTCGCAACAGCAGCGAGACGAAGAAGCTCGCGGAGGGCGTGGAGATCAACCACACATTCTCGGCGAATCCAAAGCCAAGTGGCTACTACGAAGATTACTACGCTCTCATTTTTACTTACTGCTCGATCCTTTCGGGGCCGGCGAAGGTGATCGAGCCGCTGGTAACGGCGAAACCCGGTACACCAGTGGTTCCTGACGAAGAAGACAATTACATTTTCAATTACGTGGATACAGCATCAAGCCGTTCCGAAATCGATGTAATCAGCCAGAAGCTCGAATTGGCACGGATCGCCATTCTCGGATTAGGCGGCACGGGCGCGTATGTCCTCGACCTGGTGTCCAAAACGCTGGTGCGGGAGATACATCTGTTCGACAAGGACGTGTTGCTCACGCACAACGCTTTCCGATCACCGGGTGCGCCATCGCTGGACGAGTTGCGGACGATGCCGTTGAAGGTCGAGCACTTCGCGTCAATCTACGGGAAGATGCACCGCGGCATCAAGGTTCACAAAGAGCATATCGATAGCAGCAATGTGGAACTGCTGCGGGATATGAGCTTCGTCTTCCTTTGTCTCGATGACGGCGGCGCTAAGAAACTTATTGTGCAAAAGCTTGAGGAATTTGGCATTCCGTTCGTCGATGTCGGCATGGGCGTGTACCTCGGAGAAACAGGTCTGGGTGGCGTCGCGCGCGTCACGGCCAGCACACCACGTCAGCGGGCGCATGTGCAGTCGAGGATTCCCTTCGCGGAAATCGACGTAAACAACGAGTATTCGCAAAACATCCAGATTGCTGACCTGAATGCACTCAATGCGGCGCTGGCCGTAATTAAGTGGAAGAAGCTTTTCGGCTTTTACATGGACTTTGTGAAGGAACATCACAGCAGCTATGGGATTGAAGTTCAACTTCTGACGAAAGAAAACGTCGCAGAATGAAACGCGATCACTTGCAACACCGATTTGTGGAGTTCATCCCGGAGCAACTGGACGAAGGGGTGCTGTACGTGTCCGTCGAGTACATGACGGTCGCACACAAATGCTGTTGCGGGTGCGGACGGGAAGTGTCTCTTCCGTTGAGCCCGACAGACTGGCGTCTGATTTTCGACGGAAAGAGCATCTCATTAGAGCCGTCTATTGGCAGCTGGAGCCTGCCCTGCAAATCGCATTATTGGATTACGAACAACCGGGTACGGTGGGCGGCGCAGTGGTCGCCGGCGCAGGTTCAGGCGGCGCGGACAAGTGACGCCAGAAGAAAAAGTGCGTATTTCGGAAAGGCGACGAAAGCAACCACTCCCACGACGGGGACCGGGGGGCCGGCGAAAGAGGGACGTTGGGAAAGATTCAAGGCGATCTTCCGCTGGAAATGACCGAGCTTGTAAGGTTAAGTGAAGCATGTCATGCGTCGGTGAGCAGTGCAGGAACGCCTCCGGATAGACCGGCAGCGTCCATCAGGCGGTTCCAATTGTTTCTCAAGTCACCCAGACTCTCGATACCGTCGAACCCTACAGCGCCAGCTTGCCGGATATAGACGAGGTTCTCGGTTTTGCTGACCTTGATCTCGGCTATCGCAGGCTCCGTGAACGCCTGGTCCAAAACGTAGCCCACAATTGCCGCCATGAACGGCGACATGCCGGGGAAGCGCGACGGGTGAAGCTTTTTGCAAGTGCTTCCATTCGCGAGCCCCTCAAGCCGTTTCGACTCCGTCGTCCAGTCCGAGTTCACGTAAGGCAGCGCGCAATTCGTCCACCTGCTGTTTCGTCAACCCTTGGTCGGGCCGAAGCTCGAAGCTGGCTTTGAGCGTCAGGCCCTTGTCCTTTGCGTACTTCGCCAGAACCTTCGTGTAGAACGTCATCCATTTCGCGGTGGGCACTTCGCCGGTCCACTGGACGGCCCAGACGTTTTCGCTGGCCCTCGGCTTCGGCGCGCCGGAAACCACGGCGGCACCTGCCGGCGCCTGCTTCGCGATAATGACCGTCGCCGCGCCCTTGGCTGGGCCCGATGCCACTTCGACCGTGAATGAGCCTTCGCCGTCGGTCGCAACGTACGAGCCATTCGGCTCGACCGTCCCGCCGGTCGTGGTCCAGGTCGCGTTGGGCACGGCCATCGATCGTCCGTGCTGGTCGCGGCCCTCGATCCGGAATTGAATGCGGGCACCGGGGTGAATGCTGATCGAGTCGGGGAACAGCACGATGCTCGTCAGCTTCTGCGGCTCGACGTGTTTCTCCGCTTCTTCCGCGGTGATGATGCAGATGTCGTCGCTGATCTCCACGTCGGCCGCTTGCATCGCCTTCTTGAAGATGAACGGCTCGTAGCGGCCGTGACCCTTCTTGCCGACGTAGGCCAGCAGTCCTTCGCTGACGCCCCGTGCGATCGTTTCCTTCACCGCCTCCGGATTGAGCAGGCGTGGGAACAACGGTGACGCGTAGAAGGCGTCGCGAACGGCCTTCGTCGACCACTCGACGAATCCCGGCCACTTTCGCGTCAGCGTGTTGGGACTGACGCTTTTGACGACTTCATCGGTCTTCAGCAGGTGATCGAGAATCACCCAGGGCAGCGACCCAGCCGAAGATGAATGCATTTGGCCCAGATCGGTGACCTTGAGTTGATTGTCCCTGCCGAGCAGCAGGATCGTGTTGTAGGTCTGCCAGACGATTTCCTTGATGCTGCGCCTCGTGATGTCGACATTCTCGGCGAGCTTCGTCTTCTGGCTCTCGTCCAGGCGGAGCGCGTCCTCCTCGCTCTGGATGTCTTTCCAGGCCAGCAGCTTTCGGGCCTCGTCTTTGAGCCGTGTGTTGGAGCTGGCGGCACACCAGATGACGCCGGTCTTGTAGGTCCGTGCTGATTTGCCGTACTCCTTGGTCATCGACTCGATCTGCTTGCGGGTCTGGTCATCCTCCATCGTCTGCTCGGGAGGCATGACGGCCAGCGTGAGCGCGGGGCGGTCGGTGACAGCGCCGCTCTTCTCGGGGAAGAGCACCACGTCCATCCCCTCGGTCTTGGCGAACGCCTTTTTGACCTCATCACGCACGCAGTCATTGATCTTTTGTGCGCTGATGCTGGCGCGGCGGTCGGAGAGAAGCTTGTTGAGGTTCGGGGAGAGGCTGAAGCGGTAGCGCCGGCGTTCGGAGTTCAGGAAGTAGCACGTCTGGTTGATCGCCTCCAAAACCGTGTCGATGTGGCCGATGTCCCAGTCGGGTTCCCCAACCGCCAATCGAATCTCCGGCTCGGTCGCCTCGCCCTTGCTCTGCCCGCCGTTGGATTCGAAGAAGATTGCGGTCATCACCTTCCGGTGGAGCCGCGCCTTTTTGATGTCGGGAGACGCTTCCTGGTCAAGACGCGTTGCGTGTGATTCGCGCTTCCCACAGATGTCGGTCGTGACCGCGCCCTCCAGCCGACTTTCCCCGATCTGCTCAAATACGGCAGTGCGAAAAATGCTGTCGTCCAACGGCGCCGTTCCCAGCCCGATCAGTGGGTCGCGGTGGTTGCCCTTGTAACCTTCGCTGTACGCCTTGGAGACCCACAGCGCCAGCATCTTCAAAACGCCGCGGGTCTGCTGAAAGCGCGGGAGCTCCTGCCATTTCCGCTCGAAGACGGACAGCACGCTCGGATGGAACGGATACGTCGCGCGAAATTGCTCGCGGGCGTGATCGACTGGGAACCACGAGGGGATCATGATCCGCTTCTCGTTCACCCACTCGGCGTACTCCGCGATGGTTTTTTCCGCGTCGCGGTTGAGGAATCCGCCGGGCTCCCATTCGAAGAGCCTGCGGCGGATGATCTCGCTGGTTTCGGCCTCTGCGGACATGATGACCGGCTTGCCCAGGCGATCCAGCAGCTTCTTGAAGCGGTCGTAATCAGCATGGTCCTCGGCGCTCATTTCCAGTTCACTGGCCGGAATCGAGACGCACAGGACAACGCGGCTCTGGCCGCGGGCTTCTTCCGAGAGGTTCTGGAGAAAGTTGTACAACTGGCTCGCCAGCCCACTCTTGCGGTTGCGGCTCACATAGTTCATGAGCTCATCGAGCAGGATGAGCGCGGGCTTGTCCTTCGGCAGGAACTCACGAATCACCTCGCTGCTTGGCGCGATCTGCTGCTTTTCGTGTTCCTCGACAACCTTGAATGCCGCCATGCCGCCAAGTTGCCACGCGATTTCGCCCCACGGCGTCCTGCGCAGGGGCTCACCGCCGGCGCCGCCGCGGCCTTTGACGGAATCGAACTCCGTGCCGACGAATACCGCGATATCGGCTGCGGGAACGTCCGTCACTGCCGCCTTGGCGAGAATCTTGTCCACACCTTCCCACGCCTTTGCCTTGTCGCCACCCTTTGCCAGGTGGTACAGCAGGGTGAGGGCGTGGGTCTTGCCGCCGCCGAACTGGGTCGTCATGTTGAAGACGGCGTTGGCCTGGGTCTTGATGCCGTTCAGCCGCCGCACGACTTCGGCCGCCAGCGCGGTGAGATTCGCCGTCAGAACCGTCTTGGAAAAGAACCGCTCCGGCTTCTGATAGTCATCGTGCGCCCGGCCGTCGCGTACCTGATCCAGGTGGACCGCAAACTCCGATGCGTCCAACGGCTTGCCCTCGCGCAGGTCTTCGCGAGGCTTCACCACGTCATACCAGGGCTTCAATGCCATAGATGCCACCTATGTCCCCAACAGGAAGTATCGCAACGGCAGGAATAGGATGCCGTTCTCGAATTTGGCTCCGTGGTCGCGCGTGATCACGCAGCCGAACGGGAGCCCGTACTTGTTCATGAAGAGTTTCAGCCCGCCGATCTGATCAATTGAGTTCCGATGCTTCACTTCGAGCGGAAGGTAACGATTGCCGCCGTGCGTCAGCACGCAGTCCACTTCGCGGTCCTTCTCGCGGAAGTAGGTGAGCTCGATCCGCTCGGGCCAACCCATCAGCTCGCGCACGACCACGTTCTCCGCGTACAAGCCCATCATGTGGTTATCGAGCGGGGCCTGCGTCTTGAGCACAGCGTTCTGCAGGGCCATGTCGAGCGGATAGGCTTTTATGTTTCCCTGCCGCACGCGCAGGGGTTGATGGCTGAACTTCTGGATCCGCAGGATCAGGTCCGTCTTCTCCAGCAGCGGCAGGTTGTCCTCGATCACCTGTTTCTGAACGCCGGCTTCCCCCGCGATCTTGGTGACGTTCAGTTCGAACCCCGGATGTGACAGCAGGTAGACGAAGAACCGCAACACGTTCTCAGGCTTGCGGTACCGGCCGACCGACATCAGGTCCTCATACAGGACTTTGCGGACCTGCTGCTCCATCAGGTATTCGATCTTCCGTGCCGCGTCGGGAAGCTCCCACACCTCGGGAAACCCGCCCTCGCGCGCGTACTCGATCACCGCCCGATCGATCTCGCCCTTGAATGGGGCGAGCGCTTGCTCCAGCTTCGTCAACGACTCCACCGCGGCGGCGCCGTCGCCTTGGAGCAATGGCGCTCTCAACGTCCGGTGAGCCGCCAAGGCCTGGGAGAACGCCGGCTGGTGGCGAAGGCGGTACTCACAATACTCGCGGAAGCTGAACGGCAGCAGGTGCCGATCCTTGATGCGCCCGAGCAGCGATTCTTGGCTGCTGCGAAAGATTGGCGACGACGCCGAGCCGGAGATCACAAACCGCAGCGGCCACTTGAGGTCGTATGCCTTCTTGAGGAACAACTCCCAGCGCGGAAGCCGCTGGATTTCATCGAGCAACACGAAGGCCGTGCTGCCGAGCTTGGTGAAGCGGTCGAAGAGCAGGTCGAGCACGATCCGCTGAGCATCTTGTGAAGTAAAGACCTCTGGATCATCGAGCGAGAAATAGACGATCCGCTTGGGATCGATCTTGTCGACATGGATGAGGTGGCTGATGACGTGGCGCAGCGCCGTGCTCTTGCCGACCCGCCGCGGGCCGGTCACCGAGATGATCTGCGGCAGGTCCCGGAGGTCCGCCAGCACTTCGCCGACGATCGGCCTGCGGTACTCGGGCAACAGCGCGTCCCATCCATCGGTCGTCCACCAAGGGTTATACGGGGCGAGCACAGCATCTAGCCGACTATCGTCCATCCGTAAACCTTTGATCTGCCGTGGTTTGACTCATTTTTCCAAACATGAGCATTATACTGCCCATAATTTTAGGATTCGCCTAAAACATTTCTGGTCAGGAGCTTACGTCCCAGTGTATCCGACCGTCCGAACGGATGCGCCACGCTTCAGTCATGCTTGCTTACGGCCTTCCGAATGGCGGCGAAGAGTGATTCGGCCATCTTCATCGTCTGCTCGGGCAGTTCCCCTGCCTTGCTCAACTTTCGGATGTCCGCGCAGATTTGCTTCGTCACTGATCCCTTGTTGAACTTCAAACCGCACTTCTCGAAGAGCAATTCGGCGCGCTTGCAGACCTGATCGCCATTTGGAAGGACGACCTCCGTCACGCTCGCCGCAGCCAACTGCTTCGCGTAGACCCGCTTTACCCTATCCAGGTAGAAGTCCTCCGGGAAAAGGTCTTCGATGGAAAACTCACGGCCCTTAACGCCGACAACATCCCCGAGACTGAGTGCCACGGCTCGGCGGGGTTGATAGCGGGTCAGCCAGCTCTTGACGAGTTTGTCCTTGGCAATGTTCCCGGAAGTGTCCGTGTCGTATAGGGCGACGACGTCCAAGGCCTGTCCGATCATGAATGTGGCGATGTAGGTTACTTCCGAGGCACCGCCGGCAGGAGTGATGAGGAGTTCCTCTGGCAAGCCTTCACGCTGTGAACGCTCGAACAGATTGGATAAGTCGGTGATGAGCCAGTAATCATCCACACCTTCTACGACGAGGTTTTGATCGGCAACCAGGAAGCTCGTACGACCGCTAATCCCCAGCGCGGCTTGGAGCACCAGCTTGGCCTCGGGCTGGGTATCGACCAAGTTTTCGGTAACCACCGTCCCTTTCGGCGTCTCGCTGATGATCCTGATGCGGTCCGGTTCCTGAAGGTCGATCATGAAGGGAAGGTGCGTGGTGTAGATCAGGGTGTTGCCCTTCGCGTACTCCGTAAGCCGGTCGAGCAGATCAATCTGGGCCTCGGGGTGCAGATGAAGCCCTGGTTCATCCAACAGGATGACGCAGTCGCGCAGCGTTCCCTGCGTGTCGTGCATCAGCGTCAGATCGAAGGAGAAGAACCACTGGAACCCGCGCGACCGCTCTTCAAGCCGAATCAGCGCTTTGTCGCTGAGCGCGCGGACGAAGGTCATGAACTGTTGCCCATCCGCTCGGAAATCAACCTCGTAACGAAGCTGCCGCCAATGGTTCTCGATCTTTCGATTTAGCGTGGCTGCCGCATCACTCAGGTCGTACTGGCGCTCCTCACGATCAGTCGAGCTGCCTTTCTTTACCTCCTCGTCAAGGTTCAACTCGGCTAGCGAGAGGATCGTGAGGAGGGTTTCATCATCCTCCGTCGGCTTCTTTTGGTCCACCCTCTGCTTCACCTGATCGAGCTGCGCCGTTCCTTTGAACGTGCGGTATTCGTCCATGTACACGAATGTCGGAATGCGCTCGACGACGAACTCGTGCGCGTTCTTCTGGATCGATGGCGCCGCTTTTAGCTGGCTGGCGATCTCCCCGAGTTTGGCAAGATACTGAGAGTGGAAGTTGTTCTCGTTCTGCTGTTGTGGCTGTCCGCCGCTACGCACCTGAAGGAGGGGACCGTGCTTGTCCTTCAAGGCTGCCAGTTCGGTGAAGCGTCCTTCATGCGCAAGCCGCACGGCCTCTTGCTTGCATTCGTCCGCGGCTGTCCTGAAATCCGGATGAATCGGCTCGACCAGCTGCGGCAGCGAGCTGCAGATTCGATCGGTTTCGTTGGGATGCAGGCGATCGGGAAAGACCTCGGCGGGGAAGAGCACCTCGAATCGACCGCCGTAGTCTCGCGTGACCGTAATCTTGTTATCCGGGATCTGCTGCGGCGTGATTGCCGCCAGTTCCTTCATCTCGGCGTCGTCGAGCTCGAAATCAACACTGCACACGACCTGCTTATCCGAACGCTCGCCTCGATGGCCACGAGGCCACTCCCGCGGAATATTGTACGGCTCCGGCTTGAAGGGATTGAACTTGTGAAGCGCGCGCAGCAGGGAAGTTTTCCCTGCCTCGTTCTTGCCGACAAGGACGGTCAGTTGCGACAGCTTGACCCAGTTCGAGTCAAGAATGCTCTTGTACATCTGGACACGGAATCTCGTCGGCTTCATACGCGATGCTTTCTCCGTTGGTAGCCCTTACAACCCCAGCCCTTTCTTCCGCGCCAAGACGCCGTCCACCCAACGCTTTTCGTCCGTGCCTTGGGGATAGAGGGCGGAGAGCGCATTGGCGAGCTTCCAGAATCGCGGGTCTCGGCCGGCGCCGTCCTCGGTGAGGAAGCGGCGCAGGGCCTCACCTCGGCTGGCGGCGAACAGGATCATGCTCTGGTGGACGCGGTCAAGCGTCGTATTGCCCAACTTCGGGACGCTCTTGTCGCCCCAGCCGCCGTCCTCGCTCTCCACCTCCTCTAAGCGGAAGAGCTTCAACTGCTTGTCCTTCGTCCTTCGCTTGGCTTGCGGGGCCTCAGGTTCGTCCTTCCCGAACAATCGCCGTGTGCGCTCGGGCACGCTGAGGAGACGGGCTTTGTCGCCACTGATCTCAATGACGCCGTTCAGATCCTCAATGTGGGCACCCAAACCTTGAGCAATCTTTCGCGCCGCATCAAATTCCAAAACGTAGCCGTTCGTTTTGCCGTTGATGGCCGACGCCTCCGCGTCATCGCCAGAGGGATCCTCGGTGACGTCGGCAGACAAATCTGCCGTCTCGCAATCGCTTGATGCACCCGCCTTCAGAGTCCAGAGCCACATCGCCGTCAGCCGGGCATCCTCCTCAAATCCCGATGCATCGGCTTCCTTGAAGATTTGCGTTAGTGCTTCCTGTGCCACTGCGCCCCAGACGTGCGTGAGGTATTCCTTGAGCAGCACCGGTTCCCCGCTAGCCTTCTCGACGCTGCTGTACCGCGAAAAAATCTCAAGGGCTGGCCCAAGACAGGCGAAAATCGCGTCGGCACCTACGATCCCTTCGGCGGCGAGCTTCGGAATCCAGACCTTAATTCGGCTCGGCAACTCTGCGAGTACCTCGCGCCAATCCCCAACCTCCGAACCCCGCCGCTTCCGAACGATGAGATGGACCGACGACTGAAGGCTTGCGGTGTTCTGTGCCTGCAACCGGCCACCCCTCTCGGTTTCAATCGGCCAGGATGCGCTAACAGTCATCCCAGCGAGTAGCAATGCCTCCAACAACGACTCCCACGCCAGAGTCCGCAGATGTGCGAAGACGATGATGCCAACGCCGTCGTCTTTCAGCACACGGTGGCACTCCGATAGAGCAAGCTGCATCTGCTGCCGGAAATAAGCGTCGTCATGGCGCGACGTGCTTCGGGAATGCGGGCGGTCGACAACGATCTCCTGGTCCTTTGGCGCATGCCCCAAATGTGCCGAATCTGGCCTACCAGCGATCCTGTTGACCCAGACAAGTGGCCAATCGCTGAGGTGAGCGTAAGGGATCGAGTCCCAGTAAGGCGGATCCGTGTACAGCAAATCCACGGACTCATCGGGGAGCGGTAACTTTTGCGACGGACCTTCGATCACCGTACTTGGGCCTTGCAGCGCATGCCGCGCGTCATCAAGGCCCGCGATCAGCCGCTCGACGAAACTGCGCAGACTATTGCGGGGATGAGCGGGGTTCTGTTCGAAGAAGTCCCAAATCATGCCGATCGACTTGCCTGCAAATGTCCCCTCCACGGATCCACCGCGATCACTTCGCCAACGGCAGAATGCGGTGTTTTCCTCCACCGCTTTGGCCAAAACCAGCTCGGCTAACGTCTGCGCCACCAAACCGGATGCGTGTGCACAGGCTTCGCTCAGGCAGCGACAAAGTTCTGAAAGGAATGCGACCTGGCGCTCTGTGTGACAATCGGAATACCGAATCAGACCGTAAAGGGGCGGTGAGAATCGGCGCAGTTCAGTCGACGGCCATTTCGCAAGTGGAACAAAAGCGGCAAGTGGTCCATCCACGGCAGCTTGCGCCCCGACGATCGCTGCATGGGTCGCTTCTGGCTGAACATCGAGTTTGTCTTCACCCGACAGGTGATAGAGCGATGCCACCACGACGGCGGGAAACTTTGAGCGATGGCCTTGGCGCATTACGCGCGGCCTGGCGGTGGTGAAGTGGCAGGCCGGGCATGTTATCGCACCGCCTCG
>Ga0134125_10006349_pt1 | contig 13388 bp, 14 predicted proteins | sample KB31751_FD_96464 | JGI IMG/M metagenome (GOLD analysis project Ga0134125, IMG submission 96464) | Terrestrial soil microbial communities with excess Nitrogen fertilizer from Kellogg Biological Station, Michigan, USA - KB3-175-1 | ecosystem: Environmental > Terrestrial > Soil > Unclassified ... | reverse complement strand
TCGATCGCGGCATCCTCATGTGCTTCGACGAGAAGACCGGCAAGTTTCTGTGGCAGGCCGTATTTCCCAAACTCCCCTCGGGCCAGGTCCACGATTGGCCGAAGGAAGGGCTTTGCTCCACCCCGATCGTCGAAGGGGACCGCCTTTATCTCGTCAGCAACCGCTGCGCGGTCGTCTGCATGGACGTGAACGGCCGCGCCAACGGCGTGCAAGGGCGCCCGATTCGCGGCACCGACCCCAAAACGAATAAGCCGATCGATTTCGACAGCCCCACCGACGCCGACATCCTGTGGGAATTCGACATGATGCGGGAACTCAACGTCTCCCCGCACAATCTGGCCGTGTGCTGCCCGCTCATCGTTGGCGACATCATTTACGCCGTGACTGCTAACGGCGTCGATGAAGGGCACTTCAACATTCCGTCGCCGGACGCCCCCAGCTTCATCGCCCTCGACAAGAACACCGGCAAGCTGCTCTGGAAGCAGAACTATCCCGGCCGCAACATCATGCACGGCCAGTGGTCGAACCCCTGCTATGCCGAAATCAACGGCGTTCGCCAGGTCATCTTCCCCGGTGGCGACGGCTGGCTTTACGGCCTCGTCCCCGAGACCGGCGCCATCATCTGGAAGTTCGATTGCAATCCGAAGAGCGCCGTTTATGAACTCGGCGGCGCCGGTACCCGCAGCGACTTCATCGCCACGCCGGTCGTTTACGACAACAAGGTTTATATCGCGGTCGGCCAGGATCCCGAGCACACCGACGGCATCGGCAAGGTGTGGTGCATTTCGCCGACGAAGAAGGGCGACATCTCGGATGAACTGGTCGCGGGAACGAAGAAGAACGAGGAAGGGAAAACGGTGCCCGTCGGCAAGCCGAACCCCAATTCGTGCAAGGTATGGTTCTACGGCGGGGATGAAACCCGCCCCCACGCCATCCGCGACTTCAAGTTCGGCCGCACCATGAGCACCGCTTGCATCGTCGACGATATCCTCTACCTCGGCGAACTGCCCGGCTACGTTCACTGCCTCAACGCCAAGACCGGCGAGCACTACTGGCAGTACGACACCAAGGCCTCCACTTGGGGTTCGTGCTACTACGTGGACGGCAAGGTGATGCTCGGCAACGACAACGGCGACCTGCACGTCTTCCGGCACACCAAGACGCCCGAGAAGATCGACGACTTGAACCCCAACGCGAAGAACCAGAAGGAGGCCCGGGCCTTCCGCAGCGCCAAGCAGAAGGAGATCGCCGAGAAGTACCTGATCTCGAAGATTCCCTTCGATGCCAACCTCCGCAGCACTCCGGTGGTCGCCAACGGCGTTCTGTACGTGATGAGCGAGAAGACGCTGTACGCCATCAAACCGAAGAAGTGATTATTTGCAAGCCCACCCGCGGCCGCGGGTGGGCTTTTTCAATCACCATCCATCGAGGACCTCCGTGAAAGACACGCCTGGAAAACCGGCCCCCGCGACCGGCGCGACGCTCGACGAACGCATCAAGAACGCCAAGGCCGCGCTCGACGCCCACGTCCGCGACACCATCCACTGGCACTTCAGCCCCGTCACCGGCGCCCCGTTCTGGATCGAGAAAGCCAAGTCGTTCAAGTTCAATCCGCTCAAGGACGTGAACAGCTTCGAGGACATCCGACTGTTCGGCTTCTTCGAAGACGAATGGCTCCGCGGCGGCCCGGTTACCCGCTGGATTCCCCGCGGGCTCAAGGACCGCCCGTGGTACGTCTTCGAGACCGGCGGCACCACCGGCATCCCCAAGAGCCGCGTCGTCGCCGACGACTTCCGCATCGATTACGAGATGTTCTCCGACACTTTGCCGGAGAAGTTCTTCCCGAAGAACAGCAACTGGCTGATGCTCGGCCCGAGCGGCCCGCGCCGACTGCGCCTCGCCATCGAACACCTCGCCCAGTATCGCGGCGGCATCTGCTTCTGCATCGACCTCGATCCGCGCTGGGTCGTCAAGGTCATCAAGAAAGGGTGGATGGAGCACCTCAAGGCTTACCAGGAACACTGCGTCGACCAGGCGATGACGATCCTTTCGGCGGGCCACGACATCAAGTGCATGTTCACGACGCCGAAGTTGCTCGACGCCCTGTGCCAGCGTCTGGAAAAGGAAGGATCGAGCATTTCGAAGGCGGGCATCACGGGCATCTTCTGCGGCGGCACCGAGATGACCTCGCAGTGGATCCGCTTTACGATGGAGGAATACCTCGGGCCGGACGTGTACATCGCGCCGACGTACGGCAACACGCTCATGGGCCTGGCCTGCTCGGACATGCCGAAGCCCGAGGAGAACTACAAGATCGCTTACTACGCGCCACAACCGCGGGCCGTGGCCGAGGTGGTCGAGTTCAAGGATTACGACAAGCTGGTTCCCGTGGGCGGCACTGGGCGCGTGCTGCTGACGACCTTGACGAAGGAATTCTTCGTGCCGCGCTTCGCGGAGCGGGATGAAGGCGAGCGCGAGGCGCCTTGTATTAAGTACCCCTGGCACGGCGTCTCGGGGGTGCGGCCGTTCCACGAGATCGCGGCGACCACCACCGTGGGTGTATACTGAGGGCGGAGGTGGATCATGTGTGATGCGCAAGACGAAAACTCTGGTCTCGCTGAAAAAAAGAAACCCGAGCCGTTGCTGGTCGATTCGGAGGAGCGGCTCGACTGGGATTTTTACCAGCCACCTCCTCCTCCGAAGCGGCGCTGGACCGTCCAGGCGCGGATCGTTTGGAAAGGGCCCGCGAAGCCCTTGCCGGCGCCGGATCCGAACGACGAGTGATGGAATATGGAACTCAAGGATTATCCCTGGTACGCTCCGGTCTCGAATGACGACCTCGAGCAAGGCGATATCCTCGAATCGTGCACAGTATTCATGCCCCCGGATGAACTGGTGCGAGGAGAATCCACCATCGGTGCTTTTGAAGCGGAACAGCGCGATCTCGTTGTCGTGACGCAATCATGCGATCTCGTTTTGGGCCGCGAAAAAGTGTCGGATGTGATTTGTTGCGGTATTTGGGAGACTGATCAATTTGAGACCGGGCATCTTGCGACGGCAAAAGGGTTGGAGGAAGTTCGACGCGGATTCTTGCCTTCCTACCACATGCTCGCTGCGTGTACCGTCTCGGGATTTGAACGAACGGCTCGAATAATTGATTTCCGTCAATTGTATTCGCTTCCCTTGCCATTGGTTCGGCGCGAGGCAGCCCAGTCCGGCGAACGATTGCGCCTCTTGCCGCCGTATCGCGAGCACCTGGCCCAGGCTTTTGCCAGGTACTTCATGCGGATAGGATTGCCGCTGGACATTCCTCCATTCCGCTAAGGAGACATCGCGATGCCATCGCCGTTTCCAGGAATGGACCCGTACTTGGAGAAGTCAGGTCTGTGGCCGCAGTGCCATACGGCCCTGATTTACAACATCCACGCGCAACTCAACGCCCGACTCCCTTCGCGCTATGAAGCCTCAATGGACGTTCACATCTGGCTGTACGAAGCCGATGCGGAATCGCGCCGCGTAGCGCGCGAACCGGACGTGTTCCTGTCGGATCGATTGGGCAGCACCGCCACTGCCACTCAATCCAGAAGGCCCACGGCGCCAGCTGAATTCCTTCTGCCAGTCGAGCGACGCAAGGGAAATCGATTCGTGGTCGTACGCGACATGTTGAACCAGCGCGTCGTCACGGCGATTGAGATTCTCAGCCCCTCGAACAAGAAGCCTGGCGAAGATCGCGAGGCTTATCTATCCAAGCGCGACGAGTACTTCATCGCGGGCGTCAACGTTGTCGAGATCGATTTGCTTCGCGCGGGTATGCGCCCACCGCTCGGAGAACATGCCCCGTCGCCTTTCGCTTACTCGGTCCTAGTGTCGCGGCGCCCCCTGTTCCCAAAAGTTGAGTTCTGGCCGATCGGCGTCCGTGAAACGCTGCCCGTTGTGCCGGTTCCCGTGAATCCCGAAGACGCGGACTGCCCACTCGATCTGCGCGCCTGCCTGGATCGCGGTTACGACGATGGCCGCTGGGCCGCCAAAGCCGATTATTCCAAGCTGCCCGAACCTCCACTGAGCGAGCCTGACGCAACCTGGGCTCGCGAGTTACTCGCCAACCGAATCAATCCCACCTGAAAGGACTGCCATGCTTCACATCCCCGTGCTCCGCTGGGGCGAACCCTACAAGAGCCTCGAGACCGATAAGGTCGTGCATTTCGCGACGGGCGAAGTGCTGGCCGAGGTTGGCCGGGCCAACGCGGCGCTGGTCGAGCGCGACATGCGGCACGCCCAGCGGGCCCGCGACGTGCTCCGCCAAATTCCCATCGCCGACCTCATGAAAATGATGAAGAAGGCCGGCGACCTGTACGCCACCGCCGAACTTCCTCTCGGCGACGGCACGCAAACGCCCGAGCAGTTCGCCCGCATGCAGTCGGCCACCACCGGCCTCCCCGAACACATGTGCAAGTTCAACATGGAGAAGAATCAGTTCGTGTTGAACAACATGGACAAGATTCTCGACTCGCTGACCCGCGGTCTCGATCTCACCATTCTCTCGAAGGGTTATGGCGTCGACGCGTCTCGGCCGAACATTCCCGTCAGTTATCAAGCCCAGTCGCCGGTGCTCGGCATGGTGCTGCCGAGCAACTCGCCCGGGGTGCACACGCTGTGGCTGCCGATCATTCCGATGCAAGTGGGGCTCGTGCTCAAACCCGGCCCGCAGGAACCGTGGACGCCGTACCGCATGTTCAATGCTTTCGTGCAGGCCGGCGTGCCGAAGCAGGCAATCTCCATTTACCCCGGCCTGGGCGACATTGGCGCCGCCGTGCTCAAGGAGTGCCCACGCAGCCTCATTTTCGGAGGCACCGCCACCGTCGAGCAGTACAAGGGAAATCCGCGCGTTCAGGCCCACGGCCCCGGCTTCAGCAAAATCCTGCTCGGCGACGACAAGGTCGATCAGTGGGAGAAGTACATCGACATCATGGCGGACAGCATTTACATCAACAGCGGCCGCGGCTGCATCAACTGTTCTGGAGTGTGGGCGAGCCGGCATACGGAGAAGATCGCCGAGGCGATCGCCGCTAAGATCGGTCCGATTACGCCGCTGCCGCCCGAGGATCCCAAGTCCGCCCTGGCGCCGTTCACCGTGGCCGGCCAGGCCGAAGGCGTGAACGCCGACATCGAGAACGCCTTGAAGGAAGCGGGCGTTTCCGACATGACGGCGAAGTACGGCAACCGCATGGACCAGCGCGAACGCTGTGTCTACATGCGGCCGACCATCATGCACAGCGACAACCCGGACACCGCGATGGCCAAGAAGGAATACATGTTCCCCTTCGCCACGGTCGTCAAATGCCCGCAAGACAAGATGCTGGAGAAGATCGGGCAAACGCTGGTCTGCTCGGCGATCACGGAGGACGCGAAATTTCAGCGCGCCCTGATCGATGCGACGCACATCGATCGCTTGAACCTCGGGCCGATGCCGACGATCAAGTTGAACTGGCTGCAGCCGCACGAGGGAAGCATCGTCGACTTCCTGTTCCGGGCGCGGGCGTTTCAGTTCGAAGGTCCGGTGAACGGGTGACCACGGTTTAGCCGCGAGTCGAAGTTCGCGGAGACGAGCGCGTGGGGCACGCTCGTCTCCGCGGACTCCGACTCGCGGCTAAACAACGTTGATGGAATTTATGACGGGAACCGCGACACTACCGGCGTTCGATTTCGAGCCGCTCGGCCGCGTGATCTTCGAGGCCGGCGCGATCGGCCGGCTCGGTGAAATCATGCGCGAACTGGGCGGCCGTCGCGTCCTGCTCGTCACCGATCCGGGGCTCGAACACGCCGGCCATCCGCAGCGGGCCGAAGCTGCCGTTCGCGCCGCCGGCCTCGAGGTCTTCACATTCGACGGCGTCAAGGAGAACCCCACCGAGCGCGAAGTCGAGGCCGGTGTCGTCTTCGCCCGGTCGCACGGCATCGATTCCATCGCCGCGGTCGGCGGCGGCAGCAGCATGGACTGCGCCAAGGGCATCAACTTCCTGCTGACCAACGGCGGCCGGATGGCCGACTATCGCGGCTTCGGCAAGGCCGCCAGGCCGATGCTCCCCTCCGTCGGCGTGCCGACGACCTCAGGCACCGGCAGCGAAGCCCAGTGCTACGCCCTCATCACGGACGAAAAAACGCATCTCAAAATGGCGTGCGGCGACAAGAAGGCCGCCTTCCGGGTCGCCCTTCTCGATCCCGAAGTCACGGTGTCGCAGCCGCGATCCGTCACCGCAATGACAGGCATCGACGCCATCGCCCACGCCATCGAGTCATTTGCCTGTGCCAAGCGGAATGCCTTCTCCGAGATGTGCTCTCTCACCGCATTCCGGTATCTGGAACCGAGCTTCGAACGCGTGCTGGCCCAGCCGAGCGACCTGTCGGCGCGGGCGGCGATGTTGCTCGGCGCCCACTTCGCCGGCATGGCCATCGAAAGCGCCATGCTCGGCGTCTGCCACAGCTGCGCCAACCCGCTGACGGCTCACTACGGCATCACGCACGGCGTGGCCATCGGCGTCATGCTCCCGCACGTCATTCGCTTCAACGGGGTCGACGCCGCCGCGGCGAAACTCTACGCGCAACTCTTCGGCCGCGATGATGCCGGTCGATCGCTGGCCGAGCGGATAGAAGCGATGTTGGCTCATGCCGGGTTACCAAGAACTTTAAAGGAATGCGGTGTCTCGGAGACCATTTTGCCGCTGTTGGCCGAGGAAGCCAACGAGCAGTGGACGGCCCAGTTCAATCCCCGGCCGGTCGGCCACGCGGAGATTCTAGCGCTCTACCGAGCGGCCTGGTGAGAGCGTCTCGTCGGTCGGCGGGTATTATTTCTTGAGCCGAATTCGGGCTTTTTTTCAAAAACGGCTCGCTTTGGCCGCATCCACCCGCGTCACCGGTGCCGATAGAATTCTTCATATGGCCACGGCCAGCCAACCCGTGCAAGCCGGCGACGAGGGTCTGCCCATCCGCGGGCCGCTCGCGACGATGTCGTTCGGCCTCGGCGACGGTTCGCTGTTCGCCTTGCGGGCCGCTCGGGGTGCAATCGGCCGAGCCTTCAGCGGCCGCGAGTTGCTGCGGGTTTGCTCCGAAGTCGGCGTCGGCAGCTTGCCCGTCGTCGCCATCACCGGCATGTTCATCGGCATGGTACTCGCCGTCCAGGCGTATAGCCAGTTTCGCAATGTCGGGCTGGAAACCTCGCTCGGCGCGTTCATTCACATGTCGGTGGTGCGCGAGCTGGGCCCCGTGCTTGCGGCGGTGATGCTGGCCGGCCGCGTCGGCTCGGCGATGGCCGCCGAACTCGCCACCATGCGCGTCACCGAGCAAATCGACGCACTCGCCTGCCTCGGCGTCGACCCCGTGAAATACTTGGTCGCGCCGCGCTTCCTCGCCTGCCTGCTGATGATTCCACTGCTCACGGTGTTCGCGGACCTCACTGGCCTGGTCGGCAGCACGCTCATTTGCCTGCACGTCTATGGCATCGACGCCCACCACTACTGGCAGCATTCGCGCAGCTTCGTCGGGTTGTGGGATGTCGGCGTCGGGCTCGTGAAGGCATTCGTATTCGGCGGGGTGATTTCCATTATCGCGTGCCACCGGGGCTTCAACAGCAAGCCGGGGGCGGCCGGCGTGGGGCGAGCCGCCACCGAGGCGTTCGTGATATCGTTCGTCGCCATTATCGTGATCGATTTCGTGCTCGCCATGTTCTCGAACACGCTTCACGACGTGCTGTTTGCCGGCGCGCCCACCAAGGTCGTTTGATGGCGCGCTCGGCTCCGCCTCGCGGCTAAACTGGTTTCCCGATGACGGATGACGCGATTTTCCAATTGAACGGCGTGTCGGTCCAATTTGGGCCGCAAGCGGTGCTGCGCGGGATCGACCTGGCCATCGACCGCCGCCAGACCGTCGCGGTCATCGGCGAGAGCGGCTGCGGCAAGACCGTCCTTCTCAAACTGATCGTCGGATTGCTCAAACCGACCCTAGGCGAGGTGAAATTCGAAGGCGCACCCCTGAATTCGCTGACCGAGAAGCAACTGGCGAAACTGCGGCTGCGAGTCGGCTTCCTGTTCCAGCAGGCGGCGTTATTCGACAGTCTGACCGTGTTCGACAACGTGGCATTTGGGCCGCGCGCGAAGGGCGGCATGCCGGCGGCGGAAATCGACAAGCGCGTCCGGGAGCGGATCGAAGAAGTGGGATTGCCGGAGGCCGCGGCGACAAAAATGCCCATGGAACTTTCCGGCGGCATGCGCAAGCGCGTCGGCCTCGCCCGCGCCTTGGCCCTCGACCCCGAAGTCATCCTCTACGACGAACCGACCACCGGCCTCGACCCGATCATGACGGACGTGATCAACGAATTGATCCTGCACACGCGGAGCAGCCGGCCGGTCACCAGTGTCATTGTCACGCACGAGATGCGAACGGTGCGCAAAGTAGCGGACCGCGTGGTGATGCTCTATCCGTTATCGCGCCTCGGACCGGACGAGCCGCAAATCATCTACGACGGGCCCACGGATGGTTTGGCGACATCGGACGACTCCCGCGTCCGGGAATTCGTCGCGGGCGAAGCGCACGATCGATCGAATGATTAGCCGCGACGCGGAGTCTGCGGAGCGGAGCGCTCGGCTTTCGCCTCGCGGCTAAACTCGAGGGGTTCATGATGGCCGAACGACGCATGAAACAGCGGCTCGGGTTGTTCGTCGGCGCCACGCTGGTCACGCTCGGGGCGCTCGTGGTGCTGTTCGGCAGTGCGCCGAGCCTGTTCGCCAACAAGGCCCGCTATACCATCGTCTATCCGGAAGCGCCCGGCATCGCCGCCGGCACCCCCATTCGCAAATCCGGCGTCCGCATCGGCCAGGTTACCAGCGTCGACCTCGACCCCGCCAGCGGCCAGGTCCGCGTGCAAATCGCCATCGACCCGAAATACCCGCTCCGCACCAATGAAGAAGCGATCATCACGCGCGGCCTGCTCAGCGGCGACACGGCCATCGACTTTTTGCCGAAGCTCGAAGCGGGAACGGCGGCGCCAGTGCCGCACGGCGACGTTATCCCGCCGGGCACCGAAATCGTCGGCGTGCCGCCAATTACCCCGCGCAGCTTGCTCACCCCCGCCTCAAGCATCCTGGTTAGCGCCCAGCAATCGCTCGACCGGATGGTGTCGTCGTTCGAGCGGCTGGAGAAAATCGCGCCGCAACTGGAACGCACGCTCCACGAATTCGAACTGCTCGCCAGCGACGTCCGCAAGTTCATTCCGGAACTCAAGAAGACCAACGACAAACTCCAGCACTTTATCGGCGGCGACATCAGGCCGCTCGCCAACGGATTCGTCGCCTTGCAGGATGTGCCGGAGGGCGAGAACAATTTGCAGAGCCTGATCCGCGATATGCGGACGCTGCTGGCGCTCGTGCGGCCGACCGTCGAGGACATTCGCGGGGCGGTGCGGCGAATGGAACCGGAAGTGACCGGGGCGGCCAAGTCTGCGAAGGCGACCCTCGACCGCGCCGCGACCACTTTCGATAGCGTGAACGAGCTGCTTTCGCCGGAGAATCGCCGCGAAATCAACGAACTCATCAAAAATCTCAACGGGGTCGGGGCGAATGTGCTGAAGCTTTCCGCGGGGTTCCAGAACCTGCTCGACGAGGCGGAACGGACGATCAAGAACTTCGACAAGCGGACGGTCTTGACCGCCGACGTGCTGGCGGACATCCGCGCGATCACGCGGCCAATTGCCGGCCGCTCCGAGATGCTGGTCCGCGACGTGGCCGAATCCGCGGGGCAGTTGAACAAGGTCCTTACCGAAGTGCGTGAGGTGGTGCGGGTATTCGCCCGCGAGAATGGTACGGTGCAGAAGTTGCTGACCGAGCCGGGCGTTTACAATAATCTCGACGCGGCGTCGATCGCCCTGGCCAAGGTGCTGACGCGGGCCGACAAGATCGCGAAGGACCTCGAGGTGTTCGCGGACAAGGTGGCGCGGCGGCCGGAGTTGATCGGCGTGGGCGGCGCGTTGCGGCCGAGCACGGGGTTGAAGGAATCGCCGTTCGCGCCGACTCCCGTGCCGCCAGGGATACCGGCCTACAGGCCCGAGTGGCCGCCGGCGATCCCGTCGCGCTCGGCCGCCCCGCCGCGCGAAACCCGCTGGCGACCCGAGGTGCCCATTCAGGGCGAAAAGCCATGACGCGAGGTCGAGCCATGGGAATCGGTTGCTTCGCGATCTTCAGCATCCCCTTTTACTTGATAGGCATCGGCTTGCTTGGGCAAGGCTTGTGGGATGCAAGGCGCTCCGCCCGGGCGGCGTCGTGGCCAACGGCCTCGGGGACTATCCAAAGCATCGAGGTCCGTGAAGATCGCAACAACGAAGGTGCTACTTATTCCGTCCACGTCCAGTACGCTTACCTGGTCGATGGCGTTTCTTACGAAGGTGCACGGTTGGCGTTCGGTTATGCGGGAAGCAACAATCGGAGAGTCCATGAGGAGATCCGGGACAAATTGCAGAATGCCAGGTCGGTCGCCGTCCATTACGACCCTTTAAACCCGTAAGAATCATGCCTTTCGTTCGGGGCCCACCGTTCGATTCAGTTCATGCTCGTCTTCGCGATAACCTGGTTGATGTTCCTTCTCGGCTTCACGGCTTGTTTCTTGCTCTGGTACCGCAGCGACGCCGTGTTGCTTGAGAATCTCTCCGTCCAGTGAGAGGGGGAAGCTGCGCCGAAGCTGCCTAAATTGTCCAGCTGAGTAGCCACAGGATGCCAAATCGGTGTGTTGGCAATGTGGCATCCTTGGCACTCTGTGATCCATTAGAGCGATTGCGATGCGAGAATTGACTATGGCAGCGGCCCGGCGGCTCTGATACGCTTTTCCTTGGCCCGTCCTGACACCACTGGAGTTTCCCCATGCGTACCGCTTGTCGCGGCGTCGCGGCCGCGTCGTTCGCCATCGCGCTCTTCTCCTCCGCACCCGCCATCGCCGAGGACACCGTGAAAACCGGATTCCAGACGAAGACCTTTAAGAATGCCGACGGCTCGGAATCGCCATACGTCGTCTTCATTCCCGCCAGTTACGACGGGAAGAAGGAATTCCCCGTGATCCTGTTCTTGCACGGCGCCGGCGAGACCAAGAGCGGCAAGGGCAAGGGCGGGAAGATGCCCGTCGAGGTCGGCATCGGGCCGGCGATCAAGAAACAAGCCAAGACATTCCCGTTTATCGTGGTGATTCCACGAGCGGAAGGATTCGGCTGGGGCGCCAACACCGCCAATGCCAAGCGGGCCCTGGCGATGCTCGATGAAACGCTCAAGAGCTACAAGACCGACCCGAAGCGCGTTAGTCTGACGGGGCTGAGTATGGGCGGCATGGGCACGTTCAGCATCGCGGCGGCGCACCCGGACCGCTGGGCAGCCATCGTTCCCATCTGCGGCCGCGGCGACGTGAAGACCGCCGCCAAGCTCAAGGACATTCCGTGTTGGTGCTTCCACGGCGACGCCGACTCGGCCGTCAACGTCTCCGGTTCGCGCAACATGATGGAGGCGATCAAGAAGGCCGGCGGCAGCCCCAAGTACACCGAATACCCCGGCGTCGGCCACAACAGCTGGGACAAGGCTTACGCCGAGAAGGAACTGTTCCCATGGCTGCTGGAGCAGAAGAAGAAGTGACGCGCGGCTTGACCCCGGCCGAGCAAGCGGCCATCGAGGAGGTGCTCAGGAAGCTCCGCGAGCACTTCCACGAATGGCAAGGCTATGAGGGCGACGAGTGGAAACTCGTGGGGTTCGCTTACTACGAGGGGTGTGGCGACTCGGATGACTGCGGCCAAATCCTTGTCGAGGCTTCACCGATCGCTCTCGGCAAGGAACTCGTCGCCAAGCACGGCTTTCGCTGGGCAATGCTTCGCTCGGGGCAATCGTGGAAGTATGCGGTAGTGCATCCCGACTTGGGTCGGCCGATCGATTTGCAGGCGCTGGAGGACGGCTCTTGGAACGAGGAGGAATACGACGAGCCGCCGGAATCCGGCAAGTTGACGCACGATTCGCTGGATACCATCGTGAGACGGGTGGAACAGGCTAAACGCCGCGACCGCGATAGGTGATGCGGCCGCGCGTCAAATCGTACGGCGAAATCTCGACCTTCACGCGGTCGCCCGGGATGATGCGGATGAAGTTCTTGCGCATCTTCCCCGAGACGTGAGCGATCACTTCGCCGCCGATATCGAGTTCGACGCGGAATTGCGTGTTGGCCAGGGCTTCCTTGACCCGGCCTTCGACTTCGATCGCTTCTTCCTTGGCCATGACGCCTCGGCAGGAAAGAACGCGGCGCGGCATGCGCCGGGCCTCGAACGGCATTGTATTCGTTTTTGCCGAAGGGTCAGCCAAATCTCGCGGGTTGTGCGGAGCGCACAGCTCCGCCTCGCGGCTAATCTTTAGTAGCGCCCGCCGCCGCCGCGACGACTACCGCCGCCGCCGCTTTCGCGCGGCTTGGCGATGTTCACCGTCAGAGGCCGGCCGTTCATGTCCTGGTTGTTCAGCGCCGCGATCGCGGCTTCCGCCTCTGTCTGGTTCGCCATCTCCACGAACCCGAAACCGCGGGAACGCCCCGTTTCCCGATCGGTGACAATCTGGGCCCTGGCCACCGTTCCAAACGGCTGGAACATGGTCTGGAGGTCTTCGTTGGTTGTCGACCAGGGTAAATTGCCGACGTAGAGATTGGTCATGCGATTCGCTCGATCACCGTTTTCGTGTGGCGGCTCGGCGCTGGGCCCCCGTCGACGGCCGAGGAGTCCTCACCCGTTGCCGCGCCGCGCACCCGCCCCTGCCCGTGGCGATCCAGGCAAGTTGATTGAAATCATAAACGCCGCGACTGGCATCGCAAGAAGTTTCCGGAATATCTCCGAGAATCCCGCTTTCCCTTTGCCCCTGTTCCTTCCCCGCGCGGCGGACTATCCCTTCCAGCATGATCGTCACGATCGACGGACCGGCTGGTTCCGGCAAGAGCACCGCGGCCCGGCATCTCGCCGAACAATTCGGGTTCGATTTCCTCGACACGGGGGCGATGTACCGGGCCGTGGCGGTGGCATTCGCGCGGCGCGGCGTCGATCTCGCCGATGCGTGCGCCGTGGCCGCGGCCTTGCCGGACTTGCACATCGAAATGCCGCCATCGCGGCGCGTGTTCCTGAACGGCGAAGACGCAACGGCGGCGATCCGCACACCCGAAGCGTCGCAGGGGGCCAGCCGGGTGGCGGTGATTCCGGCGGTGCGGATTTACCTCGCCGCGGAGCAGCGCCGCATCGCCGCCGGCCGCTATATCGTGTGCGAAGGGCGCGATCAGGGGACGTTCGTCTTCCCGGATGCCGAGTGCAAGTTCTTCCTGACGGCGGACGCGCGGGCGCGGGCGGA
>Ga0134125_10006348_pt1 | contig 13388 bp, 14 predicted proteins | sample KB31751_FD_96464 | JGI IMG/M metagenome (GOLD analysis project Ga0134125, IMG submission 96464) | Terrestrial soil microbial communities with excess Nitrogen fertilizer from Kellogg Biological Station, Michigan, USA - KB3-175-1 | ecosystem: Environmental > Terrestrial > Soil > Unclassified ... | reverse complement strand
GTGCATGGCATGCGCGGCAAAGGCCTCAAAGGCTACGGCATGGTCACCATGTGCATCGGCACCGGCATGGGCGCGGCGGGGATCATGGAAGTGCTCTGAGCTGCGCTGTCTCCCGAATCCACTCGGCCACGGATCGGCCGATGACCTCAGGATAATCCTCCTGCAGGTTGTGCGTGCCGGGGCCCAGCTTTACCAGTCTGCAGTCGTGCAGAGAGGCCACCAGGGCGGCAGCATATGCCGGTGGCACCGTCGCGCCCGGCTCCGCGGTGAAAAACAACTTGGGGTAGCGGGAGGCGTGCAGTGCATCGAACGCGCGCCCGAGAATTGCAGCGACGTCGGCAGGCTCCCCGGCAACCGGGAGCTCCTGGGGAAAGCGCCAGACCGGGAGGCGGGACTGTGGCGTTGGGAATGGAGCGCGATACGCGCTCATCTCTTCATCGGTCAATTTTCTCACGACCGTGCGCGCGAGACCCTCGATGAAAGCATTGTCGTGCAGGAGCAGCCGCTCCCCCAACGCCCGGCGTCCTGAACTTTTGAAACAGCTCACGCGCGGCGGGGGAGCTGTGGAAGTCCTCCCAGTCGCGTGCGGGTCGGACGAACTCCATGAAAGCGATCCCCCTGACAAGCTGCGGGCGCCGCGCTGCCAGGTCGAACCCAAGCGATCCTCCCCAGTCCTGGCCGACGATGTACGCGGACGTGATCCCTGCCGCCTCCACGAAGGCTTCGAGGTAACGGACATGATCCTGGAAGCGGTAGGCAATGTCGGGCTTGCCTGACTGGCCGAAGCCGATCAGGTCCGGCGCAATGCAATGTGCCACGGTTGCGACGTGGGGGATGACGTTGCGCCAAAGGTAGGACGATGTCGGGTTGCCATGGAGAAAGATGGCGACGGGCGCGCCGGGAGGGCCTGCCTCCCGATATGCCATGGTCGAGTCGAGTACCGCAAGCTGCGGCAGTTTGAGATCCGCGGTCATGATCACGGCTCCTTGGCTCACGTCGATGATGGGCTCGCCGCAAGACGGCCAGGGTCGGCGACGTCGTGAATGCGGTGCGCCTCGACATCGGCAAGGAGCTCTTTCAGCCAGGCGCGGTCGAGGCGCCGCTGCCTGTCCAGATGTCGCAGCAGGTACTCGCCGCCGGTCGAGATTACCGGACTCAGCTCCTTGCGGATCGGACCCAGTTTGGCGATGAGGTCATCGAGCCGTGAGATCCTGCGGCGGACCCGTTCCTCCAGGACCTCGGGATTGCAGAGATGCAGGAAGAGCAGGGCGCCATACAGCGTCTGCGAGACCGGCCCATCTTCGTCGAACTGCGCATAGAGCAACCTGAGGAATTCCGCCTTTCCGGCCGCGGTGATTCTGTAGACGGTGCGTACGCCGCCGCGAGCCACCCGCTCCTGCCCTACCGCCGAGATCAGTTTCTCCTTCTCGAGCTGCCGGATGGCGTAGTAAAGCGTGCCCACGTCGACATCCGTGTAGCACTCGACCATCGCCTTCCCGAGGCGGCGCTTGATCTCGTAGGGATGAAAATCTCCCCGATGCAGCACGCCAAGGATCAGTAGACTCGCTTTCATAGTTTAATTAAACTATAATAATTGAAGTTAAAGACCGGGGAGGCATCATCATGTGGCGGACGGTGGCCGGCATTGTCGCCGGATTCGTGGCCTGGTGGCTCGTGGCAACGGTCTTCGATGTGGGCTTGCGCCTGTGGCTGCCAGGATATGCGCAGGTCGAGCACGCGATGCTGTTCACTCTGGGGATGAAGGTTGCGCGGCTTGCCATCGGAGCGCTCACATCCGTGGCGGCTGGCGCGCTGGTGCGCGTCATTGCGCCTGCGAGCCGCCCGGCGCCGTGGATACTCGGGCTGCTGATGCTCGCGCTGTTCGTTCCGGAGCATATCCAGCTCTTCAGCCGGTTTCCGCTCTGGTACCACCTGACCTTCCTGCTCACACTGGCGCCCTTGGTGGCCCTGGGCGCGAGGCTCGTGCCGCGCGGCAACGGAGGCGCGGTGGCGACGCCGGCATGAGGTGCTCTTGGGTTATGCTGTAGCCCTTGATGCATCCTGCCCGCCACAGCCGCGCCCGCCATATCCTCGTTGCCGTGACGGCTTTGGTCCTCGCCCGCGCACCGGCGGGGAGCGCGGAGCCGATGCATTTCTTCGCACGCCCTGCCAACGGCCTCGCGCTGACTCCGCCGATGGGCTGGAACAGCTGGAATCACTTCAGCTGCAACGTCAGCGCCTCCCTGATAGAGAGCCAGGCCGATGCCATGGTCTCCTCGGGAATGAAGGCCGCCGGCTATCGCTACGTGATCATCGATGATTGCTGGCAGGTGAGTCGTGACGCGAACGGCAACATCCTGGCGGACGGCCAGCGTTTTCCGCAGGGCATCAAGGCGGTGGCCGATTACGTCCACGCCAAGGGCCTGAAGTTCGGGATCTATTCCGACGTCGGCGATCACACCTGTCAGATGCGGCCGGGCAGCCGCGGGCACGAATACCAGGATGCGCTGCAGTATGCCCGCTGGGGTGTCGATTATCTGAAATACGACTGGTGCAATACCGGCGGCCTCGATGCCCGTTCCGCCTATGCGACCATGAGCGATGCGCTGCGGGCGACCGGCCGGCCTATTGTCTTCAGCCTCTGCAACTGGGGGCTCTACCAGCCCTGGCTCTGGGGTGCGCAGGCGGGCGGCAATCTCTGGCGAACCACCGGCGACATCTGGGACGCCTGGTCGGGACATCGCGGCTACGCTCTCGGCATGCTCGACATCCTCGACCTGCAGGCGGACCTGGCCGTATATGCCGGCCCCGGGCATTGGAACGATCCCGACATGCTCGAGATCGGCAACGGCGGGATGACCGAGGCGCAGTATCGTGCGCAGTTCAGTCTGTGGGCGATCCTGGCCGCGCCGCTGATCGCGGGCAACGATCTCAGCCGGATGAGCGCGGCTACCCGTGCGATCCTCACCAACCGCGAAGTCATCGCGGTCGATCAGGATTCGCTGGGCGTGGAGGGTCGCAGGGTGTGGAAGGAAGGGGACGGTGAGATCTGGGTCAAGCCGCTGACGAAAGGCAGAGAGGCCGTGGTCCTGCTCAATCGCGGCGAGCGGCCCCTGCGGATCCGACTCGACTGGTCCGCGCTGGGCCTGCCGGGCTATCTGCCGCTCGAATTCCGGGATCTCTGGCGGCACGAAGACCTTCCGGTCGCGAAGCAGAGTCTCACGCTCGATGTTCCGCCCACCGCTGTCAGGATGTTGCGCGAGACGCCGGCGCGGCCGACCGCCTGAGCATCCCGCCAAGCCGAGCGCAGCGTGAGAGCGAAGCCGCTGTATGGTGCGATCGAAGCCGGTGGCACCAAAGTCATATGCGCCGCCGGCTATGGCCCCGCGGAAATTCCCGACGAAGCCCGCACAGTGATTCCGACGACCGCCCCGGAGCCTACTCTCGCGGCCGTCGTGGAATTCTTCCAGCGGATCACGGGCAGGTATGGCGCGCTTGCCGGCATCGGCATTGCCTCCTTCGGGCCCGTCGATATCGATACGCGCTCCGCAACCTGGGGGCGGATCCTGGCGACGCCCAAGCCCGACTGGTCGCACATCAGTGTCGTGGCGCCGCTCGAGCGCTTCGGCTGTCCCATCGCGATCGATACTGACGTCAATGCTGCCGCGCTCGCGGAGGCGAGGTTGGGTGCCGGAGCGGGGCTCGGCTCGCTGGCGTACGTTACGGTCGGGACGGGAGTGGGCGGTGGAATCGTCATGGCGGATCGGACCGTCAAGGGCCTTCTGCACCCTGAGATGGGCCATATCCATGTCAGGCGCGATCCGCGGGACAGCGACTTCACCGGTGTATGTCCCTTCCATGGCGATTGCCTGGAGGGGCTGGCCAGCGGACCGGCCGTGACGGCCCGGTGGCAAACACGTGCCGAGAATTTTCCCGAGGCACATCCCGCTCGCGAGATCCTCGGAGGTTATCTCGGGCAGCTCGCCGCCTCGATCGCGCTCATGATCTCGTGCGAGCGCATCGTGTTCGGCGGCGGCGTCGTGTCCGGAGGCCGCCTGTTACCTTACATCCGGCAGTCGGCGAGTCACTGGCTCGGCGGTTACCTGCCCGTCGAGGCCCGGGCAGGCGGCTTCGAGCGCTACATCAGCGCGCCGGGACTGGGAGACTTCGCCGGTACGGCCGGAGCATTCCTGCTGGCCATGCAGACTTCTCCTCACGGCTTGACGCGATCGTAGTAGTCGACGGTTCCTCGGCCCGGAACATCTTGCGCAGGGTTCTTTGCCCGCGCTTCGCCGCGACCCCGAGAACCTGAATCTAGCTGAATCAATGGCTTAGGCCACCGTTAAATCTCCCATTGACATTATTTGCTTCAGCAAGTATTGTTTCAGCAAATATTGCGAGAGCAACCATGTCCCACCCTTACTACACCGTCGATAACCTGCAAGCCGGCAAGAGCATCGGGTTCCTGGTGAAACGCTGCGGCGGACTCATGTCGCAGCTCGCGGAGCGGCGCTTCGCTGCCGAGCACGTGTCCTTCACGCAATGGATGGTGATGGCGAACCTCGACCGCTTCGAGCACCTGACAGCGAGCGAGCTGAGCGCGCAGACCTGCCATGATATGGGCGCCCTGACGCGCGTCGTCGACGACCTCGCGGAAGAGGGTCTCGTGCGGCGCGAGCGCAGCGCGGAGGACCGGCGCGTCGTGCAGATCACTCTCACGCCCGAGGGGCGGCGGCATCTGCAGGCCGGCAAGCACATCGTAGTCGAGTTGTTGAACTCGCTGGTGGGGCCGTTCTCCCGCGAAGAGCTCGAGACCATGATCGCGCTCCTGCAGCGGCTGATGGGGCGCCTGCAGGAGGCGGAGCAGAAGAGCTCAGTCCAGAATGCGTCCCAGCCCCGGGAGGCGCCGCGCTCCCGCCGGGACGCGCGGTCGGCATCGAATGTCTCACGGCAGCGGCGGGCACGCCGCTCGAGAATGGGAGGTGCGACATGATTCCGGTCAATTCTCCGGCGGTGCGTGGCGGTTGGATCGCGAAGGGGCTGATGCTGTTGAAGACCTTCGGTCCGTACGCGATCCTGGAGTTCGTTCTGCCCGGCGGAACGCTGATTGCGGTTCTGCTGTGGCTGTACCGGCATCGCCATTCGCAGGTGTCCGCCGAGGGTACTGCCGGCCAGCGCCCCATCCGCTCGAGCGGACGGTCCGCACTCGCCTGGCCTCAGATGCTCGTTGCGGGCGCCGCGGCTGCACTGACCGCCGGTTGCACCGTCGGTCCCGATTTTGTGAAGCCCGAGGCACCTCCGGTGGCGTATTCGCGCTCCGTACCGGCTACCGGCGGGACGCAGAGCTTCGCTTACGGAGCGGCAGTCGCGGGCGATTGGTACCGGTTGTTCCGCTCCGATGCGCTGGATCAGCTGGTTCGTCAGGCGCTCGCAAACAACCCGGACCTCGATGGCGCCCGTCATGGTCTTGCGGCCGCGCAGGATGAGCTGCGAGCGGTTTCGGGCGCAGCGCTGCCGCAGATCGACGCCACGGGCCAGATCGGGCGCGGGCACATCAACGGCAGCGAGCTCTATGCCCCCGTTAACACGCTCGACGCCACCGGCAACCGTTACGCGATCGGACCTTCACTGGCCTACAACCTGGACGCGTTCGGGGGCGTGCGCCGCTCGATCGAATCCCAGCAGGCGCAGACCGCCGCGGTGCGCGATCAACTCCGCGATACCTACGTGACGCTCGTCGATCAGGTCGTCGTCACCGCCTTCGACTATGCGGCCGTCGAGGCCCGGATCCAGGTTACCCGCTCGCTGGTAGGCGAGCTGCAGGCGCAATACGACCTCACGGCGCGGCTGGAGAACGCGGGCAAAGTCATCCACAGCGACACCCTGCAGGCACAAACGCAGCTCGAGAACGTGCGTGCGACGCTCCCCGACTTGGAGCAACAGCGCGACGCCTACCGCGACGCCCTCGCGCGTCTCAGCGGCGAGACGCCGGATGAGTTTCGCATGCCGGCTTTGACGCTCGCCGATTTCACGCTGCCCGGTCAGTTGCCCGTATCGTTGCCGTCTGCGCTCGTACAGCAGCGTCCCGACGTCCTTGCGGCAGAAGAGAGTCTGCACGCTGCCAGCGCGGAAATCGGCGTCGCCGAGGCGGCGCGGCTGCCGCAGCTCAGCCTTTCCGCGCAATACGCCCAGCAGACTACCAAGCTCAACGAGCTCTTCACCAGGCCGGGCGGCGTCTGGTCGGCCGGCCTCGACTTCGCGGCGCCGCTGTTTCACGGCGGCAGCCTCGCCGCTCGGGCGGACGAAGCCAAGCAGCGCTACGCCCAGGCGCTCTCGGCCTATCACGGCACCGTGATCACGGCGTTCGTGGATGTGGCGGATGCGTTGCAGGCGTTGCAGCACGATGCAGACAGCTATAGCGCGCACAACCGTGCGCTCCAGGCCGCGCGCGACGATCAGGAGCTGGCGGCCGCCGAATATCGCGCGGGCAAGTACACAGAGCTCCAGGTGCTGACCGCCGAGCAGCAGTACCAGAGTGCGGCGCTCACGCAAGTACAAGCCGATGTCCAGCGGTTCACCGATACCGCGTCACTCTTCCGCGCCCTCGGGGGCGGCTGGTGGAATATCCGCGATGGCGCACTGGCAAGCGCGGCGGATGCCGGCACCCGTTCGAATTCCAAGCGCCGATAAGCAAAAACCCAACTCCATCAGGGAGCAGCCATGTCTGAACAGCAATCCGCGAAAGCGCCTTTAAAAGCCAACGCCCTGCTGCGGCGCGGGCTCCTCGTGCTTGCGGTGGCCGTCGTCGCCGTCGCCATCGGGATCTACTACGCCGCGTTCGTGCGAAATCACGTCACCACGGACGACGCTTACGTGAACGGCAACCTCGTGCGCCTCACACCGCAGATTGCCGGCACTGTCATCGCCATCAATACCGACGAGACGCAGTACGTACGGCGCGGCCAGGTTCTGGTCGAGCTCGACCCGCGCGACGCTCAGATCGCGCTGGCGCAGGCGAAAGCCAGTCTCGGCGAGACCGTGCGGGAGGTGGCACAGCTGTTCGCCGACGAGCGGCGCGACGCCGCGCTGGTGACCGCCGAACAGACCCAGTTGAGTCAGTCGAATGAAGATCTCACACGCGACCGCTCGCTGTCCTCGGTCCACGGCGTCTCCCTGGAGACGCTGGAACACGACGAGAACGCTGTGCGCAGCGCGCGCGCTGCCCTGCAACAAGCGCAGGCGACTCTGGCGAGCACGCAGGCTGCGATCGCGGGAACGACCCCCGCAACCCACCCCAGAGTGTTGCAAGCTGAGGCGAACTTGCGCGCCGCATGGCTCGCATCCTCCCGCACCCGCGTGCTGGCCCCGGTATCCGGTTATGTGGTGCGCCGCTCCGTCCAGCTGGGCGACCAGGTCTCACCGTCGACGCAGATGCTTGCGCTCGTTCCGGTCACCTCGATGTGGGTCGACGCCAACTTCAAGGAGAATCAGCTGGGGAGCCTGCGCATCGGTCAACCCGTGCAGGTTTCCGTGGACATGTATGGCTCCCACGTGCAGTACCACGGCACGGTTCTGGGTCTCACGGCGGGCACCGGCAGCGCGCTCGCGGTGCTGCCCACGCAGAACGCTTCGGGCAACTGGATAAAGATCGTGCAGCGCCTGCCGGTGCGCATCGGTCTTCAGCCCGCTGAGCTCGCCCGGCACCCGCTCTTCCTCGGACTGTCGGCAAACATCGACGTGAGCGTCCGCGACCGCGGCGGGTCCGCGCTCTCTCGAGTCCCGGCCTGGCCCGCCTCGCAGCGCACTGACGTCTATACGGATCAGGATTCCGGCGCCGACCGGATGATCGACGACGTCGTTTCCGCGAACCTGCACGGCAGCGGCCACGCACTCTATGCGCGCACCGCGGGTCGGGGCCTGCCGTGACCTCCGCGACCCGGGAGGCCGCCGGCGGGATGGGCTCCTGGCTCATCGCGCCGGTGGTCGCGCTGGCGGCGTTCATGGAGATCACGGACATCTCCATCGCCAACGTCTCCCTGCCGCACATCGCCGGTGCGCTGTCCTCGAGCCAGGACGAGTCGACCTGGGTGTTGACGAGCTACCTCGTGACCAATGCGGCGGTCATGCCGATCTCGGGCTGGCTCTCCGCGCGCTTCGGCCGCAAGCGTTTCTTCCTGGCCTGTATCTCGGGATTCACCCTGGCGTCGTTCCTCTGCGGGCTGGCGCCGAATCTCGCGGCGCTCGTGGTGCTGCGTGCCGCTCAGGGCGCCTTCGGCGGCGGCCTGCAGCCCGTGGGCCAGGCCATCCTCACCGACAGTTTTCCACCCGAGAAGCGCGGCATGGCCACTGCGATCTACGGTATCGCCGCCGTCGTTGCCCCCACGATCGGCCCTACACTGGGCGGGTGGATTACCGACAGTTACGACTGGCGCTGGATCTTCTTCATCAACGTTCCGGTCGGCGTTGCGGTCTTTGCCCTCGTGAGCGCTCTGATTCATGAGCGCGCGTCGACGCACGATTCCCGGAAGCACTCGCCCATGGACTGGACCGGCTTCGGCTTCGTGGCGCTGAGCCTGGGCTGCCTGCAGGTCGTGCTCGATCGCGGCCAGGAGGCGGACTGGTTTTCATCCCCCGTCATCACGGGGCTCGCGCTGGCATCGGCGACAGCCTTCGTGCTCCTCATCTGGCGGGAGCTCAAGGCCCGCGATCCGCTGGTCGATGTGCGGCTGCTGCTCGATCGCAACTTCGCCGTGGCCTTCGGCCTGATGCTCATGCTCGGCTTCATGCTGCTCGGCAGCACCTACCTGATCCCCGCCTACACGCAGAGCCTCATGGGCTACCGGGCGATGGATGCCGGGATGGTCCTGACTCCGGGCGGAGTCGTCATGATCGCCCTGTTGCCGATGGTGGGCCGCGCTCTCAACAAGGTGGACCTGCGGCTGCTGATCGGAGTGGGCCTGACCCTTGGTGGCTTGAGCCTGCTGTGGATGACGAACTTCTACCTCGGCATCTCCTTCGGCTGGCTGGTGCTGGCCCGCATCGTGCAGGCGGCCTCGCTTGCCTTTCTCTTCATTCCCATCAATACGTTGGCGTTCCGCGATGTTCCGCACGGCAAGACGGACAATGCCTCGGCGCTGATCAACCTGGCGCGAAACTTCGGCGGCAGCATCGGGATCTCCTTCGCCTCGACCCTGCTCACCCGGCGGGAGCAGTTTCACCAGAGCCGCATCGTCGAGCTGCTCCAGGGGATGAACCCGGCCTACACTGATTACACGCACCATCTGGCCGCCGCGCTGGGCAGCACACCGAATTCGCCGACCACTCTGGCGGCCATCTATCAGAACGCCATGCAGCAGGCGACGCTGCTTTCGTATCTGGACGATTTCAAGCTGTTGGGGATGTTCTTCCTAGCAATGCTGCCGCTGCTTTTGTGGGTACGGCCGGGCACCGGCGGCGGCCGCGCCGCGCCGGTCCACTAGCTCCCGACCGGCCACATCGCCGTGCGCGAAACCGGAGCACCGGCTATCCTCACCGCGATGGAAGACATCATCGATATAGCCGGCGTCTCCAAGACGTACGCTTCCGGCTTCGTCGCGCTCAAGGGGGTCGACCTCACCATCCGCCGCGGCGAGATCTTCGCGCTGCTCGGTCCGAATGGGGCCGGCAAGACCACGCTCATCAGCATCGTCTGCGGCATCGTGCGGGCGAGCACCGGCAGGGTAGTGGTCGATGGGAACGACATCGTTCGCGACTGGCGCGCGGCGCGCTCACTGATCGGCCTCGTGCCGCAGGAGCTCACCACCGATGCGTTCGAATCGGTGTGGAATACCGTCTCGTTCACCCGCGGCCTCTTCGGGCTGCGTGCCAACCCGGCCCATATCGAGAGCGTGCTGCGGGCGCTGTCGCTATGGGAGAAGAAGGACAGCCGGATCATGACGCTTTCCGGCGGGATGAAGCGCCGCCTGCTGATCGCCAAGGCGCTGGCGCACGAGCCGCGGGTCCTGTTCCTGGACGAGCCCACAGCGGGCGTGGACGTCGATCTGCGCCACGACATGTGGCAGCTCGTGAGGCGCCTGCGGGACGAAGGGGTGACGGTCATCCTCACGACCCACTACATCGACGAGGCCGAGGAGATGGCCGACCGTGTCGGGGTAATCAACAAGGGCGAGCTCATCCTGGTGAGGAACAAGGCCGATCTGCTGCACGAGCTCGGCACCAGGCGTTTGACCCTGCGCCTGCGTCAGCCGCTGACTCAGGTGCCCGAGGCCCTGGCGGCCTGGCGGCTGGAGCTCTCGAGCGACGGCACCGAGCTGACCTGCCTCTACGATGCCAAGCACATCCGCGATGGGGTCGGCGAGTTCCTCGAGAAGGTGCGGGAAGCGGGAATCGTGTTTACCGACCTCACGACGGAGGAAACCTCGCTCGAGGACATTTTCGTGAGCCTGGTGAGGCAGAAATGATCAACATCGAGGCCGTTGCCGCGATCTACAAGTTCGAGATGGCCCGGGCGAGGCGGACCGTCACGCAGACCATAGTCTCACCGGTGATCTCCACTACGCTCTACTTCGTGGTGTTCGGCGCGGCGCTCGGCTCGCGCATCCAAAAGGTGGGCGGTATCGGCTATGGCTCGTTCATCGTGCCGGGGCTGGTGATGCTTTCGCTCCTCGCCCAGAGCATCTCCAACGCGTCCTTCGGCATCTATTTCCCTCGTTTCACGGGGACCATCTACGAGATCCTCTCCGCCCCGGTATCGGCGGTGGAGATCGTCCTGGGCTATGCCGGCGCCGCCGCTACCAAGTCCATCGTTCTCGGCGTCATCATTCTCGCCACGGCGGGGATTTTCGTGCCGCTGCGCGTCGAGCATCCGCTGTGGATGATGGCCTTCCTCGTGCTCACCGCGGCGACGTTCAGCCTGTTCGGCTTCATCATCGGGATCTGGGCCGACGGATTCGAGAAGCTGCAGATCGTACCCCTGCTCATCGTCACGCCGCTTACTTTCCTCGGCGGCAGCTTCTACTCCATCGACATGTTGCCGGGTGTATGGCGCACGGTGGCTCTGTTCAATCCCGTGGTTTACCTCGTCAGCGGCTTTCGCTGGAGCTTCTACGGCATCTCCGACGTGAACGTCGGCGTCAGTCTCGGAATGACCGCGGTGTTCCTGCTGCTGGCTCTGGTCATCGTGGCGTGGATCTTCAAGACCGGCTACCGGCTGAAGACCTGAAGCCTGGAAGACTTTCAGGCCGGCAGCTCGGTGGCTGCGGCCGTAAAGCTCAGATGCCGCGCCGCGACGGCGAAAACCTGCAGCGAGTCCAGCGAGGGTAGGCGGGCCATGGCAGCTCGCGGACCCCCCTAGCCCATGGCCCGGCCGTTCGACCACATCGTCCGCGACACCGCTCGATTGGTATATGGAGTCTGAAGCACCACGAGAGTGGTGGTGCTGATGCTCGGGTGGAAGCGCACGATGCGATCCAACACCGCCTCCAGGTGACCCACCGACATTGCGATCACGCGCAGCGAGCCGGAATCCTCGCCCGCCAGCCGCCGGTAATCGAGAATCTCCGGGATCTCGGCCAGCGCAGGGCCGACGCTGGAGCAGATGCTGCCATCGCAGCGGAGGCGAATCACCGCCTCGATGACGTAGCCGAGCCTCTGCGGATCGACCTCGGCGCGATAGGCCCGGATCACTCCGGCGTCTTCCAGGCGCTTGACCCGCTCCGCCGTGGCGGGCGCCGACAGCCCTACGTGCCGGCCGAGCTCGGCGTAGCCCGTACGCGCATCCTTCTGCAGCAGCTCGAGGAGCTGCCAATCCTTGGCATCGAGACCTGGTTTCGATTCGAAGGCGGTAGCGGCCATAAAGACCATCCATCAACTGCGAATGAAGAGAATATAGCCGTATTCATCATTCAATTCCATGTTGTGGCCTTCTAGTATGCGTATCGAGAACCCGGCCGTCACGTCCGAAAATGGCGCGATTGCCGCGGGACTGCTGACTAGGATGAATTCCCAGGCGCGGACCTCAATTCGCAAGAAGCTTTCCATGGAAAACTCCGGCCAGCTCGACGCTCGAGCACTCTTCTACGTCGCCGTTGCGATGCTCACCTGGTCCTCCGCTTATGCCGCGATTGCCTACGGGCTCGCAGGGTTCACGCCGGGGGAGGTGGCATTTGCCCGCCTGCTGCTGGGCTCGATCTGCTTCATGCTGTGGCTGCGGATACGCAGGCTGCCACTGCCGCCGCCGGCCGCATGGCCGCCGTTACTCGGGCTGGGTGTGGTCGGGCTCGCCATCTATCACCTGTGCCTCAACTACGCGGAGACGCGGATCCCCAGCGGCACCGCCGCGATCATCATCGCCCTGGCGCCGGCGGCCACTGCCGCGGCATCGGCGCAGTGGTTGGGTGAGCGGCTGTCCGCGCGCGCCATCGGCGGCCTGGCGATAGCGCTGGCCGGCGTCGTGTTGGTGGTGCTCACCAGCGGCAACGGCGTGAGCTTCCAGCCGAAGGCGGTACTGGTGCTGGTCAGTGTGCTGGCGACTTCGATCTATTTCACCCTGCAGAAGCCGTTTTCCGCGCGGTACGGCTCGGAGGCGGTCACAACCGTAACCATTCTGGGGGGCACCCTCGGGACTCTGCCGTTCGCCATGGGGTTGCCCCACGCGCTGCTCGCGGCGTCGCATTCACGGATCGCGGCGCTGGTCTGGCTGGGTCTGGCGCCGACGTTCCTCGGATATCTCACCTGGAACATGGCGCTCCACCGGGCGAGCGTCACCAAGGTGTCGAGCTTCATCTATTTTGGGACTCCGATCGCGCTACTGATCAGTTGGGCCTGGCTGGGAGAGCAGCCCGGCTGGGCGACCCTGATCGGCGGCACGATCGTGGTCGGCGGAGTGGTCCTCACCAACACCCGCGGCGGTCCGAAGCGCACCGGGAGCACGGCGCAGCGGGTCTGCGAGTCGTAGAAGGGGCTGTAACTTTCGCCGGCCGGCGGTGTTCTGGGGGTGAACAGAGGAGAAGTCACCATGAACAGAGTCCAGAAAGCCGCTTTCGCCGCCAGTGCCCTTGCCATCACTCTCATTGGCGCCGCCTTCGTCACCGCACCGATGGCGTTTGCCGGGTCCAAGCCGCTCGTGGCACACCACTACGCGTATTCGGCTCATGCGGCGGTGTCCGCTCCCGCGCCGGCCGCGGGCGCTTTGCAATAAAGCGCTGCGCCAATCCGTCAGAGCGATTGACGCCGGGGGCGAAACCATGAGGAAGGCGGGTCACAGTGAAAAATCGGCTTCTGCGCGCTATCTTCAGCGCCCTCGAGGGCGCCGAGCCGGTATCCCGCGCTGACACCGTCGATGAATACCGCGAGCTCGCGATGCTGGCCGGTGCGTGGGAGCGCGGGCC
>Ga0134125_10006347_pt1 | contig 13389 bp, 9 predicted proteins | sample KB31751_FD_96464 | JGI IMG/M metagenome (GOLD analysis project Ga0134125, IMG submission 96464) | Terrestrial soil microbial communities with excess Nitrogen fertilizer from Kellogg Biological Station, Michigan, USA - KB3-175-1 | ecosystem: Environmental > Terrestrial > Soil > Unclassified ... | reverse complement strand
GAGTTGAGGTTGGTGTATTGTAAAACCCCTTTCGCATTCGGCGAAAAAAACCCAATTTCGTTCTGACCTCCTACATAAATACGACCATCAGCATCGATGGAGAGCGAACGAACAATCGTTTTATTGGGAAGTAGATATATTTTCCAGTAGTTACCATCAAATGAAAGCAACCCTTCATTATTTGCAAAATACATTTTGCCGCTGGAATCCTGGCCTATATCCCATGTCTGGCTACCGCCATGATAATCGTCTTTACTATAATTTATGATTTGTGGAAGTCCTAATGTGTTTTGAGAAAATGAAACATTTGAGACGGCAGACAAAATAATTACGAAAAAGCAGCTAATTCTCATAGAATAAAGATAATAATTCTTTTGATGTAGTAATGATGTAGTTGCGATAAATTTAGTTAGCTACAAAATTTGAAAGGTGTAGTATTAGTGATGTATTGATTTTTGATTTTGTCATACCAATGTACCTTATATTTGTTTTGTTAAAAAAAATGACACTCCCTAAATTAAAAAAATCTGCGTATGAAAAAAAATCTGCAACGACTTGCTTTCCTTTTTGGTATTTTGTTTTTAACTTATAGTGCATCAGCACAAAACAAAACGATTACAGGAAAGGTAAGCGATGAGAACGGCGCCCCCATTCTGGGAGCTTCGATAATTGTGAAAGCTACCAACCTGGGAACTTCCACGGGAGTTAATGGTGAGTTTAGCCTTTCTGTACCAGAAAGCGCAACAACATTAACTGTTAGCTCGACAGGCTTTGCAACCAAAGATGTTCCTATAATTGGAAACAACCTTGCGGTATCGATGACAAGAACAACTGCTCATCTTGATGAAGTGGTAGTTGTAGGCTACGGCTCACAAAAAAAATCGAATGTTACCGGTGCAATTTCCAGTGTAAAGGCATCAGACCTGGAAAATATACCGAATGGCAGGATTGAACAATCCTTACAGGGCCGCGTTTCCGGCGTCACAATCATGCAGAATTCCGGTCAGCCCGGTTCTGCCTCTACCATTCAGATACGCGGCGTTACCACTTTTAATAATAACGATCCTTTGTGGGTAGTTGACGGAGTAGTGGTAGATGCAGGTGGAATTGGCTACCTGAATCAGTCAGATATTGAATCTATTGAAGTATTGAAAGATGCTGCTTCAGCTGCCATTTATGGTACACGCGCAGCAGGAGGTGTAATATTGGTAACTACCAAAAAAGGAAAAGCAGGAAAAACAGTAGTAACTTATAACGGTTATTATGGCACTTCTGCACCGGCCAAGGTATTAAGTCTTCTAAATGCTACCCAATATGCGACTTTAAGAAATGAAAGTGCAGCGGCTGCCGGTAAAGACATCCCTTTTGCAGATATTACCTCACTAGGTAAAGGAACCGATTGGCAAAATGCGATTTTCAATTATAATGCACCAAGCTATTCACATGAAGTAAGCATGAGTGGCGGCAATGAAAAATCTACCTTTTATTTTTCAGCAGGAATTGAAGATAAGGCAGGAATAGTGGCAACTGAAATTTCAAAGTATGATAAAATCAATATCCGTCTGAACTCAAAACATAAATTATCTAAAATTTTCACTTTCGGACAAACATTAGGATACACGCGTCAAAAAAGCATGGGACTGGGAAATACAAATAGCGAATTCGGTGGACCGTTAAGTTCTGCTATTAATCTTGACCCAATCACTCCACTGGTTGTAACAGATGTTGCTTCCCAACCTAATGCGGTAATTTACGAGAATGCAAATATTATAAAAGACGCAAACGGCAACCCTTATGGAATATCTAATTACGTAGGACAGGAGATGACGAATCCTGTGGCTTATATGCAAACAAGATTAGGTGGTTATGGCTGGTCAGACGATATTGTCGGTAACGCGTATCTGGAAGCAACTCCAATTAAAGGATTGACATTTCGGTCTTCCGTTGGCGCTAAAAAAGCGTATTGGGGCAATCTCGGTTTCACCCCGTTATATTTGTTGAGTTCTTCAGTATCAACGAACAAGAACAGCTATAATAAAGGTGAAAACAAATCATTCAACTGGAATATTGAAAATACCGTTACTTATAATAAAAGTATAGGCGAACATAATTTTACTGTTTTATTAGGTCAGGGTAGCTATGTGGATAATATAGGCGGAAATGTTGGGATGACATTTTATAATCTTCCCATCAGTTATTACACAGATGCTTCTTTCAGATTTGATGTAGGCCTTGCAAACAGGGATGGATACGCCGGTGATTTCATAGAGCATAAAATTTATTCATTATTCAGCAGGTTGAATTATTCTTTTGAAGATAAATATTTGTTGACCGGAATTATTCGTCGGGATGGTTCCACTCGCTTTGGCGCAAACAAAAAATATGGTATTTTCCCTTCCTTCTCTGCAGGATGGAACGTACACAACGAGAAATTCTGGAAGATGAATAACATTGTTAATTCATTAAAAATCAGGGGCGGCTATGGGGTAGTCGGAAATGATAACAGTGGTGATTTTCAATACCTGGCGAGGATAGTCGGGGGATATAATTATCCTATTGGAAATTCAGGTGTCGTAACTACGGGATACGCACCGGAAACATTAGATAATCCCAACCTTCATTGGGAACAAACCGCTTCTACGGATCTAGGTTTTGACGCAAGAGTCCTTGACCATTTCACAGTAACCTTCGATTGGTTCAATAAAAAAACAACGGGAATTCTGCGCCAGGTAAATATTCCTGGATATGTGGGTGTTTCATCCGATCCATGGGATAATGTCGCAGACATGAAAAATACCGGCGTTGAATTAGAACTCGGATTCAATAAAAGATTCGGGCAGTTTAATTTATCGGTTAATGCCAATGGCTCCTACATTAAAAATACCGTTACTTATGTATCTGCTGATACTAATTTTATCGGCGGAGGGGCCGGTTTCCAATCAATGGGGACCATTACACGGATACAGGTTGGACAACCGTTCAATAGCTTTTGGGGCTATAAAACTCTTGGAATTTTCCAAAACGAACAACAGATTCTTGATTACAAGAATAAAAATGGAACTCCAATACAGCCAAATGCACGCCCTGGTGATTTCAAATGGGCAGATCTGAATGGAGACGGAACCATTACAGACGGTGATCTGGATAAAACTTTCCTTGGAACCAGTCTTCCAAAGTACACTTTTGGTTTCACCATTAACTTACAGTATAAAGATTTTGATTTAATGGCTTTTGCACAAGGTGTAGCAGGAAACAAAATCTTCCAGGGATTACGCAGGTTGGATATATTAACTTCCAATTATTCCACTAAGGCGTTGAGCCGCTGGACAGGTGAAGGAACCTCAAACACTTTCCCTCGCCTTACAGATGCTGACCCCAATGGTAATTTCAGTAAAATGTCTGACTTCTACCTTGAAAATGGCGATTATCTTCGTTTTAAAGTAGTTCAATTAGGATATACTTTGCCAAACAGGTTGTTCCGTCATATAGGAGTTTCCAGATTAAGAGTATATGTAACCGGTGAAAACCTGTTTACATTGACAAAATACACTGGTTATGATCCTGAAGTTGGCGGTGGTGTGTTTGGTATAGATAAAGGACAATATCCACAGGCACGCACATTTATTGGCGGAGTTCAACTTTCATTTTAACCTTTCTAATCTTATTATATATGAAACAAATTCGAATTAATATAGCAACGATTGCAGCCATAACTCTGGTTATCCTCGCATCATGCTCAAAAGATTTTATCACGATCCAACCAAAGGGACAATTCCTTACTCAAAATTATTACACAAACCGCGACCAGGCTTATTCGGGTCTTGTAGCAGTTTACGATGTGTTGCGTAAAAATGCGGGAGGTTTTGAAAACATGATCACCATGATGAACGCCGGTTCTGATGACAACTATGCAGGTGGTGGTGGCGCTACTGACGGTGCCGGAATTCAGGGCTTTTCAAATTATACACTCAATGCGAATATCATGCCTGCAAGTTTTTGGGGCGATCATTATCAAGGGGTTTTCCGGGCTAATATTTTATTGAACAAATTACCTGGAACAACCATGGATGCAGCTGAAAAAGCCAGATTTACTGCAGAAGCTAAGGCATTACGTGCAACTTATTATTTTAATCTGGTAAGGATGTTTAGAAACATCCCGTTAATCCTGGAACCATTGGCTGCCAGTGACATCTATAATGTTACTCAGGCCAAGCCGGAAGACGTATATGCACAAATTGAAAAAGATCTTTCAGAAGCAATTCCGGATCTTCCCGCTAGTGTAAATTTGGCGACAGAAGGAGGACGATTTACCAAAGTAGCTGCGCAGGCACAACTTGGTAAAGTATATCTTTATGACAATAAAAAAGCGGAAGCGGCATCCATGCTTGCCCAGGTAAACGGACCAACTCCGGGACAATCAAATCAGTATGGCAATCACTTGCTCGCAAATTTTGCTGATCTGTGGGTATTTACCAATAAATTCAATGCAGAATCGCTTCTTGAGTGCGTTCATACTGATCAATCAAATGCTGATTGGGGATTTTGGGGCAGCAGTGCAGATGAAGGAAATTCTGTAGATCAGATGGTAGGGCCAAGAAGCTATAATAAAACCGGACCCAATGCTCCGGATATTTATACTTCCGGCTGGAGTTTTAATGTTTGGACACAAAATTTTTATGACGCAATTAAAGGTGATCCGCGTTTTGCATCTTCTGTTCTTGATGTAAAGGCACTTGCAGCTGCCGGACAATGCACTTATCTTGAAGGATATCAAAATACCGGTTATTTTTTAAAGAAATTTATTCCGATGAAATCGGATATTAGAAAAGGAGGCGGCGCTGTAGAATTAAATTTCCAACAGGATGATTATATTATTCGTCTTGCAGACACCTACCTGTTGGAAGCTGAAGCTTTAGGTGCAACGGGAGCAAGAGCACAAGCATTACTTGATGCTGTTCGCGCAAGAGTCGGCTTGCCATCAGTTCCGGTTTCAATGGATGCAATCAAAAAAGAACGCAGGCTTGAACTTGCCGGAGAAGGCCACCGTTTCTTCGACCTCGTAAGATGGGGCGATGCGGCTACTAAATTAGCTGACCGAGGTTTCGTGGCTGGCAAAAATGAAATTTTCCCTATACCTTCTTCAGAATTACAGGGTACCAAACTGGTTCAAAATCCTAACTATTAAAACAAACTATATGAGAATCAATTTAATTCTAAGTTTCGCTGTATTATTGGCGCTTACAACGGGCTGTGAGAAAAGAAGTGGTATAGATGACGATCTGTCTTTTGTAAGGACAGCAAAAACAGCCAATCCAGGTAATGTTTTTGATATAACCAATGACAATTCCGGAAAAGTAACCATTACCCCTACGGCTGAAGGTGCTTCTTCCTTTACAGTCATTTATGGAAATCCCGCCGGTAGCTCAGATTCAGCAGTGGTGATGCCGGGACATAATACGACGCATGTTTACCCTGAAGGAAGCTATACGGTAACAATTATTTCAAAAAGCATTTCAGGAGAGGAAACAACCTCTACTTATCCTTTGCAGGTAACTTACCGCGCTCCGGAAAATATCAATATAACCACCACTGCCAAAGTTCACGACCTCACGGTTAAAGCGGACGCGCTCTACGCCGCATCTTACCTTGTTTATTTTGGAGATGTAGCCAATGAAACCGGAACTCCTCTTGCCGCCGGGGCTGCGGTTACTCATTCTTATCCAGCGGCCGGAAATTATAATGTAAAAGTGGTTGCTCTAAGTGGTGGTGCGGCTAAGTCAGATAAAACGGTTCCTGTTACGATTTATAATCAGTTTGGATTGCCTATTACTTTTGATGATCCCTATAAAAATGATTTCTTCGGTACATTTGGAACAAACCAGCAATTTCAAATCGGTGCGGCTAATCCTGACATCTCCGGCTTAAATATGAGTGCGAAAGTTGGCAAATTCACACGTGGAGTTGAAGGCTGGAGCGGAACTTATAGCCCACTCGAGGTTCCTATTGATATGTCAGTAGGTAAGAAAATCAAAGTGCTGGTTTATAATCCTGACCCGGCAATGATTGGGGCAAAACTAAATGTAGAACTCGAAAATGGAAGTACCATAAAAAATGGGGTAGCAGTACTAAAAGTTCCTCTTACGAAATCAGGTCAATGGGAAGAACTAACCTTTGATTATGGAACGCTTTCAGGCATTCCTGCAGGTGAAACTTTTGGCCAGCTTGTTTTACGTTTTAATGACGCTGTTGATGGCTCGGGAACCGGCGGACAAAGTACTGTTATTTATGTTGACAATTTTAGATTAACCAATTAAAATAGTTTTTATGAAACATTATTTAAAATATTTATTCTATTCATTTATTCTACTCATAACATTTAATAGCTGTACAAAAGATAAATACAACATGGGGGTTCTTACCGCTCCATCAGATGTGGTCATTAATACAACTATCGTTGGTCAGGATGCAACTCATCCCGATGGTGATGGTTCCGGAGATGTAATTATTAACCTTACGGGCAAAAATGTACTGGCTTATAAAATTGATTATAACGCTGCTGATGGAATCCAACTGGATTTTCTGCCAAAAAGCACAGTAACCAAAAAATATACTACGTTGGGATTAAATACTTACCGGATTACCGTTGTAGCTTATGGCCCTGGCGCAAGCGCTACGACCGTTACAAAAGAAATCCAGTTAAGAAGCGATTTCACTCCTGATCCTGAAATTGTTTCAGACCTTACAGGAACTGGCTCTAAAACCTGGAGCGTGAATAAAGATGTTCCCGGACATATGGGAGTAGGCCCATGGGATCCAAAATCAGTGACTCCTTCCTGGTGGGCTGCTGCACCTAATGAAAAAGGAGATTGTTGCAGTTGTTTCTACACAGCCACTTTTACTTTTAGTAAAAATAGTGATGGAACTTTTAAACTCACCGTTGCGAGTCCTAATGGTGCCTTTACAAAAACCGGTGCGCTGGCTGGCGGACTTCCAGGAATTCCGGCTTCTGGTGCGGAAGGATGCTATAATTATGGCGGTGGCAGTTCATCATTTTCATTTGTACCATCAAGTTCCGGAGTGGATCCATCTGCACCTTCTACTAAAACTGCCATCATGTTAGCAGGAACTAATACTTATATCGGATATGGGGCGGTTTTGAAAGAATACGAGATTTTGTCAATAACAGAAACAAGTCTTTATCTCAGAGTTCAGGGTACTGAAACCGGCAATGCCTGGTATTTAAAATTAAAATCTAATTAAGTATTTTTCAAAAGCCTTTTTGCTATCATTGTAAAAAGGCTTTTCTTTTTAATAGTCATGAAATGATTTAATTCTCACCTTTCTTTGAAAATCTTAATTTAAAATCCTTTCAGTAAAAGAACAAATAACACACATTCCTGTTTCTGAAAATTTAAAAGATTTTATCAGAATAGTAAAAGTATCTTCTTACATTCAATGAAAGACTTTTCACAAAAAGCACTTTCATTCAAATCACAATTCTCATGAAACAATTTAAAAGTCAATTTACTCATTTCATTTTGTTGTTATTAAGCTGCTTCGTGCTTTCATGTAAAAAATCGCCCGCAGATAAACCGGACGTTATAATTCCTTCCATAAAAGTTACAAATGCTTCGCAGGCACGGTCAACTTCTGAAAGTGTCATGCATTTGCAGTTTACTTTAGATAAAACCACTACAGTCCCTGCGTCGGTAGATTATACTTTAAAAGACGGAACTGCTGTCGCCGTAAAGGATTTTGTTGCAGCTTCCGGAACTGTTACTATTCCTCCAAATAAAACAATGGCTGATTTAACCATTACCATTAAGGGCGATCCTAGCAATACAAGGCAACCGAATCTTACATTTAATATTGTTTTAAGTAATCCGAAAAACTGCACAATTGCAGCTGGTACTGCACAGGCAGTGATTATTACAGAAGACGGAACAAATCTTACAACTGATTCTACAGGCTACAGAACGCCTCTCTCCTATCCTGGTTATAAACTTTTATGGAATGATGAATTTTCAGGGGATCAAATTGATCCAAACAACTGGAATTTTGAGATCGGCAACGGAGATAACGGCTGGGGAAATCATGAACTGGAATATTATACCAATAGTCCTAAAAATGTTTTTGTTTCAAATGGCAATTTGATCATAGAAGCGCGTAAAGAATCAATCAGCGGATTTAACTATTCTTCAGCACGGATGACTACCCAAAATAAAAAGGCTTTTACTTTTGGCAGAATTGATATCAGGGCAAAACTTCCTGTTGCCAAAGGAATGTGGCCGGCGTTGTGGATGCTTGGCTCCAATATTTCAACTGTTCCGTGGCCGGCATGCGGGGAAATTGATATAATGGAATTAATTGGAACAGATCCAAAGACCACTCACAGCACACTCCATTGGGGCGCGTCCACACAGTCGCATGCTTCAAAAGGCGCAGCATATACGTTACCATCCGGAGATTTTTCACAACAATTTCATGTCTTTAGCGCCGTTTGGGTAAAAGACTCTATCAACTTTTTAGTGGATGATCAGTTATATTTGACGGTTTCCAAAACAGATCTCGGTACAGCCAATTATCCCTTTAATGACCCACAGTTTTTTATTTTTAATGTAGCAGTCGGAGGCGATTGGCCAGGACCTCCTGACAACAGCACTTCTTTTCCTCAAAGAATGTTTGTCGATTATGTAAGAGTTTTCCAATGATTTCTTTTTAATTTTTTCAAAAAACCTCCTTATGTTTCTCCAAAAGACACATTTAAATTACTTACTTCTTATTGCCATATCTTTTTATCTCAATTCCTGTTCCTCTTCAAAAAAAACAAGTGATAGCAACGAATGGAAGCTTACATGGAGTGATGAATTTAATTATAATGGGTTACCGGACAGTAGCAAATGGACTTATGATGTAGGAGGAAATGGCTGGGGAAATAATGAGCTTGAGTATTACACAAATGCTTCTTTGGCAAATGCACATGTAAATAATGGGATTTTAAAAATTACGGCCATTCACGAAGATAAAGCTGGCCGTAACTATACTTCGGCGCGGCTGGTGACAAAGGGAAAACAAGATTTTACCTATGGCAAAATTGAAATTCGCGCCAAGCTTCCCGCCGGTAGAGGCTTATGGCCTGCAATCTGGATGCTTGGAGCAGATGCGGCAAAAGTAGGTTGGCCATTATGCGGCGAGATAGACATCATGGAACATGTAGGATATGAAAAAGATTCTGTTTTAGGAACCATTCATACCAAAGCATATAACCACATTCTTGGAACACAGAAAAGCAAAAAGACGTACATTGAAAATCCATACAGTGAATTTCATCTTTTTTCTATAGAATGGACACCAGAAAAAATCGATTTTTTTCTCGACAATAAATTATATAACCATTTCGAAAATGAACACAAAACCGTCGCAGAATGGCCTTTTGATAAACCTTTCTTTTTGATCATGAACATTGCAGTTGGTGGAGGTCTTGGCGGTAAAATGGGGGTGGATGAAACTGCTTTTCCTGCAACAATGGAAGTGGATTATGTAAGAGTATATACTCGAAAATAAATCATTTATTTCGCTGTTAATTTTTAAAAACTGAATGCATGAAAACGATGAATGATATTACAAAAAGAGGAAAACATTTTTTTATTTTGGGAATGTTGGCCGTGCTTTTCATAAATTGTAATCACGAAAAAACACCTGATCCTACACCTCCGGCTCCTCCTGTAAATCCACCTGCAAAAAACGAAGTGGACTTCTGGCTTACAAACGGCGATGAAAGTGTGAAGCTGCAAAAACAGAATACGATTTTGGCTTTTGGAACCAATGCAAATCAATATCCGACAATTGAGGTAGATGAAAAAGTTGCCAACCAAACGATAGATGGTTTTGGTTACACACTTACCGGCGGAAGCGCAGAAGTAATTAATTCCCTTGCCACATCAGTAAAACAGGCTTTGTTGCAGGAATTATTTGGCACAGGTGAAAATGCGATCAGCATCAGCTATTTACGAATGAGTATCGGCGCTTCTGATTTAAATGAATCACCATTTACTTATGATGATATGCCCTCCGGACAATCAGATATGAATCTGAATAATTTCAGCCTCGCTCCTGATATGGCCAACGTAATTCCTTTGTTGAAAGAAATCCTTGCTATTAATCCCAATATCAAAATTTTAGGTTCGCCCTGGTCAGCTCCCGTCTGGATGAAAGATAATAATAGTTTTGTGGGTGGAAGTTTACAGCCACAATATTATGAACCTTATGCCCAATATTTTGTAAAATACATTCAGCAAATGAAGGCGCAGGGAATTACCATTGATGCCATCACTCCGCAAAACGAACCGCTAAATCCGGCGAATAATCCGAGTATGTATATGACTGCTGCCCAACAGGCAGATTTCATCGAAAATCATCTGGGGCCAGCGTTCAAAAATGCCAATATTAATACCAAAATTATCATTTACGATCATAATTGCGATAAACCTGATTATCCCATTTCCATTTTAAATGATGCAGACGCAAGGCCGTTTATCAATGGTTCTGCTTTTCATTTATACGGGGGAGATATCAGCGCCCTTTCAACAGTGCACGCTGCTTATCCTGATAAAGATGTATACTTTACAGAACAATGGACAGCAGCCAATGGAAGTTTTGCCGGCGATTTGAAATGGCATCTGAAGAATGTCATTATTGGTTCTATGCTAAACTGGAGCAAAAATGCACTTGAATGGAACCTAGCGAGTAATGGCTATTATGGCCCTCATACAACTGGCGGATGCGATGCTTGTAAAGGGGCAATAACTGTTGTAAGCAGCAGCTCATTTAACCGGAATGTTAGTTATTATATTATTGCTCACGTTTCCAAATTTGTGCCGGCGGGTTCTATACGAATTTCCAGTTCTGTTACCGGTAATTTAAGCAATGCGGCATTTAAAACGCCTGCAGGAAAAAAAGTATTGGTTGTGGAAAATGATGGTGATACAAAAAGTACTTTTAATATTAAATTTAATGGCAAGTGGATAACTACTTCATTGAATGGAGGAAGTGTTGGAACATTTGTCTGGTAATCTTTTTCTTCAACTAACAAGAGAATATTCCTGTTCAATCATATATATCCAGCTCAATTAAAGCAGCTGTAATCTATATATTTGATGTTCTAAAAATCTTAATCGCATTGTTAATGAAAATTTACATTCTTATTTCCTTCTTTCTTTTGGCATCTTCAGCAACGGAAACAAAATCACAATTGCTTTCAACAGAAACTTTTGCCCTTACAAGCTATATTTTTCAAAATAATTTAAAATCCAATTTACTTACTTCTATTATTCCTTTATCCGGAAAAAAATACACTTATTTACTGGAAGGTCGCAATGCTGGATCGTTGCAGATAAAAGGAAATAATATTTTTGTAAAAGACAAATTTCAAAAGAAAATTTCTCAGCAAAAACAAATTGAGTTTTCTGTTTTAATAAAAGAAAACAATAAGCTAATTTCAAAGAAATCATTTACGCTTTTGCAAAACAACTTCAATGAAAACAAAGTAATCGCTCACCGGGGTGCGTGGAAAAATACGCCCGCCCCACAAAATTCTGTTGCATCGTTGAAAGCAGCGATAGCATTGGGCTGTGCTGGTTCAGAAACAGATGTGCATATGACCGAAGACAGTGCGCTTATTATCAATCACGATCCGGTATGGGCCGGTTTACCCGTACAAAAAAGCCCCTTATCAGATTTGCAAAAAACAAAATTATCGAATGGCGAAACTTTACCGTTACTCGAAGATTTCTTAAAAACAATTCAGCAGCAACATTCCACCAAATTAATTTTAGAAATAAAACCTTCTGAAAAAGGAAGGGAATGGGCAAATGCAACCGTAAAAAAAGTATTGGAAAAAGTTCATGAAATGCACGCGCAGGCATGGATAATTTATATCAGTTTTGATTATGAAATACTGAAAGAGATTCTAAAAAGAGAGCCTTCAGCAATCGTTCAATATCTGAATGGCGATAAAACGCCTGAACTATTAAAACAGGATGGAATAAAAGGTGCAGATTATCATTATTCCGTTTTTCAAAAACACGCAGACTGGATAAAATCTGCAAAAGAAAATAATATCGCCTTAAATGCGTGGACAGTAAACGAAGAAAAAGACATGAATTGGTTTTTGCAGAATGACTTTGATTTTATTACGACCAACGAACCAGAATTATTGTTTGAGAAGATGGGGAAATAAGCGCTGATGAACCGTTTGATGGTCTTATTGTCAAGAACTTTTTGGATAAACAAAACAATAAAACGTGAGGATTTATATTTTTTGAGTTCCCATTATATTTGACAAAAAGACCGATTATTATAAACTGGTAAGACATTTGCAAATTCAATAAAAAAATTTTAGAATGTACAGTTTAAAAATAATCATTGCAAGTACCCGCCCCGGAAGAAAAGGAATCTCTGTTGCGAATTGGTTTATTGAAATTGCTAAAAAAGATTCGAATTTTACGGTCGAGGTTTTAGACCTTGAAAAAATAAATCTGCCTTTTCTCGATGAACCAAAACATCCAAAGTTGCAACAATATACCAAAGAGCATACAAAAGAATGGAGTAAAACCATTGACGCTGCAGATGCATTTGTTTTTGTGATTCCCGAATACAATTACAGTATGCCGCCCACCCTTTCTAATGCGATCGATTTTCTTTATAAAGAATGGAATTATAAACCGGTTGGAATTGTAAGCTATGGTGGAATTTCTGGCGGTTTACGTGCTGCGCAAATGTCTAAACTTCAAATTACCACGGTAAAAATGATGCCTATGAGCGAAGGAGTAGCAATTCCTTTCTTTGAACAACACATTGATGAAAATGGCAAATTTATTGGTTACGAAGCGGCAGACAAATCCGCGGAAGTGCTCTTGAAGGAATTATTAAAATGGACAGAAGCACTGAAACCGATGCGAAATAATAAGTAAAATAAAACATGATGAAGAAAACAATTGCTATCAAATTATTTGAGCAAAAACAAATTCGTTGAAGAAAAAACAGCAAAACAAATAACAACAAATCTTTCTGCTAAAAAGTTATTGCTAAAGAATAAAAGACCAATGAAACTTTTTATAAAAAATATGGTTTGTCCACGCTGCATTATGAGTGTTGAAAATATTTTAAAGGAAAATAAACTTGAACCAAAATATGTGAGGCTCGGAGAAATCGAATTGATCAAAGAACTGTCTGAAAAGCAACTTCAGCATTTTTCCGTAGAGTTACAAAAAGTAGGATTTGAATTATTGGATGATGCAAAAACACAATTGATCGAAAAAATAAAAACGTTATTGATTCAAAAAGTACAGGAAAAAAATATCGAAGAGCATTTCAGCATTCAAAAATTTT
>Ga0134125_10006342_pt1 | contig 13395 bp, 12 predicted proteins | sample KB31751_FD_96464 | JGI IMG/M metagenome (GOLD analysis project Ga0134125, IMG submission 96464) | Terrestrial soil microbial communities with excess Nitrogen fertilizer from Kellogg Biological Station, Michigan, USA - KB3-175-1 | ecosystem: Environmental > Terrestrial > Soil > Unclassified ... | reverse complement strand
GGAGAATGAAATATAAAAGAAGTCAGAAAAGAAGTAGAAAGAAAAATGGAAGAAGAAGAGGTTCAGACAAAACTAGAAGCCAATATAGAAGTAAATACAAACAATAATAACAAATAAAAAAATATGGAAGATTGGATAAGCGAAAGGAAATACTCCTTACTCCCATTAAATAATTGAGACTAAATGCGGTGAAATAAAAAAGCTAAAATTAAATTATAAATTTAGCATGCCAAAAAAGCAAAAAATAAAGAACTATCGTTATCGTACACATAAATATTATTTAAATCATTTAAAAGTTTTAAGGAGGAAAAATAAAAAATTAGAAGAAGAAGTCAGGGAAGTAAGGGAAATAGAAGCCCAGTTAAGGCAAATAATTGATATCAAAAATAATGAAATCGAAAGATATGAGCAATGATTGTCTGAGAAGGAAGAAGAAGTAAAAAAAAACAGAGGAGTTAAAAAAGAATTAAAAACAAAAATAAAGGGTGAGTCAGGGGTGGTGAATACCACTCGCCGACAACGTATTTCTTGGAAAAATAAAAGTTTATTGGCAGAAAAAGAAAGAGATGATTTAAAGAATGAGGTTGATAACTTAAGGGCTAGGTTAGCAGAACTACAAAAAGAAAATCTAGAAGCCCAAATCCAAATATTCCCAAATTAGAGGAATTACAAATGATTTTTCAAAAAACTATTGTTTCTTTGGTTACTGCTCCGATTACTCAAAATATTGCCTTAGTTAGAATATCAGGGTCGCAAACTTATCCAATTATTCGGAAAATTTTCCGTGGTCCTTTGCCTGATTGCCTCCAGGAGGAAAAAAAGTTAGTTTTTGGTAAAATGATTAACTTTCGAAAAGAAGTTATTGATGAGGTTCTGCTTCTTTGTTTTTACAAACCTAACTCTTTTACTGGCGAGGATGTAGTAGAAATTAGTTGCCACGGAAATCTTTTTTTGGTTAACCAAATATTACAATTAATTTTGGAAAGTGGTGCAGAATTAGCCAAAGAGGGGGAATTTACTAAACAAGCCTTTTTCAATGGAAAACTCAGTTTAGTCCAAGCCCAAGCAATTAATGATTTGATTCGGGCTCCCAGTTTACCAGCCGTCAAACTGGCTCTACATAATTTAAGTTCAAAAACTCAAAAAGAATTACAAGAAATCGAAAACGAGTTATTGGATATTATTGCTACTATCAAAGTAAATATTGATTATCCTGAATATGACGGAGTAGAATATCTAACTGGCAGAGTAGCCCTTTCACGTTTAAGTAAATTGTTAGAAAAATTAAAAGTTATCCAAAAAAAGGGTCAAAAATCTCGGGTTTATCAAGAAGGGTTAAAGGTTGCCATTGTGGGAAAACCAAATGTTGGTAAATCTACTCTTTTAAATGTTTTATTACAAGAAGAGAAAGCCATTGTTTCACCTATTGCTGGCACTACTCGTGACATAGTTGAAGCCAACTATAATTTAAATGGAATTCCTTTAACTTTATTGGATACCGCAGGAATTCATGAAACTCAGGACATAGTTGAAAAAATTGGAGTAGAACGAAGTTTACAGGCCTTAGAAAAAGCCGAAATTATATTTTTTTTAGTAGATAATTCCTGTCCGTGAAGCCAAGAAGAAGAAAATATTTTTGAAAGAATTAAAAATAAAAATCATTTAGTTATTATTAATAAAATAGATAAAGAAAGTAATTTACAACTCCCTGACTACATTCCCCAAGAAAAAATATTAAAAATTAGTGCTAAAAACAGACAATTAAATGAGTTAGAAATTAAAGTTAACGAATTATTTGCCGATGATTTAATAAATAACTTGTCTCCTTACCCCTATTTAAGCCAAAGTTGGCAACAGGCAAAACTAGCCAACCTTATCCAAAAATTAGAAGTTTTAATTAATGAATTAAAAAGAGAAACTTATTTAGATGCCTTGTGTAGCGATTTAGAAATTAGTTATAAATTAGTTAAGGAATTAAGTGGTAAAGAATATGATGAGAGTTTATTGGATATCATTTTCAGCAAATTTTGTTTGGGGAAGTAGAAAAAGGTGAGAAAGAATTAATATTATAGAAATATAAAACTAATTAAGGGACAGAAAGTGAGTGAGTAATGAAGGATGAGACGAAAGAGTTAAAATGCTCTCTCTCTCTCTCTCTCTCTCTCTCTCTCTATAAAAATAAAATAACAAGTAATAATAAATATAAAATTATGAACCAATACAATAACAAAGATTTATACCAAACATTAGGAATAAACAAAAATGCTAGTCAACAAGAAATCAATAGTCTAGTTCTAAAAACTAGTCCAAAAGATGACCCAGAGGTTGGCAAAGCCTTAATGGTTTTGTCTGATCCGCAAAAGAAAATAGAGTATGACAGTCATGGATGAAAAGATAATTGAGAGATTGAATGACAGTCAGAAAGAGATTTCCGACATTCGATTTTTGAGGAAATTCAAAATTATAAACACCACTATGGTAATACTTATGCTCTAAAACCAGATGGATTTAGGGTTTATGTGTGAGCCGATGAACATTTAGACCCCAGTCTATTTGCTCCGTCCAGTGGTTTTGTAGATAAAATATGAGATATAAGAGGTCCGAATTGAAGGCAAGAATTAGAGAATTTTAAAAATAAAATGTTAGTGGCCCTTGACGAAGCCTGAGAAAGAGAAAAAAAAACTCCTTTGCTTAGTGATTGTTGAGAAGCAGTAGAGAATGGAAATTGTGCCGGGTGTGGAAAAGCCGCTAGACTTCGTCGCAAAGGCGAATATTCAGATGGCAAAGATTATTGTTCGCAAGAGTGCTATTGAGAAAATCGATATAAAGTGCCAAAATATGAACTTGAAAAGATAAAATATGAAATTCCAGAGTTGGAGAAACCAAAACTAGAAAAGTATGAATGTGTTGGATGCCATTATAAAGGATATGATTGCTACAAAAGAGGCGATGGAAGTTTTCGCTGTAAAGCATGTTTTAATAAGGAGTTAGAAGAGTTAAAAAATCCTTCCCATAAAAATAAAAAGACTAATCATCTAGTTCGTTGTTGCGATAATTGCGGAGAAAAAATTAAAGAACATGAGGATGAAAATGGCAGTATAATTTCTGGAGTAGGAAGTGTCGACAGTGATGGCAATCGCCATACATTTTGTTCGCAAGAATGTAGTGAAAAATTCAGAAAATGAAGAACAATAGCGGTGGTAAGAAAAAATCCTTTTACCGAACTTTTGAAGTGAATGGAAAAAGAAGGAATTACCAATATTTCTTTGGACCCTAGCAGTGGAAAATTGACCTTGGAGTATGGTAAAAATAATTCAAAAACTATTGAAGATGACAATCTAACTTCCGAACAAAGAGAAATAAAGAGTTTTTTTCAACAAATTGGCAAAACCAGCCTTAGCCAAAATGAGGCAAGAGCGAAAGCAGAAGCCGAAGAAAAAAGCAATAATGATAATAAATGAGTGAAACCGTTGGTAGTGGGTGGGATTATTGTCGTGGTTATAACTTTAATCGGGATTATCATTTATAAAAACAAGAAAAAAGGTTATTAAAATAGCCATTAATGCTAAAAAAATTTTGATTTTGACTGAAAAGAGTTTATAAGGGTGTAAAAAGAGTTATTTTTCCTTCGGAAACCGTTTCGAGCGTGACTGACTCCCGGGTTTCTATCGAGATGATTAATGATAAAATAAAATTGATTAAAGGGTCTAAAAAAGATGCGATTAATGTTGTTGCTTATCAAAAATATTTTGTTTTCCTGGAAAAATTAGGTTTAAGAGAGGATTTTAGTGTTGTTACTATTCATGATGGATTAGTTCTTCATGCCACTATTTTTCGCCCCTTGTTAATAAATAAAAACAATGATAAAATGATTATCTTTTGTCATGGCCTAACCAATAATCGTTGGTCGCTCTTTTACACTATGCATTTGGCTCTGCAAAGGGGATATCAGGTAGTCTCTTATGATGCTCGCAATCATGGTGTTTCAGACAAGTCTTTCACTACTTTGGGACAAATTGAGGCTTGCGATTTGCAAGATGTTGTTGATTATGCGAAAAAAAAGTATCAGCCAGAAAAAATAGGTCTCTATGGTTTTTCTATGGGAGCGGCCACTCTAATTTTTTGAGTGAGTTATTTTGCTGGACCTGCCAATTCAGAAGTAGTTTTTGCTACCTGCGAAGCTCCCTTTGATCGTTTTAATACTCAGTGAAAAAGAGTCTTGGGAAGTGGATTAAATTACTATTGAAAGCATTTTTTATTAAAAAAAGTAATTAAAGAAACTCTTCATTCTTCACGAGAAAAATTAGAAAGAATAGATCCTTATCTAGTTTTACCACAAGACTTGCCAATTAAATTGTTGCTACTTCATGGTCTAGAAGATGCGGTAATTAGTTGACAAGCCTCTTTTAAACTTCATTATCAGTTAAGTAAGAATAAATTAAATAAAAACAAAATTAATCTTTATTTGTGTTGCTATGCAGATCATGGTGAGTTGCCTTTTTTGGGTGATAATATTCCTAACAGTTTGCGATGAAAAAAAAGAAAAAGAAACTCTCAATATACTTTTACCGGACTTTTTTGTAATTATTTAGAAAAGAATTTGTAAAAAATTTGTTGGCTTGTTGTCATTGCTGGATTAGTTAAAGTTTAAAATTCTTATTTCTGGTTTGGTGATAGTGATTCAATAAGTAGCAAAAAGAGGAAATTTAATTTGAGTAACATAATGTTAGAAAGGGTGTGTTAAAAATTTTTCTAAAAATGAGACAACAGACAGTTTTTGATTAACTTTTATATAAAAACTAATTAAGGGACAGAAAGTGAGTAGATGATGATAGAAAGAGATATTAGTAAATCGTCTCTCTCTCTCTCTCTCTCTCTCTCTCTCTCTGACAATTTAAAATAAATTAAGAAAATATGGCAACAATAAAAATAATTAACAGAATTACTAATAAATATCAAACAAATGATGGCTGAACAACTTTTTCAGTTCTTCCTTTTGAATATGAAGGCAGCACTCTTAACGAGATAAAAGTAAAGTCTGGAGCTTATAACGGTAAACTTCTTCGGGGCAGCAGCATTTCCTTTAGAAACAAGTATGGAGCGGGAATTCGTGTTCTAGAGATCGACGATTGCTCTGATGATAGTTTGGAGAAAGAGGGGAACGCTCTCAAAATTAACGGCTTAATTCGAAGGTTTAGAGGTCTAGGTGATAAAGTAGAATTTTGCTTTAAGGTAACTAGCCGAAAAACTGATAAAGAAGTAAATGTAGAATTGCAAGAACAACCTGAAGATAGAGACGAGTTCAACAAGAAAATTATTCCTACAATTAAAGTCCTGCAAGAAGAAGAAGATTGAGGGGAAAAATTAGTTCTAAATCAGGAGTATATTCTTGAGACTTGTTGAGAAAATATAAACTGAGAAGAAGGAGGAAAAATAAAAGCAGGCTTTTTTTCAAAGTTACGCGGAACTTATCGAAACAATTCTGCTCAAGCCAGCCCAGTTAGTTCAGAAACCCCTAATACTAATGAGAAACCTAATACTTCTTCCCAGCCAACCGATACTAGTACTCCTGCTTCAAAAAATCCTTATACCAATACTGCTCCTAGTCAGCCAAAAGCAGTAGGGGGTTTTGCTAGTTTATCCGAAGTTCACCATTATAATTCTCTCTATTGTCGTGGCGGCTACCATGCTTTAAAAAAGTACAATGAGTTATACAACAAATTTGTCGGTGCGGCTCAAGATTATTATCAAACTTCCTTACGTAGCAAGATAGACGAAATTTTCAACCGGGCTCATCAGGAAAAAGAGTTCCTTTCAATTTTTGATAACTACTTTTTGAATGGAGATGAAAATAAGATATTGAATATTAAACAACACAATGAAACAGAGTTAACCAAACGGGAAGAAACTATGAAATTGGTAGTGGATGTGTTAACTGAAATGGAGAAGACAGAAAAGCCTAGCCAACAGCAAGAAGAGGCAGGTCCATCTTCAACTCCTCCGTCGGGAGATAATTTGGCTCAACTTCGTCGAGATGTTATCTCCGAAATTGGGGATGCTTTTACCACCGAGCCAGCCATCTATAATAGTGATTTAAGTCCTGAAAATCGCGAGTGAAGATTTAAGATTGGCCAAGCCACTAGCGAAAAAGAAATTAACTTAATTAAAGAAGCGGTTCTAATTGAAGTAGGAGTAAAGAGAAGTCTAAAAAAACAAGGTACTAGTTTAGAAGAGGTGCTTCGTAAAGGCCAAGATAATTTACAAAACCTTGAAGAAACTTTAAATAAGATATCTGAAGCCATGGGCACTAAGGGTTATGAACAAAGAGTTAATGAATTAAAGGAACTAGAACAAAACATGGCCAAGTCTAAACTCGGAGAATATAAAAAGGCAGTAGAGAAGTTAATTGACCAAGAATTAGCCAAGTACGAAATTAATAGCGAGGATTTAGATAGTCACACCCAAGAACAACTAACTAGATTAAAATCCGGAACTATCAATAGCGAAAAAGATTTGGTACAAACCAAGAATTCAGTGTTAGATGTCATTAAGTTTAAAGGAGCGATAGTTAAAGTTGACAAATTAATTAAAAAAGCCGAAGATTTGTTAAAAAGAAGTGTTTTCTCTGAAATAGAAAAATTACGCAAAGAAATTCGAACTTTCATTAGCACCGATAATACTTATTGCCAAAGTGCTTATCATGAAAAGAAAGCAGATGTTCAATCAGCACTCAGCAAGTTAGAAAATTTCTCGGGACAAAAGCAAACTCAAGACCAAGGCATTGCTCCTTGAAAGATAGCATTAACAATCGGCTTAGGAGCAGTAGTTATTATAGCCTTAGTTTTATTTATTAAAAAATTCGCGAGCAAGAAATAAGGTAAGTTAAAGAAGCAAAAGAGCATAAAATGGTAGGGAGTTAATTACTCCCTCCAATATCTATTTAAGTAGTCTTAATTATTTAGATAGGTATTGAGATTGGATGTAATAAAAAGAAAAATTCTATATGAAGCCTTCGTCCTTAGATCATAAAATTCAACTCTGCTATGTCTACACAGAAGATTTATGACGCTGAATAAAGGAAAATAGCCTTCTTGCTCGAGGTTTTGATTGTGAAAAAGAAAAGTGAGCCAAGAAAGCCAATCAACAGCCCAATTTTTTTTCGGATACCGAATTATTGTTGGTCCATCAAGATGTTCTACTTTTAAAAGTCCTTACTGGTAGTCAAGCAACCTTTTTGGCTAAAACCTACCAATTGGAACATCAAAATGTTTGTCAAAAACTTTTTCGAGAAAAAAAAAATATCGTAATCATCACTGATAGGCAATGAAAGATGGAAAATAATTCTGAAAGAGTGAATGAAAAAGCGATCATTTTGTTTAAGGACAAAGACAGTATCGAAAAAAATCTTGCTAGTTGATTAAAAGAAACAATTATTTAAAAACTCTTAAGGATGGAACCTTGTAATATAAACTAAGAAGGTCCAGGAAAATTAATCTTTAATTACAAATTAATTTCCTCAATTTTCTTCAACAATCCAAAATATTTTTTTAATTTTTGAAAGTTAGTTAAAAAGTCTACTTCCTCAAAATCCTTTAAAATTAAAAAGTTGGGAAATTTTTGTTTTATTTTTTCCAATTCTTCTTGGCAGATGGTTTGGCTAGTTAATAAACATTTCTTGTTTTGGTAGGCGGCTACATGATATTTATTTCCTTGGCTATTAATTGTCAGCAAACTAATACAATTGTCAGTTCCCGCCTGCAATAGTAAAGTATCTAGATGATAAATCTTAATTTGAGGATTAAGCACTTGACAAGTAGCTAAAAAAGCCAAACTAACTCTTAATCCAGTCTGTCCACTAGGTTGAGAAGTAAAGTAAACTTCTTTTATTTCCTTTAAGTTATGGTTAGTTTTGACAAGTGTTTGTTGTAGATGATTTAAAAAATTTTCTGAATGTTGGCGAGAATTTTCTTTTTGAATGCTAATTAAACACTTATCATTTTCTAACAGAGCCAGAAAAATTTGAGAAGAAGAAAGACTAAAATAAAAGCGGAGCATTAAATTGTTGAAATTTCAATTATGGAAGCAATAATAACAACATTTTAATATTACTAGTCTCGATTAAAATATGGTCGGAAAGGCGAGATTCGAACTCACAATCCCTTGGTCCCAAACCAAGTGCCTTGCCATTAGGCCACTTTCCGAATGTGATTGCTTTATCATCATTTACTACTTCCCATTTCCTTTAATTTTTCACCTTGGTCGTTTTCGTACCATCTAGAATAAACAATTTGGTCTAATTCTTGATGCTTTTCTATGACTAATCAGCAATTATCTTTAAAATTTTCTTCTAAATTATCAATTCAGGTTCCTTTTTCAAACCCACTTTCTGAAAACAACTTGGGAACATTTTTCTTTTTAGCACTAAATTCAATATATTCATTAAAAGAACTACCATTTTTGCACTCAATTTCATTTTTTCACGATAAGATGTTAGGGTCACTAGTTTTTTTAATTTTTACTCTACTTGCTGAAATTGAAGTGGGCTTTTTTAGGGGTTTAGAAAGAGAAGTGGGAGATTTACTAGTGCTTTTGTCAATTCTTCCTCCATTTCAGGCATAAACAACTCCTCCAGTTAAAATTGCTAAACAAAGAACTAAAACAGTTAGGAAAATTATTTTTGGTTTTTTAATTTTGTGAGACATATAACTAACAATTAGTTTTTATTAATTATAATTTTTATCCTTTTTTTGCTAATTTATCATCCAAAAGGTTTTTTAGTTTTGATGCTGAGTCTTCAACCGAGGCAGTGCCACGAGAGAAAGTAATCAATTCTATACCCTTTTCTTCGCACAATTTTTTAGTAGCCTCTAAGAGAAATTTTTGTGTCTCAAAGTTTTTTAAAAACTCTTCATCGTTATCAGTTGGACGATTTCGACTTTTCAAAAAATTAATTCAATTCTCCTTGTTTACCTCAAAAAAAATAATAATGTCAGCGTCAGGAAGAACGTCTTTGTCAATCGTAGCAATTTCCTTCATTACTGGAAAATAACGGTCCGAGGGGGAAAGTAATCAGCGCATACAATGCTTATCAATGTAATAATGGAGTAGTTTATCATAATAAGTGTCAATCAAAACAATTTCCCCTTCTTCGCTCAGTCTTTCGGCTTCAATTAACATTGGAACGCGAATGGAGCGAAATCACATTAGCATCGAAAAACTTCCATAAGTCTTTCAGTCCTTAGCAGCATCAGCTCATTTTTCTTCTTCTGGTTCAGCAAAATACTTTACTCCTAACAAGTTTGCCAACTCTTTGACCGTGCTTGACTTTCCAGAGCCAGGGATACCAACGAATACAATTAACATAAATCTATATTTTAACCTTTTTGGAGGAGATAGAGGGATTTGAACCCCCGCGGATTTTACTCCCTAACAGTTTTCGAAACTGCCCCCTTCAGCCACTTGGGTATATCTCCGAATTAATTTCTTTTTAATTCATTTTAGTAAGTTGTGCTTTGGTGTGCGTGTAAAAAAAATACATTTTAAATGCATAAAATAAGTTAAAAGCGTAAAATTATAATATATGTCAAAATATCTTGGTCCAGTTTTAAAAAAACTAAGAGCAGTAGGTCTTCCTTTGCCACGGTTTAGAAACAAGGGAAATAATCCACCAGGGCAGCACGGAGCCAAGAGAAAAAGAAGGAAGTCTTCTTATGGACTACAACTACAGGAAAAGCAAAAAGTTATCTATAGTTATGGCTGACGTGATAAACAATTAAAGAATGAATATGTAAAGGCAAAATCGGAGTCCGGAGATACAGGCGTTAATCTCTTAGTAGGTTCAGAATCGCGCCTGGATAATTTAATTTTTAAATCAGGATTGGTTAATACTCTTGGTTTTGCTCGCCAGTTAGTTAGTTATAAACATTTCTTGGTTGATGGTAAAAAAGTTAATATTCCTTCTTACAAAATAGAGCCTGGGCAAGTTATCAGTTTAAAAAAGGAAAAAATGAAAGAGAACAAAATTATTAAGAGCATTTTAGAACAAAATCGTAAATTTCCACCTTATATTGCTTTCGACAAACAAAAATTAACTGTTACTTACTTACGTTATCCGACAGTAGAAGAATTGAGTAAAGATATTGAACCTTCGTTGATAGTAGAATGATATAATAGGAAAGTGTAAGTTAAAAGTCTTTCCATGATAGAGGTAAATTGCGTTAATATTTAAATCTTTGCTTTTTAAACTAAATAGTAAAAAAAATAGGTTTATAGAATATTTTGTGAATAAAGAGTTAGAAATTAAAATTATTGACTATCTAAGAAAGTTAGAAAAAGGTGAAATTTCTCCTGCAATAAATGGCAAAAAGAAGAGTATGCTGTTGGCTAGTAAGAGTGAATATGAAAAATTAGAACAAGAGCAAAAAGAATATCAGGAGTTGAGTCAAGGAGCAAGCAAAGAGGAACAAAATTTTCTCCTAATTGAAATTAAAAATCTCGAACAAAGAAAAGAAAAATTAGTCAATAAAATTAAGGAACAAATAACTGAAGAGGAAGAAACTAGGCAAAATATTATGGTTGAAATTCGTCCGGGTACCGGAGGAACCGAGGCAGGTTTGTTTGTGCGGGATCTTTATGGAATGTATGCTAAGTTTGCGAAGAAAAAAAAGTGAAAAGTAGAAATGATCGAAAATAAGGTTGACAATCTGGGGAATTTTGATTTTGTGGCTTTTTGGGTCAAGGGAGAGAAAGTTTTTAAATGATTAAAAAATGAATCTGGAGTTCATCGTGTGCAAAGGGTTCCTCAGACTGAGAGTAAAGGTAGGATACATACTTCGACCGTGAGTGTAGTGGTTTTGCCTGAAACTAAAAATATTGAGTTAGATATTCGTCCTCAGGATTTAAAAATTGAAACTTATGGTTCGGGTGGGCCAGGAGGGCAGCATGCTAACAAAACCGCCTCGGCAGTGCGGATTACTCATATACCTACTAAGATAGTAGCAACCTCACAAACTAGCCGTGACCAGCGAGTTAATCGGGAAGAAGCTTTTCTTATTCTTAAAATGCGCCTTTTGGAAAAATTACAAACTGAGAAAGAAAAACAGGAAAAAATTCTGCGTTCTTCTGCGATTGGCACCGCTAAGCGTTCAGAAAAAATCCGCACTTACAATTATCCTCAAAATCGGGTAACTGATGATCGTTTGAAGATGAGTTGAAATAAACTTAATTTCATCATGGAAGGAGGGTTGGAAGAAATATGTCAGAAGTTAATTGACTATGAGGTAGAAATAAAAATTCTTGAATTGACCAAACAAATCGACTGATAACTAGCCAAGGTTCTAACAAATTTTAGTTATTAGAAAAATAAAAAAAACTCTTTAAAATAATAATTTTTGCTATTAACTTAACTTTTCTTTATGGTTTTTATTGTAGACAAGGACACTTAAAAATTTATTTATTGTTTAGGTGATATTTCTATTTTGGTTTGTTGTAGTAGTCGTTTTAATTCACTAATTTTGTCTTGCAATTGCTTAATCTCTCTATCTTTTTGCTCAGTTATTTCTTTTATTTGTCTTTCTCTTCATTCTTTAGCCTTTTCAAGAGCCTTGGCTGCTTCTTCTCTTTCCATTTTAAGTTCTGCTTCTTTCCTTTCGATTGAAAGTTGTAAAGAGCAATTTTTTTTCTTTTAATTCTTCATATGTATTTTGTAAATTCAATTATTGCTAAATTATTTAAAATTTTTTTATAACTTTTATGTTCCATCTCATAACTAATTTTCAACCAAAAGGAGACCAGCCCAAGGCGATTAAGAAAATAGTTGCGAGTATTCGCCAAGGACAAAAAGAACAGGTCCTTTTAGGAGCCACTGGCACCGGCAAAACTTTTACCATGGCTAATATTATCCAGCAAACCCAAAAACCAACTTTAATTTTGGTCCACAATAAAACCCTCGCGATGCAAATCTATCAAGAGATGCAAAGTTTTTTCCCTCACAATAAGGTGGAATATTATGTTTCTTATTTTGATTATTACCAGCCAGAAGCCTATAAACCTGCTAGTGATATGTATATTGGCAAAAAAGTTCAGCGCAACGCCAGCATTGCCAAAATGCGTTTGAAAACTTTAAATTCTTTGGTTACTGACCAGCATGTAATTGTGGTGGCTTCTGTGGCCGCCATTTATGGATGTTTTAATCCCACCTCTTATCGCAAAGTGGTTATTAATCTAGAAAAAGGACAAACGGTAGACAAGGATTTACTTCGAGAAAAGTTATTTCTCCTTGGATACAAGAATGACAAAAAAATAAGTCCTGGAAACTGTCAAATAAAAGAGGATAAAGTTAATTTTATGTTAGGATGGGAGGAGAATTATTATTTTCAGTTAAGTGTTAAGGAAAACCAAATCCAAAAAATAGAAAAAATAAATCAGCAAACTGGTGAAAGAATAAAAGAGTTGAAAAAAATCGCTATTCCACCCAGCCAAGATTATGTAAGTGAAGAAGGGGAAGAACTGAGCGAAATTTTAGCAGAAATTGAAAAGGAATTAAACGAACAAAAAGAATATTTTTACAAAGAAGGAAAATTTCTGGAAACTGAAAGATTAGAAAAAAGAATTCAAGAAGACTTATTTAACTTGCGGGAAATGGGATTTTGTCCTGGGATTGAAAATTATTCCCGCTATTTTGATGGAAGAAGCGAGGGTGAAACTCCTTTTGTCTTGCTTGACTATTTTCCCAAAGACTTTTTAACTATTATTGATGAATCCCACATTACCATTCCCCAAGTGAAGGCCATGTATAATACTGACCGCCGTCGCAAAGAAACCTTAGTAAAATATGGCTTTCGGCTACCTTCGGCTCTGGATAACCGACCACTTAGCCAAGAAGAATTTTTTGCCAAGATTAACTATTCTCTTTATGTTTCCGCCACCCCTGGCAATTTCGAATTAGAGAAAGTAAACTATAGACCAGTCGAACAAATAATTCGTCCTACTGGTTTACTTGACCCTGAAATAGAAGTAAGAACCACTCGCAACCAAATTGCGGATATCATGGAGGAAATAAAAGAAAAAAGCAGCAAAGGCGAAAAAGTTCTTATTTACGCTTTAACTATTGCTATGTCTGAGGATATTGCTAGTTATTTACAAGAAAGAGAAATTCGAGTAGTATATTTACATAGTCGGTTAGAGATTTTTGAAAGATATCAAACTATTACTAGTTTACGACGCGGGGTGTATGATGTAATTGTAGGAATTAACCTACTAAAAGAAGGAATAGATCTACCTGAAGTCTCTTTGGTTTGTATCCTAGATGCTGACAAACCCGGATTTTTAAGGGACACCCGTTCTCTAATCCAAATCATTGGACGGGCTTCTCGGAACATGAGCGGCAAGGTTATT
>Ga0134125_10006341_pt1 | contig 13397 bp, 12 predicted proteins | sample KB31751_FD_96464 | JGI IMG/M metagenome (GOLD analysis project Ga0134125, IMG submission 96464) | Terrestrial soil microbial communities with excess Nitrogen fertilizer from Kellogg Biological Station, Michigan, USA - KB3-175-1 | ecosystem: Environmental > Terrestrial > Soil > Unclassified ... | reverse complement strand
CGGCTGCGATGCATAGATCTCGTTATCCGGCCCGAGCACCATGTATCGCACGCCCTGCACATTCTGCGCGAACACGGAAATCTTGAAACCATTCGGGACTCGAAGCTGGTCGTCGGGTCCCTGGCTCTGGCTCGCCGCCGGTTGGGGACTGCGGCAGGCGATGAACGCCAACACGACGCTAAGTGCGACTCGCATAGACTCCCTCGAGGGCTGCTTTGCCTTCCGGCATTTTGTCGCGGCTCGCCAACGCGGCGGCCGCCGCCTGTTCTACCTGCTCCGTGACATCGTGCTCCAGATCACCCAGCACTTTCGCCGAGATCCCATCTTCCTTCAAGTACTCCTCATACAGACCGATGGGATCGCGCTGGCCCCACTTGGTAAACAGCTCGGGTGAAAACGTTTCGCGGGCCTCCCGCTCGTCATGCGTGGCGTGGCCGCCCATCCGGAACGTTTCAGCAATAAGCAGCGCCGGCCCGTTTCCCTTGCGACACCGCTCGGCGGCGATTCGTGTAGCCGCATAGGCGTCGAGCACGTTGTTGCCGTCGAACCGGGCACCCCACACGCCGTAGCTCGATGCCCAGTCCTTGAAGTCGGCCGGCAGATGATGCTGCTCGAGCCGCGTGCCGAGCGCGACCTGATTGTTCTCGACGATGAAAATGGCCGGCACGCGCTGCACCGCGGCGAAGTTCGTGCCTTCGTGCGCGGCGGCGGTCTTCGTCGAGCCGTCTCCCACCCAGGTCAGCGCGACGCGCGGCTCGCGTTTGATCTTGAACGTCAGCGCGATGCCGGCGATGACCGGCACCATGTCGCCCACATGCGAGATCGGCTGCAAGACACCGTACTGCATCGATCCCACATGCAGGTCCCGCCCGCGACTGGGCGAATCGGCCGTCGCGAGATAGGCGCGCAGCATGTCGGCGATGGGCATGCCCATTTCACAGCACGCCGCCGCGTTGCGAATCATGGGGGCCACGATGTCCATGCCGCGCTCGAGCGCGTGCACGGGCCCGACCGTCGTCGCTTCCTCGCCGGTGCCGAGCCACGCCTTCGAGATGACGCCGGTCCGCACCCAGCGCTTCAGCTCGATGTCGTGCAGGCGTGCGCGCAGCAGGCCCTGGTACAGCAGGAGCTTGGAGTCAGGAGTCAGGGAGGCCACGATGCCGGACCGTTCCGGATTCGTCTCGACCGTCGACCGAAACGCCTTCACCAGCTTGGGGTCAGGCTTCCAGTCGACGTATTCGGGAGGATCGAAGGCGGGAAACCGCTTCACGGCACGCCGGCGGCGCTCCGGCCCTGGACTTGTCCATCGCGCTTGAACACGCGCCCATCCTTCATGACGAACTGCACGTTCTGAAGCACCTGGATGCTGTCGAGGGGATTGCCGGTCACCGCGACGATGTCCGCGCGCCTGCCTGCGGCGATGGTGCCGACGTCGCGCTCGAGGCCGAGCAAGCTCGCGCCGCTCGACGTGCCGGCGACGATCGCCTGCATCGGCGTCATGCCGTAGCGCACCATGAGCGCGAACTCGCGCGCGTTGGTCCCGTGGCGCATCACGCCGGCGTCCGTCCCCAGCGCGATCTTCACGCCGCCATCGACGGCCATCTTGAACGAGTTGTCCATGCGGGGCGCGATGGCGAGCGCCTTCGCGGCGATGGGCGGCGGCAGCCGGCCGGCGGTCGCGAGCGATTCCACCGTGAAGCCGGCCAGCAACGTCGGCACGAGCCAGGTGCCCTTCTGCTTCATCAGCGTGACGGCTTCGGCGTCGAGAATCGAGCCATGCTCGATCGACGTGACGCCGGCGCGGACCGCGGCTTTGATCCCCGCCGTGCCGTGCGCGTGCGCCGCCACCCGCCGGTCGAGCTGCGTGGCGGTCTCCACGATCGCGCGCATTTCTTCTTCGGTGTATTGCTGCACGCCGACCGAGTCGGTCAGCGACAGCACACCGCCGGTCGCGCAGATCTTGATGACGTCGGCGCCGTACTTCACCGCATAGCGCACGGCGTTGCGCACTTCCTCGACGCCGTCCGCCACGCCCGACTCCATGCCGTCTTCGTGACCGAGCGCATACGGCTGGAGACCGTTCGTGCCGTCGCAATGCCCGCCGCGAATGCCGAACGAGACGCCGGCGCCGACGATGCGCGGGCCGGGAATCCAGCCGGCGTTGATCGCGTTGCGCAGCGCGATGTCGCCGAAGTTGCCCGTGCCGACGACCCGCACCGTCGTGAAGCCCGCCTCGAGCGTCTGCTGCGCGTGCGCCGCGCCCAGCAACGCCAGCTGGCTGGGCAGCTCGGTGAGCCCCTGATGCAGCCAGTCGCCGTCGCCCAGCGTGTGCCCGACGAGGTGCACGTGGGCGTCGATGAACCCCGGCAACACCGTCGCGCCCGAGAGATCGATCACCGTGGCGCCGCTCGGGACCTGCACGTTGGCACCGACCGCGGTGATGCGGTCGCCCTGAATCACGATGACGGCGTTTCGGATCGGGGCGGCACCCGTCCCATCGATCAGCGTCCCGGCCCGAATAACAGTTGTCGCCTGGGGTTGCTGCAAGACCAACAACGCCAACAACGCGATCACGAGAATTTTTCCTTGAGCTTGCCGAAGAAGCCGCCTCCACCGGTGGCGGACGCCTTGGACGCGTTCCCTGCGAGCGCGTCTCCAAATTCGATCGCGGTCGTGAAGCGATCGTCCGGATTGGTCTGCAGCGCCTTGCTGAGCGCTTTCTCGACCACTTCCGGGACGTCGGGCCGCAGCGTCCGTACCGCCTGCGGCTGGCTCCGCAGCCGCGCGATCATCATCTCCTGCGCGTTGCGTCCCTGGAACGGCAGCTTGCCCGTGAGCATCTCGAACGCCACGATGCCGAGCGCGTAGATGTCGCTGCGCGCATCGAGCGGCTTGCCGCGGATCTGCTCGGGACTCATGAACTCGGGCGTGCCGAGGATGATGCCCGTGGCGGTCAGCTTGGCGATCGCGGGATCCGCGCGGCGCTCTTTCGCGAGGCCGAAGTCCATGATGACCGCGCGCTCGGTCCCGTCGGTGTCGTCGGGCACGAGCATCACGTTTTCGGGCTTCAGGTCGCGATGAATGATCTGCAGCTCGTGCGCGTGATGGAGTCCCGCGCACATCTGCTTGAGCAGCGTGACGCTGAGGGCGATGTCCATCGGCCCGCCGCGCACTTCACGATCCGACAGCAGCTCGCCCTTGAGGAACGGCATCACCAGGTAGATCAGGCTGTCTTCCGATTCTCCCAGACGCAGAATCCGGCACACGTTGGGATGATCGAGCCGCATCGCCAGGCCGGCTTCGCGCCGCAGCCGCTCGACCGAGCTCTTGTCGGTCGCGAGCCGCGGGGAAAGCACCTTGATCGCGACCGTCTCGCCCGAGGAGATCTCCTTGGCGAGATAGACGTACGACATGCCGCCCTCGCCCAGCTTCTTCAGGACCTGATAGCGCGCATCGAGGATCTGATTGGACAGCGTCGAGGCGCGGTCGAGACCGGCGGCTTTGTTGGGAGGGAGCGGCGTGCGCACGCCCGTGCCGCTGCCCGACGGAGGCGTGACCGGGGCTTTCTTGGCCTGGATTTCCACGAGCATGCTGCCGTCTTTCGGGCAGAACCGGGCCCCTGTGTCCGTGTACACGGACCCGCATTTGGGGCAGCGGCGCTCGCTCATTGCCGAACCAAGTTGCGGCCTTCGTTCTTGGCGCGATAGAGGGCCTGGTCGGCCAGCGACACGAAACTGTCCGCGCTGTGGATGCGGTCGTCGGGGAACGAGGCCAGCCCGATGCTGACGGTCAGGTGGAGGGGGTCCTCGCCCGGATCGGCAAAGTCGCGCGCCATGAACCGGCGCCGGAGCCGCTCGGCAAAGATCTGCGCGCCGTGCGGCGCCGTCTCGGGCATCACGACGACGAACTCTTCACCGCCGTAGCGGGCCACGACGTCGACCGACCGCGCTTCGCGCCGCAGCAGCTCGCCCACCTGGCGCAGCACCGAGTCGCCGGCGATGTGCCCGCGGTTGTCATTGATCGACTTGAACCGATCGATATCGGCGAGCAGGATCGTGAGCGCCAGGTTGTAGCGCCGCGCGCGGTCGAGCTCGGCGGCCAGCGCCTCGGCGAGCGCGCGGCGATTCATGCATCCGGTGAGGGCGTCGGTCAGCGCCAGCTTCTCGAGCCGCTGCTTGTCGGAGACGGCGGTCTCGAAGTCGTAGGCCTTCTCGATGGCCGACACGGCGGTCTTGATCACGGTCTCGGCGAACGAGGCGTCGGCGCGCGTGAGCGGCGGATCGTCCCCGGTGGTCCGCAGGAAGAACACGCCGATCTGCTGGTCCTTCATCCAGAACGGCAGGGCGACCGCGGAGCGCGTGGGGACTTGGATGTTCTCGCGCTCCCAGCGGGTCCGCTCCTCCTGATACAGCGGATCGGTGGCCACGTCTTCCACCAGCACCAACCGGCCCGTCGACACGGCCTTGCGAATCTCGGGGTATTTCGCGAGGTCGATCTGGAGATTGCGGAGCATCGGATTCTCGTAGGCCGCGACGACCACGCCCTGCTGATCGCCGGGCTTGGCGAGCACCATCGAGCATTTCGAGATGTTGAGCGCGCGCGCGACTCGCCGCGCCAGGATGTGGTACATCTCGTCGGGCTTGAGCGAATCGGTGACTTCGTGGAGGATGTCCACCATCGCGAGACGGCTGCGCGCTTCTTCGCGCACCTGCGCGAGCGCGCGTCCCACCCGGATGTGGGCCTCGACACGCGCGAGCAGCTCGCGCACGCGGAACGGTTTGGCGATGAAGTCGGCCGCGCCGAGTCCCAGCGCCTTGACCGTCGCCTCCTCGGGCGGCATCGACGACACCATGAGCACCGGCAGATCCTTGTAGCGCTCATCCTGCTTGAGCCGCTCGAGCAGCTGCAGCCCGTCCACCTTCGGCATCATGATATAGAGCAGCAGCACCGTCGGCTTGATCTCTTAGAGCTTGCTGAACAACGCTTCGCCGCCCGGACACACATGAACCTCGTAGCCGTGCTCCTTGAGGATGTACGTGAGCGTCCGGACCAACGCCTCGTCGTCGTCGGCCACCAGAATCCGGGCGGGGGGATTCGGGGGCATCAGTCCGTTGCCTCGAGCAGCGAGGGATCGACGTTGCCGCCGCTGACCACGAGCACCGTCGTGCGGCTGCGGGGGACGAGGCCGCCCTGCAGCGCGGCGACGGTTGCCGCACCGGACGGCTCGACGGCGAGGCGGCAGGTGCGCCACAGAAACTGCACCGCGGCCCGGATGCTGTCATCCTCGACGAGCGCGACGCCGCGGATCCGGTCGCGCTGCCTGGTGAGCTCGGCGAACGGCACGTTGCCGACGTTGAGCGTGATGAGGCCGTCCGCGATGCTCCCGGTGCGATCGAGCCGCACGACTTCTCCCGCGGCGAGCGAGCGATGCAGCTTGGGGGCGCCGATCGGCTCCACGCCCCAGACCACCGCGGTGCTGTTGACCGCGCCGAGTCCCGCGACGATCCCCGAGATCAACCCGCCGCCACCGACCGGCACGACGACGGTTTCAACCTCGGGCAGTTGCTCGACGATCTCGAGCGCGACGGTCGCCTGCCCGGCGACGATATCGGGATGATCGAACGGCGGCACGATGGCCAATCCCTCACGCTGCGCGATCTCCTCCGCCTTGATCCGGCGATCTTCGGACGTGCGGCCCGCCATCACGACTTCTCCGCCCCACTTCTTCACGCCCGCGACCTTCACCGCGGGCGCGGTCTCGGGCATCGTCACGACCGCGCGCACGCCGAACTGCTGGGCGGCGTAGGCCACGGCCTGGCCATGGTTACCGGAGGAGTACGTGATCACGCCATGCTGTCGTACGTCGTACGACATACGACGTAGCGCGTTATAGGCGCCGCGGATCTTGAAGGCGCCGATCGGCTGCTCGTTCTCGAGCTTCAGGTGCACGCCCAGCGCGTCGACGTAGCGGAGCGAGGTGCGGCGCGCCACGCCCTTCAGGCCGGCTGCCGCCTCCTGGATATCCCGGGCGGTGACCACGTTACTTCTTGGGCGTGGGGGCTGGGGACTTGGGCTTGGGCTTGGCCTTGGACTTCGGCGTGGGAGCCGAAGTCTCGTCGTCCCCGTCCTCCTCCACCTCTTCTTCGTCCTCCTTCACGACGCGCGCCACATCCACCACCAGGTCGCCCGGCGTCAAGTTCATGACCTTCACGCCCTGCGTGTTCCGGCCCGAGATGCGAATGCCCTCGACCGGCACGCGAATCATGATGCCCTTCTTCGTGATCATCATCAGCTCGTCATCGGGCAGGACTTCCTTGAGCGCGATCACCTCACCCGTCTTGTCATTGCGCTTCAGCGTGATGATGCCGCGGCCGCCGCGGTGCTGAACGCGGTATTCCTCGAGCTCGGAGCGCTTGCCCATGCCCTTTTCGGTGACCGTCAGCAGGGTCGTCGATGCGCGGCGCACGATGACCATGCTGATCACGTGGTCCTTCTTCTCGAGCTCGATCCCCTTCACGCCGGTCGCCGTGCGGCCCATGTCGCGCACGTCTTTCTCGTGGAAGCGGATGCTCATTCCTCCCGCCGTGGCGAGCACGACGTCGTTCTTGCCGTCGGTGACCTGGACGTCGATCAGCTCGTCACCCTTTTCGATGTTGATCGCGCGAATGCCCACCGAGCGCGGATTGCCGAACTCGGACAGCACGGTCTTCTTCACGACCCCGTCCTTGGTCATGAAGAACAGGAACTGATCCTGGGAGAACTCGCGCACCGGCACGAGCGCGGCGAGGCGCTCGTCGGGCTTCATCGCGACGCAGGAGATGATCGGCTTGCCGCGCGCGGCGCGCGCCGCCTGCGGGATTTCGTGGACCTTGAGCCAGTAGCACTGCCCCTGCTGGGTGAAGAACATGACGTAGTCGTGCGTCGACGCGATGAACAGGTGCTCGACCCAGTCGTCTTCCTTCTGATGCGCGGCAATGACCCCTTTGCCGCCGCGACGCTGCCGGCGGTAGGCCGAGACGGGCAGTCGTTTGATGTAGCCGGCATGCGAGACCGTGATCACCATGTCTTCTTCGGCGATCAGGTCTTCGATCGAGAACTCGCCCTGATCGGCGACGATTTCGGTGCGCCGCTCGTCTCCGAATCCCTGCGCCAGCTCGGTCAGCTCTTCCTTCAGGATCTTCATGCGCCGCGGCTTGGACGCGAGGATCTCCTTGCACTCCTTGATGAACTTGCGGACGTCCTTCAGCTCCTCCTCGAGCTTCGTGATCTCGAGAGCGGTGAGCCGCGCCAGGCGCATGTTGAGGATTTCGGCCGACTGCTTCTCCGACAGCTTGAAGCGCTTGCGCAACGCGGCATCGGCACTCGCCGTATCCTTCGATTTCTTGATGATCCTGATGACTTCGTCGATGTTGTCGACCGCGATCTTCAAGCCTTCGAGGATGTGCTCGCGGTCCTGCGCGCGCTGCAGCTCGAACTGGGTGCGCAGGGTGATGACGGTGTGGCGATGCTCGATGAAATGCTGCAGCAGCTCGAGCAGCGTCAGCTCCCGCGGCGTGCCATCCACCAGCGCGAGCATGATCGCGCCGAAGGTCTGCTGCATCTGCGTGTGCTTGTAGAGCTGGTTCAGCACGACCATCGGGATGGCGTCGCGCTTCAGCTCGATGACGAGCCGGATCCCTTCCTTGTCCGATTCATTACGGACGTCGCTGATCCCTTCGAGCTTCTTGGCGAGCACGAGATCGCGGATCTGCTCGTGCACCCGCTCCGGGCTCACTTGATAGGGAAACTCCGTCACGACGATCTGCTGCTTGCCGCTCGACTCCTTTTCCTCGGCAATCGCGCGCGCGCGAATGACGATGCGGCCGCGGCCTTTTTCGTAGCACTCCTTGATCCCATCCCGCCCGTAGATGATCGCGCCCGTCGGGAAGTCCGGACCTTTCACGAATTTCCGGATATCCTTGATCGTGGCGGTGGGGTGATCCACGAGATGCACGATCGCCTGCACGACTTCGCTGAGATTGTGCGGCGGGATGTTCGTCGTCATGCCGACCGCGATGCCGGCGGAGCCATTGACCAGCAGGTTGGGGAGGCGGCCCGGCAGGACGGTGGGCTCCCGCAGCCGGTCGTCGAAGTTGGGGACGAACGCGACCGTGTTCTTGTCGATGTCCTCCAGCATCGTCATCGCGACGCGCGTGAGCCGGGCTTCGGTGTAGCGGTAGGCGGCCGCCGAGTCGCCGTCGACCGAGCCGAAGTTCCCCTGGCCGTCGATCAGCGGATAGCGCAGCGAGAAGTCCTGCACCATCCGGACGAGCGAGTCGTATACCGCGATGTCGCCGTGCGGGTGGTACTTGCCGAGCACATCGCCGACGACCGTCGCTGCTTTCTTGTAGGGCCGGCCCGGCACCAGGCCGAGCTCGTGCATCGCGTAGAGGATCCGGCGGTGGACGGGCGGCAGGCCGGCGCGCACATCGGGGAGCGGGCGCGGCACGGTGACGCTCATCGAATAGTCGAGGAACGACTCCTTCAGCTCGTCTTCGATGAGGCGCGGGACAATGCGTTCGCGGACGTTAGGACCGGTCATTTATCAGGGGCTAGGGAATAGGGATTCGGGAACAGGGAAAATAGGCTAAGTTGCTAGAAATTAAATACTTAGACTAGGAAAAGCAACGGAAACCGAACGCCGAAAACTGCTCCCCATGCTCGGGCGCGCGTTGAGTTTACGCTGCCCGAATTGCGGGACCCGTTGGCTGTTGGTGCACTGGCTCAAGCCGCGGCCCGCCTGTGCCAACTGCGGCCAACCGCTCGAGCGCGCCGAAGCAGGCGAGGGGCATTACCTCGGCGCGATGGTTTTGAATTTCGCGGTCATGGAGTCGCTGCTGGTATTGCTGGTCCTGACCGTGATCCTGCTGACGTGGCCGGCGCCACCGTGGGACCTGATTGTGTACGGGGGAATCGCGCTGGCCATCGTCGCCCCGCTCGCGTTCTTCCCGCTTGCGAAACTGCTCTGGCTGGCCATCGATCTCTACATTCAGCCCGAGCTCTAGATCTCGATGACGATCTTCCCCAGCTGCTCCCCTTTCTCCAGACGCTCGTAAGCCTCGCGCGCGCGGGCGAGCGGGAAGACGCGATCGACGACGGGCCGCAGCTCGCCTTCGCCGAGTCGCCGTACGATCTCCGCGTACTCCGCCGCGTTGCCCATGGTGGAGCCCAGGATGCTCCAATGATGCCAGAAGAGGCGGCGCAGATCGAGACCGACCTGAGGACCGCTCGTGGCACCGCAGGTCACGAGCCGGCCACCGCGTCGCAGTGAGCGCAGCGAATCGTCCCACGTCGCCGCGCCGACGTTTTCGATCACGACGTCCACGCCGCGCTTGTTGGTCAGCGCGCGGATTTCCTGGGCCACCTTCTGGGTCTTGTGATTGTAGGTGACGTCGGCGCCGAGCTGTTTGGCGGCCGCGAGCTTCGCTTCGTTCGACGAGGTCACAATCACGCGCGCGCCGAACAGCTTGGCGATCCGCATGGCCGCCAGCGACACTCCGCCTCCGATGCCCCAGACAAGGACTGTTTCTCCGGCCCGCACCTGCGCGCGCGTGACCACCATGCGCCAGGCCGTCAACGTGACCAGCGAGAATGCCGCGGCTTCGCCCCACGTCAGCGGCGGCGAGAGATTGGGCCCTCGCGCCACATTGTGCGCGGGCAACGTGACGAATTCCGCGAGCGTCCCGGGCAGATGCTCGCCGAGCAGCCGGTAGCTGACGCAGAGCGAGTGCTCACCGGCGCGACAGAATTCGCAGCTGTAATCGGAGATGCCGGGATTCAGCATGACGCGATCGCCGGGCGCGACTGACGTCACGCCGGGCCCGACCGTTTCCACGGTGCCGGCGCCGTCCGCTCCGACGATCCAGGGAAATCGATCGGCGGTGCCCGGCAATCCGGCCGCGACGAACAGATCGAGATGATTGAGCGCCGCCGCGCGCAGCGCGACGCGCACCTCGCCCGGCCCTGGGGCGGGTGCGTCGGGAACATCCTTGATCTTGAGGTGGTCGAGACCGCCCGTCGCCGTCAGAACCGCTGCGCGCACCTAATCAGGGCCGAAAGGCCGGCGTGATCATCTGCTCGGTCCCGGTCGTCGGCAGCGGCACCGCCGTACCCGAGCTGACCGGCTGAATGTAGACCTTGTAGGTCGGATTGCGGCGATTCTGCGGGTCGGTATTCACCACCAGCGCTACCACATCACCGCTCGGCGAGACCGCGAACGACGAGAGCGCGAGATCGATCCCGGTCATCGCGGTCACGTTTCCGGTCGCGAGATCGGCCCGCATCACCTGCTGCACGGTCCGGCTGCCTTCTTTGCGCTCCACGAGATAGGCGAGCGTCCCATCGCGCAGGAACCGCGGCTCGGATTCGCGCGACTGCGGCGCGCGAGTGAACTGGCGCTGGTTGGAGCCGTCCCTATTCATGAGCCAGATCTCGCTGTCCTTATTGCGCGTCGAGACGTACGCGACGGTCTGCCCGTCCGGAGATACCGTCGGCGCGGCGTTGACGGAGTCGCGCGTGAGCTGCGTGAGACTGGTCCCGTCGACGTTCACGGACCAGATCTGCTGCTTGCCGGCGCTGCGTGAAGAATGAAACACGATCGTCTGGCCGTCGGGCGTGAACGAGGGCCTGCCGTCCGTCAACGGATCGTTCGTGACGCGCGTGCTGCCGCTGCCGTCGGCATTCATCACGTAGATCTCGGCGTTGCCGTCGCGCAGCGATACGAATGCAATGCGCGAGCCGTCGGGAGAGAACGCCGGGTCGCTGGCCGAGGCGGTGTCGGCGGAAAGCTTGGTGAACTGCGCGAGATTCGAGCGCTCCGCCGAGTAGAGCTGGTATTTCCCGGGCCCCGAGCGCGAGCTCGCGACGACGATTTCGCCGACGACGTAGACGTCGGCGGTGGCGGCCTTTCCGCCTGGCGCGGTGGCGGTCAAACGCGCGTGTCCGTAGCCCGTTCCGCTCACCGTTCCGTCTTCACCGACGCTCGCGACCTGCGGGTTGTCGCTGGCCCATTTGAGATTGCTCGCGGGAGCCAGGATGTTGCCCGCGCTATCGGCGTAATTCGCGCGCAGCGTGTGTCGCTGATTCAGCCCCATGCCGATGCGCGGCTCGGTGAATCGCGGGGTGCCCGCGATGACGGCCACGTTCCAGGTGACGGCCAGCCCCGCTCCGGGCCCGCGGGCCGTGAGCTGCGTCTTGCCGACCGCGCGGCCGGTCAGCGTTCCGGTCCGCGGATCAAAGGTCGCGATCGTGGAATCGGCGACGCTCCAGCGCAGCGGCGCTTCAGGCACCGGGACGTTCGCCGCCGTGAGCGCCTGCGCCTCGAACTTCGCCGTGCCCGTCAGCGGCACGAGGACCTCGGTGGAAAGCCTCGGCCGGACCGACAGCTTGTCCACCACCTGGTGCACCGAGACCTCGACGTTCTTGTTCTGGAGCAATCCGGATACGCCGAGTGTCGCCTTGCCCGGACCCACCGCGGTCACGACGCCGGACAGACTGACGCGCGCGACACTCTGGTCGGTCGAACCCCACTGCAGCGTGAGTGGATTGACGGTGCGGCCGTTCTGAGTCGCAATGATCACGTGCAGGGTGTCGACGTCGCCGGGCGACATCGCGATCTGCGCCCCTTCGCGCACCGAGAACTCGGACTGCTGCACGACGACGGGAGCCGTCGCGGTCAGGCCACTCGCTGCCGTCACCTGGATCGTTCCCTGTCCCGGCGCGAGGGCCACGACGTTGCCGTTCTGGTCCACGCTCGCGACGTCCGCACGCAGCGACGACCAGGTCACCTGGACCGGCGCCGCCGCTGAGCCATCGTCGCGAAGCGCGCGCGGCGACACGCGGGTATTCTCGGACGGCAGGAGGTAGACGACCGCGGGCTCGATCCGCAGCGCGGCCGCCGGGCCACTGCCCGCGGGTTGCCCGGCGAGAGGATCGGCCCCACCAGCGACGGCCGCCGCGGGGGGCGGCGCTGCCGGCGGCGGCGCGGGCGGCGGTGCCGAGCTGCCCGACCCCACCTGGATGGCGGCCTGCCCGCGCCGCTGGCCGACGCGTGCTTCGATGATGGCGACGCCATTCGCGACACCGGTCACGGTGCCGTTGTTGTCGACCTTGGCGATGTTGATGTTGTTCGACGACCAGATGATTCGGATCGTCGGAATGACGTTCCCGATGCGGTCGAACGCCGTGGCGAGCAGCCCCGTCCGCTCTCCGACGCGGATGTTGACGGAGGGAGGGGCGACTTGGACTTCGGAAACGCTTTGCGCGGCCGCGCCGGCGGGAAGCACGAGCGCCAATGCCGCAAGGAGTCCCCGTCTGCTCATGGCTGGCGAATGTGTGTCAGGCTAAATGGCGTTGTCAAGCCAACTTGTCACATCACACCGCAACGAGGTCGCCCCAAAGGGCGGTAGCGCACGTCACTTGCGAGGTGCAAATACGCGGATAAGCTATAGGCCACCCAGCCGCCCTCGCACCAAACCAGCAGAGGAGAACTCCGATGCTTGAGCAGATGGATCAAACGGAGAGTAGTTGGCCCGGACCGGGGTTCATGGAGCCCATGTTCCCGTCCGCGCCGACGCCCGCCCCCACCCCGTCGTCGATGCCGGAAGAAGAAGAGGAAGCGCCGCGGCCCAAGCGCTCTTCTAAGCCGAAGGCCAAGAAGAAAAAGAAAGCCGCCAAGAAGGCGCGCCCCAAGGCAAAGAAGAAGGCGACCAAGAAAAAGAAAGCCGGCAAGAAGAAACGCCGCCGCTAGATCAATTCGCTACGACAGCGCGGGAGCGTCTCGAACGAGATGCTCCCGCGTATCGTTAAGGAGGGACACGTGCGTCGTGCGTCGTACGTCGTGCTCGCGGCGATGGCCGCCTGCTCCGCCCCCAAGATCCAGTTGGGTGATCCACAGCAGGAAATCGGCGCGATGCTGCAGCGCTCCGCGGCCGACTGGAATCGCGGGGATCTCGCCGGATTCATGAGCGACTACGCGAAGGACTCCCTGACCAGCTACCGGGCCGGCGCGCACATGCAGTATGGCTGGCAGCCGCTCTACGACCGCTACCAGAAGAACTACTTCGCGCCCGGCAAATCCCGCGATTCTCTTTCCTTTGATGAGCTGCGCGTGCGCGCGTTGACTCCCGATCTCGCCTACGCCACGGCGCGCTTCAGGTTGTCGCGCGGCGATTCGGTCGTGGCGAGCGGACCCTTTACGTTGGTACTCCAGAAGCGCGGTGATCGTTGGCAGATCCTCCACGACCACACCTCCTCGGATCCCGAATGAGGGACGGCCGGATCGTGCTCGCGCTGTTGCTGGTGCTGTCGGCAGGATGTTCGAAGCTCAAGCCCGGCGGCGACGACCGCGTCATCGCCCT
>Ga0134125_10006340_pt1 | contig 13399 bp, 24 predicted proteins | sample KB31751_FD_96464 | JGI IMG/M metagenome (GOLD analysis project Ga0134125, IMG submission 96464) | Terrestrial soil microbial communities with excess Nitrogen fertilizer from Kellogg Biological Station, Michigan, USA - KB3-175-1 | ecosystem: Environmental > Terrestrial > Soil > Unclassified ... | reverse complement strand
TGGTCGTACCGATTCTACACAGTCTTTAGAGCAGGAGACACAATGCCTGAGCAGGCCGTGGCGCGCAAGGACGACACTGACGAACTCGAGTCCGTTGGCGTGGTCGATATCCAGCGCCGCCTCAGTGAGCTGATGGGCCGAGCCGGATACGGCAACGAACGGATCGTGCTGACGCGCGGCGGCAAGCCTACTGCCGCCCTGATCGGCATGCGCGACTTGGAGCGCCTTCGCCAGCTAGACGAAGCCGCCCAGCCCGCCGCCTAACATGCACGATTCATCGGAGTCTCGCCCCGAGATGGCACACTCTGTATCCACTGCCACCGAACGCGCTCAGCCTTCCGCGCCCACGCCGCGTGAGATCGTGCTGGCGAAACGCGAGGCGTTCGTCAGCGGCGCCATCGCTTCGACCATCGCTTCGATAGGATGGTTCGTGGCTGCGGACCGCACTCGTTTCGAGCGGGAAGCGATCCGTAGCTACCCGCTTCCCCGCAAGACGGTGCTGCGAGAAGAGACAATTGGGGGTTCGCGGTATCGCGTGCAGAATGGCGGAATCGAATTCAAGCGCGATTCTCGCTGGCTCGTCATCGACGGCATCTACATCGACAACATCGACGATGCCCGCCGTCTCCTGAGTCTCTTCACGCACCCGACCATCGAGGTCGAGGACGACGGGCGTGAGACGGGGAGTGCGGCAGAGTGACCGCCATCATCGTCGGGCTGCGCATCGTCGCGCTCGCGTTCTTCGTGGCGAGTTGCGTTCGCGCGGCGCGGGACCGGCGCGAGGAAGGGTACAGTGCGCGGCGGAAAGCGAAGCTGTTGAACAGACTGTGAGGTGACGCTGGAGCGGGGTGAAGAGGAGTGGTCCCTCTGACGGCCTCATAAGCCGTACGACGTCGGTTCGATTCCGACCCCCGCCATCAATTCCAGAAGTGGCATGGCCCACAAATCGAAAAGGCGACGCACCCCTGGCTGGAGTTGCCGCCGCCTGATCGATCCAACTGATGAGGAAGTTACGATGCCCGCCCTCCGATTCGCCAGTCCTCCACGTCCCGCCGCCACCGTGCCGCTCACGTCTCCTGTCGAGTCCGATCATCTCCGCGACAGCCGCGACGCGCAGCCGTTCCGGTTCGGTGCGCCGCGCGACGCGGTCCCCGCGCTCATCGACGACGGCTCGCCGGCGGGTGCCGTGCGTGCCGTATTCGCCGCACTCCGGGGCCACGTCGTCAAGGGCGTGAGCGTGACCGACCTGGTGATCGCGACGCCAACCGCCGCAGGCGACACCGACATGGACATTCTCGTCGCCGTGGCGCGCGAGATGGTCGAGCGCGGCGAAGTACCGCTGCTCCGCTTCCATCGCGACGATGCGGGCGAGATCGCGGGGATCGTGCTCGTCCGCGCGGAAGCACGGCCGGAGGCCGCGTAACATGACCACGCCTCCGATCACTGCACCAGCGGCACCCGCGGCACCGGCCGTCGATCTCCCGTCGAGCGTCCGGGCGCTCGCGAAAGCGCGGGCCGCACTGGCCGCAACCGAAGCCGTCGTGAACGCAGCGCGGGAAGAATTTCTTTCCGCGAACGCCGAACTGTTCGCGCGATACGATGCCGAAAAGGCGTCGGCCGTCGCCGCGCGGTCCATCGTCGAGGCGCTCGCACTCGAAGCCTTCGCTCGGCTGCGGACGAAGAAATTGATGGCCGGCGTCGAGATCAAGCTGCGCTCCACGCTGACGTACGACAAAGCGACGGCGCTCGAATGGGCGAAGACGTCGAAGATGGCGCTCCTGCCCGAATCGCTCGACACGAAAGCGTTCGACAAAATCGCCGGGGCCACGCCGCTGCCGTTCGTCCAGTACGGCGAGGTGCCGGTCGTCAACGTTGCATCCGATTTGAGCGCCGTTCTCGGCGCGGAGGAATAGCACCATGGCCGCACAGCAGAAGCCGGAGACATCGCCCGCGACCGCCGTCGCGCACGTCGATCGTCGGCGCGAACTCGATGCTGAATCGGCGCGCCACCTGGCCGACGTTCGCGCCCGGAACGCGCTCGTCGTCGCGATCACGAACGAATCGTGGGGCGAGAAAATGACGCCCGTGATGCGGCGCGCGTTCGCCGAGTACATGCGTCGGTTTCATCTCGACATCTCCGAGGTCGACAACCTGGGCGGTAAGCCCTACCGGAACGGGCGGTACTACGAGCGGAAGATCGCTGGCATGCGCTCGGCAGGTCTCGTGGACTGGAGTGCGGGCGAACACATCGGACCCGACGCGCGACTCGACGCGCTGATTGCCCAGGGCGACCCGTGGGCGAAAGAAGAATCGGCGCGCCGACTCCGCGAACGGATTCGGTGGGCGGTGCCGGACGACGCAACACACGCCTACGTGACGCGGGTCAAGCTCAAGGGAGATCAGAACCCGCTCGAAGGCTGTGATTGGATCACGCCCAAGCGGATGAAGAAAACCAAATTCGGCGACAAACTCGCCGATCCGGTCGGCGCCGACGAGCCGGAAAAGACGGTCATCACCCGCGCCTGGCGTCGCGTCGGACTACTCGCGGCGGCGGAGATTCCGGAGCTCAAGGCCGAGGAAGAGCGGATGGACGTCGCCGCGGAGGAAGTCTCGGCGCAGGTCGAAGAGATGCGCGAGGCGGACGAAACGCGCGAGCTCTCGATGCAGCACGCGCGGCAACTCCCTCCGAAGGTCGACGCCGGCGATCCCTATCAGGTCGACGCGAACGCCGCGCCGCAACCGCGCGAAGCCGAGCGCGTCGAGGCGTCGCCCAAGACGGCCGCCGTCCACGACCGCGCCGCACAAGCCGCCGCGGCGCCCGATCCGTACGACGACGACTCGCTGCTCGACCTCGACGACGCGCGGCTGGCCGACGAGGACGATGAGTAGCCCGATGCGTCGCGCCGGCCTCCGTTCCGTCTCCGCGAAGCGCCTGAAGTCGGGCACGCTCCGCTACGGCTCGACGTTCGCCGTGGGTACGCTCACCGCGGCGGACCGGGCCAATGGGATGCTGCGTCGATCGACGACATTGGCGCGGGTCACGCCGATCGCGAAGGCGAATCCGACGCGGCAGGCGAAGCGGGACCGGGAGTACCAGCGGAAGCTCGCCCTGTATCGGCGGTCGGAGACGCATCGAATCGTCGAAGAACGGTGTCAAGGCCGCTGCGAATTCTTCGTCGCGATCGTGGACGGCGTGCGCGTCGCGCGGGTGACGCCGAAAGCGGGTTTCGTCCCGTGCGAGCATGAACGGACCGGTCATCATCACCGTCGCTACGGCAGGCAGTTCGGCGGCAACGAACGTCCCGAGGATATGCGTGCCGGCTGCACGCCGTGTCACGACTACATCGAGTGGTTGAAGCTCGTGCACCGACGGCGAAGAAGGAGCGCCTGACGCGCCCTGTCGCGCCCGACCACTTGCTCGACTGTCCGGTTGTCCACCTCTTCATATTCTTTCCACTTCTCTCATGTCTCCCCTCGAAGCCTCAGCGGTCGATCGCATCGTCCTCGCCAGTGGCGACCATCCGGACATCGACGCGGGCGGCTGCGTGATGGAGTGGGTGTCGTGGCTCGCCGACGAACCGCACAGCGACAAGCCAGAGTGCGTGGCGCGGTCGATCGATCGCTTCATGATCAACCTCAACGACAGTCTGCCGGACGATCTTCGGCAGCAGCTCTTGCCGCTCGCGCTCGTCGTGATCGGCACGAACACAGGGAGGATCGAGGACGAGCGGCGCCGCGCCTACCTGGCGGCGGATTGGGCGGTCCGCGATTGCCTCCCGCTCCTACTTGACCGACTCGGCGAGCTGCGGCGCGACGACCGGTACGCCGAATGGGCGCGGCGACTGCGCGCGCATGTGGCGATCGTGGATGTGGGGACCGCGAACAGCGGCAGGTCGCTCGCGAACGAAGCGAGCGGCGACCTGAATCTTTACGCCTACGCCGCCTACGCCTACGCCGCCTACGCCGCCTACGCCGCCGCCGACGCCGCCGCCTACGCCGACGCCGCCGCCGCCGCCTACGCCGCCGCCGCCGCCGCCGCCTACGCCTACCCCGCCGCCTACGCCGCCGCCTACCCCTACGCCTACGCCGCCGCCTACGCCGACGCCGCCGCCCGGCGGCGCATGTGCGAAGTGTTATTGCCTGGCGCGATCGAGTTGGTACGACGGATGGCGGAGGTCGGTCGCGCGACGAGCGCCACAGCGCCTCAGGTCAGCGACGAGAAGCGCGCGCTCGTGGAGCGGTCCATCGCGTCCGCACCCTCCATCGCCGCGTGATCACTGTGCCTCGCCTGCATTCTCTGCATTCGCTCCATCTCGTCCGCGCCCTCTTCACGCCCGTCGACGGCACCGTGCTTCGGCTCGGCGGCCGCGTCACGGTGCGCGTGAGCGCGGCCGAGATCAAAGCCCTTCGCGCGAAGATCATCGCCAACTCCGTCGTCGACGCGAACGGCTGCTGGATTTGGCAGAAGTCAACGCGGAACGGCTACGGGCAGATGAATGTGCGCAATTCGATCCCGTACACGCACCGCCTGGCTTACCAACTTTTTGTGGGGGAAATCCCCAAGGGCCGGCAGGTCATGCACTTTTGCGACGTGCGGCGATGCAATAACCCGGAGCACCTGTCGCCGGCGACGGCCTTCGCGAACATCCACGACATGTGGCGGAAAGGCCGCGCGCGATTGGGCCCGCCGAAGTTCGGCCTCGACAATCCAAAGGCGTGGCTCACCGACGCGCAATGCGAAGCGATCCGTCGTCGCTGGGCTCGCGGCGAGTCGCAGCGCGCGATTGCTGGCCGCTTTGGCTGCTCAAGCTCGACCGTTCGCCGGATCGCGCTCGGCGAGACGCGCGCGCATCCGAGGAAAGCCTCGTGAGCATCCCGGTTCTCACGTACACGGAAACTGGCTCCGGCCATCGCGTTGATCTCGACCGGCTCGTCGCCTCGCGCATGCTCGTACAGGCGAACAGCGGCGGCGGAAAGTCCCGCGCGATTCGACAACTCCTCGAGCAGACCTTCGGCCGCGTGCAGCATCTCGTGATCGACCCCGAGGGGGAGTTTGCGACGCTCCGTGAGCGCTTCGACTACGTGCTCGCGGCGAAGACGGGCGGTGATACGATCGCGTCGGCGCGGCACGCCAAGCTCCTCTGCCGGCGCTTGATGGAGCTCGGCGCGTCGGCGGTGCTCGATCTCTACGACCTCGAGATTCACGAGCGGCGCGAGTTTGTGAAAGTGTTCCTCACAGAGCTCGTGAACCTGCCGCGCGAGATGTGGCACCCCGCGTTGGTCGTCATCGACGAGGCGCATCTCTTTGCGCCGCAGGTCGGCGAATCGCAGGCGCTGGCACCCGTCGTCTCGCTCTGCACGCTCGGCCGAAAGCGGGGACTCTGCGCCGTGCTCGCGACGCAGCGCATCTCCAAGCTCCACAAGGACGCGGCGGCGGAATTGCTCAACAAGATGATCGGCCGCACCGGGCTCGACGTCGACGTGAAGCGCGCCGCCGACGAGCTCGGATTCGACAAGGAGAGCCGGCAGGTGCTCCCGCGGCTCGAGCCCGGCCAATTCTACGTCTATGGCCCGGCGATCTCGCCGACCGTGACGCTCGTCCGCACGGGCGACGTCGTCACCACACATCCCACGCCGGGCCAGATCAGCGCCGCGCCGCCGCCGCCCCCGAACAAGGTGAAGGCGATGCTCGCGCAGCTCGCCGATCTGCCCAAGGAAGCCGAGGAGGAGGCGCGCACGATCGACGAGCTTCGTCGCGCCAACGCGGAGCTGAGCCGGAAGTTGCGCCAGGCGGAGAGCGGCGCCGCGGTGCGTGAGAAAGTCGTCGAGCGCACGGTCGTCGACGAACGGGCGATCGCGCGCGCGGTGTCCGCCGCGGTGAAGCCGTACAACGACGCTGGCCGCAGGATCACGGCGATCGTTGACCGGTTTGCACGCGCAGCCCAAGCATTCGGCCCCGACGTGTTGACTGAGCTGCAGAAGCTGGACGCGCCATGGGTCGGCATCGTTCCGGACGCGCCTCAGCGGCCGGAGGTGGCTGCACCGCGGCCGCGCCCCACGGGGGGAACATCGGTGCAGCGCGCCACCTCATCTGCGGATACCGACGGGTCGCTGAGCAAAGGCGAAAAAACGCTGCTCATCGCCATCGCGCAGTATCCGGATGGCGCCGAGCGCGAACAACTCACGGTGCTCACCGGCTACAAGCGGAGCTCGCGCGACACGTACATCCAGCGGTTGAGCAGCAAGGGCTACGTCGCGTCGAATGGCAACGGGAGTGTGACCGCGACCGAACCCGGCATCGACGCGCTCGGCGGTGACTACGAGCCGCTCCCGACGGGCACCGAGCTCCAGCGGTATTGGCTCAACCGGCTCGGCGGCGGCGAAAAGCGGATTCTCGAAGTCCTCCTCGAGTCGGGCGGCGAACCGATCGCGCGGGCCGATCTCGACGAGCGCGTTGGGTATCAGCGCTCGTCGCGCGACACGTATCTCCAGCGACTCGCGTCGCGTCGCCTGGTCGAGAACGTCGGCCGCGGCGAAGTGCGCGCGAGCCCCACTTTGTTCGGGTGATCCGATGCCATCAGCATCCAAACGCACCAAACGCGCGAGCACGACCGTGCAGCTGCTCAACGAAGCAGTCGCGCTCGAGCAGGCCGGCGGCACCTGGTCGCAGAAGCACGCCGCGGCGGTGACCGGCTATTCCGTGGCATTCCTTCGCAGCTCGGACTGCCCGAAGCAGTTCGAGGAAGGCAACGGCCCGAAGGGCCGGCCGCGCGTCGTGTATCTCCCGGCGGACGTGCGCGCGTGGAAAGCCGCGCGACGCATCCAGTCGCCGGTGACGCCGTCCGCCAAGGCGAGCTGACGCGCGATGGCGTACACGCGCGACGGCCGGCCGACGTTCTATTTCCAGGCGCGCACCGCGCATGGGCGGAAGCTCATGTCCTTGGGCACGCCCGACCGCGCACTCGCGAAGAAGATCGAAGCGATGTGGGAGGCGCTCACGTACGAGCACCGCGCATGGGACTGCGTCGAGCCGGTGCTCCAGCGCCAGATGAAAATCGCCGCGCTCTTCGACCTCTGGCGCGACAGCGGTCGGAACGTCGACGAGCTCCGGCGGCGGCTACACGACGTCGACCTGGAGCCTTTGGTCGCGGACTTCCTCGCGGTCCACAAGGCGAAGGTGAAGCCGGATTCGCTTGAGCACATCGAGTTCCACCTCCGCCATCTCCTGCCCGAAGGCCAGTCGTTCGCGCGCTCACGTGCGACGGTCGAATTCCTCACCGCCACGCTGTACGCGTATCCCGGGAAGCCCGGCACAATCCGGAAGGTGCACAGCGATTGGTCGGTGTTCTTCGCGTACCTGACCGACGTCCGCTCGCTCTACGAGCGGAACCCGATGGAGAAGGTCGCGCGGCCGCCGGCATCGAAGCCGATCGTCCGGTTCTACGAGCTCGACGTCGTCGAGCGGATCGTCGCCGCGCAGCCGACAGCCGAACGGCGCGCCCTCTTCGCGCTCCTCTACGGGACCGCGTGCGAGATCACCGTCGCGCTCGGCCTCACCCGCGCCGACATCTTCGAGAAGCGGAAGGAGGTGCGCACGGCCGGCACCAAGACGCACACCCGCGATCGGGTGTCGCGTGTCGCCGATTGGGCCTGGCCGATCTTTTGGGCGCATTCGAAGGCGCTCCTGCCCGCGGCGAAGCTCTTTCCGAACGTGCCATCGCGCTACACGGCGAGCGATTGGCACACGGAGACGGTCGGTCTCGCCCCCAAAGGGCTCGGGCTCACCCAGCAGTATCCGATGTACAACGCGCGACATCACTGGGCGGTGCGGCAGCTGCGCGCCGGGGCGCCGATCAAACTGGTGCAGGAAGGGCTGGGCCACGCGAGCCCGAACCTCACGCTCTCGACCTACGGCCAGTTTCGCCCGTCCGGCGCCGATCGCGACCGGTGGGAGGAAGCCGCGACCGAGTACGAAAAAGACCGCCGGGAGGGCGATCCTGATGATTCGGAGTCGTCTCCGGTGGTCGATTCGAGCGACCGTAGTTCCGCTGATAGTTCCGCCGACAACCCTCAACCGCTAACGCATAGCAGGGGTGGGACTTGAACCCACGACCCCGGCATTATGAGAAATGGGACCGCCCTGTTTCTCCCTCTGAGAACGCTACAACCTCCTATATAGGGTGCGCTAGCGAGCGCCACGAAAAAGCAGCGTGCGACAGCCTCAATAGTGCCGCTGGTAGTTCCGCCATGGAGCGCTTCGACGTGCGCGTCATTCCGGTTGCGCTCGTGTCGGAATCCACGGCATCGGCGTGCGGGTGCACGGCTCCAACGCTCCACTGGAGCGAGGTTTACGGCCCGCACGCTCTCGCGCGCCGCCTCTACTTCTTCTGCGCCAAGTGCCGAACCTTTGGGTTCGTCGCCTTCCCTGCCGTCAATTGGGGTGAGCCGTCGATCCTAGACGGTGTTTCGAAGGCCGATCTCCTCGCGGCGGCGCAGTGGTATCGCGGCGCTTGGCGCGACGTGTACTCAGCGGCTGTTTACACCGCCGATCCGACCAAGCGAACGATTCGACGGAAGGACAAGCCGCCGCAGTGGTCCCCGATCGGCGGCCATATGTACACGAGCGAAGACGGCGGCCCCCGTCTCCAGCGCAGCGTCATCTATGCCCGCTCGGAGCACGGCCGGGCGCAGAACGAAACACAGAAGCCGCTCGCGATCGTCTCTCCGTTGATCGAACACTCCTGCCCTCCCGATGGTGTTGTGCTGTCGTGCTTCGCTGGCGCGGGCACTGACCTGATTGCCGCGAAGGCGCTGGGTCGCCGCGCGATCGGCATCGAGATCCGCGAACAGCAGTGCGAAGTCGCAGCCGAGCGTCTTCGGCAGGGAACGCTCAATTTCGGCGCTGCGCATGGCTGACCTCACCCACGCCGGCGACGTGCTCGCCGAAGATTGGCAGCGCCAACAGAGCGACGCGATCACACTCGCCGATCGTGAGGCGCGAACATGAGTCTCTCGAAGACTGCGCGTTTCAAGATCCTCGTGCGCGATCACTTCACGTGTCGCTACTGCGGGCGCAGTGCGCCGAGCGTCGAGCTCCACGTCGACCACGTGCATCCCTTGCCGGCGAATTCGGCCCCGAGACCGTGATGCTCTACTCATCGTGCGGCAAGCTCGCGCCGCTCTTGGCGTGCGTGCCGTGAAAAGCACTCGCGGCGAGTATCGCTCGATCTACACGACGCTGCCAGACGACGACGCGTTCATCGTGACGACGCCGCTCGCCAAGGCCGCATGGTACACGCTCAAGATGACCCTGCCAAGCATCGGCATTGGGTCGATGAATCCGCGCGTCCTGGCGACGCGCGTGAACTGCACGCTGCCCGAGCTCGAAGCCGCTGCGCTCGAGTTGACCCCGCTGTGGGTCCGCCGATCGAGCAACGTGTTTTGGATCGTCAACGGTCTCCGGTTCCATCCGGCGCTGTCGCCCGACGACTCCAAGCACCGCACGTACGTTCGTCGCAAGATCGCGGAACTGCCGGACTCGCCGTTAGTTACGGAGTTCCGCTCGTACTACGCCGAGTGGTTCGGTCTGCCGCAAGGGCCTTCGATGCCCCTTGCAAGGCCCTTCGATGGGGGTTCGGACACCCTTCGAAGCACAACAAACAACAAACAACAAACGTCTGACGTAGACAGAACTACTGCTGTTGCTGTTGGTGCACGCGAACGCGTTGAAGCACGTGAAGCGAGAAGCGACGAGCCGGCGCTGTCCGGCATCACCGTCGCCACACCCGCGGATGCGGCTGTGATCCTCACGTCGGCGGCCAACCTCGGCATCACCGCCCGGTACGGGGAGCAGACCCGCCCCCTCCGACACAGCTCCGCCGGATCGCTCCGAGCCGCCGAAGAAATCGCCGCCGCTGGCGTGCCGATTCTCTTCGCGCGCGACGCGATCTACGCGCTCGCGGCTGGGCTCACGCTCGAGCAGCCCCCGCAGAGCGTCCGCTACTTCGTCGCCGCCGTGCGCGATCGGTGGATGCTCGAGCAGGACCGGGCCGCGGCGGAGCGGTTGCCGGCGCCCGCCGAACTTCCTGAGTCCGCACGCACGCCGACGCCGATCGGTTCGCGCCGCTCCGCCAGTTCGCGAGACGCGAGCAAAGCCGCTAGCACCGAGAACGGCCAGGCCGCGCTCCTCTTCGGGAAGATTCGCGGCCTCATTCGCGAGAGCCAGCAGCCGGGCCAAGCCGTCCGCCGATTCATTCCCCGCGCCGAGGTTGAATCGCTCGGCCCCGATGTCGTCGCGGCATACGACGCGATCGGCGGCGCGGATCGCATCCTCAACGCGACGGGCGACCAGATCGGCTTCGTCCTTCGTGACTTCGTCACCGCCTTAGGAGCTGCGCATGTCGCCGCTTGAAGATCACGCTCGCCAGTCCTCGTTCGACCGCCAGCCCACGAGCGTTGCCGAGGCGATCACGCACGATCCGACGTTCGGGCGGCGGTCCGATGGCACGCTCGTCGAACGCGAGACCGTCTGCGAATGCGGCCGTCGCTTCACACAGCACGTCCTCTCCGAGCGCTTCATGCGCATCGTCGAGGGCCACAGCCGGCGCGCGGCGGAACTCCTGACGGCGCAAGTACCTGGGCTCTGGATTCCGGTCCACTGTCCGCCGTGTGAGCGTCGCGACTTGGGCCGACAGGCGCGCCTCGACGATCAACGGCGATTCGATGATTCCTCACACAGCGAACGCGGAGCGTATGCCCATGCCGCGGACTGATCACCTTGCCGGCGCGGAGTCAAAGGCGTCGAACCCGGTCGAACCCTGCGGCGTTTCGCCGACGCGTCGCGAACCTCGGGCACAGCTCCACGTGCGCTGGTCGTGTCCCGCCTGCAAAGAGACCGGCCTCTTGCCGCGGCTCGACGACACGACGCTCGACACGATCGAGACCGCGATCGCGCGGGGCCACGAACGGCGCGCGCCGGTGTGTCATCGGACGCGCGGCACGCGGCGGATCGCGTTCGTGTTCGATGGCGTGACGATGCGGTTTGGGAAGTCCGACGCGCCCGCCATCGCACCTTCACCAGAGGTCACGCCATGATCGCCGAGTCCCGCGCCACCGCGTTCGTCGAATCCGTCGACCGCGTCGAGCCGATCGACGCCGCCGCCATCATCGCGCGCGCGACCGATGCGCTCCGCTTTGCCCGTGGACGGCGGTTCTTGGACGCGAAGCTCGACGTCGACGACTTGGACGCGCTCGTATCGATCGCGTCGAGCGTGCTGCTTCGGGAGTCGCCCCGATGACGACGATGATCACCCGCGTCAAACCGACACGCAGCCAAGCCGCGCGCGATCGGAAACCTCGGAAACCACCGACGCCGCACGGTCAGTCGTTCGCCGCGCCGGTCGATCCTGGCATCGCCGAACGCGCCGCCGCGGTGCGTGCCGCATCCGCCAAAGCCGGCGGGCGGGCGGCGAAGCTCTTTCGCAAAGAGATGGCGAAGTCGATCGCGAGGCGTCGCCGTCGGGGCGAGCTCGCAAGTGACGCGCAGATCGCAGCCGCACGGGCGGAGTTGGACCGCATCACGGCCGAGTCGCGCGGTGGCCGAGCGTGCGGACGCGGGAAGAAGCTCGCGGTGAAGCGCGGGGTGCGCTCATGAACGCACTCCGGCCGTACCGGGGAGACGGGTAGGGATGCCGATGCTATTCGCGGCGGTATTCGAGCAGTTCCCACGGCGAGCAGTCGAACACGCGGGCCAGGCGGTCCAGGGTCACGCAGTCGATGCGCCCGATGGGACCGCCGAGCAGGATTTGCCAGGCGACGGGATAGCTGATGCCCGCCCCCTTGGCGAACTGGCGGGCGTTGGCCCAACCCCGGTCCGCGACCCGCTCGGCCACACGCCAATAGAACATGGCTATAGCATAGCCGATAATATCCCCCTTGACAAGTGTTATAGGCTAGACTATACTTCTGACGTACCACAACAGGACAGAATGATGGCAGCGACTACGCAATGGGTGCAGTTTGGGCTTGGACTCCGCCCGTACTTCCTGCTCGGGCTCGACGATTGGGCGTTTGCCCAGCAAACGTATCCGACGCTGAAGCATGTGCGCGGCAGCCGTTATATCGCGTCACGCAACGACGCCAATGCGATTCTCGACGACCTGTCCACGCGGGCGGTCGACGGGGCCTTTGATCACTCCCCGAGCGAATGTCGCGCGCTTCGTGATGCGGCTCGGCGGTTACGATCCACGCTCGTAACCGTGGAGGGCTGAGCGATGACGGCCGTTCGGTGGCGTGAGCGCTGGGCTTGCATCGATGCGGCGCTGCGCAATCTCCACGCGGAGATGGGGAACGTTCTTCAGTCGTTCCACGTTGTCACTGTCGCGCATCGCGCCGAGCTACCCGTTTCGGTCGTGCGGCGCGTCGGGTTGTCGAACGCGATGCTGAACGAATCAATGCGCGCCAGGTATCTCGACGGCCGATTCTACATCGACCATCCGCCTGAACCTTCTTCTCCCCCTCCAGGCGCCGAGCGCCGGTGAGCGAATGAAAGATTCTTTGCGCGACCAGAATGCGAAGCGTGATACGGCGTTCGCGCTGGCGCAGGCGAGGGCGAGGAAGTCTGCGACTCGATTCCGCCGTGAGTACGCGATTCTCGACCGTTGGGCAGCGCGCGGCCGGTACAACGTCCTGCGCACAACCGACCTCAACGCGGAGCAGCGAAGCGTCGTCGTCGCGTTCATCCGTCCCGCTGACCCCACGTCCGTCTCCCCCACTCTAGAGCGATGAGCTGATGAGCACGAAACGAGCATTCTGGGTTCTGGCATCACCATTCGCGTGGGCGCTCCATCGCGTCGGCTGGTGCTCGTTCACGCACGTGAACGTCTGCCACGGCGCGCGGCATCCCGACCGTTTCGACGCGCTCTGGCAGCACCGTTGGTACGGCGAGCCGATCCCGACGCTTCCCGCCGAGGTCGGGCTGTGCGGCATCCCCTACGAGACCGCCGTGGCGGAAGGCACGGTCACGTTCGTCGACCCCTGCACCATGTCGCGGATCACCTTCGACCGCGATCCGTATGACAGATTCGCGGACCAGTGGACCGTCCTACTCGCCGGCTCGACGTCGATTCCCGCCGCGCATGTGCGGCAGGCTTACGAGTGGGTGTGCGCGGTGTTCGGCGATTCGTTCGAGACGCGATCGATTCCAACCACAGCGAGCATCGTATGAACACGCCTGACCCCTCCCCGCTCGCCCTCGCGGCGGGGCCCAGCGAGCAAATACCAACCTGTAAGTCCGACTTACACGTTGCCGAGTGTCCGAACTGCGAACACTCATTCGACGAGCACGGCAACGCGATCGGATGCCTGCTCGGAGACTGCGACTGCGCATACACCAAGCGGA
>Ga0134125_10006339_pt1 | contig 13400 bp, 7 predicted proteins | sample KB31751_FD_96464 | JGI IMG/M metagenome (GOLD analysis project Ga0134125, IMG submission 96464) | Terrestrial soil microbial communities with excess Nitrogen fertilizer from Kellogg Biological Station, Michigan, USA - KB3-175-1 | ecosystem: Environmental > Terrestrial > Soil > Unclassified ... | reverse complement strand
TGACGCAAGCTATACTGATGTAGATTGGGATAGTAATGTATCTTACAAAGTTAAACTGACCATTAAAAAAGGAAACAGTTTAGTTGAGCTAGTTAGAGAGATTAAAAAAGATTAGAATAAAGAGAGTGCTAATATAGGCTCTCTTTATTATACATAGCTACATAGGTAGCAAATGAACATAAGGAGGAACAATTAATATGACAGAGATTAAACCTAAAATGAAAAATACAGAGATACGAAGAAAGAGCATTATAGCGAATAATAAAAGAAAAGGTCAGATGTCTACCTATATACTGGACACGGACTACGAAAATAATACTCAAACCGTTTTAAAGTATTATAAAGAGTTCAGTAAGAATAAAATAGATGCAGTGCTAGAAGAGATTCATGCAGGAATAAAACAAGCCGAAGAAGAAGGATATGAATGGTTTACAGATGAAGAGGAATATCAATTCTATTTCTATGTAAGATTTCTTATTGCTGTAAGATTTACAGGATTGAATAAAGATGTGCCAACTGATTTTGGTGGGCAAATAGCATTCATGAAAGAAATGGATAATGATGGGCTAACAGATAGAATTCATACAGAAGTTCTTGATAACAATGAAGTGCAAAAAGTATATGACAGACTAGGAGAGTATACAGCTGTTATTAATTCTATTATGGAAATTGGAGCGTCGATGTTAGATAGTCTAGGAGATACAGTAGAAAATAAAGAAGTGTTGAATATGTTTAAAGCTAAAAACAATCCCATTCATCCTCTTGTGAATCCAGATGCCTAAGTTTACTACTTACTCTCAAATTCAAGATTATTTAGAGAAGAATGCCTTACAGATTATGTCACGTTCTGGAGACTTGGAGAGGGTATTAGCAAATGCATTGGCTGATATGGCATGGCAATATGTATATGATGCTTACACTCCTGAAAAGTACAATAGACGAGAAGATGAAGGCGGTTTAGTAGACCAGCGCAATTTTGCCATTACTGACTTCAAGATAGAAGATGGTAAAGCTTTGATTGTATTTGAAAACTTAACTCAAGGTAATGACAATCTAAAAGAAGTTTACTTATCTGACACTATTGAAGAGGGCATAGAAGCCAACTGGAATAAAACTGGTGAGTGGTCAGAGTCTAGACCATATGTAGCAAAGACTATTGAGATGCTTAAGGAAAATCCAGATAGTATGATTCGAGCAATAAAACAAGGCTTTATAGAAAAAGGATTTATATTAAAGATGTAGGTATGGAATAGTTAGCTTTCAGACTACTTCTGCTCAGTTGGAAAAGTATGAAAGGATGATTTAATATTGAGTAAAAAGCATAAAAGGTTATCATCAGTTACGGAAGAAGAGTGGGAGCAGGTCAATAAGTTCAATAGAAAACTCACAGAAAAATATCTTGAGCAGTCCCACTTAAGTCCTCACACGATTAAGCAATACCGCTCAGGAGCAAGACAGTTTTTCCGCTGGTTGAGTATAGAAGGGGAAAATGAACCTCTCTATGAATTAAAAAGTCGAGACGCATTAGATTGGCAGAACTATCTAACAAATTATGGGCTATCAGAATCAGCTGTAAAATTTAAAAGGTCGGTAGTATCTAGTCTATGTGGATATCTTGAACTATACTATAGTGATAAATATCCAAACTTTAGAAATATATTCACAAGAGCTATCCCCGCTCCAGTAGGTCAACCAGTGCATGAAAAAGAACCTGTCACTAAAAAAGAGTTAGAAATACTAATTGAAGAGTTAACTAAACGAGAAGAGTTTCAAATGATAGCCTATATCATGTTTAGTTACAGAAGCGGTGCGAGAAGAGCTGAAGTAGTTCAAATGAAAAAAGAGCTTGTTAACTATCCTAGAGTGACAGATAAAAATGGTGTGGTTAAAAAATACTATATCACAGAAAAAATCAGAACAAAAGGAAGAGGAAAAGATGGAAAAATTCGTGCACTCAGGTTTGACGACATAGCTAGAGACGCTGTTGTTAAATGGTTGGAGATAAGAGGCGACGATGATGAGCCAGCTCTTTTTGTTAGGAAGTTTCAGGATGGTACAGTAATCCCTTTACAAGCAGGAACCTTCAACGACTGGTGCTCGGATGTATTTTCCAAAATACTGAACACCAGAGTCTATCCTCATATTTGGAGAGTAAGCAGAGCTTCTCATATGGTTGTAGATGAAGGAAAAGACATTAAAGCTGTACAAGCCTTGTTAGGACACGAGAGTAGCGAGACATCAGAAGGCTATGTGGTAAGAGATGAGTCCAGTGACTTTGACGATGCTTTCGAATAACAGGTAAAATCACCCTTTTATCTGATAAACACAAGAAATAAAAAGAACGTATTCACCATACGTTCTCTACATATTTAACACTTCAATATCATAATAACATATTGGCACAACTAATACAATAACATAATGGAGGAATAAGGATGCTATCTATTAACATACACTCAATTTATTTCTGTGCTGTTGACTCTGGATAAAATTATACTGTAAGAAGATAAAACAGAAATATAGATTACCATCTTACTAATATCAGTAGTAAGATTTCTATAAATAAGAGTAAAGGAGATAGATAGCATGACTTTAACCAATAACCCAATTGAATTACAATTAAAAGTTTCAGTTAATGAGAATAAGTCTAAAGTAGAACTTAACAGGCAACTAGGGGAAATGTCCTCAAAATTAAGTGCTGTAAAAGTTCCTATAATGTTTGATGAAAGCGCACTAAAAGCTTTTGCTAAGTTAGCTAACGCAGACTTTTCTAAATTATCTGGAGCACTAAAACCATTTCAGGATGAAGTAAAGAGAACGGCTACAATGACAGAAGAAGAGATGAAAAAAGCAGCAAAGAAAGCTTCTGATGCAATTGGAATGGAATTTGGAAGAAAACACAAAGTACAATCAGTTGAAGAATTAAAGAAACAACTCAAAGGTTTAGACGCATCTGTTAAAATTAAGTATGATGCAAAAGATGCTCAAAAGGGCATTGAGCAATTGACTGCTACTATTGAAAAGAATGGCATTAGACAGAAGATAGCATTCGAAAGAGCATATGTTGATATGGGTAATGGTGCTGTACAGAGCATGGGGTGGATGCCTAAAACTATTACAGAAACTGATAATGTATTAAAGAATGTATCTAAAAGTTTTGAAGCAGTTAGTGCAAAAATTAGAAAGTTAAAAGATGATGGAAAAATAACTGGAGATGAGTTCGAAAGACTATCCAGAGCCATGAAAACTGTAGGCAATGTTGATACTACTAGACTCGAAAGAGTAAATCAACTGTCAAGTGATATGGTCAGAAGAAATAAGGAATTAACAGCAGAGCAAGCTAGACAAGCAGCTGAACTTGCAAAACAGGAAAAGATACAAGAGTCTATAAGGAAACTCAATCGTGACATTGTAGCAGCAACCGCTAAAAATCCAAGAGCCTTTGCTAACAATCAAGAAATTACAGGAATGCTCAATGCATTGAATAGAATTAATCCAGCTGCAATAGGTTCAGCAGAAGCTGTAGCACGAGTTAGTAATAGATTCAAAGACATGAGAGCTGAAGCAACTGAGGCTGGACGCTCTTCTATGACAGTAATGGAAAGCCTAAAAATTGCCATGGAAAAATTTCCCGTTTGGATGGCAGCTAGTACCGCATTTTTCGGCACGCTCCGAGGAATAAAGGATGCCATATCTCAAATAGTTGAAATTGACTCTCAAATGACAGTCTTGAAGCGGGTATCTGGTGGACAAATGGAAGTTAACGAGGTTCTTAGAGAGAGTATAAGACTTTCTGGAGAACTAGGCAATAAAATAGCAGATATCAATGAAGGATTTATTGCATTTGCTAGACAAGGATTCCGTGGAGACGACTTAACAATGATGGCAGAGTATGCTACACTATTAGGTAATATATCTGATATGTCAGTAGAAGAGTCTGCATCAGTCTTAACAGCTGCGTTAAAAGGATTTAATAAAGATGCAACAGAAGGAATACACATTGTAAATGCCCTCAACGAAGTTGATAACAACTATGCAATCACGACGCAACAGCTATCTGAAGCATTAATGCGAGCGGCTGGAGCAGCAGCGACATATGGCGTAGAAATGGAAAGAAATATCGGATTTACTACTGCAATTGGTCAAGTAACACGAGAATCAGGTTCAGTAATCGGTAACTCACTGAAATCAATTTATTCTCGTATCAACAGCATCAGTGGAGCAGTAGATGAGTTAGATGCAATTGGAATTAGTGTTAAAGATATGGGTGGAGACATGCGTGATGTCCAAGACGTATTAGATGACTTAGGCGCACAGTGGAAACACCTATCTTCTGAGCAACAACAGAATCTAGGGATACAAATAGCGGGTCGCTATCAACTTTCTAGGTTTTTAATCCTTATGGAAAACTATGATGAAGCTCTACAGGCAGCTTCCACTGCAACACATTCAGCTGGCTCAGCTTACCGTGAGAATGCTGAATATCTAAAATCATATGAAGCACGTATTAATATGGTTAAGAACGCATGGACAGAAGCTATACTAGCAATGCAAGATACTGGTCTAGGTGACGGAATTGTAAACACGCTAGATGTTGGATTAGCTTTATTTAGTGCACTAGGAAAAGTAATTGAAGTAGTTGGTGTACTTCCTGCAATGATTGGGGCAGCTACTATTGCGTTTGCATTGTTTAATACAAATATGAAATTAGCAGTATTAGAGAACGGTAAATTCGTAGTATCTACTCTTATGGCTACAAAAGCTTCTACCGCAGGAGCGACTGCAACCTCTCTATATTCTAGAGCACTCACAATGCTTTCAACAGCTTTAACTAGAGCTGGAGCAGCATCAGTTGTAATGGTAAATGGTTTAAGAGCTATTGGTGTTTTCTTGGCTGGAGCTGCTTTACCGCTTGCTGGTCTAATGGCTGTTGGAGCAATAATATCAGCTATCACTTCTAAAATTGTTGAGCAAAGAGAAAAGCAAAAGGAATTAAATGCTGCTTACGATGATTATAAAAAGAAGACTATTGATGCTGTATCTACTAATAAAGAACAGGTAGACGGCTTAATAGAAAGTTACAACAAGCTAAGCGTTGCTAGAAACACTTCTGACTGGAGCAATGAGAAAGAAGAAGAATATCTTAAGATTCAGCAAGAGCTTGGAGAGTTGTTTCCTTCTTTAATTGATTATATTGATGAAAAAGGAAGGACTCATCTTAAAGCTTCTGAGGAAATAGATAAAGAAATTACAGCCGCTAAAGAATTATATGAAGTAGAACAGCGAATTAAACTACTTAATTCTGAAAAGACTTACAAAAACAAAATCAAAGAAATTAGAGATTATACGAATGCAGTAAGAGATGCAAATGCTGAGCTCGAAAAAGAAGTCATTGTAATAAAAGGCTTTAACGATAAACATAGAGATACCACTATAGCAAGAGCAGAGAGTACCGCACTCTTAAATAAAGGATTTGCATCAGGAGCAGCACAAGAATTAGCGCGAATGTTTATTGAAGATTATGTAATTGAAATAAGCTTGCTAGGTAAAACTATTTCTCCAGTGTTGCAAGAAGAGATGAGTAAGGCTGTAGCTACTGTAAATGTTACCTTATTCAGCCCGAAAGAATTGGCTGCATTTAGAAAGAATTTAGCTGATATGACTGCAAGTATGGATGAGGCTTTTAAATTAGGGGACAAAAAAGGATTTAAAGATTTATCTGCACAATTCCAAACCCTCTTAGTCACAATGGGGGCGACAGAAGCAGAAGCTAAGAATATGACTCCTACATTTAATCAAGTAAGAGAAAGAGTAGACTCACTAGAAAAATCAGCTAGAGAAGCTGCTAAAACTGTAGGTGACATGGGAGAAGGCATGCAAAGTGCTGGAGACCAAGCAGGGGTAGCTGGAGAAGAGATTGTAAAGTTTAAGGACGCATTAGAACAATTGGCTGGAGTATCTAAAGAGCAATTAGTTGCTAACGATGAGCTTATATTTTCCTATGAATCTTTAGCTAGTCGCACTAATTTAACAGCTAGAGAAGTTGAATTATTAAGCAATATACAATCTAAACTAGTAGAAAATAATAAGGTTCTATCTTCAGAGAGTATGACTCTAATGTCTAGATATGAAGATTTAACAACTTCTATTGGGCGTGCTACTGCTAATAGTGAAGAGTTACACAAGATTGAGAAAAGACTCACAGAAATCCATCCAGAACTTATCAAAAACGGTATCCGCAGAGAAGCGATGATGAGTAGTATAATTGCTAAAATTAAAGAAGAAGAGAAAGCTAATGATATTTTATTAGCAGCTACTATTGCGGCAAGCAACGGAAAATTGACAGCAGAAGAAAAAGCATCTCTAGCCAGTTTGGAAGAAACTAACGCACGCATCAACAATATTAATAGCGAAATTTTAGCTTTAGATAAACTTCGTGATGCTTATTCTTACTTCAATGAAGGTGCTAAAAAAGCGGCTGTTGATGCAGCAACATCTGTAGGTATGGGTGGAGCTCTCGCAGCGGCTATGCAAGCATCTAAATTAGCAACTCAAGTAGGTATTGACCTTCAAAGAAACTCTAAACTTGCTGATTTGGCAGGAAACACCTCTAATAGAAACAAGCTTGTTAATGAGTTAGCACAATCTGAAGCAGTTCTGTCTAATACTACTACAAGTGGTAATAAAGCTCTTCTTGAGCAAATGAAGGCAAATGAGAAAGCTACTAAAGCCCAAAAGGACGCAGCAAAAGCAATGGAGCAATCAATCTTCATCGCAGATAAGTACAAGCGTGCATTAGAATTACTTAATTTAGAAATCAAAAAACAACAAGATATCCGAGATAATACCCCCGACTACTCTAAAGAACATCTTAATTCTCTCCAAGCTGAAATAAAATTACAGCATGATAAAACGGCTCTCATGCAGGCACAATCTAAAGCATTAGAGGCTCAAATTAAGTCAGGTAAGATTCTACAGACAGGTGTTGTTACGACATCTGTTGGTGGTCAGAAACTATCAGGTTGGGATGGTAGAATTACATCTCAGTTTGGTAATCGAACCGCTCCCACTAAAGGTGCTTCAACTAATCATCAAGGAATTGACATCGCAGGTAAGAATGGTACTCGTGTTGACTCTAACGTAAATGGAACAGTTACATTTGCAGGCAACAAAGGAAACGGACTCGGAAACTACGTTGCAATTAAAGACGCCTCTGGAAACACTAACATCTATGGTCATTTGCAAGATGTATTAGTTAAAGCAGGTCAAAGTATTGCTCAAGGTGTAGCTCTTGGAACAATCGGTTCAACTGGAACATCTACTGGCAATCATTTGCATTATCAAATTAACGATGCTAGCGGAAAAGCCATCAACCCCAACAGTGCAGTGAATGCAGCAAAAAGTGGAACTTCAGTTGCAGCCGCATCTAAGGAAGCTGCCAATGTTCAACAAGCAATAGACAACGCCCAATCAGAACTATTGAATCTAAATGGTCAAATTTTAGACCAGCAAGCACTAATAGCTAAACTTGAATTGGACGTTATTAACTCCAATCTATCATACTTTGACCAAAAGAGACAGTCTTATGACAGAGTATTAGCTTTTGAAGCAGAGAAAATACAAACTCTTGATGTCTATTCTCAACGTTACGGAGCTACTATTGAGCGTCAAGGGAAATTCCTTGAATATAAACAAAAAGCCAATCAAGAGGAATTAAAATATCTTGAAGGGCTAATTGCAAAAGGGAATTTATCTGCTATCGCTCTTGACGCCATGAAAATTAAAGCAGAGGAACTTACAACTCAAATGTTGATTTTGGATACTACTATCAAGAACAACAATTTTAATTTGATTATGGTATCCGCTCAACGATTTGCAGAGGAAATGAGCGAATTAGAATACTCTTTGCAACGCTCAAAATTAATAGGTGGATTATTAGAAGAGGGTACAACCGCATATAGTAAAGAAATTGAATCTCAGACTGCTATGCTCAAAAAGCAACAAGATGCGGTTGCAACACATAGAGATGAACTCCAGAAGAAAATTCTTACTGAGAATTTAAGTATTGAGAAAATTAAAGAATTATCTAAAACAATTCAAGATTTATCTCTACAATACTTGCAATTAGAAACAGCCATGAAAGATTCCACAAAAGCTCTTGAAGATTCTAACAGGAAAATGCGTGATGACTTAGCAGATGATTTGATTAACTCCTATAAAGAATACCTCGAAGAAAAAAGAGATATGCATCTTAAATCTATCGACGAAGAACTTGAAGCTGAAAATAAGCGACATAAAAAAGTCATGGATAATCTGAGCGATGAATTAAAGATGTATCGTGAAATCATTCAAACAAAACTTGATTCAATAAACAAAGAAGAATCTGAGAGAGATTACAACAAAGAAATAGACCAACTTCAAGAAGAACGTCTAAAAATTCTTAGCAGAATAAACCTCTTATCTATGGACGACTCATTCGAGTCAAAAGCAGAGCGCAAACGTCTACAAGAAGACTTAGCTAAAATTGATGACACTATCGCAGAGAAGCAACATAAGAGAGAAGTAGACTTACGCAAAGAAAATCTTCAAGATATGCTCAAAGATAAAGAAAAAGAAATTGAAGAGAAGCAAAAGCTTGAAGATGAAAAATTCAACGCTACAGTAGAAGGTATTAATAAAGAGAAAAAATACTGGGAGCAACACCATAAGGATTTATTAAACGATGAGAGAGAATTTGCTAGAATAAAAAAAGAAATTGTAGCTGGCAACTTCGAAGCTATTAAAGGCGAGTTTGAAGGCTATCGTGACTATTTAGAGCGAACAATGCCTTCTTTGGAAAATACTTTAGATGGAACTATGAAAGCCGTTGGAACTTCTATTAGAAAGAACATCATTGATAGACTGAAAGAGGCTTTGGATTTACTTGGTAAGGTTCAAGAGGATACAGGGGGAGGTTCTAATTCTAGTGGCTCTGGAAGTGGGGGCGAAGCTGGTGGAAAAGCTCCTATATCCACTGCGAATATGAAAGTCTTAGCAGCAAAATATCTGTCCGAAGATTTAAAATGGAAAGATACTAATCCTGCTAGAAGGGTTCATATTCAAGCCAAAGCTGATGCTCTAGCTGCTCAAGGTAGAGCGGAAGGTTCTTCAATAGGAATAGATGTGGGTCTCCAAGCTGCTCTTGCTCAATTAAGCAAAGAGGACTTAGCACGGTTCGGAGAGTTTTTAACTCAAACTGGCACGAGTTATGTTAGCACTCCTGAGTTGCAAGACTTGATAAGACAGTATGGGATTAGATTAAAAAGTGGACACGCATCAATGAGAGAAGGAGGCATTACAGGCTCTTGGGGCAGTGCTGGAAAATGGCTTGAGGTGCATGAAGAGGAAGGTATCTTAACTAAGAGTCAAACCAAAGACTTCATTCAAGCTGACAGCCTACTTAATAACATTAGACATCTAATGGATAAAATAGTAGCACCGCAGAGACCTTCTTTATCAGCAAGTGGACTTAGCGACAAGATAGATATTAATTTCCATATTGAGAATATGAACGGAACTCAACAAGAAGCTAAGAACTTTGGGAAAATGGCAATGGACGAATTAAAAAGAAAGAGAGGTACTCGTTAATGAGAGAGTCAATATACTTTATGTATGATGGAGAGTCATCAAAAGACTATGGTGTTTTCATTGGAAGCACTAATTCAGGACTATTTGAAGAGGCATTTTTGCCTAATAGAAGAATCATTGAAAAAAGTATTGCAGGAAGAGAGAAACCATACTTTCAGGGAGTGGAGCAAGACCCACTCTCTTTTTCTTTGTCTTTTGTTCTAGAGGATTGGCATGACAGAGATAATTTAAGAAGTATTGCAAGATGGCTTTTCCAACCTTATTACAAGCCTTTAGTATTTGATTCAAATCCTAGTAGAATATTTTATGCGATAGTAGAAGGAAATTCTTCTCTTTTTCACAATGGAATAAAAGAAGGGTATGTTGAGTTAAATATTAGGTGTGACTCACCTTATGGATATTCTCCAGAATACACAGAGAACAATATCGAGTTTAGAGATGATGATAATTCTGTTGAGATTTCAAATGATATTAGCAATTTTGATAATGGGACACACAATAATACAATTACAACGTCAAATGGACTTACCGCTGAAAGTACGGTAGACACTTGGGGTGTTCTGTATAGCAATCATCAGAAATGGGGTGAAATAATATAATGCAAACAACTGATAAGCTAAATTTAAAAATAACAACTTCTTTAACATTTGATTCAGATGACATTAAAACCACTATCACTGAGTATGGAAACAACTTTGAGAAATTGGAAATGGCTACAGCAGATTCAATTGGAGAAATTACTGATTTAATATCAGGAAGACTTTACAAATATGGAAAACGCCTCTGGGATGACACACCTCTACTCGGTGGTCATATTGGATGGGTTAATATTCGTGAAGGGGTTCATGCTCTTGAATGGCAACAACTTAAAAATTACAGTATAGATAATTTAATAAGAGCCTTTCCAGATAACGGAAATGTTTATAAATGTGTCTCAGATGGACGCTCAATGAAAAATACTCCCACCTTCTTAACATCTGCTGGCTCTGAATTTTATGATGCGAACGGAAACCTGTGGATGGAGGAGTTTAACTATGAAGTTGATGATGTAGTATTTTCTACAGATGGGAGCAAGCTGTTCTACTTTATCTGTGAAACGTCTGGACTTTCTTCGACTCTCGAACCAAATTGGAACACTACTCCAGTTGGAACTACTCTTATTGATGGCTCAGTGGTATGGAGAAAAGAAAAAACCGTAAAGTGGAAACAAGTTAATGCGTCTTGCAATTTTAGACCATTTGGAAAAATTGAATAGGTGGTGATAGCATGCCAACTTGGTCACAAATTACACAGCCTTATGGAGTGTATATATCGGAAACTTTTAATATATCTAACCATTTAGACAAATATATTGCAACGATTATCATAACTGAAATCAATATTCACAATCAAATATTAGAATATTTTTATTCCGTGTCACACAATGAAGTAGAGTGGAGCGAATGGAAAGAATTTAGTGCAGGCTCCACTGGAATGTTCAATGACTATGATTTAGAAAATCTGTATTTCCGATATAAAGTAATAATAAAATCGGAAGACGACACGCAAAAACCCTATTTACAATCTATTTCCTTTTTGTTGCAGCCGTTTGCAAATCTTGAGAACATAGGTGACTTGGAAGCGAAACCGAAAATATGGATACGAAAAGTGCTCGGAGACGGGGATGTCCAACTAGTAAATCATATGACGAATCAATCAATAGAGTTAGTTGAATTACAAGAGGGAGAAGAAGTCTACATTGATTGTGAAAATGAAGAAATAGTATCCTCTCTTCAATATCTTGGAGTGTATAGATTCGATAGTCACAATGACGAATTTTTAAGATTGATAAGAGGAGATAACTATTTAAAAGGATATGGAGACTTTGATATTGACTTTAGATTCCAAAGCCCTCTATTACAAGAATAGGAAGTGAAGAATTGAAACTTGGTGAAATAAACAGAAATTTAAAGCCAGCAAAAACAAATTTATTCTTGTGTAAACCAGATAAAAAAACGATAAGAAAACTCACTGAAGCCTATGATATTGAGTATCGAACTCAACTTGGAACAGTAAATGAAATATCTTTTAAGATACCTACTATAACAGAAAAAGATAGAGTTCCCATTGATAATCCCAGCATTGAACTTATTCGTCACCGCTACAATTTTAAGCTCGTCTATGGAAACTCTGTCGAGTATTTTATTATAAACGAAAGCAACAAATCATTTTCAAATGAAGAATATGTTGAATATAAGGCTTATAGTCTTGGATATGAGCTAATGGATAAGAGCATAAGAGACTTAGAGTTTACATCTAAAAATTTAACAGAGATGACGAGTGAGTGCTTAAAGTATACCAATTGGAAAGTAGGATATGTAGATTCTGAGTTCGATTTAAAATTTAGAAGTCATCAAATATCTTCTCAAACAGTATTGCAAATAGTTTATGACTTAGCTCAAAAATTTAATGCTGTAATTAAATGGGACACAGTTAAAAGAGAAATAAGTTTCTATCTCCCACAGAATGTGGGACTAAATAAAGGTTTCAGATTGAGATATGGAAAATACTTGGAGTCTTTCAATCTGGCGACAAACACAGAAGAAACTGTGACTAGATTAAAAATATTTGGAAGAGATGGTTTAACTATCAGGAGACTTACTCCTACGGGAACAAACTACCTAGAGGATTTTTCATGGTATATGTATCCTTTTAAGACAGATTTAAACGGTAATGTTTTAGAGGAATCTTATTACATGTCAAATTCACTGTGTTTAAGTTTAAATGAATATCAAGTCGTACTAGAGAATGCGCAAGGACAATTTGATACGTTACTATCTGAGTTGACTGCAAAACAAGATGAAATTCAAATTCAGTCTCAAGCATTGAGTGTGTTAGCTACAGAGCTAGTTAAAATACTAGATAAAATAGATGTTTCTAACTCTGAAGGAAAAAGTGAAACACCTGAACATCTATTGCTTATAGCCGAAAGAGTTTTAAAGGAAGCAGAAATTGATGCAAAAATTCTTGAGTTAGATAATTTAGAACTAGAAGAAAGTGTAATTGAATCTAATATAGATAATTTAAGAGCTCAAATATCAATAGAGAATAATCTATCAGCAGATAATATACTAGAACTAAATAAATTTATCATAGAGAAAGAATATATAAATGATTCAATAGTAGATGATGAGGATTTATTAGAGGATGGACTAGAAGCTTTTGAGAAATTTAGAGAGCCCATGCTTGATTTAAATATTGAAGTTGTAAATTTTCTTGAAATACTAGAGTGTCAAAACGATTGGGATAAGCTAGTATTAGGTGACACAATTAGAGTTGAACACGATAGATTAGGAGCAGATGTAAAAACTAAGATTATTGAAATTAATTATTCTTTTGAGTCTAAAAGTATATCGCTCGTAATTGCGAATGAGCGAGAAGCAAACCATATAGACGATTTCATGAAAACGTTGTACGATGCTTCTAATACTTCTACTGTAGTAGATATGGATAAGTATAAATGGGACTTATCATTAGAGAATAACGGAGCCATTAATGAGATTATTAATAATGAGTGGAATGCAATAAAAAATGCCGTTGTAGGTGGATATGACCAGCAAATATCTATTAGTGAACGTGGAATTATTGTTAAGAGTTTAGATGACCCAAACACTTGGCTAGTCATACAGAACGGCATGCTAGCAATAACTGACGATTCGGGAAACACTTGGAAACACGCAATAACCTCTACAGGCATAGTAGGAGAAAGAATTTATGGGAAAATTATATCAGGT
>Ga0134125_10006337_pt1 | contig 13400 bp, 13 predicted proteins | sample KB31751_FD_96464 | JGI IMG/M metagenome (GOLD analysis project Ga0134125, IMG submission 96464) | Terrestrial soil microbial communities with excess Nitrogen fertilizer from Kellogg Biological Station, Michigan, USA - KB3-175-1 | ecosystem: Environmental > Terrestrial > Soil > Unclassified ... | reverse complement strand
TACATCCCGCCCGACTTCCATACTTTTTCTACCACATTACCGGCGCTGTCTTTTTCCACCTTACTATTTAATCCCCATTGCGGCTGATTTCCTTTTGAATCAAATTTTGAATAAAAAGTGTCTACTTCTTTTTGCGTTACATTTTCATAAAAATTTACTGAAGAAGTTTTTACGTTATCAACATTCGGACTCAGGTTTACTAATTTGGGTTCTATTTTCGGATCATAAATAATCGGTTTGATTCTTGCTAAAAAAGCGTCCATGCTTTCCCCGGAATTTTTTGGAAAAAGACTGGAATCACTTGCTTTCGCCACTTTTATAAAGTAGTCTGAAGAACATTCCGGAAAGAATTTGTCATTGCTGTAATGATGATGATTGCCATTGCTAAACCAAAACCTGCCACAATACGTTTCAAATTTCTTCCAGTCATCTGTTGTTTTATCACCGGTATAACTTCCATACATGGCTTCCAGTGTTTTGCGAAGCATGATGCCGTATTTGCTTTTTTGATCGTAAAAAATATCGCGTCCGGCGAGTGCTGCTTCATATAGATAATATGAAAGCTGTTTTTGCTGAAGGCTTAGATTATTGAAGCCAGGAACCTGGTAACGAAGGATTTGCAGATCGGCAAATGACTGTGCCTGCACTTTAAAAGAAGTATCGTAAGAAACAGCGGTAGTGTCGGTTTGAGTGGAATCTGTAGAAGTACTTACAGTCGTATTTGAGCCGCTCTCATTGCAGGCAGCGGAAGTAAAAACAATGATCAGCGAAGCGACAACAATTTTTAATTTATGAATCATAAATATTATTTTTTGGATAAAAATAGGGAATTGCCTTACTATAATAAAACAAAACACTCTTTCATCCGAAAAAGTGAAAATGGCATATCCATTTTTTACGTGAAATCATGCGCAATGCGGGTTCGTTAATTTTTAATTTTATTCAATATTTAATTATATTTAAATAGTGAATAAAAAATTTCAATCCACTTTACAGCTCCTTCGATTTCATTTTTCTTTCTTTTTAATGCCCGTTTATTGGTTTGCTTTAAGCCAGGTGCAGCAGATAAACTGGTCACATGCTTTGTTCATTTTTATCATTTTGCATGTACTGGTTTATCCTGCCAGCAACGGTTACAACAGTTACATGGATCGTGATACTTCACCCGTTGGAGGAATAAAAAATCCTTTGCAGCCTACCAAACAATTATTTTTTGTAACAGTCATTTTAGATGTTCTTGCCATTTCATGTAGCTTTTTTATTTCACCCATCTTTGCCATTGGAATTTTTTTCTACATTATCGCATCACGGGCATACAGTTACCGCAGAATCCGTTTAAAAAAATTTCCGGTTATAGGTTATCTGACAGTCATCATCTTCCAGGGAGCGGTCACATTTTTTTTGGTTTATCATGGCTGCAGCGGCAACCACACTTTAAAAGTTCCCGTTTTAGCAGTGATTGCATCGGCTTTGCTTATTGGCGGATTTTATCCGCTTACGCAAATTTATCAGCATGAAGAGGACAAGAAAGATGGGGTAATTTCCATCAGTTATTTGCTGGGATATGACGGCACTTTTATTTTTACTGGCATTGTATATGCTTTTGCCTTTGTTGTATTGGGCGTGTATTTTTATTTTCAATCGCATTTTGCAGACTTTATTATTCTTCAAATTTGTATGTTGCCTGTAATCGTGTATTTTGTTATTTGGTTTGCAAAAGTGAGAAAGGATAAAACCGAAGCGAATTTTAAAAATACGATGCGAATGAATTTACTTGCTTCTTCGTGCAGCAATATTGGATTTATCATGATCTTAATTTTAAAAATCATTGAGTAAAATAGTTTCCATATCATCAGCCCTGCCTTCTTATAAACATCAACAAAATGACATTTTAAAATTCATGCAGAATGTTTACGCAATGAATGAAACTGAAAAACGAAAACTGAAATTTCTATATCATCAGAGTGCCATTGAAACACGATATTCTGTGTTGCCCGACTATAGTTTAAATGCAAATGAATGGCAATTTTATCCGGCTTCTGAAAACCTGGAACCCTTTCCAAATCTTGAATTAAGAATGGATTGGTATAATAAAACCGCTCCTGCACTTTCTGTAAATGCCATAGAAAAATGCATTGAACAGAAAATAAATAAAGATGAAGTAACTCATCTGATTACGGTGAGTTGCACCGGAATGAGCGCTCCGGGATTGGATTTGCAAATCATGGAAATGATGAATCTGCCAAAAAATATCTTCAGAACCTCAGTCAATTTTATGGGTTGTTACGCAGCCATTCATGCGATGAAACTGGCAGATGCTTTTTGTAAAAACGAGGCGAATGCAAAAGTGATTGTCGTGTGTACAGAACTTTGTACGCTTCATTTTCAAAAAGAAACTACAGCGGATAACATCGCCGCTTCACTTTTGTTTGGCGATGGCTCGGCGGCTGTTTTAATTACACATGATGATGATCGTTTACAGGGAATAAAGATTAAAAACTTTTATAGCGAAGTCGGTTTCAATGGAAAAGAACACATGAGCTGGGAGCTTTCTTCGTCAGGATTTTTAATGAAGCTTTCGGGGTATGTTCCTGAATTAATTGAGCAGGATTTTAACCGCTTTTTGCAAAATGCTTTGGAACATGCGAACATGAACGAAGAAGAAATTTCACATTGGTGCATTCATCCCGGCGGAAAAAGAATTTTGTCTTCTATTGCCAAATGCACCGCTGTTTCCGATGATGACTTGCAATATTCATATCGCGTTTTAAACGATTATGGAAATATGTCTTCGCCCACTATTTTATTTGTGTTGAAAGAAATCATGGATTCATTTCAAAATAAGAAAGAAACGAAAGCAAATATTTTCGGAGCCGCGTTCGGCCCCGGACTTACCATGGAAACTTTCATTTTATCTAATGATGGGCTATAAGAACCGTTCATTAAAAAAAGAAATCCTGGATCAAAAGAATATTCCTTTTGAGGATATTGTTTTGAACATGAAAGAACTGGAATTTATCAATTCACATCTCGGCGGCCACTCAATTACGATTTCCGGCTTTAAGAAATTATTGAAAAATAAAAAGCAGGTTTCTGTTTGTGAAATTGGATGTGGTGGTGGAGATAATTTAAACGCGATTGATAAATTCTGCAAAAGAAATCACATTATTTGTTCGTTTACCGGTATTGATATTAACAAAGAATGTATTGCTTTTGCAAAAGAAAATATGGAGCCGTCAGAGCCAACTTTGGTGTCTTCGCCCGCCACAAATATCAAATTTATTGTCTCAGATTATAAAGAGATAAATTTCACAAATGGAAAGCCTGATATCATTTTCTCCTCGCTTTTTTGTCATCATTTTTCAGAAAATGATTTGATAAAAATGTTGCATTGGATGAAAAAAAAATCAGCAATTGGATTTTTTATCAATGATTTGCATCGTCATCCGATCGCTTATTTTTTTATAAAAATTGCAACGAGAATATTTTCTAAATCTTATCTCGTTAAAAATGATGCGCCACTTTCTGTGTTGAGAGGATTTAAAAAAAATGAATGGAAAACTATTTTGGAAAAAGCGGGAATTAAAAATTATTCCATAAAATGGAAATGGGCTTTCAGATATTTAATCATTGTTTCAAACCAACAAAATCAATAAAAATATCTTTGTTAGAAAGAGAAAAACATAAAACAGGAAAAGATGGTATTTCTTCGTTTGCTGTTGCTGTGATTGGCGGCGGACTTGCAGGCCTTTCTTTATCGATTTTGCTTTCAAAAGCCGGTTATAAAACGATTTTATTTGAAAAAGAAAAATATCCTTTTCATAAAGTTTGTGGCGAATACGTCAGCCTGGAAAGCTGGAATTTTCTTGAGAGTTTAGGCCTGAATATTTCTCAATTGAAACTGCCAATCATCAAAAAATTAATGGTGTCATCGCCGGATGGAAATTTTATTAAAGCAAACCTCGATTTAGGCGGATTTGGAGTAAGTCGTTATTTTTTAGATAATAAATTAAAAGAAATAGCTGTTGAAAACGCCGTAACAACTTGTGAAGAAACGAAAGTAAATGAAGTGCTTTTTAATGAAGAAAGATTTGCGGTAAAATATAATGGGGGAGAAGTTTCTGCTTTAGTCGTTGCCGGAAGTTTTGGCAAAAGAAGTAACCTGGATGTAAAATGGAAACGGGATTTTACCAAACCAAAAAATAGCAAACTCAATAATTATATCGGCGTAAAATATCACATCAAAACAAATTATCCTGCGGATACAATTGCTTTGCACAATTTCCAAAATGGATATTGTGGTGTTTCAAAAATTGAAGATGATAAATATTGTTTGTGTTATTTAACAACTGCTCAAAATTTAAAAGACAATCACAATTCAATAAAAGAACTGGAGAAAAATGTGTTGTATAAAAATCCATTTTTAAAGAAGATATTTTCCGAATCAGAATTTTTATTCAAAGAACCTGTTACCATTTCTCAAATTAGTTTTGACAAAAAGTCACAAATTGAAAACCATGTTTTAATGCTGGGCGATGCGGCAGGAATGATTACGCCACTTTGTGGAAATGGCATGAGCATGGCATTCCATGCAGCAAAGATTGCTTTTGGGAATATCCATTTGTTTTTGCAGGAAAAGATCAGCAGGAAAGAAATGGAAAACAGGTATGCTGATGAATGGCAAAAAGAATTTGCAAAAAGATTAAAAAACGGACGAAACATTCAGCGGTTATTTGGAAAAGAAAAGCTCACCAATTTTTTTATAAAAGCAATAAAACCTTTTCCTTTTATTGTTGACAAATTGATAAAAGGGACCCATGGACATTTATTTTAAAGATTGTGGCTGGAAAAATAATTGTATCACAAGCTAAACTAGAGCATACAAATCATATAGATTATCCGGCCAATAAAGAAGGAAGTACGTTATTACGATTTCTTTTCTAGAGATAAACAAATGACTGTTACCTTTTTTTCAGCACGTCTTATCAAGGAATTTTGAAACATACTTCTACAACAGGCCAAAGAACTGTCTTAAGCGGTTAACTTGCGTGTTTCCCAGGGATTAAGTCCGGGGTAAGTCTGGCATATGCCGGACTTACCCCGGACTTAATCCGGCTATGCCGGGGAGTATCGTGCTATTTAAGAGGCCTTACCCATACTTCTTACCTGCAGCAGAGATGCTTTATTTAGAAATAGCCGATATCGGATTTACAAGATTAGAAGATAAAGATGCCAAAATGCCGGAAATGATGATTTAGGTGGGTGTATCAATTGTTTGTGGAGGTGAAACAATTGCTGCAGGTACATTAATATCAGGTGATAACATATTTCACCCTGCTATTTTTTGGTCGGCAAATAAAAGCAGAAAGTAGAACCTTCGCCCTCATCGCTTTTAAAATCCATTCTGCCCGAGTGTCGTTTAATGATCTCATTACAAATATAAAGGCCTAGCCCGAGACCCGGGAATGTGTTTTTAGTAACCCTGAAAAAACGGCTAAATAATTTCGGCTGTTGTGATAGGGGAATGCCAATACCAAAATCCCGAACACACAATTTTATTTCATTGGAATTGCTTCTAGTAGAAATGATTATCTTATCAGATTGTGGGGAATATTTTGCCGCGTTTGAAATAAGGTTTGTAATTACCTGACCCAGCCGGTTTTTATCCCCCTCAACCATTTTAGTTTCAGAAAGGTTTAGCTCAATTGTATGCGTTTTGATCGTAAGTTGCATTACATTGACCACTTCCTTTACAAGTTGATTGAAATCTATTTCTTCAATATCAAGATAAAGTTGCCCTGAATTTGATTTGGACACATCAAGCAAATCGCCGATTAAACTGGTTAATTTAATAATTTGTATATCCATTTTCTCAAGCATACTCTGTTGACCAGGGTTTTGATGGCTTTCAGCATCCATCAGCAGAATTTCAGTATATGCTTTTAACGTTGTAACCGGAGTCTTTAATTCGTGGCTGGCCATGCTAATAAATTCATCCTTTCTTTCCATGTCTTTTTTCTGATCTTCTATATCAGCACATACACCAAACCAACGGATGATGTTTCCATTATCATCCTTTAAGGGCGATGCATTCATAATATGCCAGCGATAATCACCATTTACTGATTTTTTTCTTTCTTCAATTTTAAAAGGCTCACCGGAAACGAGTGACTTGTTCCAGGCAAATAAAACTTTCTTAAGATCATCCGGGTGTTCTACCGATTGCCATCCTTTACCTGTAGATTGCTCAAAATTCAGCCCGGTGTAATTGTACCATTGTGTGTTAAAATAATCGAGATCTCCATTTGGCAATGCGGTCCAGACGATAACGGGAATGGTATCTGCTAAAAATTTGAAATACTCTCTGCTCGTCAATAATTCTTTAGTCCGCTCAGTTACTCTTTGTTCTAATTCATTATTCAATTTCTCTGCAAATGCATTGGCTTTTTCCAATAATTCATTCTTTTCTCTTAATTGTTTTTCAATTTTTTTTGACTTGTAAGGTCGGTGAATATTAAACTCAATACCGTTCCTTCATCCAGATCAAGAGTAGTCAATGAAACCAGTACCGGAATTGATTTTCCATCCGCTGAAATTAATGCAAGTTCTTGCTTACATTCCTCTTTCCATCCTTTGCGGATAAGGTTATTAAAAGATTTTTTTAATTCATGGGGAATGAACTTTTTAAAATAAGACCCGATCATATTTTCCAGTGGGATATTCAACATGTCGGCAAACCGTGTGTTGCAATATAGAATTACCCCTTCTTTATTAAGGGTAATCGCCCCTTCGATCATCTTTTCAATAAAAAGCCGGTACGTCTGATCCGCGCTTTTTAAAATATACAGCCGCGGTCCATTTGTATCTCCAACTACAAACGCATCTACCTGTCCCGCACGAATGGCTTCAATCGTTGCATTTGCCTCATCAAGTTGCTGCCGCAAACTTTCAATTTCATCAGGCTGGCTGGCTATCGCAATTTCTTTCATTAAATTGAATTTATACCAAGTCCGTTAAGGACGTCTTTTACATTTGACATATCACCAAACAATCTTTTTTCCGGTAATGGGAAATATCTTACAAGCATTGGGAGCGCCACTACCTGTTCTCTTTTTGCCAGTAAAGGTTGCTGATATACGTCTATAATCTCCAGATCATATTTTTTACCAAGATGTTTTTCGCAAATATCTTTCAGATTGGCAATTGCTCTGGCAGAATTTGGAGAGGCGCCGGTTATAAATAATTTCAAACTATAATGTAAGCTTTCATCCAAATTTTCCCAATCGTCAGAATTTGCTAAATATGCTTCTGTCATGATGTAGTTTTTACAGGCACAAGATTTAAGCCAACAAGTACTTTTTCTTCATTGGACAGATCTCCAATAATTTTGCGCATCGGAACCGGCACCTTTCTTACCAATGTGGGTACTGCAAAAATCTGATCTCCTTCAGCAAGTTGAGGGGTTTTTAAAAGGTCGATTATTTCTATTTTATATTGCCCCGCAAGATATTCCTCACAGTATTTCTTCAGATTTTTTAAAGCAGTCATGGATTTAGGTGTTTTTCCTGCCACATACAGTTTCAATTCCCACTTTTTACTTTGCATAAAGCGATTATTTATTTTTTCTTTTTAAATCTTCCTCGTTTTTTCCGCGCATTTTCATCAATTGCTTTCTGTTTTTTTCTGCGACTTCATTTCTCAATTCCTCTTCAATATAAATGCGGTTTAATTCATCTTTTACCAGTTCAAATTCCGAGTTAAGCTTTGCTACTTTTGCATCGAGAATTGTTTTCCTGCTTTCAATTTGTTTGTTTTTCAAATCAAATGCATTTTTGCGCAGCACTTCGCCTGTATTTTTTTCCAGCTTATAAGCTTCTCTTGCTGAGCCCACAAGCACACCGCTTGGGCCGAGAGTTACTTCCACTATTTCAATTCCATTATCTGTTATTAAGAATTCCCGCACCTGGTTTGAATTTTTCATACCTCTTGATTTCATAATGTAGATGGCGCGATTTCTTTCTCCATTATATTCAATATCATGTACAGACAACCATGTATCCACAAGTGATGCTACGTCTTCATCAGCGCTGGTTTGCACGAAATGCGGAAAGGTAAGCGCTGTGAACATTACCGTTATTTCTTCCTTTTGTAAAAAATCGATGAGCCTGATTAAAATCGACTTTACCTGGCTTGGATCACCTACCGTTACAAGGTTAGTTATTGGGTCAAGGATGACCAGTTTTGGCTTAAATTCTTTGATCAATTTATAAAATACAACCAGGTGCATTTCCAATCCATACATGGTCGGCCTTGATGCATAAAATTTTAGTAAGCCTTTTTTTACCTGCTTCTCAAGATCAAGATTGATCGATTTCATATTTCGTATGATCTGCGCAGGTGATTCTTCAAAGGCGAAAAAGAGGCAACGTTCGTTTCGGCTACATGAAGCAGCAGCAAAGTGAGCGGCGATACTCGTTTTACCGGAGCCAGCCGATCCTGAAACCAGAATGCTGCTTCCTTTAAAAAATCCTTTGCCGCCAAGCATTTCATCTAACGACGGAACACCTGATGAAATTCTTTGGTTCGAAACTTCGTTAGACAAATGAAGAGAAGTGATCGGCAATACAGAAATGCCGTCCTTATCTATGAGAAAAGGATATTCATTTGTACCATGCACAGACCCACGGTATTTTATAATTCGCAGTCTGCGCGTGGAAATCTGATTTTCTATCCGGTGATCCAATAAAATTACACAATCAGAAACATATTCTTCGAGGCCATGACGCGTTAATTTTCCATCTCCTTTTTCACCCGTAATAATTGCAGTTACGCCTTTATCTTTTAACCATGAAAAGAGCCTTCGTAGTTCAGCCCTCAAAATCCCATGGTTTGTTAACCCGGAAAAAAGGTTTTCAATTGTATCCAACACTACCCGCTTGGCTCCAATACTGTCAATAGCATAACCAAGCCGGATAAATAATCCGTCTAAATCATATTCGCCGGTTTCTTCTATTTCGCTTCTGTCAATTTGAACGTGATCTATTTTAATCTTTTTTTCTGAAATTAGTTTGTCGAGGTCAAACCCCAGCGAAGCGACATTCACCGCAAGCTCCTCACTTTTTTCTTCAAACGCTACAAATACACCGGGCTCGTTATAATCTGTCGCGCCCTTGACAATAAACTCAATTGAAAATAAAGTTTTACCACTTCCTGCATCGCCGCAAATCAATGTTGGTCTGCCTTTTGGCAAACCGCCTTGTGTAATTTCATCCAAGCCATTTATGCCGGTTAATGTTTTGGGCACGCGTTTATTTTCAATAGATTTCTTTGAAGAAACTTTCATAAAATGATGTTACTTATTTTTTACAATAGGTGCAAAATAAAATAAAATTTAAAATACTCCCGCCATATTTGACAAGTTTACAACAAGGTAAACGAACCAATTTAAAAAAGCAAAAAAGTTATTTTCTTTAAAAAAACGTTCGGTAAAAATTAATTGATGACGATTGTATCCAGATTTATAAAGATAAATGCAAAGTTTATCTTTTCTCAGGTAGCCTTGAATAATAAGGAAAGCTTTGGCGAAAGGTAACCGCCTCATTGAGAAAAAAAATCCGTTCATCGATTGGAAGAACGGATCTCAATTATTGTTAAAGGTGTTTCTAATTTGCTTTAATTACCTGGTACCATATCTCGCCGTTATCTGCTACCACCGGTTTGTACTGCGCCCCATCTATCGTATAGTACGTTTCGCCATCAATGGTTAACGTCTGGTAGCCGGGAGGAAGGCTTTCCACGATAGCGCCGACAGGAGGGGAAACGACATAATACCTGGAATCGCGGTACTGATAATAGCTTCCGTTATAATAGTAATAAGGTGCATCGTTTACCAATATTCTTCTATAACCTATGGGCATTACATCTATAAAAATGCCAATTGGAGGAGCTACCACCATAAAGCTGTTGTTGTAGGGCCGGTAAAACACACCCCTGTTATATCTGTAGGCATATCCACCATAATTAACGGTTTTATAACCGGACGGAACTACGGTTACCACCGTATTTCTCCGCGGTACATTGGCATATCTCCAACCGGGATTATGCGCATCATAAACAGGCTTTCTGTAGATTGTATTTGTTCTTCTTACAGCGGTTTTGTTTGTAGCTCGTGCAACTGTGGCCGGCTGCGTTGTAGTTCGTGTTCTGGTTGTAACAGTCCTGCGTTCATGTGCTGCAGGCGCCTGCTTTGCTTGTTGATGTTGAACAGTTCTTGGTTGCTGTTGTTGAACAGTTCTTGTCTGCATGGTTCTCGATTGTGGATGTTGTGACTGAGGGTTTGCTCTTACCTGCGGTCTTCCTTCATCATTCCTTGAGTTTTGCGCGTTTACACTTGTAGTAAACAAACCAACGGCAAATATCAAAGCCAATCCGTGTTTCCCGATATACCTCGCAGAAGGTATCATTGTTTGTAAGTAATTTTTTTGCATGGTTTCATTTTTTAAAATGGTGAATAGGTGGTTTTTCACAGGCTTTCAACATAAATCTGACTTCTAAAAGTATAGAAGCGTTTAATGCTATCGGTTAAAGCGGTAACAATTTGATGTTAATATTAGCTTAATTAGCTGCAAGGCAATTTCAGCAAAGAAATAAATAATAGGTATTTCTGTTCACTTCTCAAGTTTAATGAGTGCATTTCGCTTATCACTTTTAGTAACTTTGCAATATACCTTCCTCACAAATAATTTCACGCCGAGGTAAGATCAGAACTTATAAGCAATACAATATGAGTAGTAAAAAAACATTGGTATTGGGCGCATCTGCAAATCCTTCCCGTTATAGCTATCTCGCTATCAACATGTTGCGCGAAAAAGGACATGAAGTAACCGCAATCGGAAGGCACACCGGAAAAGTGAATGATGTTGAAATTAAAGGAGAAGAACAGCCTATCGAAAACTTAGACACAGTAACACTTTACCTAAATGCCAATAATCAAAAGCCATATTACGATTATATTTTTTCACTGAAACCGAAAAGGCTCATTTTCAATCCGGGGGCAGAAAACCAGGAACTTGCTGCCCTTGCAAAGGAAAAAAGTATTTTGCCGCAAAATGCCTGCACGTTGGTTTTACTAAGCACCGGTCAGTATTAGTACTTATTTTTTGAGTACTTTTTCGCAACTTTCTGCTATTCCGGCTACTTTTTCCGAAAAGTAAAATATTTTACAAGGATTGTCGTTTTATGCTCATCCAGGTTTATAAAACTAAAAAATCCATCTATGAAAATCGTGCATAAAATGCTGGCTTTATGCCTCATCCTGATCACTTCATATTCACTTCAGGCGCAGGTGCTAACATCCAACAGGAGAAATTATTTTAATAAATATTCAGAAAAATTACCGGCAGCTACAAGCGAACTCGAGAAAGCATTCACGACTCCTGAAGGAGGAAAAGTGAAATTGGATTTTGGTGATTTTTCTTTCAACGGCGTTGTTACTTCTTCTATAAAAAGATATGACAATTTATACAGCGTTATTATAAAAGCTCCGGGGCTGAATAATACAATGTTATCTATTTCCAAAAGGATAAATGACGATAAAACGGTTTCTTATGTAGGCCGTATCATTAATGAAAATTATGCAGATGGATTCGAATTGAGAAAAGAAAACAGCGGCTATGCGATGAATAAAATAAGAACCGATGCACTTATAGAAGATTATTAGTCTTAAAAAAAGCTCCAACCGTTACCCTAAAAAACGGTAATAATTTCTAAAATCAATTACCATGAAAAAGATTCTACCTATTTTTTTAACCCTGACCATGCTGATGTCTTTAAAATCGTATTGTCTTCCTCAACTAAGCAGCCTTCCTTCTGCAAAAGCTACCATATTTCTTGATTTCGATGGACAGACGGTCAGCGGAACTTCCTGGAACGGAGGCGCCACATTTTATTGTGCACCTGCAGTATTAACCGATGCGCAGATTACCGAAATTTTTAATCGTGTGTCAGAAGATTACCGACCATTTAATATCAATATCACTACAGATTCAACGGTTTTTTTAGCAGCACCATTGACGCAAAGAATTCGTATAATCGTAACGCCAACCAGCAGCTGGTATCCCGGCGTAGGTGGGGTTTCTTTCACCGGTTCATTTGTCTGGGGCGACGATACTCCGGGATTTGTTTTCCCCGACAGACTGAATAACAGCCCGAAGATTATCGCTGAATGTTGTACCCATGAAAGCGGCCATACAGTTGGGCTTTCACACCAGGCAAAATATAACGGAACATGCACGTTGGTTTCCACTTATAATGAAGGTACAGGCGCAGGAGAGACAAGCTGGGCGCCGGTTATGGGCAACAGTTACTACCGCAATTTGTCCGGATGGAACAACGGACCAACCCCCAGCGGATGCACCTCAGACCAGGATAATCTTTCTATTATCACAAGCAGAAACGGGTTTACTTATCGTGTGGATGACCACAGCGACGATCCGAACCTAAATCCTACGCTTCTTAAAATTGTAAACACTCAATTTGCAGCCGATGGAATCATTACGACCAATACCGATAAAGACGCTTTTAAGATAAACTTACCTAAAGATGGATTGCTGAAGCTGAATGCCGACCCGTTTTCTGTAGGCCCGAATAATGAAGGCGCGGATTTGGATATACAACTGACGCTGCTAAATGCAAACCAGCAGGTTGTAAAAGTTTATAATCCCGAGGATAAGTTAAATGTAAGCATTGATACAACATTGATCGCCGGGGACTATTACGTAGTGGTAAACGGAACCGGAAATTCGAATACAACCAATTATGGCAGTCTGGGCTCCTATAGAATTGCGGGAGTATATTCTCCGCTCACCGTTTTACCAATAAGCCAGGTATTACTTTCCGGCGAAGTTTCAAAAGGGAAACATGATTTGAGCTGGAGTATTATTTCCGACGAGCCTTTAAAAAACGTGTCAATTGAAAAGTCTGTTGATGGTTCCATTTTCAACACACTTACAACCGTTTCCATAACAGATAAAAACTTTGACTATATACCATTAATTAAACAAAATATCTTTTACCGTTTAAAAGTAACTTCTATAAGCGGACAGGTATTTTATTCCAATATTATTCCATTAAAGCCGGTGGAAAATGTAGAAAATTCGTTGTCAATAAGCACTTTGGTAAGTTCTGAAATTACGGTTAAATCTTCTCAAAATTGTCAGTATCAACTGGCAGATATGAGCGGAAGAATCATCAAAACAGGAAATGCTGATGCGGGGCTGACAACTATAAATATCAATAATTCTCCCAACGGAATTTATATCATGCAAATCATTTGTAACTCCCAAAGAACAACCCAAAGAATTGTAAAACTGTAAGGTAGATTCATGTGTAAGTTAGGGGCT
>Ga0134125_10006335_pt1 | contig 13404 bp, 12 predicted proteins | sample KB31751_FD_96464 | JGI IMG/M metagenome (GOLD analysis project Ga0134125, IMG submission 96464) | Terrestrial soil microbial communities with excess Nitrogen fertilizer from Kellogg Biological Station, Michigan, USA - KB3-175-1 | ecosystem: Environmental > Terrestrial > Soil > Unclassified ... | reverse complement strand
GCAGAGGTCGTAAACATTCCGCTGACCAGCAGCTACGCCAATGATCTCGATGCGATGCTGTCGCAGGCACAAAGCGCACCCTCCTTTGTACATGTATGTAATCCGAATAATCCCACGGCAAGTCTCACCCCGCGCAAAGATCTCGAGACCTTCATCTCCAAGCTGCCGGCGAGCACGTACATTCTCATCGACGAGGCCTATCACCACTTCGCGGTCGGCGCGCCTGAGTACACTTCGTTCCTGGATCAGCCGATCGATAATCCACGCGTGATCGTGGCACGCACATTCTCCAAGGTGTACGGCATGGCTGGCATGCGGCTCGGATATGGTGTGACTTCGATCGAAACTGCGCAGCGCCTGCGCCGCTTCCAGACTCAGGACAACGTCAACATGGCAGCAGCTCAGGCGGGACTCGCTGCTCTCGAGGACATGGACGAGATGCAAACAGCAGTTCGTCGCAACGCAGTTGACCGAAAGGAATTCTTCACGCAAGCGTCTCGACGGAACCTGAAAGCTATTCCGTCTTACACAAACTTCGCGATGGTCGATGCCGCGCATCCCGCAAACGAAGTCAGCAGCTACTTCAAGCAGAACGGAATCTTAGTAGGACGAAGATTTCCTCTCATGGATCACTTCGTCCGCATCTCTTTCGGTAAGCCGAACGAGATGCAACAGTTCTGGCGTGTGTGGGATGGAATGAAGAGCAGCTCCTAGGCTGCTTAGTTGCTGAGCTTCTAAGCAGCTCCTAAGCTTCTCGAATCAGCACCGCAACAACAAATGCTAGGGAAAAAGCATGCACCCACACAACGCTGTCTGCTCTATTAGCAAATCAGCTTGGTTACACACTCAGAGGCTTAGGAGCTCAGCAGCTTGGAAGCTTAGCAGCGCCTTCTCTGTCATCCTCGCATTCGATCAACCCATCTAACCCTCGAAAGCTTTCCAGGGAGGAACACAGAATGCACGGGATAATTTGGTGGATCGTAGTCGGCCTGATCGCTGGCTGGATCACGGGCAAACTCATGCGCGGCGCAGGTTACGGCGCGCTCGGCGATATCATTTTGGGAATCATCGGCGGTGTTATTGGCGGCTGGATCATGCGCGCGATCGGATTTTCTGCGCAAGGCGGCATGATCTATACCATCATCGTAGCGGTAATCGGAGCGGTGATACTCACAGCCATATTCAGGGCAATCACCGGGCGAGGAAGAGGAACGGGCTCCACATCGTCCAATCTACGACGAGTGGCGTGACTCTATAAGATCTTGGCAAACGGCGTCGCAAGGCGCCGTTTTTTCTGTGTCCCGTTCTGGGCATGTCCGGATCAGCGAGGCCAAGCGGGCTCGCTTTACCTGAAAGCTGTCTGGCCCGGAGCCGTTGTCGCTCGAGAAACCTCGGCAACGATCGCATCGGCTACATCTCGCGTGGTCGCGTTTCCATCCAGGTCAGGGGTCTTGGGACCTTCTGCCGCTAAGACTGTCTCGATGGCCTTCTCCAATTCCGTGGCAGCAACTCCTTCGCCGAGATGCTCCAGCATCATTGCTCCCGACCAGATTTGGGCAACAGGATTCGCAATGCCTTTACCTGCGATATCGGGAGCCGAGCCGTGTACCGGTTCAAACATCGAAGGGAATTCCCGTTCTGGATTCAGGTTCGCAGAAGGCGCGATCCCGATCGAACCCACGACGGCAGCACTCAAGTCAGAGAGAATATCGCCGAAAAGGTTTGATCCCACCACAACATCGAACCAATCAGGATGACGGACAAAATGTGCGGTGAGAATGTCGATGTGGAACTGGTCGCGGCGAACGTCGCTGAATCCGGAGCCCACAGAGGCGAAGCATTCATCCCAAAACGGCATTGTGTAGACGATTCCATTTGATTTCGTCGCCGAAGTAACGTGCTTCTTTCGCGTTCTGGCCAGCTCGAACGCATATCGCATCACGCGCTCGCATCCACGGCGGGTAAACACCGTCTCCTGCACCGCCATTTCCGCAGGAGTTTTCTCGTAAAGGCGTCCGCCGATTTGTGAGTATTCGCCTTCGTTGTTTTCGCGGACCACGTACAGATCGATTTCACCCGCTTGAAAGTTCTTGACGGGCGACACGATCCCTCGAAGCAACCGCGCCGGCCGCAAGTTTACATATTGCTGAAATGCGCGTCGGATGGGAATGAGCAGCCCCCACAAAGAAACATGGTCAGGCACTCCCGGATATCCCACCGCGCCAAGGAAGATGGCATCGAAGCGGCGCAACTGCTCAAGACCGTCCTCAGGCATCATGCGGCCGGTCTTGAGAAAACGCTCGCAGCTCCAGTCAAAGTGCTCCCAGCGAAAGCTCATGTCGTGTTTTCGCCCAACAGCTTCCAGAACTCGAAGTCCTTCAGGCACGACCTCGCGGCCGATGCCGTCTCCTTCGATCACAGCGATGCTGTATTTCTTCATGGCACTTGTGGTTTCGCGTTTCTGGAATGACTCATTCCCTAGCAGTTCTTCACTTCATTCCATGCTGAGTAAATAACTCCAGCATGGCGGCCTCACTGGGCGAGCTCAGCACGTACTTCGCTGCAAACTCTTCTGCTCCAGGATACGCGGTGGCACGCACGCGCGCTGCAGCTCGCGGCAGATCGTAGTCTGCGTGGCGTAGCTCCACTCCGGGTCCGAGCAGCAACCAGTCTGCTCCGGTTTTGCCGAACGGCATGCCTACGCTGCCCGCGTTTATCACTCGTACCTTACCTACCATGCGATCGAACTGCATGTGCGTGTGGCCGCAGACCACTATCTTTGCTTTGACGTGGACGAAGGCAGGCAGCACCGCAGTTTCAGAAGTGAGTTGGGTAAAGATCTCGTTTTCATTACGCGGCGTCCCATGACAGAAGAGAACTTCACCGAGACATTCGATGCTCAGGGTTACCGTCTTTGGCCATGACCGCAATATTCGCTCGTCATTTGCACTGAGCTGCGCGGCACACCAGCGCATCGACTGTTTGGCGGATTCGGGCATTCTCCCTGGGTCTTTGCCCCCGCGTGCCGCGAGAAGAGCCGCTTCGCAATTCCCAAAAATGAACTCCGCGGCAGGTCCGAGCTCCTGAAGCCGCCTGAATGCCTCGAGAGCCATCGGCCCTGGGAAAACATCGCCGCCGATTACAACTCTGTCCACGCTGTCTCTGCGAAGCTCATCCAGTACTGCCTCGAGCGCAGGCAGATTGCCGTGGATGTCATACAACACCGCGACTCGCTTCAGGCTCACAAGAGCTCCGTTTCAATATAAGTAACGGGGAATATTACCGCTTCTGATCGGGTTGTTTCTGTGCGATCTGTCTAAGGCGCGATTGTTACCGGACAACATACGCGGATTGATTTCATAGAAACCTTCGCTTCGACAGCTCGTCTAAAATCCCACTGATACTGAGGAGGGGACGTGCAGAAAGGCATCGCGGTCTTTACCACCCTTTTTCTGGCGCTTGTGGTGAATGCGCAGACTTCGGCAGTTCCACAGAATAGCGCAGGCATAAGTGGTGAATGGCTGGTTACTCGCGACGTATTCGGCAATCCCGCCTATCAGCGGATGACGCTGAAGGCTGAAGGCGACAAGGTCACAGGCGTCTTTGCTGGAGACAAGTTGGAAGGCACGCTGAGCGGCGGTGCACTGCACTTCATTGCTCGCGATGAGGAGAACAATACCTCGGAGTTCACCGGCACCTTTACTGGCACGACGATCAGCGGCAAAGTCGTGGAGACTGACGCAAGCGATCCGAAGGATAGATCAGAGAACACGATGACTGCGGTGCACGCGCCCGCGCCTCGCTCTGCAGCGCCGAAACGGCACGAGTTCACGCCGACGATTTTCTATCGCCAGTTCTCCGCCTCAAACAAGCCAGTACTGCAGATCGCGCCCGGGGACACCGTGCGTACCACGACCGTCGATGCTGGGGGCACCGACGAGCATGGAGTGAAGCGCGGCCTAGGCGGGAATCCAGAGACCGGTCCGTTTTATGTCGAGACGGCGTGGCCGGGCGATACGCTGGTGGTCCACTTCAATCGCATCCGACTCAATCGTGACTATGCGATCAGCGACGATGCCATCGTCGATCGCGCGCTCGACAGCGGTATGGCGGTGAAGATGAAGGATGCCGGCAAGTCAGTCAGGTGGCATCTTGATCGCGACCGCATGGTCGCAACCAGCGAGAGACCGGGCGATCATCTGAAGGATTTCACCGTGCCGCTGCGTCCGATGCTTGGCTGCGTGGCGACTGCCCCAGGCTTCGGATCCGCGCCTCCTCCGACGGGAGATTCGGGACGCTGGGGCGGAAACATGGATTTCAACGAACTCGTGGAGGGTGTCACTGTATATCTGCCGGTAAACCAACCCGGAGCGTTGCTCTACGTCGGCGATGGTCATGCTGCTCAAGGCGATGGCGAGCTGAACGGCAATGCGCTCGAAACTTCTATGGACGTGGAATTCACCGTTGACCTCATTCACAACAAACGAATTCGAACGCCCCGCGTAGAGTCGCAGTCACAGATCATGACGATCGGTCTGGGAGGATCGTTGGAAGATGCGCTTCGTGGAGCGACAAGTGGCATGTCGCAGTGGCTCGAACAGGATTATGGCCTCACTCCATCGGAGATCGCCCAGGTGCTAGGCACGTCGGCCCAGTTCAGCATCAGCGAAGTCGCCGACCGAAATGCCGGAGTGGCTGCGAAGCTCAGTAAAGAACGATTGCACGCCTTGGCAAAGAAGAGTCCATAAGTCGATCGGGACACGAGTCCCATATTTCCCGATTTACAAGCTCTTCGAGCGCACTCCGGCGAAATCGCCTATTGAACAGGTGCAATCTATAGCCCGTCTTCACCTCACGCCGTTTTTTGGATCCCAGGAGCCTTGTTCTTTGCGTACGTAAATGATCTGGCCGATGTGGTATGCGTTATGTGTGCTGATATGCGTAAGCATTTGTGCGTTTTCCGTTAGCTTGGCTTCATCGGCGGTTTCAACCCATTTTCCAAATCGGCCAGGACCTGATCGAGTTGCTGCACTACGTCGTTCCAGCTCTTCTCGTCGAAATTATTGAACGTGTCATCGTTGTTGCCGCTGAACTTCTCCGGCTTCTCGCCTTTCAGTTTCGCCAGGCTCTGCCGATTCCAGAACACGAGATGATAGGCAAGCTGCCCGACCGAGTGGTTTCCTTTGCCGTCCGTCCACTTGGCCTGCTCCGCCGTGAGGCCCTTCACGGCGATGTTCGCGGGCACAAACCACTCTTCGCTGTTGTGAGTCGATTTGAGTTCTGCGAGAAGCACGTCGCGAAGGTTGGTGGGCTTCTTATTTTGTGCAAAAACGGGAACGAAGGACAACAACAGGACCACTATGTGTTTCTTCATTCGCTAGTTCTCCGGAGAGTTTGGTTTGCAGTCACTGATTCTAAGTTGTCGGGACCTGCTTTGCTGCGGTATCAGAAGAATTGGACCAGTCCACACTTCGGAGCTATGGAATGTGCGCACTCAGAGTGCTCCAGAGTCAGTGTGAATTGGGCAGCGTGTAATCGAAGTCGTAGGAGTGCTTGCCATCCGGGGCAATGATGATGTTCATGTTTCCTTCGAGGCCAATGAGTTGACCGGTTCCGGATGTGGGTACAACCGTGATCGTCAGGGTAGGCGTGCCATTAGCCATCGTCGCCTTGTGTTGCAGAACAAATGTGCCTGTGTGTCCTCTTAAGGACCCCGTCACCTTCTCGAGAGCAACATAGGCAAGTCGGGCATAAGCGAGCATCTCGCCTTTGCTGGTAGCTTCGAGGTCTCCGTGAAACTGCTTGTCGATCGACATTCTGCCAAAAGCCTTGTCGTCGTTGTAGGCGGGTAGGGGATTGAGCTTTACCTCGAATGGTCCGGTAGCGTGATTGGTCATTCTGGATTCTTTCTGCGCTGAAGACGACGAAGTTTGGGCATAGACGGCACTGGATAGTGCAAAGATGCCTAAGAGGAAAACTGCAAGGGTATAAAGTCTTTTCTGCATATATCTTTCACTGTTCCATTCTGAAACCAGAGTCGCTACCGACAGCTAAAACTTCGAAAGCCGTAATATCTCGTGATCATTTTTGAGTAGTCGTTATGCGTGAGCTTCCAGACTTACTGTTTCCAATCTGCGCACATGTTCGAGCGCCGCCGTTAATTCCGCTGCGACGCGTTTGCGCAGACTCAGCGGCTCTATTACATCGGCACGCGCGCCCTGTGCGAGCACGAGAAAGCAGGCCTGATCTTCGTCGTCGAAGCGTACATTCATCGTGAACCATCCATCGCCATCCGGACCGCGTCCATCGTCAGTCGCCATGTGCCATTTCTTCATTTGCTTCGCGCACTCCGGATGCAGGCGCAGAACGGCGTCGAAGTGCGGCCAGCCATCGCGAAATCGCTGAGCCGACGACCGCCAGTACTTGGCGAGGTCGAAATCGCTGGGCCGCTCGCTCCTCTGCTCGAGCAAGCGCGCAGCCTCAATTCGGGAGACGCGAAACGTCCGCAGTCCAGCCTGTGTATTCGCGACCAGGTACCACGTTCCGCTCTTCGCCACCAGTCCGAGCGGATCGACGATTCGGTCCTCACTCTCGCGACCATTCTTCGCGTAGCGGATCTTCAGTTTGCGGTCACGCGAGACGGCGTCCTGCACGATCGGCAGCGTGGAAAGGTTTTCCGGCGTTCCTCGCCAGCCAGTGGTATCTACGAACAGCCGCTGCTGAATTGACGCTGCCTTTTGCCTCATCGAATTCGGCAACGAGGCGAGCAGCTTCGCTAAAGCGCCCTCGGCGGCGGCCGCCAGCCGAGCATCGCCGATCACGCGCGGCTGCGCCATGAGCAGCGCTCGGAGTTCAGCTTCATCGAGCCCCGGGACTTGCGTTCGCCAATCCTCATCGAGCTGCCACCCGCCGCGGGCACCGCGCAGCGCGAAGACCGGCACGCCGGCAGCGCTCAGCGCGTCCATATCGCGGTGCAGCGTACGCATTGAGACTTCGAGCCTCTTGGCCAGCTCACGGCCGGACATTCGTCCGTGCGCTTGCAACAACATCACGGCAGAAAGCAAACGATCGGCTCTCATGAACAGGCCCTCTTCGACTGCCGAAAATTATTTGCGTGGAATTATGACACGGGCTGTCATAAATGGACGGCTACAGTGCGGGAGTGGCGATTTTATTGGTCGATTCGAAAGATCGAAGAAAGAGGCTGCAGATGAAGATGACTGAGCTTTTCTTAGCACAATTGGAACGCGAAGCCGAAGGGACTCGCCATGCGCTGGAGCGCGTGCCTGAAGGGCGCAACGATTGGAGACCTCACGAAAAATCGATGCCGCTAGGTTATCTTGCGGCGCTGGTTGCCAAGATGCCCGGCTGGGTGGCGATGACCATCAACACCGATGAACTCGTGCTCGGCTCCAATGGCGGATCAAAGTTCACGCCCAAGCCTTTGGTCACGAGAGCTGAGCTGCTGCAATCGCTGGAACAGTCCGTCGCTGAGGCACGCGGGGCGCTTAAGAGCACGACCGATGAACATCTGCTGAAACCTTGGCGCTTCATCGCCGGCGGTCAAGTGCAGAGCGAAGATCCGCGATATGTTGTGCTGACTGATGCCGTGTTCAGCCATCTTGCGCATCATTGTGGTCAGTTGACGGTTTACTTGCGGCTGAATCAGGCGTCGGTGCCGGCGATCTATGGACCGTCGGCGGATGAAAGGTGACTTCGCGGCCCTCTTTGAAGCTCCGCGGCTACTGCAGCAGAGTTCCGTTCTCGTTCTTCTCTTCGGGCGGGATCACCACTGCCGCAGCGACTCTGTCGCCGGCGTCCAGATGCAGCAGTCGCACCCCCTGTGAAGCGCGGCCCGCCTCGCGAATCTGGTTCGTATCGATGCGGATGATCTTGCCGAACTGGCTGATGATCATGCACTCGGAATCTTCGTCCACCTGCATGATCGCCGAGACCTTCCCGTTGCGTTCGGTGGTCTTGACGTTGATCACGCCTTTCCCGCCTCGGGAAATCAGACGATACTCTTCGGCATCCGTACGTTTGCCGTAGCCATTCTCCGTGACAGAGAGGATGAGCGATGGCGCTGGCTGCTCCTCGCCTTCAGCTTCTTCCTTTTTCTTGCCGTTCGGCTTCTTCGCACCCGGCTGATCGGTGACGGCCATGCCAACGATGTAATCCTTTTCGTGCAGGTCCATGCCTCGGACACCGTATGCAGGGCGTCCCATCGGGCGCACATCGGCTTCCTGGAAGCGGATGGCCATGCCATCGTGCGAGGCCAGGAAGACGATCTTGTTGCCGTTGGTGAGGCGAGCGGCGACAAGTTCGTCGTCCTTCTCGATGCCAATAGCAATGATGCCGCGCGACATAACGTTCGAAAAGTCCTTGAGAGGCGTCTTCTTTACCGTGCCGTTGCGGGTCGCGAAGAGGACGTATTTGTTTTCTTGCTCGAGATCGCGGACGTTCAGAATCGCGCGCACCGTCTCGCCCGGCTGCAGCGAAATCAGGTTGGCAATCGCTTTACCCTTGCCTGCCGGTCCCACATCGGGAACTTCGTACACCTTCAGCCAGTACACTCGTCCGGTGTTGGTGAAGATCAGTAGATACGCGTGCGTGGAAGCAATGATGAGCTGCTCGACAAAATCTTCGTCGCGAGTGCTCATGCCCTTGCGGCCCATGCCTCCGCGACGCTGCTGGCGATACGTCGAGATCGCCGTGCGCTTCAGATAGTCGGAATGAGAAACGGTGACTGCGACCTGCTCGTCAGCGACCAGGTCTTCCAGCGTAAGCTCGACGCCTTCGTCGGTGATGGTGGTGCGACGCTCGTCGCCGTACTCTTTCTTGACTTCTTCGAGCTCCTTCACGATCACGTTGCGCAGCTTCTTCTCGGAAGCAAGAATCGATTCATACTCCTCAATGCGTTCCCGAATCTCTCTCAGCTCATTGAAGATTTCTTCGGTCGAGAGGCGAGTCAGGCGATAGAGCTGCAGATCAAGGATCGCATCGGCCTGTCTGCCGCTGAGCTTGCCAGTCGAGTGAATCTGCTTATCGGTGATTTTGAAGTTCGCCGCAAGCAGCGCCTCACGAGCTTCGGCGCGCGACGCCGATCCGCGAATCAGCTTGATCACCTGATCGAGATTGTCGAGCGCGACCTTGTAGCCTTCGAGGATGTGCTCGCGTTCCCGCGCGCGCGCCAGCAGGTAAGCTGTACGCCGCCGCACAACATCGACGCGGTGATCGATGAAGTGCTGAATCGCCGGCACGAGTCCCATCTCGCGCGGCTGATTGTTCACCACCGCCAGGAAGATCATGCTGAAGCCTTCCTGCATGGAGGTGTGCTTGTAGAGCTGGTTGAGAATGATCTGCGGCTCGGCTCCGCGCTTCAGTTCGATCACGATCCGCATGCCGTCGCGATCGGATTCATCACGGACATCGGAAATGTCGTCGATCACTTTGTCGTTTACCAGTTCGGCAATGCGCTTGATGAGGTTCGACTTATTAACTTGATACGGAATCTCAGTAACAACAATCGCCTGCCGTCCCTGCGCGAGATTTTCGATCGCAGCTTTTGCGCGAACCGTGAAGCGTCCGCGGCCAGTCGTGTAAGCCTGCTCGATTCCGCCGCGTCCATAGATGAAGCCGCCGGTTGGGAAATCAGGGCCTTTAACGATCTTCAGAATTTCTTTGAGTGTGGTTTGCGGATTCTGTACCAGCGTGATCGTCGCATCGACGACTTCGGTGAGATTGTGTGGCGGAATATTTGTCGCCATACCAACAGCGATTCCGTTCGAGCCGTTGACGAGCAAATTGGGAATTCGCGTGGGAAGAACCGTCGGCTCTTTCGTCGACTCGTCATAGTTGGGAACGAAATCGACAGTTTCTTTATCGATGTCGGCGAGCATCTCGCCCGCAATCTTTTCGAGACGGCACTCGGTGTATCGCATCGCCGCCGGCGGATCACCATCGACGGATCCGAAATTTCCTTGTCCATCGACTAACGGATACCGCAGCGAAAAGTCCTGCGCGAGGCGCACAAGCGTGTCATAGATTGCGGAGTCGCCGTGTGGATGATAGACGCCCATTGCCTGGCCGACCACTTTCGCGCACTTGGTGTACTTCTTGTTGTGCTGCAGGCCCATCTCATTCATGGTGTAGAGCACACGACGATGCACGGGCTTGAGTCCATCGCGCACGTCGGGCAGTGCGCGTCCGATAATCACCGACATGGAATAGTCGAGATACGACCGGCGCATCTCCTCTTCCACGTTGATGGGAACTACATTCGCTGCGCCGGGTCCCTGAGGCGGCTCACCGCCGGGAGGCGTTAGAGGGAGTTGGGGATTCTGTTCGTCTGCCATTCGTTGGTAAAACCGAGCTGCTAGCCACTAGCCGCTAGCTCTTAGCCTTTCGTATCGAGTGCGATTCTGAGCCGCGCTTCGCACTCTTTTATCTGGTGCTTTCTTTGTTGTGCTTAAGCTTTTCGGAAGCTCTTCCTATGCTCAGCTCCGTTCACGTCGAACGGCTGTCGCTTGGGTGCATTTCCGAGGCATTCGGATATGAGCTAAATGATTGCTTTCTCAGGGTGTTAGCCGCACGCTGCCTTATGGAAAATTATACCATGAAGATAGTCGCTGAACCTCCGATCACGGCAAAACGCTTTAGTATTTCCGAACGACTGATTTAATGCTTTTGGATTGACGTGAGTTGCGACTGAACCTAGTTTCGCTTGTGCCCTGCGTGCAACTCGCGAAGTGATCACACGTGCCACACAGGCACTGAGAACGACGCGGGTTCAATGTCCAACATGGAAAGGAAAAGTGTGATGACAACTCGTCGCAGCTTTCTCAAAATGGGAATCAGCGCAAGCGTGCTGGCCGGGAGGGGAGGCATCTGGGCCCAGCCTCGGTCGCGCTCAGACGCCCCGAGTTCGGCTGCCGTGTGGGACGAGGTACCGCGAATTCTTGCGCGCATCAAGCCTCCCAAGTTCCCATCGCGGGAATTTGAGATTACCAAGTATGGCGCCAAAGGTGACAACCAGACCGACAACACCGAAGCGCTCCATGCCGCGATTGCTGCGTGCGTGAAAGCCGGCGGAGGCCGGGTAGTGATCTCGCGCGGCGAGTTCATCACGGGGGGGATTGAGTTGAAGAGCAATGTAAATCTCCACGTCAGCGAGGGCGCTACGCTTCGCTTCACTCGGGATACCTCGAAATATCCGCTGGTCTTCACCCGGTGGGAAGGCACGGAGTGCATGAACTATTCGCCATTCATCTACGCCTTCGAGCAGGAGAGCCTGGCCATTACAGGAAAGGGCACGATTGACGGCAATGCCGATAAGGATCACTGGTGGAATTGGCGATCAACGCGAGCTCCTGGCTCCAATTCGGGAAGTGATCAGCCATCGGACCGCCAAAAACTTGTCCAGATGACGACGCAAGGCGTGCCGCCGAAGGAGCGCGTCTTCGGCCCTGGACATTATCTCCGTCCGCAATTCATTCAGCCGTATCGCTCGAAGAACATCCTGATTGAAGGTGTGCGTCTGCTGAACTCGCCGATGTGGCAGGTGACGCCGTGCTTGTGCACGAACGTCACTGTTCGCAATCTCAATATCGACGCTTCTGGCCCGAATACCGACGGATGCGATCCCGAATCATGCTCCGACGTGCTGATCGAGAACTGCCTTTTCAATACCGGCGATGATTGCATCGCGATTAAATCCGGACGCAACGACGATGGCCGCCGTGTGCACGTGCCTTCGCAGAACATCGTCATCCAGGGCTGCCACATGAAGAATGGTCATGGCGGCGTGACCATCGGCAGTGAGATTTCGGGAGGCGTACACAATGTGTATGCCCGCAACTGCCAGATGGACAGCCCGATTCTCTACATGGCGCTGCGCATCAAGAACAACGCCGCGCGCGGAGGATTGATCGAGAAAATATACATGCGCGATGTGACCGTGGGCCAAGTGGCACAGGCTCCGATCGGCATCGATTACTACTACGAAGAAGGTGAGAAGGGCGGATACAAGCCAATTGTGCGCGACGTCGCCGTCGAGAATCTGAACAGCCAGAAATCGAAGTATGGCGTTTATCTGCGCGGCTTCAAGAACGATCCCATCGAAGGCATTTCGCTCAGCAACTGCGAATTCGATGGCGTGACCGACGGAAACGTGGTGGAAAACGTCGAAGACATTTCGCTGCACAGTGTGCGCATCAATGGGAAAGAAGTAGAGAGACTCACAAGCTAAGGACCAGATCGGGAATACAGACATGCGCCCATTTATTCCACGACGATTTTCTCCTGGAGAACCGCACCGCGCGGACTCGTCGGAAAGACGGTGCAAGATATTTGCTACCACAATGCTGCTGCCCATCTCCCATTTTCGGGAATCGTAAAAACGTGGGGGTGCGAAGTTGCTGCACTCTGGCGCAAGCTGGTGGGATCTCGCGCAGTAAGCGAAGATCAAGAAGGCTTACCCACAAGCGGCAGCCCCCACCCGGCTGTCGGCGGCAGTTCTGTCCATCTGCGTCTCATCTTTCCGCTTGCAAATTGCACCCGACTAGTAGCAGAATTTGGGCCGCTTTGAGTTGGTTCGTTGCTGTTCACTCCTGGTAAACCAGCTCTGGCCTCGGCTCCGCGCGTTCGGTTTCACGGGATACAGAAGCTCGCAGCCACTGTGCTGCGTGCTCACAGGCCCCAGCAAGTTTTCCGGTAGGTACCGGAATGAACGTCGGCCCCGATTCGATCCGCCTCAGGCGGGTCATGTCCGCAGTTTGGAGCAGCGCGAGCGACTTCAATCGCTCAACTGGCTGCCGTCCATTCGGGCTTCTTTTAGGCCCGAGCTCAGGCCCTGACAAGAGAAACACGCCAGTCGTACGCCGGCATCGGCGCGCGTCTGGATCTTGCGCGGTTCGTTGAGGCCCCATGGACACCTCTTCCCACGACGTCCTACTCGTTGGCGGCGGAGGCGCAGGTTTGCGCGCAGCCATCGCCGTTGCAGAAACCAATCCCAATCTCCGCGTCGCCGTTATTTCCAAGGTTTACCCGATGCGTAGCCACACCGTGGCTGCCGAAGGCGGCGCTTCCGGCGTGATTAAAGCTGACGATTCACTCGATGAGCATTGTTACGACACCATCTCCGGCGGTGACTGGCTGTGTGACCAAGATGCGGTCGAAGCCTTCGTGCGCGAGGCTCCGGAAGAGCTCTTGCGCCTGGAGCATTGGGGATGTCCCTGGAGCCGGGAGCCCGATGGACACATCGCCGTGCGCGCATTCGGCGGGATGAAGAAGAAGCGCACCTGGTTCGCCGCTGACAAAACCGGATTTCACATCCTGCATACGCTCTTTCAAACGACGCTCAAGTACAACGAGATCCAGCGGTACGACGAATGGTTCGTCACCAAG